>Ga0157379_10005407_pt1 | contig 10968 bp, 4 predicted proteins | sample S25metaG_FD_121802 | JGI IMG/M metagenome (GOLD analysis project Ga0157379, IMG submission 121802) | Switchgrass rhizosphere microbial communities from Kellogg Biological Station, Michigan, USA - S2-5 metaG | ecosystem: Host-associated > Plants > Roots > Rhizosphere > Soil | place: USA: Michigan... | reverse complement strand
GCCTCCGCACAGGCTGGTACGACTTCCAACGGCCTGATCGGATTTTGGGCCTTGGGTATGCGCGCCTTGAGCCCGCTGCGCACCCTGACCCTGTTGGACAACCAGCGCGTCGTCGCCGCCAACCTCAATGGCGTGGTCGATGTCAGCATGGTCCCGCAAATGCTGATCCAGCGCGTGGACGTGGTGACCGGCGGTGCGTCAGCCTCCTGGGGCTCGGACGCGGTCGCCGGCGTGGTCAACTTCGTCACCGACAAGCGGTTCGAAGGCTTCAAGATGAACACCGAAGGCGGTGGCACCGGCTATGGTGACATGGGCAACCTCACCTTCCAGGCCGCTGCCGGTACAAGCTTCTGGGGTGGCCGTGGTCACTTCGAGGCCGCTGTCGAATACAGCTACAATGACGGTCTGCTGCCGCGCTATCCGCAGAACGTCTATCAGCACACGGCCTTGCCTGGTAACATCGGCGGACGCAACCTTTCCCGGCAGTCGGGCACGTCGAGCTTCGCTACGGACGCCGCCACGCCCGCCGGCCAGCCGCGCAATTTTTATGGTCCCTTGCGGCAGCAGGTTAACTTCGCGGCCTATGGCCTGATTCAGGGTGGTTCAGCCACGGCACCCAGTCCCAAAGCCTTCACCACCTTTGGTGCCAATGGCCAGGCCTATCCCTACGTTCTTGCCGGCAACTGCTTCGCGAACGCCCAAGGCGTGCTGCAGGGCGGAATCAACAACAGCTGCTTTGGCACCCCCTCCAATCCGGGCGACCAGATCAACAGCCACGAATTCACCCAAGGGTTGATCAATCCCCTGACGCGCGGCAGCGTTTATGGGCGCGTGTCTTATGACCTGACGCCGGACACCGAAATCTATGCCACGTTGATCTATTCCGGCGCCCGCACCGAAAATACCCCGGCGCAAGGCAACTCCGACAAGTCGGGCATTATCCATTGCGACAACGCCTTCCTGCCCGGTACCGGCCTGTACGGCCAGGGTTTGAGTGCGCAGGCGACCCAGGCGGCCTGCTTGGCGGCCTACAACCCCAGCTTCAACCAATCCCTGGCAGCCAACGCCTTCGGGACAACCAACTTTGCCAACGCGGCCATGCGGACCACCATGCCCTTCGGCAGCAACTGGGCCAACATCCTGACCGACCAGAACATGCATATCTTCCGCCAGACACGCCGCTACACGGCAGGCGCCAATGGCGGGCTGGGTCTGTTCGGCACGAACTGGCGGTGGGAAACCTATTTTGAGCATGGCGAATCCGATACCAGCATCAAGATTTACAACATGCCGTTGTCGAATGCGCCGAACGTCACCTTGATCGATAATGTCGGTCTGACGGCTGCACCCACCAACGCGCCGGTTGGCGTCAGCCAGAACTATTCGCGCTTCAACCTGGCGCAGGACGCCGTGTACAACTCGGCCGGCAACATCGTCTGCCGCAACACCATTGCCCAGACCTTTGGCTGCGTGCCCTTCAATCCCTTCGGACAAGACCCGATCAACAGCGGCGCACAGGCCTATTTCGACAACCAGAACGGACAGGGCGGCTCGACCAACGGCAACAACATTATCATGAGCAACCGGCAAGAAGCTTTCAGCTTCTCGCTCAATGGTTCGCCGATCGAGGATTGGGCCGGTCCAGTCGCGGTCGCGCTGGGATATGAGTATCGCGAAGAGCATTATTCGCAACGCGCCGATCCCTATGCCGGCGGTGTCAGCAACTCCACCCCGCCCACCTTCACTGAGCCTTGTACCGATCCCTTTGTGGACTGCGGTCTGACGACTCTGAGTCTGATACAGGGCGACTATCACGTGGGCCTGGGTTCCTATAACGCCGGCAACTATCACAGTGGCCGCGGCACCTACCATGTGAACGAAATGTTCCTGGAAATCGGTGTTCCGCTGATCAACGACTCCTTCTGGGGCAAGGCCGACCTGGATCTCGGCGGACGTCACGCCCGCTACTCGACCGCCGGTGACGCCAACACCTGGAAGGTCGGTGTCACCTGGGCGACGCCAATCCCTGGTATCCGTGTGCGCGCCTTGCAGTCCCGCGACATTCGCGCCCCCAACCTGTCGGAACTGATTCCGCCGCTACAAGGTGCGAATGGCAGCTTCCTGAATGAGTTCACCGGCAACAATACGCCGCAGAACATCATCGGCGCGACCGGTGGCAACCTCAACCTGAAGCCGGAAAAGGCGCAGACCACCGAAGTGGGTATCGTGTGGCAGCCGGACTTCATTCCCGGCTTCCAGATGTCGGTCGACTATTATCGCATTGCCGTTAAGGGTGCGATCATCTCCCTGAATTCGCAGCAGATCGAACATAAGTGCTGGGAGCAGGCGACAGGCATTCCGCAGGGCAGCGATGCCTGTAGCATCAATACCATTCGCACCAGCAACAGCATCCCGCAGAGTTTCAGCAACCCCGGCGGTCCGGCCACGGGCGCCGGCATCGTTGCAAGCCAGGTCTTCGCCATCGTGGCCTCGCCGTTCAATGCCGCCAGCATCGTCACGGACGGTATAGATATCGAAGCGGGTTACCAATTCGATCTCCAGGACTACGACGTTCCCGGCACCTTTGTGCTGCGGTCTTTGGTCAACCATACCAGCAAGTACATCCTGGACCCGAACCTACCGGGCGTTCAGCGCAACCAGGAGTTGGTGGGTAACGTCTCGGCCGGCAACAACGGTTCGACTTATAACGGTTATGGCGGCGCCATCCTGAACTGGAAGCTGCAAGAGACCCAGAGCTACCAGAACGACGATTGGGGCATCAACCTGACCGAGCGCTGGCTGTCGGGCGGTATCACCCAAAACCGCAATACCCTGGTCTGCGCGCCCGGCACCTGCCCGGCGCCGACGGTCCAGACCCCCACCATCAACTTCATGCGGGTCGACTCCATGTTCTATCTCGATTTGGGATTGAACTGGAATTACACGCCTAAGACCCAATTCTATACCAAGATCGACAATCTCACGAACATCCGGCCGCCCGATATCGGCGGGCAGGACAACAACCAGGTCCTGTACGACGTGATCGGCCGCATGTTCCGTTTCGGCTTCCGTTACAACTACTAATCGGACGCTGGAACGACCAGAATCAGGGCTCCCGGAAGCGGGGGCCCTTTTTCTTTGGCGGATCCTCCAGACCGCTTCGCGGCCGCAAGGACATCAGCTTTCGTGAGCTCAATTCGTTCGCTAACGGAAATAGGAAATGGGCCGGCTAAGGTAAGAAAATGGAATTGCTGGATTTGAAAGCCATGGCCGGGCAGGCTGCCGACCTCTACAAACGGGGCGAACTGGGACAAGCCGAATCCCTGTATCTCAAGATTCTGGATGCCGATCCCGATCTGTTCGAACCGCGCTTGCATATGGGCTTGATCAGACTGCGACAGGGCCGACCTCAGGACGCTTGCGATTATCTGGTGCAGGCGTTGCGGCTGTCCCCCGGCGATCTGCACGCCTTGATTCATTACGGTTTGGCGTTGCGTGCCGCCGGCCGCTTGGACGAGGCGGTTCTGGCGTTCGACCGAGTGCTGGCGATCCAACCCAATATGGCGGAAAGTCTTTACAATCGTGGCATCGCCTTATGGCAGCTGAAGCGCCCTACCGAGGCGTTGGAAAGCATTGAGCGCGCTCTCGCGCTGGATTCGTACCCTGCCGAAGTATGGCGCAATCGCGGCTTGGTGCTGCGAGATTTGGCGCGCTTTGACGAGGCGACGGTCTGTTTCGATACGGCCTTGCGTCTGAAGCAAAATTCCGTGACCCTGTACGAACACGGCAATCGCCTGCACGCCCAAAAGGACTATGAAGGCGCGATCGAAAGCTACAGCCGCGCTATCAGAATTTTGCCGGACTATGCCGAAGCCATTTTTAATCGCGGCTACACCTGGTGGGCGTTGAAGAATTTCGCGGCCGGCAGCGCGGATGTGGAACGAGCTCTGTCGTTGAATCCCGACTATCCCTACGGCCCTGGGGAACTCTTGTATGCGCGCATGTGCAGCGCAGAATGGAACGATTTCGATCGGCGCAAGGCCGAACTGGAGCGGTTGGTGCGGGCCGGCAAGCGCGTGGTCCAGCCCTTCATTTTCCAGGCCATCGCGGAAACGCCTGTCGATGCCCAAACCTGCTCGCGCATTTGGGGAGAGAACCTATATCCGCAACACTCGGGTCGGCCTCACGACCCAGCCAAACGCAAAAACCGCCAAAAGATCCGCCTGGGCTATCTGTCCGGCGAATTTCGCCAGCAGGCCACCGCAGTTCTCATGGCTGGCCTGTATGAGCGACATGATCGCGACAAATTTGAAATCGTGGCTGTCAATGCCGGCGGCGACGATGGCTCACGGATGAGGTCAAGGCTGGTAAAGGCTTTCGATCGCTGGCTCGATATCGGAAAACTCTCTGATCAAGAGGCTGCGGACGTCATCCGCGAGGCCGAGATCGATATTTTGGTCAGCCTGAATGGATACTTCGGAGAGGTCCGCATGGGCGTCTTCGCGCGCCGCCCCGCGCCGATTCAAGTCAATTACCTTGGCTTTCCAGGCACATTGGGCATGCCCTACATCGATTATATCATTGCCGACAAGGTCGTGATCCCGAAAGACGAACAGCGCTTTTATGATGAGAACGTCGTTTATCTGCCTGATAGCTATCAGGCCAATGACGACAAAGGGCGTGAAATTGCGGCCACGCCGAGCCGCGCCGAAGCGGGCCTGCCGAGCGGCGGCTTCGTTTTTTGCAACTTCAACAATCCTTACAAGCTCACCCCCGCAACCTTCGCAAGTTGGATGAGAATCTTAAAACAGGTCGAAGGCAGCGTAATATGGCTTCTGGAAGGCACCCCCCCTTATGCTGAAAACTTGCGTCGTGCGGCGGAGAAACGCGGCGTGACTGCGGGGCGGCTGATATTTGCCCGCTATCTGCCGGTCGCCGAGCACTTGGCGCGACTACAACTGGCAGACTTGTTTCTCGACAGCCTGCCATACAATGCCCACACCACAGCCAGCGACGCGCTTTGGACGGGTGTTCCGCTGGTGACATGCAAAGGTCCGACCTTCCCCGGCCGGGTTGCCGCCAGTCTGCTCTTGGCGGCCGGGCTGCCGGAGCTTGTCACGGAAAGTGCCGCGGATTTCGAAGCGCTGGCTGTGCGACTGGCTCGGGATGGCTCTGCCTTGAAAGCGCTGCGCGACAAGCTGATGCAAGACAGGAGTAGTTGCGCCTTGTTCGACACAGACCGATTTCGCAGAAATATTGAGGCGGCGTATCGCGTCATGTGGGATGGATGGCTTGCCAGCCAAAATCCGCAGGGCTTTGCCATTTGAGGTGCCGGCCAAGGCCATAGCGTGAAGGCCAAGTTTTCGTCCCGCTTTTGGGCGCAGCGCCAGGACGGTGATTAGACCGGCATTGGCGGAATATGGGATCAGCCGCCAGAATCCACGTGTGGCAACAGCGCCATAAGTTGAGGAAAGGGTGGCTGGACAGTGCGCCGTCCGCAGCCGATGCTGCAGATAAAAATTCGGCATACCATGCCTTATCACAGCTGGGGAATCACGATGGGCTCCATGAAGATCGGTTGTGTGCTTGTCATGATGGCGGTGCTGTTCGCGGTACCTGGCGCCCACGCCCAGCCGCAAGGGGGCGCCTACAAGGTCATCAAGGTGCCGGGCAGGGCTGCCGGCGCGGTCTCCAGCGATGGCGTGCTGGCGGGCAAGACGCTGTATCTGGCCGCCCAGAACGGGCGCAACAACGATGGCAGCCTGCCTTCCTCTTTCGCACAGGAGGTCAAGCAGTCGCTCTCCCGCACGCGAGAGGTGTTGCAGGCCGCCGGCATGGACATGGGCAACCTTGCCTGGGTGCAGGTCTATGTGACCAGGCCGCAGGACGTGGCGGCGATGAACGATGTCTATTGGGCATCCATCGGCGCCAGCCCGCCGGCCCGTACCGTGCTGGTTGTGGCGGCGCTTCCGGGTGGCGCAAGGATTCAGGTCAACGCCATCGCCGTGGCCGGCAGCGCCCAACGCCAGGTCATCACGCCCGCGGGCTGGCCGAAAGGCGGCCGCACCGACCCCGCCGGCATCCAGGCCGACGATGTTCTTTACATATCGGCCCAGAGCGGCGCCGATCCGCGCACCGGCAAGCTGCCAACCGACTATAGCGAGGAAGTCAAACAGAGCCTGGACAATGTCGGCGCCGTGCTGAAAGCGGCCAATATGACCATGGCCAATGTGGTGTGGACCAATCCCTATATGGCAAGCCCGGATGCCGGTTCGGGCCTGCAAGGCGCGTCCAACATTGTCGCCCATAACGGCCAGCTGCAGCCCCTGCAGATGGCGGCGATGAACAAGGTCTATGCCAGCTATTTCGAGTTCGGCAACACGCCCGGCCGCGGCACCATCGAGGTGGCGGCTTTGCCGGCCGGCGCGCGCATCGTCTATACCGCGATCGCCGGCGCCGATCTTTCCCAGCGCAAGTCCATCCGGCCGCGCAACATGCCGCCCAGTCCCACTGCCAGCCCCGGCATTGTGTACCGCGATACCTATTACATGTCCGGCAAAAGCGGATTTATTCCGGGCCAGGGAATCGTAACCCAGGACGTTGAATTGCAGCTTCGCCAGACCATGCGAAACCTGCTGGACGATTTGGAGGAAGCCGACATGGATTTCCCCGATGTGGTTTCGGCGGAAGTCTATGTCCGCGATATCAAGGATGTGGAACGGGTACAGGCGCTCTATGGCACCTTTTTCAAGGGTGTCTTCCCCGCGCGCACCAGCCTGCAGAACAGTTTCGACCAGAAGACGGCAACCGGCGAACAGATTTCCTTCATCGCGGTGCGCCAGCCCAAACGCTGACGTGCCGGCCTTTGCCCGGCGTCTGCAGGAGATACCATGACATCCGGCATGGATGGCGTTCTGGACAGAGCCAGGTATTTGCTCGACCGCGGGCGAACCGACAAGGCGCGCCAGGTGCTGGCCGAAGCCATCGCCAACGGGCTGGACGGACCGCCACTTCGCAGCTTGCTGGGGTTGGTGTTGCATCAGCTTGGCGACTTTTCGGGCAGCGAGCGGGAATTGCGCCAGGCCGTGCGCTTGGCGCCCGGCGACGGCGCGGCCGAATTCGCGCTGGCTTCGATTTGCTTTCGCCTGGGCAATGAAGCGGACGCGGAGACTGCCGCCCGCCGCGCCATCGCCAAAGGCATGGAGGATGTCCATGTCCATCTTTTGCTGGGTCGGATTTTGTCCAGGCAAAGCCGCTTCGCCGAAGCGGAAGGCGCCTGGCGCGCGGCGATCCGGCGCGATCCCGCAACCGCCCAGGGCCAGCGCGAATTGTCCGAACTGGTCTGGATGCAAACCGGCGACCTGGCCAAGGCTCGCGCCGCGCTGGAGGATGCGCCGCAGACCGCCGAGATCGTCACCATTGCCGTGAACCTGTTGCAGGGCGCCGGCGAGGATGCCCAGGCCTATGAACTGGCGGCACGGGCCACAGCCGATCCGTCGCTGCATGTCCTTGCGGCGCGGGCGGCGCTGCGGGTCGATCCCGCATTGGCCGACCGCCACCTGGCCTTGGCGCCGTCCGGCGTCACGCCCTTGGCACGCGCCAAGACCGAGATCGAGGCCGGCCTGGCCTTGGGGCGCGCGACGCAAGCGGTGCGGCGCGGCGAGGCCCTGCGTGCGGCCCGCCCCAACGATCAGCATGCCACGGCCCTGCTCGCGACCGCATGGCGGCTTGCAGGCGATCCTCGCTATCGGGAATTGTATGACTATGACCGATTGGTGCGGACCTATCGCATCGATCCGCCGCAGGGCTGGAGCAACCTCGAGGACTATCTGGGCGACCTTGGCAAGGCGCTGGACAGTGTTCACGGCCCGCTGACCCATCCGGTGGGTCAATCCTTGCGCCATGGCAGCCAGACCATGCGCAACCTGGCCGACTATCCCGCGCCCGCCATCCGCGCTTTGTTCGGCGCGCTGGATCGGCCGATCCGCAAGCATATTGCCGCCATTGGTGCGGGTAGCCAGGACTATGCCATTGCCAGCGCCTGGTCCGTGCGCCTCAACAGCGGCGGCTTTCACATCAACCATGTCCATCCCGAAGGCTGGATCTCCTCGGCCTTTTACGTGCGGACGCCAACCGGCCTGCGGGACGAAGAAGGATGCCTCAAATTCGGCGAGCCCGGGCCGCGGACCAGCCCGCATCTCCCGCACGAGCATTTGGTTCGTCCCCAGCCGGGTCTGCTGGTGCTGTTTCCGTCCTATATGTGGCACGGCACGGTGGCTTTCGCGTCGCAGGAAAAGAGACTGTCCTGCGCCTTCGACATTGTGCGCCGCCCCTAGGGTCGCAGGCCGCGCCAACTGTATTTCCGGGCCTCGCTATGCCATCCTGCCGGCAGAAGGGGAGAAACAGAACCATGAATTCGGCTCGGAAAATCCTGGGTTATTTGGGACTCATCTCTCTGTTGTCGGCGCCGGTCCAGGCCGCGGATGCGCCGAAATTCAAATTCGATCCGACATGGCCCAAGCAGATGCCCAATGGCTATTTCTTCGGGCAAATCGCGGGCATGACGGTCGACTCCCATGGCAATGTCTGGGTCATTTCCCGTCCCCGCTCGATTGTTCCCCAATTGGACGAGCCGCCGCAGGCGGAATCCGGCGTGCCGGCGCCATCGGTGGTGGAGTTCGATGCAAAGGGGAATTTTTTGCGTGGCTGGGGCGGACCCTTTGCCATGAGCGATGCCGAGCGCGCCAATTTCGACTGGCCGGCCCAGGAACACGGCATTGCGGTGGATTCCCACGACAATGTCTGGATCTGCGGCAATGGCCGGGATGCCAAGAATGGCAAAGACGACAATCAATGCCTGAAGTTCACCACCGACGGCAAATTCCTGATGCAGATCGGCAAGTCGGCCCAGAGCAAGGGCAGCCTGGACACCTCAAACCTCAATCATGCGGCCTGGCCGGTCTATTACGCGCCCGCCAACGAATTGTTCGTGGCGGACGGTTACGTCAATCGCCGCGTCATCGTGTTCGATGCCGATACCGGCAAGTTCAAGCGCATGTGGGGGGCGTACGGCAAGGTGCCGGATGACAGCGTGCCGCGCACCCGCGCCTATGATCCGCCGCCTTCGCAGTTCAACCTGGTGCATGGCTTGACCATCTCCAGGGATGGCACCGTCTATGTCGCGGACCGCAACAACAATCGCGTCCAGGCCTTCACGCTGGACGGCAAGTTTCTCAAGGAGGCTTTTGTCGCGCGCGAAATTCCCATGAAGGGGTTCGGCACCGTCAACAGTGTCGCGCTTTCGGGCGACAAGGACCAACGCTTTCTCTATGTCTGCGAAGGCCACCAGCAGCGCGTCCGCGTGCTGGATCGCCAGACCCTGACCGAGATACCGCAAGCCGCCTTCGGCCATGTCGGCCAATATCGCGAGATGTTTTTGGGGCTGCACGTCATCATCACCGATGCGAAGGGCAATATTTATACCGGGGACGGCCGCGACGGCCGGGTGCTGCGATTCAACTTCGCCGGCCTGGCGCACTGACCAGGCGGCCCGCCTATTAGGCATGGCTCAGCATGCGTCAGGCCAGGGACTCGGGCAAAAGGAGGGGTAGGGGGTTCGGGTTCCCGCCCGAGATATCGCTAACTGGCTTCCCTTTGACCCAGCCCGATGCTGTTTCAGCCGACCCAAGGCGCGGGGCGTGAACGCAACAGCAGCAAATTCCTTCCTCGCGCCGGATTTGAAATTCGCCCTTCGGCAGCATGGGTTACGGGCATGATTTTCGCTCCAGCGACTATTTGGCGTGCCTTCTAGTGCGTTGCAGCATTTGTGTTCCCGGTCGGATGTGAACTTGCGCACATGATGTGACGCGATGGCGGGCGTGGCTGACTCCCGCAGGTCTTAAAATTGCTGTATACAACCCTCTAAGCATCGGGATTCATGTAAGGAATTCGTAAAAACCGCCTTCCTACAATGCCGATGCGGTACCTTGTGCAGTGTCCACCTCTGGCAACAGCGGAAAGTCTCGCATGCGTAATCTCGCCGTCTCCCTTCTGTCCCTGTCCGTCTTGTCCGCCGGCGCAATCACGACCGCTATCGTTGCGGCCCAAGCTGCCCCGAGCTCGCAGGTGGTGAGCATGAGGCGGCTGACCCAGGAAGAGTATCGCAATTCCATTGCCGATATTTTCGGCAAGGAAATCGAAGTGCGCGGCTCCTTCGAGCCAACCATCCGCGTTGGCGGGCTGCAGGCGGCAAGCACGTCGGTCTTGTCGGTGACGCCGGTCGGCTTTGAATCCTTCACCAACATGGCGGACAGCATCGCGGTGCAGGTCACCGGGGAGAAGTATCGCGCCAAGCTTCCTTGCGCGCCCAAAGATGCCAAGGCGCCGGATGACGCCTGTTCCTCGCAGGTGCTGGGCCATTACGGCAAGCTGCTGTATCGCCGGCCGCTGACCAATGACGAGCTCAAGGCCAGCGTCGGTTTGAGCGGTAACCTGGCGAAGGCGCAAAAGGATTTCTACGCCGGGCTGCGCTATGGCCTGGCCAGCCTGTTGCAGGCTCCGGAATTCGTTTTCCGCACGGAAACCGCGGTCCCCGCCGGCAACAAGCAGTGGGCGCTTGACCCTTACAGCCGCGCCACGCGCTTGAGCTATCTGATGTGGGATTCCACTCCGGACGCGGAATTGCTCCAGGCAGCCGAGAAGGGCGAGTTGAACACCGATGCCGGGCTGCAGAAGCAGGTCGATCGCCTGATGGCGTCGCAGCGGCTGGATACCGGGATGCGGGCCTTCTTCAACGACATGCTGCAGCTCGACAATTTCGACACCGTGTCCAAGGACAGCATTCTGTACCCCAAATGGAGTTCGGGCATCGCCGCTTCGGCCAAGGAAGAGACGCTGCGCACGGCCGTCGACCTGGCGTTGCACGCCAATGGCGACATGCGCGACCTGATGACCACGCGCAAGACCTTC
>Ga0157379_10005406_pt1 | contig 10968 bp, 9 predicted proteins | sample S25metaG_FD_121802 | JGI IMG/M metagenome (GOLD analysis project Ga0157379, IMG submission 121802) | Switchgrass rhizosphere microbial communities from Kellogg Biological Station, Michigan, USA - S2-5 metaG | ecosystem: Host-associated > Plants > Roots > Rhizosphere > Soil | place: USA: Michigan... | reverse complement strand
CATGACGGCGCGACCGGCAGTATTGCGATCGGCCTCCAACGGTAAATCTTCGATCACACCTCTGATGGCGGCGATGCGTACACCAGGTTCGTTGGTACGGCGCGCGGTCACACGATCACCAATAGCCGACACACTCAGCCCCAACACATCGAAGCCCACAGCAACGTTGCCGACGCTGGCCGGGGCAAAGGCGGTCGCTACGGAAAGATTGGCCCCTGAAAGATGAGAAATTGAAGTCATCAGAGTTTCGCACCGAGGTAAGCACAGACACGCAACAGATCGGCGAACACGCCGCCGGCGGTGACTTCAGGACCCGCACCCGGGCCTTGAACCACCAAAGGATTCTGATTGTAGCGACTGGTACTGAAGCGAACGACGTTATCGGTCAGGTTGATATTCGCAAAGGTATGGTTGCGCGGCAGCTCGACCAGCCCCACCGACGCTTTGCGCGTGGCGGCATCGAGCGAACCGATGTAACGCAGCACCTGATTGCGACTCCGTGCCGCCTCCAAGCGTTGCTGCATGAGCGTGTCGAACTCCGGCAGGCGCTTGAGATATTCCTCAACGCTGCAGGAACGCAATGCTTCGGGCACCAGGCTTTCCAGCGCGACATCTTTGAGTTCGATATCCAGCCCCATCTCACGGCCAAGAATGACCACCTTGCGTGCGAAGTCGAGACCCGACAGATCGTCGCGTGGATCGGGCTCGGTATAGCCCTTGGCCTTGGCTTCGAGCACCACGGCGGAGAACGGTCGTGAACCGTCGTACACATTGAACAGATAGGCCAGCGTGCCGGAGAGAATGCCTTCGATACGCTGAATCTCATCGCCGGTTTCACGCAGGTCATGCAGGGTTTGAATGACCGGCAAGCCCGCGCCTACTGTCGCTTCATATAAGTAATGAGCGCCGCCTTGTCGGCGTGCGGCGTGCAAGCTTTGGTAGTAAGAATAATCATCACTATTCGCCTTCTTGTTGGGTGTGACCACATGAATGCCGGCAGCCAACCATTCCGCGTAGTGGCTCGCCACTTCGGCACTGGCAGAACAATCGACGATCACTGCATGCGGCAAGTGGCTGGCGTGAATGTGTTCGGCAAATTTCTTCAGGCTGGCGGTTTCGCCTTCGCCCAGCTTGCTCACCGCATCGCGCCAATCGCGCAACGGCAACTCGCCGTTCACCAAGTGCATGTGTTTGGACTTCAGCAAGCCACGCACACGTAAATCAACACGGAAGTTTGTACTTAGGCGTTTGACCTGCGAGGCCAATTGATCAATGAAGGCGCCGCCCACTACGCCCGGACCGATGACGCCAATCGATACCGTGTTGGGCGACAGATAAAAGCCCGAGTGCACCGCACGCAGCGCACGCGCTGATTGCTTGCCATCGATAACCACCGAGATGTTGCGTTCCGAAGCGCCTTGTGCGATGGCTTTGACGCTGACGCCCGCGTTGCCGAGTGCATTGAAAACCTTGCCTGCCACGCCATGCGCGCCGGCCATGCCATCACCGACGACAGCGAGAATGCTGCAATCGTGCGTGACTTCGACGCGTTGAATCTGCCCTTGGCGCAGCTCGCTGAAGAACGCTTCGCGCACCACGTTTTCCGCCTTGGTGGCTTCGGCTTCGGGTATGGCGAAGCAGATGGAATGCTCAGAGCTGCCCTGCGAGATGAGTATCACTGAGATGCCGTGTTCACGCAGTGCGCCGAACAATCGATGCGCGGTGCCCGGCACGCCGATCATGCCGGCGCCTTCAACATTCACTAGTGCAGTTTTGTCGAAGCTCGAAATACCCTTCACCAGCAGTTCGGATTTGGGCTTGGCGCAAATCAATGAGCCTGCCTTCTCCGGCGCAAAGGTGTTACGGATCCAGATGGGAATGTTCTGTGCCACGGCCGGCGCCATGGTTTGTGGGTGAATGACTTTGGCGCCGAAGTACGCCAGCTCCATCGCTTCGTTATAAGAGAGTGAATCGATGACTTGCGCATCGGGTACTAAGCGTGGGTCGGCGCTGAGCACGCCGTCCACATCGGTCCAGATGATAATTTCCGACGCATTCAATAAGGCGCCGAAAATCGCGCCGGAGAAATCACTGCCATTACGACCGAGTGTGGTTTGCAATCCCTTCGCGTCGCGCGCGATAAAGCCAGTCACGATCAAGGTTGCCGGTCCCTTGTGCTGAATCACTTTGGCGGTGTTGGCACGAGAATCTTCCCAACGCACCGATGGACCCAATGGATTCCAATCGACGCTGACGATGTCACGTGCATCGATCCACTCCACCACGCCGGGACGTTTGCCACGACTGCGCAGATAACGCATGAACAAACGGGTCGACCAGATTTCGCCGAAGCCGGAGACCAGATCGCGCACCATCGGCGAGGCGTTACGAATCAAGGCAACGGTATGCAGAATGCTGGCGATGTCCTGACAGTCGTGATCCAGCAAGGCGAAATAGTCTTTGCGATCGGCTTCATTCAACAAGGTGTTGGCGATACCGATATGGCGCTGCCGCACTGCTTCGAGTTGCGCAGCAACCGTCGCTTCTTGACGTTCGGCAGAGGCCACCAGATTCAGCATGGCATCGGTAACGCCCTTGCAGGCCGACAACACCACGGCCATACGCTGATATGGATCCTGTTCAAGAATCTTGGCGACGCGTTCCATGCACTGCGCATCGGCCACGCTCGAACCGCCGAACTTATGTACCTGCCACTGTTCCGCGAGCGATTTATCCACGGGAGGGGTCACTGCCGATTGAGCCACTGCTTATAGATCTCTTTGGTTGATTCTGGCGTACCCGCTGTCACCAGTGCGTCGCTGATAAACGCACAAAAAAATAAGGGGACATTGGGACGCGACACTGTACTGGCAGTGTCAGCAGCGGGCAAGCTCAGGTGTTTGCTGCAATTTGCGGGAAACGCGGATAAAGAACGTGTCGCCGTGGTTTATCCGGCATCGTCGAAGCGGCCGAAGGCAAATACGCCGTGCTGATCTTCGTTGGTCGAACCAGGACGCGCAAAGCTCAAGGTCTCCGACGAATCCACTGTGACCGCAGGCGCCTTTGCCGAATTCAGATAAGTAATTCTGGCTGGACCAATCTGCACCAGGTCGCGATGTTGCAGCACATAGCGTAATACACGACGTGAATTCACCAACACACCGTTGGTACTGCCTAGATCGATCAACAAATCCTGCCCCGGTTCGCGCACCACCAACGCATGATAGCGGCTTACGAATGCGCTATTGATTCTGACATCCGCCAGTTCGCTGCGACCGATCAACATGCGGCCGTGATCCATGGCAATCACGCTATCCACGCCGCCGCCGGACGACACCAGCAACAACGCTTCATATGATTCAACATCCGTGGCGGGTGTCTTCAAATCGCCGGATTCGATGGCGCGTTCTTCCATTGATACATCCATACCCAATTGCATCGCTGCCGACAGAACAGATTGCGCATCGATTACCACCTGACCTTCGACCGCTGCAACCGCCAATGTACGTTCGCACAAACGATTCACCATCGACGGCACGCCGCCGGAAAGTCGATGCAGCAAATGCATCAACGTGTGCGGCAATACACGATCGGGATCATCGGCTCCAGCCACACGCAAACGATGTGCAACATAGGCAGATAGCTGGTCTTCGGATAAAGGCGCAATGCTGACGCGTGGAATGCCGTTGGGAATCAACTTGCCCATGCGCGGTGAATCGACGACGTGATTAAGCAAAGGCTGGCCGAGCAACAGCAGCTTCACCAGACGCTGGCCATCGATTTCCCAAGACGCGATGTGACGCAGCTCTTCGAGCACCACCGGCTGCATGCTTTGTGCATTTTCAACGATGAGCAGGCAAATTCTGCCGTTGCTTACCTGGTGCGAGACATAGCGCTCCAGCAACAAACGGCGATCCGTCCGGTCATTGCTATCAAGTTCGACACCGAATTGCCTCAGCACTTCGAGCAGAAATTCGCGCGGGCCAACATCGGTGCGCTGCAGGTGCGCCACCAGGATTCGGTCATCGAGGCTGCCGACAAAATTGCGCACCAGCAAGCTTTTGCCCACCCCACGTTCGCCGGTGAGCACGCCGGCCGACACACGCGAGCATAGAACGCGCCGCATGAAATCCAGCGCGCGAAGATATTGTTCACCTGGAAAAAAATAGCTGTCTGCTGCCGGCTCGGAAAACGGCGGCGCATTCAGATTCCAGATGGCCAGGATTTCTTCTTCCCACGCATCTTGTGGCGTGTTCTCTGACAATAGTGTTCCCCGGTGAGACCATGCAATCGAGAGGGCTAGGGGAGTTTACGCACCTTAGTAAGGCTTGCAACCGTCAATCATGTTTTCGATTGGCGACGCTCGCTTGTAAGTGGCGTCTTGCTGAATGTGCCTGCAAAACAGGGATTTCTTTATTCTTCTGTTTTAACGAGAAATTGGTCGGGACGAGAGGATTTGAACCTCCGACCCCTTGCACCCCATGCAAGTGCGCTACCAGGCTGCGCCACGTCCCGACCGGGCTTGCGACTGATGTGTGTCGCGAGGGGCGCGAATCATAGCGGAAGCTGTCGCCCCCTCAAAGTAGTTTGTAGATAGTCACTGCGTTAGCGACGCAGAATTTTCAGCACATCTTCGAGTTCAACTCGCAGCTGACGAATCAGCTGTTGCGACTGCGAGGCATCGTCTTTGGCTTCTTCGCCTTCAAGACGATTGCGTGCGCCGCCAATAGTGAACCCTTGCTCATACAGCAAGGACCGAATCTGACGAATAACCAGTACATCCTGGCGTTGATAGTAACGACGGTTGCCGCGTCGCTTTACCGGCGCCAGTTGCTCGAATTCCTGTTCCCAGTAACGCAGCACATGCGGCTTGACTGCGCATAATTCGCTCACCTCACCGATGGTGAAGTAACGCTTGCCTGGAATCGGCGGTAACTCGTTGTTATTCGCTGGTTCCAACATAGGCTTCTACCCTGGCTTTGAGTTTCTGTCCGGGCCGAAAGGTCACCACGCGGCGGGCACTGATGGGAATTTCTTCGCCGGTTTTGGGATTGCGTCCGGGGCGCTGATTCTTGTCGCGCAAGTCAAAATTGCCGAACCCGGAAAGCTTCACCTGTTCGCCATTGGATAGTGCCGCACGAATCTCTTCGAAAAAGAGGTCGACCAGTTCGCGCGCTTCACGCTTGTTCAAACCCAATTGGTCAAACAGTGCTTCTGCAATTTCTGCTTTGGTCAGTGCCGCCATCGTTATTTGTCTCTTAGTCGTGCATCTAGCCGCTGTGCCAGTTGCTCAACCACGCGGGTAATCACAGCTTCAATTTCCACGTCGGTTAGCGTGTGCGAAGTATCCTGTAAACTTAATCCTAAGGCTATGCTTTTCTTGCCTTTCTCCAGACCAGAACCCTGGTAAACATCAAAAATATTCAGCTCTTTGAGAAGTTTCGGCGCTACCTCGCGCACTACTGCATCAATCGCGCCGAAGTTAACGCTTTCCGCAACGACAATAGCCAGGTCGCGACGCACCGAGGGCAGTTTCGATATTTCCCTATATTCAGGGACTTGGGCGATGAAGCTTGCTTCTAACTCAAGCTCGAAGACAAAGGTCGGCGCCGCCAGATCCAGCGCCTTATTTGCCTGCGGATGTAGTGCACCCAGCCAACCTACCGCCTGGCCACTGCGTGATATCAAGGCGGTCTGGCCGGGATGCAAGGCGCAATGCTTGCCAGCGGAGAAGCTGAACTCATGACTGCAACCGGTCAGTGAGATTAACGCTTCGATGTCTGCTTTAACGTCGTAAAAATCAACGCTGGTCGCCGCACTACCCCATTGCTTAGGCGCGGCTAAACCCGCCGCTACCCCTGCAATGACTTGTGTTTCATGTTTGCCATCGGCCGAAAACTTGCGACCGATTTCAAACAAGCGCACCCGTGGTTGCTGTCGACGTTGATTCTCCAACAACGCTTGTACCAGGCCGGGCCATAGCGACAAACGCATCACGCCCAGTTCGGCTGAAATGGGATTGGCGAGTGCCAACGTAGCTTGTCCGGGAAACAGCACCGATTGAATGGCCGGATCGGTGAAGCTGTATGTGATGGCTTCTTGATAGCCGCGATCCACCAGTTGCAATGCGCAACGTTCCGTTGCTGTCCGGTGCTCACTGATCGCTTGCAACACTTGTGGAGTGGCAGCGGGGGCACTAGGTAGGTTGTCGTAACCGTAGATGCGCGCCACTTCTTCGATCAGGTCTTCTTCGATGGCAATGTCGAAACGCCAGCTCGGTGGCGTCACGCTCCATACGCCAATACCGTTTTCGCGGCATTGCATACCCAGTCCTGACAAAATTCGCGTGACTTCGGTCGCCGGAATCCCATGACCGAGCAGACGAGTGATGCGCGCGTGGCGCAGAGTAATGGGCTCTTTTACCCAGGCATTGGTACGGCCGGACACCTGAACAGGTCCCGCATTGCCGCCCACACATTCCAGCAGCAACTGTGTAGCGCGCTCCACCGCACGTTCCTGCAGATTCGGATCGACACCGCGTTCGAAACGTTGCGACGCATCGGTGACCAGACCGTAACGACGGCTACGCCCTGCAATCGCATCGGGCTCAAAGTAAGCCACTTCGAGTAACACATCAGTTGTGTCATCGGAGATCGCTGAATCCAGTCCGCCCATCACGCCCGCTAGCGCCAATGCTTGTTTCTCATCTGCAATCACCAGCACATCCGGCGTCAAAGTGATTGCCTTACCATCGAGCAAGGTCACTTGTTCTTCCGCATTGGCTTGTCGAACAATCAGACCGCTTTGCAGCTTGTTGAGATCGTATGCATGCATCGGTTGCCCAAGTTCAAGCATCACATAATTGGTGATATCCACTACGGCGCTAACTGATCGCACGCCGGCACGACGCAGACGTTCGCGCAACCACCATGGTGAACGTGTGCCACGCGTGATGCCAGTGACGACGCGACTGACAAACTTGCCGCAACCGTTTGCATCGATACGAACGGGAAAAGTTTGCGCAGTACTCGCCGACACCGTTGCCTGCGTCGGCAATTGCAACGAGGTACGGCTTTGCGCGGCTACTTCGCGCGCAACCCCGAGCACACTCATGCAATCGCCACGATTCGGCGTGAGATTGATTTCAAGAATGGTGTCATTCAAATGCAACGCAGTGGTCAAGCTCTGCCCAATGGATAGATTGTTGGGCAACTCCAGCAAGCCACTGCTTTCGTCGGCAAGTCCCAGTTCCTTGGCAGAGCACAACATGCCGAACGACTCGACACCGCGCAGCGTGGCCTTCTTGATTTCCAAACCGCCCGGCAGCGTTGCGCCAACCGTGGCCAATGGCACCTTGATGCCTGCGCGCACATTGCTGGCGCCACAAACGATCTGGATTTCCTGCTGACCGTCGTTCACTCGACATACGGAAAGTTTTTCAGCATCAGGATGTTTAGCCGTAGCAAGTACTTCTGCGACCACAACGCCCGACATCGCCGGTGCTGCCAGCGACTCACCTTCGATCTCCAATCCCGCCATGGTCAAGGTATGCGAAAGCGCCGGAATATCGCTGCCGATCTGTGTCCATTCGGACAACCATTGCAAACTGATTTTCATTAGTTGAACTGCCTCAGGAAGTTGAGGTCGTTCTCGAAGTAGAGGCGAATATCGGTGACCTTGTAACGCAGCATGGTAAGACGTTCGACACCCATGCCGAATGCGTAACCCGTGTAACGCTCGGGATCGATGTTTACCGCGCGCAACACATTGGGATGAACCATGCCGCAACCGGCTACTTCCAACCAACCCGTGTGTTTGCACACACGACAACCCTTGCCACCACAGTTGACGCAGGAAATATCGACTTCAGCCGACGGTTCGGTGAAGGGAAAATAGGATGGTCGCAAACGCAGCCCAACATCGGTTTCAAAGAACGACTTCATGAACCCATGCAGAATCGCTTTGAGATTGGCAAAGCTGATGTGTTCGTCGACAACCAAGCCTTCAACCTGATGAAACATGGGCGTATGCGTCATGTCCGAGTCGCAACGATATACACGGCCCGGCGCAATCACGCGCAACGGCGCGCCGATCTGTTGCATGGCGCGCACTTGCACCGGCGACGTATGCGTGCGCAACAGACGACCATCACCGAAGTAAAACGTGTCATGCATTGCGCGGGCTGGATGATTACCCGGAATATTCAACGCCTCGAAGTTGTGCCAGTCGTCTTCGATTTCCGGTCCATCAACAATGGTGAAACCGGCAGTTTTGAAGAGCTGTTCAATACGTTGCCGCACACGAGTCACCGGATGCAAACCACCGCTGGTTTGGCCACGACCTGGCAATGTCACGTCGATGGATTCTGAAGCCAATTGTGCGGCGAGCGCGGTTTGCTCTAACTGTTCGCGACGCGCATCGAGTGCAGCAACCAGTTTTTCTTTTGCCGCATTGATGACTGCGCCTTGTGCGCGGCGAGTTTCCGGGTCCATTTGCCCGAGATTTTTCAATTGCGCGGTGATTTCGCCTTTCTTGCCCAGCAAACGCACGCGAATGTCTTCGAGTTCGCTCAACGCATTGCAAGCAGCGATCTGACCAAGCGAATTGGCAAGCAGGTTGTCGGTTTCGATTGACACGGTCATCTAAATGGCCAATGAACTATTAAAAAACACACTGTACCGCGTTCTGTGCGCGACATGTCATGCGTAGCGAAAACATCAAGCAAACCTTTGGCAACATCCACATCAGCTACTCAAGTGCATCACACCGCGCAGCTTTCGCACTTGCTAACAAGACAAAAAAGCCGCGCCACTCAAATCAAGAATGGCGCGGCTTCTGATTGCAAATGTCTCTGCAGGCTTCCCGTTTAAACGGGAAGTGACGCCTAAATCACTTTAGGCTGCGGCCGGTACAGTTGCTAAAGCTGCTTTGGCGCGTTCGACAATCGCGGCAAATGCCACGGTGTCGTGAATCGCCAGATCAGCCAGCACCTTGCGGTCGATTTCCAGACCAGCGGCGTTGATGCCGGCGATCAACTTGCTATAGGACAAACCGTACACGCGCGCAGCGGCGTTGATACGGGTGATCCACAGCGCACGGAAATCGCGCTTCTTGGCGCGGCGGTCACGATAGGCATATTGGCCAGCCTTGATGACCGCCTGCTTAGCAGCACGGAAAATCTTGCGACGGGCGTTGTAATAACCCTTCGCTTTCTTCAGAACTTTGTTGTGTCGGGCGCGAGCAATCACACCCCGTTTAACGCGAGCCATGTGTCACCTCCGACTTAAATGTTAGGCAGCAAAGAATCTAAACGTCCCAAGTCCTGCTTGGACACCATGCTCGGTGACCGCAGTTGACGCTTACGCTTGCTGGGCTTCTTGGTCAGGATATGACGACGATGAGACTGGGCTCGCTTGAACCCATTGGCAGTCGGGCGAAAACGCTTCGCCGCTGCCCGGTTGGTTTTCAACTTAGGCATTTAAAAAACTCCACTACATATAGCCTGTTCAATCTGCGTTCTCGTTTGTGTCGAGAACAACAGTTTTTAAGGCGGGACAACAGCATCAAAGCTCGCGCTTTGAACTAACCGTTGCTCACTTCTTTTTTGGCCCGATCATCATGACCATCTGACGACCTTCCATGATCGGGAACTGCTCAACTTGTCCCACTTGGGCCAGGTCTTGCTGTACTCGAGTCAGAAGTTCGCGTCCGATCTCTTGATGAGCCATTTCTCGGCCACGGAATCGTAAAACGATCTTGGCCTTGTCCCCTTCCGTTAAAAAGCGAATCAGGTTACGCAATTTCACCTGATAGTCGCCCTCTTCCGTACCGGGACGAAACTTCACTTCCTTGAGCTGAATCTGTTTCTGGTTGCGCTTCGCCGCATGCGCCTTCTTGTTCTGTTCGAACAGGAATTTGCCAAAGTCCATCACCTTGCAAACCGGCGGATCGGCAGTGGGAGAAATCTCCACCAGATCCATGCCTGCGGCCTCAGCCATCTGGAGGGCCTCGAACCGGGTCAAAACACCAGCTTGGTTGCCTTCGGCGTCAATAACTCGCAAGCGCGGCGCGGAAATTTCTTCATTACGCTTGATGCGCTTGGAGTTGGTGGTTGGAGCAGCGATGCGTCTATACCTCTAAAACAGTCCGGCCGCGGCTCGCGTTCTCTGCGGCAAGTTTCTCAGCCAACACCTCAAGGGAGATTGAACCGAGATCTTTGCCACTGCGCGTGCGCACGGCCAGCGTATTCGATCCTGCCTCGCGATCGCCGGCTACCAATAGGTACGGGACGCGCTGCAGCGTGTGGTCGCGGATCTTAAAGCCCACTGTTTCGTTCCGCAAGTCCAATTCGACGCGAAGCCCCTGATTTCTCAGCAATTCAGCGGCCTTCTCCAGATATTCGGCCTGCCCTGCGGTGATATTCATTAATACCGCCTGCACCGGGGCCAGCCACAGTGGGAAGTGACCGGCGTGTTCTTCGATCAAAATACCGATGAACCGCTCCAGTGAACCAAAGATTGCCCGATGCAACATCACCGGCACCTGCTTACTGCCGTCACGCGCGACGTACTCCGCTCCCAGTCGTCCCGGCATGGAGAAATCGACTTGGATGGTGCCGCATTGCCAGAAGCGGCCAATGGAATCTCGCAACGTAAATTCGATTTTCGGACCGTAGAACGCGCCCTCACCCGGCTTTTCGCTCCACGGCAGACCGCGGGCATCGAGCGCTTCGCCGAGCGCTTTTTCGGCACGATCCCACACTTCATCCGAACCGATACGTTCCTTAGGGCGAGTGGCCAGCTTGTAGATGACTTCTTTGAAGCCGAAGTCTTCATACACCTTGTGTAGTAAGTCGATGAATGCGATGGCCTCGCTTTGAATCTGTTCTTCGGTACAGAAGATATGTGCATCGTCTTGCACAAAACCCCGCACACGCATCAGGCCATGCAGCGCACCTGACGCTTCATT
>Ga0157379_10005405_pt1 | contig 10968 bp, 9 predicted proteins | sample S25metaG_FD_121802 | JGI IMG/M metagenome (GOLD analysis project Ga0157379, IMG submission 121802) | Switchgrass rhizosphere microbial communities from Kellogg Biological Station, Michigan, USA - S2-5 metaG | ecosystem: Host-associated > Plants > Roots > Rhizosphere > Soil | place: USA: Michigan... | reverse complement strand
TCGGCTTCAGGCTGGTCGAGGCAACAAATGCGGCGTGCATCCGGCGCGAGCGCGGCGTAGGATGGCTGCGGCGCCGGGCAACGACCCTGCTCTTTTTCTTCCGCGGCGTCTGGAGTTTTTTGGCAGATGACTGCGCGACCGCCGGCAATACGAACGAAGGCAGATCAATGCACAGGACTGCCACGATCAAAGAAAATCGAATTAGGACCGATTGCCAACGATTAATTACCACTCTGATTAATTTCGCCGAAAATTGGCGCCCATGATGGAAGTATCGTCCTCAGCCAGGCTGCGCACCAGTTCCTGGCTGAAATAATCGGCTCCGCCGGCCACGGTATTCCCGTATCGCTTCTGGTAAGTGGCCCGGCTCTTTTCGATGTCTTCCTTGAGCCGATCGTACAGATCTTTGTTCTTGCGCCCTTCGCTGACTTTCACCTGGTTGTAGAGCTTGATCTCATCCACCAGCAGCCGGGCGAAACGGTGCGCCTTGCGGTGAACGTCGGCATCCTCGGGCGAGAGGTTGGCAAAAGGATCGGCTGCAGGAGCAGGAGCGGCCGCTGCCGCTGAGACCACCGGCTCGGACTGGGCCACCGCGACCGGCTGTTCCACTTCAACCGGCGGAGCTGCTACCGGCTCCGGAATGGGTGCAACATGCTTTGGCGCGTGAGCCGCGAAGGGATCCGAATGCGCCGGCGCCGCATGCACCGGAGGCGGCGCACTTTCTGCCTTCTCGCCGGACCCCTCGGCTGATTCCTCTTTCAGTGCCTGCTTGCGCAGCGATGCGACTTCGAGCCACGCGCTGGTCGCTAGCACCAGCAACTCGACGGCGGCGGCGTCCAGCTTTCCGCCTCTTTCAACGCCGACATCGGCATAGACCAGCGCCGCAACTTTCTCCTTGAGCAACAGCGGCAGCACCAGCAGCTTGTCATCGGCCGCCGCGCCGAATTTTGAAACAAATTCGGGATCCATGTCGTGGGTCGAGCCACTGAACGGCATGCGCGACCGCAAGGCCTGTTCGGGCACGCCGATGGTAACGTTGAGCGCAAAATCTTTGATGGTATCCTCGCCGTTTTCGGTGAAGCCGCGTCCCTGCCAGCCCGTGGCCGCACCGGCTTTGACCACGAACAATGCCCCGCGACCGCTATAGCGCACGGTATTGTCCAGCAGAGCGCGCAGAATTTCGCGCTGCGTCGTGCCAGACTGGATGGCGGAAATCGCTTTCAGCAGGTTGGCCGATCCACTGTCTCCAGAAACACCCGCTGCCGCCGCGGCCGTCGAGTGAGGAAACTCTTCCACGACCTGGCGCACCAGATCGTTCCGCAACTCCGGGACGTGGTTGTCCAGGACTCGCGACACGACTCTCTCGACGATTTGTTCGACTTCCGTTTTCTCCGCCATGGTCAGGTCGGGAATTCGCCCGCTGGATCGGGCTTTTTTGCCCTTCATCTCAGCTAAACCTTGATTATAGGGTCACTTGACCCGTGTTTTCCGGTCACTTAAGGACGTGTTCTAATGGGAATGGCCGTTCTTTGGAATTTATCGCAAACCGCCCAGTTATAGATACGTCAAAACAAATAAGCCGAAACTTGGGTTACCAAGTAAAATAACATTTCTGCCGCCGGCCTCAGGGCGTGAAAATTGTTGCATCGGAAGGAAGATGACAGCCATCCAACCAAATGTAAGCGAGCCGGTCAGCGACGAGCTGGCGCTGGTTCAGGCCGCCAAGGGCGGTGATGTAAGCTCATTCGAGGAGCTGGTCCGGCGTTACGACCGGAATGTGTTCCGGATCGCACAGCACATCACTCAGAACCGCGAAGACGCGGAAGATGTGGTGCAGGATGCGTTCCTTAAGGCTTACACCAATCTGGGGCAGTTCCAGGGGCAGTCGAAGTTTTATACCTGGCTGGTGCGCATTGCGGTCAACGAAGCGCTGATGAAGTTGCGGCGCCGGCGGCCCGAGCGCATGGTTTCGCTGGACGAAGATGTAAAGACCGAGGAGGATTCAGTCCCGCGCGAAGTAGCGGACTGGAGTCCGAACCCGGAACAGCAGTACAACCAGGCGGAGTTGAAGGAGATCCTGAGCAAAACTATTCAGGGACTTCCTCCGAGTTTCCGCACGGTGTTTGTGCTGCGCGACGTAGAAGGGCTTTCGACCGAGGAAACTGCCGAGGCGTTAGAACTCAGCGTTCCGGCGGTCAAATCGCGGCTCTTGCGAGCGCGATTGCAGTTGCGGGAGCGGCTCAGCCGTTACTTCCAGAAACGTGAGAGCGGAGATGGCAAACAGTGAAGTGCGCTGAGTTTTTACAGGAACTGACAAACTACCTGGACGGCGTCCTGGACGACCGCACCAAGGCCGAACTGGAAGACCATCTGGCGTGGTGCCACAACTGCTACGTGGTTTGCGATACCACCAAGAAGACTATTGAGATTTACCGCGGTTCGCAGCTCTACGAACTTCCCGACGATCTCCGCAACCGTCTCCGTTCCGCCATTGTTGCCAAGTGCGAAGCCCACAAGAAAACCGGCCCACGGGAAGCCTGACCAGCCTGCAATAAATCAGTTTTTATTGGGAACGAACCACTTGGGGGACAGCCTTCCTTACGTGGCTCCTGATTGTCTGCAAATATTTGCAGACTCGTGCGACGCGCCTTTACTTCCTTTCATGTACTAGTGGAACCTTTTTTCGCGAGAATGAATCTAATAGCTTGTTAACGGTTAGTCGGTCGAGGTGAAGGGCTGGTGGGGAGGGCGTATGATCGCGGAATTATTTGACAGCTTCTTTGGTTGCAGACATTCTCACTATAGCTTTCCGATCTCGGTTCGTCCCGCTTCGCGCCGCAGTTCGGCGTCGAAGCTGACCGGCACCTACGTGGCGTGCTTGGATTGCGGCCGAGAGTTTCCATATGACTGGCAGGAGATGAAGGTCATCACTTCGCCATCGCAACGGCGCAGTTACGTGGCGTCACTGACGCACAGAGCCGCTGCCTAAGAACGTCTCAGGTTGTTTCCATAAAAAAGCCGCGACGAGCTCGCGGCTTTTTTACTGAAATGTGGGCGGGGGCGCCCCGCTCGTGCGACAGCACCTCGAACGACTAGGCATGAGCGACGACGCTCGGGCCTACAGTTGCTCAGTTGCTGCTGCTGTCGTCGCGACGCTTCAGCGTGGGCCGATCATCATCGTTGGTTCCCTTGTCGTCGCTGCCATTCTTGTCGGGCGTCGAGGTGCGCCGCAGAGTCGGCTTGTTCTTGTCTTCCTTCTTGTCCAGGATCTTGTGCCGGTTTTCGATCGCAGCCAGCCGCGCCTTGACGTCGTCAAACTCGGAGGTCGAAACCGTGTACTGCGCCCGTGCCGGAAGAATGGTCGCAATCTCTTCCTGCGACTTGGCGATCCGGTCCGGTGTTTGGGGATGGGTGGAAAAGGCTTTAGCCAGACTCCCCGGCTTCTTTTTCTCCTGCGCCTGCACCTTTTCGAAGAAGGCGATGAACGCTTGCGGATCGTAGCCTGACTTGTACATGTACTGCAGTCCCAGATAGTCGGCTTCCGCCTCGAAGCCGCGGGAGAAGTGCAGGAAGGTCAGGGGCAGCGCTAATCCCGCAGCCTCGTATCCGGCATATCCAATCGCTCCGCCTACGAAGATCAGAGGAATCGAAGCCATCTGCATCAGGTTGCCGCGGGTATTCTCACGGGCCGCGTGGCAGGCCGCCACGTGCGCAATCTCGTGCGCCATCACCCCAGCCAGTTCCGCTTCTTCGTCGGCCGCCAGGATCAATCCGGAATTCACATAGAAAAATCCGCCGGGCAGGGCGAAGGCATTGATGTCATCGGAGTCAATAACCTTGATCGTGAACGGTACCTGCGCGTCGGAGTTGCGCACCAGATTCTGGCCCACCCGGTTCACGTATTCGGTGACGACGGGGTCCTGGATCAGCTTGACGCTCGACTCCACCTGCTGAGCGTACTGCTTGCCCATGGCGATCTGTTTTTCCACGCCATACCAGTTACCCATGCCGGTCTTGCAACCCACGTTCCGGTTGCCGACGGCATCCACGTCTTCCTTGCCACCGTCGTGTTTGACCTTGTCCGGGTCGGCGGGGTTCACGGGCGCCGGCGCGGTGCTTTTAGGGGCGCTATCGGAGGCAGCAGGGGCGGAAGGGCCCTGATCTTGCGCCAAACTCCTTGGAGCGCCATAGCTCAGTGTCAGCAACACAGCCGATAGTGCCAAGAGCCGTAACTTCATGATGGACTCCCTTATTCCGTCCCGCCCCCAGGAGGGACTCTGGGGTGATTATACGCCCGCCAGGAAACACCAATACCGGGGATTTACCTATATAGAGTTGGACGCAGGATTGCGCACAGGGGTTACCTGAACTGGCTGTTAGCCTGCGCCTTTCGTCTCCAGAAACCCGCGCCAAGCGCGGCGTCCTCCTTGTGGGCCAGGTGTTTACGGTTTGGCCACGATGTCAAACTCTACGCGGAGCTCGTTCTTGACCTTCACTGCCCCGCCGCCAACGACAATGGGTTCGATTCCGAAGTCCTTTTGCTTGAGTTCAGCTGTACCTTGATAATGTCGGTTCTGTGCTCGCACTTCCAGCTTTACCGGGTGGGTTTGCCCGTGCAGCGCCAGATCTCCGGTTACTATCCAACGGCCGGCGCCGGCAGGTTCGAGTGCGGTTGAATGGAAGTGTATCTCGGAGAATCTGGCAGTATCGAGGACTTTCGGCCCCAACATGGTTTCCTGTATCTCCGCTCGGTCCTTGTCCGACACTTCCTTGTCCATGACCCGCATCTGGCGCGCATCAACGGTCAGCTCGACCGAGTGGTCAGTTTCGCTGAACTTTCCATCCTTGATGGGTGCGCTGATTTCGTGCTCATGGCCGAAGGCGGAAAACATGCCCGCCTTGAGCACGCGCACCGTCATCACCGATTTCTGGGTATCGATGTCGCTGGCCGCGGCCCACAGCGCGGCAGGCAGTAGCACCGCCGCAACCCATGTCGCAGGATTTTTCATCCGTCCCCTTATGTCCGTGTGCGGCGGACACTCTTGTCCGCCTCCTTTGAGCTTCCTAAACTTCTGGCATAACAGGCAACTCGCGACAAGCAAAAATCAACTTCAAAAGCGGCGGACAGCAGTGCTCGCCCCACACACCTTGGTAGAATCCTTGCCACTAGGATGCGCTTTTCAGCCTGAAGCGGCAAGAATTATGGGACGGGACTTCTGCAGTGCGTGAGAACGTAAGCGAACGCTTCGCCCCGGGCTGGCCGGGAATTTCGCCGCGTTGGACTTCGAGCGCCAAAAGCGGCGTAGGGACGGCACTCAACCTGCACAGCCGCGTATGGTTCACACTCAGCCACGGCATTCTGAACGAAGTCTACTACCCGCGGGTGGACCAGGCCTGCACCCGCGATCAGGGGCTGATTGTCACCGACGGCTCCGGTTATTTCTCCGAGGAAAAACGCCACTGCAAGTTTGAGAACCATGCGATTGAGGATGGCGTTCCCGTCTACAAACTAACCAATACAGAACTGCAGGGACGTTACCGGATCGAGAAGGAAGTCTTCTCCGATCCCTACAGAAATGTCGTTCTGCAAAGGATCCGTTTTGTCCCGTTGCAGGGCACGCTGGCCGACTATCGCCTGTACGCTCTGCTGGCGCCACATCTGGCGAATTGCGGCCGGGAAAATACCGGCTGGGTCGGAGAATACAAAGGCACGCCTACACTCTATGCGCATCGCGCATCGACCGCCCTGGCTTTTGCGTGTTCAGTTCCCTGGCGAAAAATGTCCGTAGGGTTTGCCGGGTTCTCCGACGGATGGCAGGACCTATCACAGCATTTCCAGTTGACTTGGGAGTACACCCACGCGGAAAACGGAAACGTGGCGCTCTCCGGCGAGATTGACCTGGCAGCATGTAACGGAGAGTTCACGTTGGCGCTCGGGTTCGGCGGCATCTGGTCCGAAGCCGGACAAGAAGCACGCTCCAGTTTGCTCGAATCCTGCGATGAACTGCGCAAGCATTACGTATGGCACTGGAAGCATTGGCAGGACAGCCTGTTGAAACTGGACGTGCCACGCCGCGAGGTTGACCTCTATCGCCCCAGCGTAGCCGTGATGCGGTCGCATGAGTCGAAGGATTTTCTCGGTGGCGTAATCGCCAGCCTTTCCATCCCGTGGGGATTTAACAAGGGCGATGAAGACCTGGGCGGATACCATTTGGTCTGGCCCCGGGACCTGGTCGAAACTGCACTTGGTCTGCTGGCGGCGGGCGCCGAACCTGATGCCCTGCGCATCCTGAGCTATCTGGAGGTCACGCAGGAACCGGACGGACATTGGGCCCAGAACATGTGGCTGGACGGGCGTCCATACTGGAACGGGATGCAGATGGACGAGGCCGCCTTTCCCATTCTGCTGTTCGACATGTTGCGGCGGCACTCTCCGTTCGTTCTGGGAGAACCGTCGCGTTGGTGGGCGCTGATCAGTCGGGCTGCGGGATTCATCCTGCGCAACGGCCCGGTCACCCAACAGGATCGCTGGGAAGAAGACGCCGGCTATTCGCCATTTACTTTGGCGGTAGAAATATCAGGACTGCTCGCCGCTGCTGACTTGGCCGATGCGGTGGGGCAAAAGGACATTGCTAATCATCTGCGCGAGACCGCGGATTGCTGGAATGACAACATTGAACGTTGGGTCTATGCGACGGACAGCGACCTGGCACGGCAGCTTGGAATAGAAGGCTACTATGTGCGCATCGCGCCCCCGGAATCGGACTGCGCGCCGTCGCCGCTGCAGGGATTCGTCCCCATCAAGAACAGGCCGCCAGGCGAGAACATGGCCTTGGCTGTTCATCTGGTCAGTCCCGACTCGCTTGCGCTGGTGCGATTTGGTTTGCGGGCGGCAGATGATCCGCGAATCCTGAACACCGTAAGAGTCATTGACGCCCGGCTGAAAGCGAACTTGCCCCAGGGTCCCTGCTGGTACCGGTACAACGGCGATGGCTACGGAGAACACGAAGACGGATCTCCCTTTGACGGGACTGGTATTGGGCGGCCGTGGCCCTTGCTGGCCGGCGAGCGGGCGCACTACGAGCTGGCGGCGGGGCGTCCCCAGGCCGCCGAAGACTTGCTCAAAGTGATGGAGCTCTCAACCGATGGCGGCCGCCTAATTCCGGAACAGGTCTGGGACGCGGACGATATTCCAGCGCTCGAACTGTTTCGCGGCAAGCCCACGGGTTCGGCGTGTCCCCTGGTCTGGGCCCACTCGGAGTACGTCAAGCTGCGGAGATCATTGCGTGACGGCAAGATATTCGACCAGCCGCCACAGACTGTACAGCGCTACCAGGTTGAAAAGCACAAAGCCGTGTACTTCGAGTGGCGATTTAATAACAAATGCCGGACTATTCCTCAGGGAAAGAAGCTGCGAATGCTGCTGCCGTCTCCGGCATCGGTCCACTGGAGCTTCGATGACTGGCAGACCACCGAGGACACGACCACGCGCGATCCGTTGGGAGTCTTCGTCGCAGACCTGCCGACCGATCATCTGGCGGTGGGACGCGAGATTGTCTTCACCTTTTATTGGCCGCAGGAGCAACGCTGGGAAGGCGCGAATTACGCTGTAAGAGTCGAGTAATCGAAAGCCTGTCATCCCGAGCCGAGAGTTTGCTCCGCGAAGCGAAGCAAACTCGCAGTCGGAGGATCTCTACTCTCCCCAAACTGGCTTAGATGCGCAGCCATCGCAACAGTCGGCATCGCGCTGTCGCAGCCGATCAAGCCCTCAGGGGGCCTTCGATCCATTCAGGATGACAGCTCCCTTAAACTGCGAGAAATGTTGGAATACAGCGCGCCCGCGCAAACCGCAGACGCCGCTAGCAATCCCACTCCTTCCCAGAAAGGCCCGAGCAGCACATGTCCCAAACCAAACAGCGCCAGGTACACCATCACGCAGCCAAGCACCCAGGAAAGTAGATTCCGACCCAAATCACGGGTCGGAGGCACTTCAGGAGCCAGGCGAGCAAGTGGATGCCATCCTGTTATTTGCGGACGAACGCTACGGTAAAACTTCAGCAGCACTGCCTCTGGCTCCGCTTTCGTTATGTAGGTAACCACGAGCCAAACCAGCGTGGTGATAACGGTCGTGGTCAAAGCGGTCTTGGCAAAAACGACCGGATTGGTCCCGGAAAAAGGCTCGGTCCAGCGCAGCCAGATGGTCACCGCCAGCGCCGTCGCCATCGCCGAAATCTCGCTCCAGGCATTAATGCGCCACCAGTACCAGCGCAGCAGGTAGACACCGCCGGTGCCCGCACCCACCTCCAGCACCACCTGCCATCCCGAGCGAATGTCAGAGAGCAGAACTGAAACTGCAGCGGACGCGATTACCAGCAGCACTGTGGCCAGACGGGAGATCAGCACGTAGTGTTTGTCGTCGGCGTTGGGCTTGATGAAGCGGCGATAGAAATCCGATACCAGATACGAGGCGCCCCAGTTCAATTGGGTTGCGATCGTGGACATGAACGCCGCCATGAAGCCGGCGATCACAATGCCGCGCAGTGCCGGCGGCACATGCTGACGTACGATCAGCATGTATCCGGTCTCCGGATGTTCCAGGTGCGGGTATAAAACGACTGCCGCCAACGCTGTCAGAATCCAGGGCCAGGGACGCAAAGCGTAGTGGGCGACGTTGAACCAGAGGACGGCCAGCAGACCGTTTTTTTCGTCTTTCGCACTAAAGATGCGCTGCGCGATATAGCCGCCGCCGCCCGGCTCCGCCCCCGGATACCAGAACGCCCACCACTGCAAACCGATATTCACCACAAAGGTTATTACCGGGAGGAGCCACAGGCCTTCTTGCGAGAACGGACGTGAGAAATCGGGGAAGAAAGACGTCGCATCGCCTGCGCCCGGGCCCGCGGCAGTCCGCATGTCTGCCAGGCGTGCCAGCAGTGTGTTCATGCCGCCCGCAGCGGCAACGGCGTACCAGGCCACTCCAATCACAATCGCCATCTTGAGAGCGAACTGGAACAGATCGGTCCAAAGCACGCCCCACAATCCACCCAGCGCGACATAGAGACCAGTGAATGGAATCAAAAACAGAACGCAAATTGCCAGAGCGCTGCGATCGCTTACGCTCAGCGTGACCGCAACGATGCTGGTCATGGCTTTGGTCACCCAGCCCAGGATGAGGCAATTCATGAGCAGTCCGAGATAGATGGCGCGAAAGCCCCGCAGAAACGCAGCCGGCTTTCCGGAATAACGCATCTCGGCAAACTCTACGTCGGTCAGAAGTCCGGAGCGGCGCCAGAGGCGGGCAAACAGAAACACCGTCATCATCCCGGAAAGCAGGAATGCCCACCACAACCAGTTCCCTGCAATTCCCTGCGTGTAGACCAGGCCGGTAACGACCAGCGGCGTGTCGGCGGCAAACGTGGTCGCCACCATGGACGTGCCGGCTAGCCACCAGGAAACGTTGCGCCCGGAGACGAAGTAATCGTCCACGCTCTTGGCCGAGCGCGAACGGAAGTACAGGCCCAGCGCAAGCGTGATACCGAGATAGAGGACGATGGCCGACCAGTCAAGCGGGGTGAAATTCATGGCGGGAGGATACATCAGGTCTTGCCAGATGCGAACAAGAAAGTGTTATATAGCGGTTGCGCACCCAAGTGCCCCGCGCAGGAAACGGCCAGCCGTCATCCTGGCGTAGTGGATAAATTCGCGCCGCCAAGCAACCACGGAGTCGAAGGATCTCTCCTCTTCCCCAACTCGCCTCCGGGCGCAGCAACTGGAATACTACGCACGGCAACTTCGTTCAGCTGCTACGGGTCCTTCGACCCCGGGATGACAGGGCTTATTGTCCTGAGGTAGCGCCGGTCCCCGCCCCCGTCAGGTAAAGCTCAGCCACATGCTCTGCAATCTTCCCCGGATCGCCCTCCGCAAGATTCGCCAGTACCACCACCGTCAGCTTGTCGTCCACATAGCGCGAGATCTGCGTCTTGAATCCCTGCCACGCGCCGCCGTGATCAATGAGCCGATGTCCGCGCGAGCTGGTTATCTCCCACCCAAATCCGTAACTACCGGAATTGGGCTGACCATTGTTGAGTTTAACCACCGTCCACATCTGTTCCAGACTGGAGCGCTTCAGAAGTTTTTCGGTGTACAGCGCCGCGTCCCACTTCGCCAAATCCAGAATCGAAAAATAGAGACTGCCGTCGGCGGTAGTATTCAGGACGGGCGAGACCCACTCCTGGTTCTTCAACTCACCCTTGACCAAACGATAGCCAGCCGAGCGGTTGGGAATAATGTCAGCCTCGTTGATGATTCGCGTCGTCTGCATCCCCAACGGCCGGAAGATTCGCTCCTGCAGCACGTCGCCGTAAAACGTGCCGGTTACGCGGTGGATGAGAATGCCCAGCATCAGATATCCGAGATTGCTGTAACTCCATTTCGTGCCCGGCGGAAAGGCCAAAGGGATCGCCTCCACGATTTTGAGCAGTTCATCCTCGCCACGGTCCTTGCGGAAATCGAAGTCTTTCGGATAGTCGGTGAAACCGCCGGTGTGACTTAGGAGGTGACGGACAGTCACCGGCCTCCACGTGGACGGAGCCTCGGGAAAGTATTTCGTGATGGAGTCGGCCAGGCTGATCTTTCCTTCGTCGACCAGCATCATGACGGCTGTTGCGGTGAACTGCTTGCCTACTGAGCCCGACTGGAAAAGGGTCTCGGGCTTGACGGGCACCTGCAGCTCGACGTTGGAGAAGCCAAAACCCTGAGCTCGGACAGCCTTACCGTTACGCGACACCAGCAGCGCGATGCCAGGAATATGCTGGCGCGCCATCTCCACCTTCACGTACTGTGCGACCGCGTCGGACGAAGAGCCGGAAGTTTGGCTAAATGCCCTGCCAGCCAGGATGAGTGCGACCATCAGCAGCTGCAAGGCAGGACTTTTCACCGCTTAGGCCTCCATCCTTTAAAAAAACGCAT
>Ga0157379_10005404_pt1 | contig 10970 bp, 10 predicted proteins | sample S25metaG_FD_121802 | JGI IMG/M metagenome (GOLD analysis project Ga0157379, IMG submission 121802) | Switchgrass rhizosphere microbial communities from Kellogg Biological Station, Michigan, USA - S2-5 metaG | ecosystem: Host-associated > Plants > Roots > Rhizosphere > Soil | place: USA... | reverse complement strand
TGGAGATGCTGGCCAGCCAGCGCCTCGATGTGATCGTGGGGATCGGCGCTAATCTGGATTATCTCATTCACGAGACGGGGCGCAGCGGCGTCATCAAGAAGTCGTCTTTCGAGATCGAGACGAAAGATCCGGCTTACATCGCCGTATCCAAAAAGTCGAAACACAAAGGCGTCGTTCCCCTTCTCGAGAAGGCGCTGAGCGATATGAGCCGAGCCAACAAGATAGAACAGATCGAACGGAGCTTTCTCGAGGCGCTTGCCCGTGACAAACGATGACCCGACGAGCCCCGGCCTACTTGCCTCTTTTCCTGCTTCCCCAGGAAGCGATCGTCATTCTCTGAGCTGGACGATGCGCGAACCAGGCGCTGCGAGATCCGTGGTGCAAGATCAAGCGACACACGCCAGCAAAGACGACGGCAAGTCCGAGGGCAGATCGCCGCCGCTCGCACGGATCAGGACAACATGGCGCTCCCTCAACCACTGGCACAGCGGTATCGGGCTGCGCATTTTCGCCAGGGTGCTCCTGTTCAGCTCCGCGATCGCTCTGCTCCTCACATTGTTGCAGCTCTACTTCGACTATCGCCGCGACGTCGGAACGATCGATAGACAGATATCCGAGATCGAGCGCAGCTATCTTCGCAGCCTCGGCGAAGGGCTCTGGAACCTGGACGCGCGCCAGCTCGAGCTGCAGGTCGACGGGATTCGTCACCTGCCGGACATCCGCTTCGTCGAAGTGCGCGAGGCCACCGACCGCGCCCACCCGATGGTGGTGACCGCCGGCTCCCATCAGGCGAATGCGGATGTGCACCGGGAATTTCCAATTCTTCATAAGAATCGCGGCGCCGAGCAGACGCTGGGCGTTCTCTCGATCGAGGCCACGTTCGACGATGTCTATCGTCGGCTTTTCGACACCGCGATCGTCGTCCTGATCAGCCAGGGCGCAAAGACATTCGTTGTCTCCTTTTTCATCCTCTATATCGTCAACCGGCTCATCACACGTCATCTCGTGACGGCAGCGAGGTTTCTCGGCGGTTACGACCTCCGCCGTTCGCCGCCGCCACTCCAACTGGAGCGGCGTCCGCTTCAGCAAGTGGACGAGCTTGACCAGCTCGTCGGGGCATTCAACGCCATGTGCGTCGACAATTCACGGCTTTATCGCGATCTCGAAGATCGCGAGTACACACTCCAGCATCAACGCAACGAGCTCCGAACGCTTGCGAACCGGTTGATGCACGCCCAGGATGACGAACGCCGTCGCATCGCGACGATGCTGCACGAGACAACCGCCCAGGATCTGGCGGCCCTGAAGATGCTCCTCGCGCGGGTGAACCGAACCGCGGTCCGTCTCAGCGACGACGAACGCGATTCCCTCACCGAGAGCATCTCGCTGGCCGAGCAGTCGATGGCTGAAATCCGGACGGTGTCCTACCTGCTTCATCCACCCTTTCTCGACGAGGCAGGTCTGTTGTCGGCGCTGCGGTGGTACGCCGGCGGCTTTGCCAAGCGCAGCGGCATCAAGGTGGATCTCGACCTGCCCGAGAGGTTCGAGCGGCTGCCGCTCGACACCGAGACCGTGCTCTTTCGAATCGTTCAGGAGTCGCTGAACAACATCCACCGGCACGCGGGGAGTAAGACGGCTCGCATCCGCTTTGAGGGTGACGCCGAGACCCTCGTGCTGGAGATCGAGGATCGGGGCCACGGTAACCCGGACGCCGCGCCCAAGCACCTCACCAGCGGAGGAGACGGCGGTGTGGGCATCGCCAGTATGAGCGAGCGCGGCGAACAGCTTGGCGGGCGTCTCGATGTCACCTCGAGCGACCACGGCACAACCGGTACGACCGTGCGCGTGTGGTTGCCGCTCGTGAAGGACGCCGGCTGATGTCGCTGAGTGTCGACGCGAGTGCCCTCGCCTCGAAACGCCAATTGGAAACGCGAGACGCCGAGGCTGCTCTTCAGCCGCTCTCGAGAAACCGGCGCACGAGCGCCACCGTCGTGTCGAGCTGTTCGGCCTGCGGGATGTGCCCGCAGTCGCGCACGATCTCGACCCGGCTGCCGCGGATCGCGTCGCCGAACTGCTTGGCATAGTCCACCGGAATCAGCGCGTCGTCTGCACCCCAGACAATCAGAGTCGGCGCCGTCACCCGGTGCAGCCGCGCGGACAGACCCTTCTCCGGGATCGGCCACACGAACTTGCCGGTGCAGCCCTGCGCCCATACCATGCCGGCTATCTGGTTGACCGCAACGGCCGGATCCGGCGGTGGCGTGAACATCGCCCTCGCTGCCGCGCAGCCCCGGTCCTTGAAGAGCAGCGCAGGCAGCTCCGACGCCGGCGTGATCATCCAGTTCGCGATCGGCAAGTCCGGGCGCCACAGCCCGATGGGATCGAAGACTACGACTCTGGCAAACAGCTTTGGGAAGTACGAAGCCAGTTCCAGGACGAGCATTCCGCCGAAGGAAGACCCCAATACGACCGGCGCGACCGGCAATTCCAGCCTCGCTATGGTTTCCTCGTAGATCAGCACCAGATCGGACAACCTGTCGACTTGATGAATCGCATTCGGGTCGCCCGTGCTCGTACCTGGCATCTCGGGCGCGTAGATCCTGTACCGCGCGCTCAGCTCCGCGAGGAACGGGTCGAAGATGAGGCCTGAGGCCGCATGGAGGTACACGAGCGGCGGCCCTTCGCCGGCGGTCTTCACACGCATCGTGATGCGGCCGCCCCAGACGTCGAGCGCGCGCTCGCGGATATCGAGACCAGGAGTCATCGCGCTCCCACCGTCTTTGCGGTGGCCACCGCCTGCAGTGGACGCCCGCCCAGCCGCTCGGGCCACCAGTGATGTTCCCACCCTTCGTCAGCCCACAGGCCGCGTAAGGCCGGCAGCACGTCCGACGCGAACAGTCCGATGTTGTCGAAGACAAGCTGGCGCGGCATCGAGCCGAGCTGCAGCATCACGTGCAGGTTGCCGATGCGGCAGCGACGCACCAGGTCGCCGAGCCGATCGATCACCGTCCGCGGACTGCCTGCGATGACGGCACCAGCTTCCACGGCCTCGTCGAACCCGATCGTACGCAGCCGATCCGCCAGGCCAAAATCTCCCGGGTCGCGCATCAAGGCCTGCAGTCCTGCAAGGCTGATGGTTCCAGGTATTGCCTGCTTTTCCGTGCTGACCGCGCCTGGTCCCTTGTGGAGCATGTACTCGACATGGGGACGGAAAATGCGGGCAGCCTCGTCATCCGACCCGGCGACGCCGACCAGCTGCACCATACCCAGGCGGTAGGGATTTCGCGGCAGCCCGGATTTGTCGACGAGATCCCAGAACCGGGCGAAGACCCGCTCCCCGGCCTTCGCACCGAAGAAGCTGAGATAGTTGAACCCGAAGTCGAGATCCAGCGCCGCCTGCATGGTCCCCGGGTTGCCGATGCCAGTGAGCCAGACTGGTGGACGGGGCCGCTGTTGCGGCCGAGGCCAGATGTTGACCGATGCGTGCTGCGAGAATTTGCCGTTCCAGGCAAACGGCGTGTCCTCTCGCCACGCGCGCAGGATCAGCTGAAGGTTCTCGTCGAAGCGCGGCCTGAGCTCCATCGGCGGGATGCCGTTGTTGAGGCAGGCGTCGTACGGCAACCCGACTGGAAACCCGGCGACCAGCCGACCACCGCTGACCGTATCGATCGTGGCGTACTCCTCGGCGACCCGCAGCGGTTCGCGGGTCTTGCCGAGGGAGCGACCCGCCGGGTGGATCGCCACCTCGAGTCCTTCGCTCTCGGTGACGTAGGCGAGCGCATTGGCCGTCAGACTCGGATTCGCGCTCATGTCGTAGCTCGCCTGCGCGTGTTCGGTGACGACCAGTCCGTCAAAGCCGGAACGCGCCGCAAGCATCAAGCCGTCGAGGTAGTCACGATGAGCGGCGCGAACCTCCCGCGGATCCACAAGTCCCCACGGCGTATCGACTGCAGAGTCGTAGCGCGTTTCGAAGTCCGCTGGAAACTGCCGATACCCCAGTTGCGCAAATGCCGTGACCTTCATGCCGACGTTTCTATCACGAATACCCACATCGATCCGAACCAGGTGGCGCTCGGGTAAACCATCGCAAGTCCGGACTTGAATCGAAGCGCTGATCGGCTGCCCATGTACGCTTGGCATCGGGTTCGCCGGCACGAGACTCGATGGCGGGTTTCGATCGATCTCCTTCTGTGTCCCGGCGATCTTACGTGCGACACTTGCAGTCTTCTCCTCTGGTGTCGAGCCCACGATCCGTGGTTCCGCGCGGCGAGAAGGTAAGGCGCGCCGTATCTGGTTAGCGGGTTTCTGAGTTATGGCGAGTTCTCAACATGAAACGGCTGCAAGCGGATCTGAGAGAAAGGCCGCAAGAACCAACCGGTCCTGCGCAGTCCAGTTCATGCGATCCTGTCCGATCTACGCCCAGCCTGCAGCTAACCAACGCGTCATGAAGAATCCGAGCAGCCAAGGAATTGTCGTTGGGATTGCGAATGCTCCAAGCACCCTTGCGTGCGACGCGAGATTGTCGGACATCACGAGGATCGCGACCAGCTCGCCCGCGGCGGCACCCCCGATGCCGAAACCCCAAAACGCTGCGGCGACCATTCGCTTTTCCGCACCAGCCGCCAAGTAAGGCAACGCGCCACCGGCTGCATACAGCACGAACCATACAACCGCCAGATAGAGGAATACGACAGTCGCCCCTGGCATGGCCTGGGTGGAGATCATGCTGCCCAGCGCAAGGACGCTGCCCACCGGGACACTGACGCAGAATCCAATTCGCACAGGGGAACGGCGATGCATCTTGTACGACGGCGATGATTCTGGCATAACACTGGCGTGGGATCACGCGACCCATCCTTGGACCATCAGCCCGCTCGTGAGATCGAAGACCTGCGAGAACGGGCGGAAGTGCCGAGCGCGAGCGCGACCAGGCGCAGCGTGAGCATGATCGCCTCCAGCGAGAGAACGATCGGCTGCGCCAGCAGATCGATCATCTGAAACGACAAGTGGACGAGGTGCGGCGAGCCAGCTTCCGGCAGGCGGCCCCCGTGCTCGCGGGATCATGTGCGTACGCCATCGCAGAGGCCGCGGCCTGGCGCGGGTCGCTGGATCGACGGCCGGGGCGGGCGAAGAAGTTCTACATCGTTCTCGCCGTGGCGATGGCGCTTGGCATCGCGTTAAACTACGCGGGGCCGAACGCGATCAAGCTGCTCTTCCCGACCGCCGTGATCAATGGCATTCTCGCGCCTCCACTCATTCTGATCGTGCTCTTGCTGACCGGCGATCGAAGGGTGATGGGTGGCGCCGGCAATTCACGGTTCCTCGGCGTCTTAGTGCGGGTCACCTTCGTGGTCATGGTGGTGGCCGCACTCGGACTCCTTTTCGCCTCCTGATGCGCGCCGGACGTGAGCAGGACGTGCGTTTCTTGGTCCACCTCCGGCACCTCCATCTTGCATGCTCGACCGTCACGCCGACTGAGATGCGTACTGGACACTGCCTGCGGTCGGTCTCTCTCTCGATGTTGTTGCTGGTGACCAGTGGCGGGATGTCGGCGATGGCACAGAGCGTCCCGGACGCGCCACCCGTTGAGGCCGCGACGATGTTTCGGCATCCGGGCGGCAGCCGCTGGTGGTTGTCCGGCCAACTGAATCTCATCTCGCAGACGCACGGCCGATTCACGTCTCCGTACGAAGGGGACAACAGCCTGCGGCCCCAGCGGGAGCAGGCGCTGTCCCGTCTGTGGACGATCTACGCGGGCGTCACGCTCCCGGGCCACACGGAATTGCTGGTCGATATCGAGAGCGCCGGTGGCCGAGGGCTCAGCGATGCTCTTGGCCTCGCGGGGTTCACGAACTTGGATGTGGTTCGAAATCCGACGCTGGGCTCCGCGCCGTATCTCGCGCGCGCGATGGTGCATACGACCGTTCCGCTGAGCCGCGAAGTGGTGGACACGACGCCCAACGCCTTAGCACTCGCTGCCCACGTCCCCGCCCGACGCCTTGAGATCCGTGTCGGCAAGATGGGCATGGCGGATTTCTTCGACCTCAACACCGTCGGCAGTGACAGCCATCTGCAGTTCACCAACTGGACGGTCGACAACAACGGGGCGTACGACTATGCGGCAGACACACGGGGGTACACCTATGCCGCCATCATCGAGTACGACACGCCGCGATGGTCGCTGAGGTTCGGCGAGGCGCTCATGCCGACGGTCGCCAACGGGATCGACATGGATTGGCACGTCTCTCGTGCGCGGGCGGAGAATCTCGAACTAGAGCTTCGACCAGCCACGGGCCTTGCGGTGCGGCTTCTTGCATACGCCAACCACGCGAACATGGGCAGCTACGATGAGGCCATCCAAGGCGTCTTGTCCGGTCGAGACGCGCTGCCGGACGTGGTGGCCCATCGCGCGGAGGGCCGCGTGAAAGCAGGCACCGGCTTGAACACCGAGTATGTTTTTCCAGCCTTCGTGCGAGTGTTCGCGCGAACCGGGTGGAATGAAGGCGACCACGAGTCGTTTGCGTATACCGAAGTGAACAACAGCGTCGAGGCTGGAGGCGATTTGAGTGGGGGGCTGTGGTGTCGATCAGGGGATCGGTTGGGAGTGGCCTTCGTGTCAAATGGTCTGTCGCAGCCGCACCGCGACTATCTCGCTCTAGGTGGCCAGGGGTTCCTGCTCGGAGACGGAGCGTTGAGGTACGGTCGCGAGAATATCGCCGAAACCTACTACACGGCGCATCTTTGGCGTGGGCTGTCAGTCTCGGGAGGGCTGCAGTACATCGACCATCCGGGCTACAACCGGGATCGCGGTCCGGTTCTCGTGGAGATGCTGCGCCTGCATGTAGACTTCTGACTCCACTACGGCGTGTCGCTGCCGCGTCTGCTGCGCGAGGTCAAGCCGAACTACACGTCCGACGCGATGCGCGCGAAGGTGCAGGGACCGTCCTGGTCGAATGTATCGTGAACACGAAGGGCGAGGTCACCGAGGCCACGATCCTGCGGTCGCTCGAGTTCGGTACTCCCGTTCCCACTTCGCCAGCGATTCACGCGAAGCACAACACAGCAGGCTACGCCCGTCCCGGACGCATACGCTCATGGCCGCGAAACGGCCGGTGAACGACAGTTGAATCGGCAAAAATGCTAAGGAATTTCGCGGAAATTGGAAGTTGGCGGCTCTCCCACCTTGAACTAAGTCCGGGGTCACGGTCCGGGCTGAATGTCGCACGAAGTTCTTCCCAGTCCGCGCACAGTCGTCCGATTAGTTCGAGACTCGTCGTCGCCCATTGACGGATGCGGTTTCCGACCTGGCGGGCAAGGACGGGATACTCCAACCAGAAACGCAGCGCGCGTTCCTGTCGGCGCAAATCATCAGTGAACTGGCGGAACCGCGCCTCGACGGTGTCCCCCGGGGCCAGTCCTTGCAGCCGCATCACGTTCACCCCGAGGGCGACGGTGCGCCTGATCATTCGGAGGATGTGGCTTGGCAGGGTGGCAAAGAGAATTGTTTCAATCGTCGTTGGATTGAAGGGCACAGTCTCGTACCTGCCCAACAACTCGGCAACGCCGAATCGCGGCGTCTTAACACCATCGATCAGGAACGGACGCGCTGGGTTCAGCAACCCCGGCATTGGATGATGGCTGTGTGGGTCGGAAAGCGGCAGCGATTCCGAGAATGAAACTTGTGAAAACGCCTGAACCAGGTTCGTCAACCACGAGGGAGGCGCAGGTAGTCGTTTGCGGACGCTTTCAATAGGTTCGTGAAGAAGACCATCGAACTCGGCGCCGGTAATTGCATACAGGGCGAGCCGATGCGCATGCGTCGAGGAATTTGTGAATGCTGGTCCTTCACTCCATCTGGTTTTGCGTTCCGCGGCGAAGGAGAACTCCTCTTTTGGACGTCAGCGCGACTCTGGCCGCGCTCGACACGCACCGCCACGAGACCGGCCCCCAGATCCCCGACGAGGTGACACGGTCACGTCCTGCCACCATTCCTCACCGGCAACAGCGCCAATCAACAGCATCTGCTCTGACCCTGCTCTCCATCAATGCTCGCCGCGGATGCCTGGCATCGACGATCCGCTTCGGAGCGTTCGCCGGGAAGACGCTCACGGCTAGCGGGATGGTCGGGTTCTTCGGGAACCCTCATTGACGCGTCCAGGCAAAGCGGTGATTGGCGGACCGGCACGTCGTCGGCTGAACAGGACAGTGATATGGGGTTTCGTATGAAACAGCCACTTCGGCCGGGCACACCGCGAACGTCCCGTCGAACGCGGCTGCCGCGCTCTGCGCTCCCAGCGGAAGTTCAGCCGATCCGGTGAGCTCCAGAAACATGGCTGGTTCGATCCGCTCAACGAAGCCGATGGCGGGGGTCGCAGCAGGTTCGGTCACGACTTGGACACGGAGTGTTTGCGGCGGTTCCGCGCGCACCTCCGCCCAGAAGAACGCGTGATCAATCGGCTCGATATTGAAGACCATCACGGAGAACCGGGCACGCCCGTTGGGGGACACCTGTCCGCGGTACACTCGCTGGCGAGCGACGGTCGGAAGCTGCGTGCATTCGTTGGCGGCGGTGAATGTCATGTCGTAAGTTCCGGTAACGATGACGGGCGCGTCAATCGCCTCCAGCTCGAACCCGAGGGCCACGGGATACCTGGGCGCGCCAGGCTCCGGTATCGATATCTCGCGCGGGTGAAACCCCTCTTTCGACGCTCGCACGGTCACAGTCCCTGAAAACGGCCACGGCATGCTGAATTGCCCGTTTCCGTCCGTCTCGGCGACAGGACCACGGCTTGGCGCAACCACCTGCACCTGCGCACCTGAAATCGGCAGATTCTTCGTATCCCACACCTCGCCACGCATCGTGTTCGGAGGGCCGTTCGGCACACCGGGTGGCAGCGGGGGTGCGGTCGGCAGCTCGAGGCTCGAGCTCGGCGACGTCGGTGTCGATGCCTTGCCACACGCAAAAGACAGCGCCAGGAAGAGCGGGATGTAACGTCTCATCACTTACCTCCTCACGACCGGTCCGGGAACGACTCACACAGGTTCCGTCCTCACTGAAGCAACTTCAGATAGGCGATCATGTCGGCCTCGTCCTGAGCCGTGAGCTGCAACGGAAAGTCCGGATTGCTCGCAAACAAGTTCGTGTAGAACGCCGCCAGCTCATCCAACGTTTTCGCGCTGTTGTCGTGGAAGTAGGGAGCCGTGTCCTTCACTCCCCACAGCGAGGGAATCTTGAAGAAGTTGGCGAAGAACGCCGGGTGCCGAACCGACGGCGGGGGCACACCAGGCGGACGGGGATTGGTCAACGGGATGCCCAGATCCGGCGAAGTGACCGCGCGGACATCTCCCGCCCCATCGTCGATCAGGAACGTGTAGACGGGCAGGTTCAGAAGGTTCCGGTCGCTGACACCGATGTTGGCGATGCGCGCACCGGGGGGCGAACCGGTGTTGAACCGGCTGGTTTGATTGAGCATAGGACCGGAGTGGCAGAGGGCGCAAATGCCGTTCGTGGAACCTGGAGTGAATTCCGCTTCGACGAACATGAGCCGGCCACGCTTCTCAGAGTTCGTCTTCCCTGGCGGGAGTACAGGTGCAGGTCCCCCTTCCGCAAAGTCCTGCAGTTCAGCGGACGAGAAGAATCGCTTGTCGGTGCGTTGGAAGTCCGCGATCAGCGCCAGCTGTTCCTGGCTGGGCTCCACGGTATTCTGCGCATGATCGTGGATCGCGCCGAGCGCCTGGTCGGCCAGGGTTCTCGCGCGGAGGTCGTACATCAGCGCTGGATCCAACGCCGGCGTGTTGATCGTGGTGGGAATACCGCGAAGCAGGACCACACTGGTTGCCGAAGGATCCCCGGCGATCCTGACGTTGGGCGGCAGCGGACGCGTGATGCGAATGGTCGCGTGTTGTTCAATCCGCGAAGTGCCAGAGACACCGTCGTCGAGGCCGTCGTGGAGGAACAGGGGATCGTTCGGATGGCGCTTCTGCACGTCATGCGGCGAGAGCGTGCCCGTGTCTCGGCTGTGACAGGTCTCACACGTCCGGCCGTTTCCTCCGAACGTCTCCTCCCGAAACAGCCGTCGGCCCTCATGGTTGTTCGTGGACGCGGAGCGTTCGTGACCGGATAATTGGTCCACCCGGCTGGCCGCCTGCCGCCCACCGACAACAACGTGGTCGATCGCCACAACCGTCAACAGGGCTGTTCCTCCCACTATCCGAATTGTGGCTCCTGATAGAAACGTGGTGCGCGTGTGGTCCTTCATGTGTCCCCCCTTTCGCCCGCCGGCGCTGACGTCATCGCCGCTGCCTGCGGTCTCTTGGCGGGTGGACAATGGAGGAACAGCTGATCACGGTCAATGACGGCGAGGTAAAAAGAAGGACGGACCGAAGGTAACGACGCAAGTCGCAAGCGGTCATGCAGATATGGCTGGAGGTCACCGGCGTGGTACCATACCGGTCCCGGTCGGTCGACGTGTCCGACCCTGCGCCATGACCGCTCGACTGGATCCTCACGTCCGCTTCGGCGCGTTCCAGCTGAATCTGCTGACGGGTGAGCTGCGCAAGAGCGGCGCCAGGATCAATCTCCCCGATCAGCCTTTTCAGATCCTCAAGGCGCTGCTGGAGCGTCCAGGCGAGCTCATCAGCCGGGAGGAGTTGAGGCAGCGACTGTGGTCGGCGGAAACGTTCGTTGATTTCGAGCATGGCCTGAACGCTGCCGTTCGCCGGCTGCGCGACGCGCTCGGGGACTCGGCCGATGTGCCGCGGTTCATCGAGACGTTGCCCCGTCGCGGCTACCGATTCATCGCTCCCGTCATCCAACCACCGGCGACCGAAGAGGCGTCGTCCCGTCCCGAGGAACCGACCACGAGCGAAGCGTTGCCGCCGCCGGCCGTGGCGCTGGCGCCGTCAGTCACGCGTGCTCGAGTCCTTGGCGTGGTCGCGACGATAGTGCTGGTGGCAGCCGCTGTCCTGTG
>Ga0157379_10005402_pt1 | contig 10972 bp, 10 predicted proteins | sample S25metaG_FD_121802 | JGI IMG/M metagenome (GOLD analysis project Ga0157379, IMG submission 121802) | Switchgrass rhizosphere microbial communities from Kellogg Biological Station, Michigan, USA - S2-5 metaG | ecosystem: Host-associated > Plants > Roots > Rhizosphere > Soil | place: USA... | reverse complement strand
CGGGACACCCCGCTCCTCCGGGTGCCCCCGCGCTCGCGGCCGTGGCGGCACCGCCGAGCGGCGCCGAGCACGTCGTGCCGCACCGCAAACAAGGGCCGAAGGTCGCGGTGGAGCGCAGCGACGACGAGAAGCCGAACATCGACGCGCGCGACGCGATTCCCGCGCTCATCGCCGCGGGTGAGAAGGGCGGGATCACCGTGTTTCCGCTGCCCGGCACGAAGCCGATCAAGCGCGGCCTCGTCGTGCCCGACGATTTCCCGCTTCCCGAGGGGTACGTCCGCCACTACCAGACGACCGACGATGGCCAGCAGCTCCCGGCGATCCTGATGTTCCACCCCGACTACGACTTCGTGGACGACAAGGGAGAGCCCATCAACGTGCCCGCCGACCGCGTCGTGCCCGCCGAGCTCGCGCCCCCAGGCCTGACACGCCCGGGGGAGGCTCCCAAGATGCTCGACGTGCCCGAGAAGTCGCACGAATCGCGGCTCCCCTGAGCGGCCGCGCGCTCCGTACCGTCGTCGCGACCGTCGCGGGCGCGCTCGCCTACGCGCTGTACGCGCGCCTCGAGCCGCTCTGGCTCGTCCTCGGCTGGATCGGGCTCGCGCCGTGGATCGTGGCGCTCGACCGCGCGCGCTCGTGGGGACGCGCGCTCGCCATCGGCCTCCTGATGTCGATGTGCTTCACGCTCGCGGTCTTCGGCTGGTTCGCGACCGCCATCCGCACGTACACGGGACTGCCGCTCGGCGGCGCGATGCTCGCGCTCGCCCTCGCCGGGCCGTTCGTGCAGCCGCAGTTCCCGGTGTACGCCCTGACGCGGCGGCTCTCCCGCGCGCGCATGGGATGGTTGCCGGCGGCGCTTACGGGCGCGTGCGTCTACGTCGGCACCGAGTGGGCGCTGCCGAAGCTCTTCGGCGACACGCTCGGGCACGGCCTCTACGCCTCGCGCTGGATGCGCCAGGCGGCGGACCTGGCCGGCGCTCCGGGTCTGAGCCTCGTGCTGCTCGTCGCCAACGCCGCCACGGCCGAGGCGTGGGCCGCGTGGACGATGGCGTCGGCGCCGGCGAGCGCGGCGCGCACCGGGGCGCGGGGGCCCCATGTAAACCCCCGCGAGCGCCGCGTGGTGCCGTTCGGCCTGCGCGTGCGGGAGGCGCGCCCACCGGTGCTCGTGATCGTAGCTCTGGCCGCGGCGCTCACGGGCTACGGCGTGCTCCGTCTGCGCCAGCTCGACGCGGGCCCGGCGGGTACACCTCTCACCGCGGGGATCGTGCAGGGCAACGTCAGCCACTACGATCAATGGCGCGCCGAGATCGGCGCGTACGCGACCGTGCGGATGGTGCTCGACACGTACTTCGGGATGTCCAACGAGATCTTACAGCGCGGCCCGATCGACCTCCTCGTGTGGCCCGAGACGGTCTATCCGACGACGTTCGGCGCCCCGAAGAGCGACGACGGCGCCGCGCTCGACCGCGAGATCATCGCCTTCGCGACGCACGCCGGTGTGCCGCTCATCTTCGGCGCGTACGACGTCGATGGCGCGACCGAGTACAACGCCGCCTTTTTCCTGGGGGCCCCCGGGGACTCGGGGGCGAGCGAGTCCCGGCTCGTCGCGACGTATCGCAAGGCGTGGCCGTTTCCACTGACCGAGCACGTTCCCGCTTTCCTCGATACGCCGCGCGTGCGCGCATGGCTCCCTTGGCTCGGGACCTGGCAGGCGGGAACGGGCACTAAGGTCGTGCCCCTGCGCCTGGCGGACGGCCGCACGCTGCGCGTGGCGCCGCTCATCTGTTACGACGTGCTCGATCCGACGCTGGCGCTCGCCGCGACGCGCGCCGGCGCGGATCTCATCGTCACGCTGTCCAACGATTCGTGGTTCGCCGACGGCGCGGGACCGCGCCAGCATCTCCTCGGCGCGGCCTTTCGCAGCATGGAGACGCGCCGGCCGCAGCTGCGCGCGACCAACACCGGCATCTCGGCCGTCATCACGCCGGCGGGCGACATCGTGACGCGCGGCGAGTTGAACGCGCGGACGGGCATGATCGCGACCGTCGTGCCGCAGCGCGCGCCGATCACCCTGGCGGTCGCGTGGGGCGATTGGCTCGGGCCCGTCGCGCTCGTCCTCGGCGCGCTCCTGCTCGTCAGCCGGCCGGGGCGCTCTGCCGGGTCAGCACGTTCACCTCGGCGCCGCGCAGCGTGACCCGGTAGTGCGCGAACACCGCGCGGCTGATGCGCGCCCACGGGCCCGTCTCGGTCGCGCGCGCTGGGCTCAGCACGCCGGGCGAGACGAAGATGCCGTCGAAGCGCTCCGCCTCGATCGCCGCGACCAGCCTATCGACCGTCTCGGGTCGCGTGTTCCACAGCACCGTGATGTACATCCAGAGATCGTTGATGGTGAAGTCGCCCGCGTAGTCGTGCACCACCTGCGAGTTCTTGAGATTCAGCATCGCGCCGTGATCGAGGCCGTGTGCGGCGAGCGCCTGGCGCATGGCCTCGCGGGCCTCGACGTAGCGCGCGGTTTTGGCCGGCGTGGTCGCGGAGTAGGTCGCGGGATCGGGGTTGCGGAGCTCGAGCGCCAGCGCGACGGCGAGGGCCGCCAACCCGAATCCCCAGCGCCAATCGACCCGTGGCGGGGAGCCGTCCCGGCTCGAGGCGACGACGATCCAGAGCAAGGTCGCCAGGACCGGCTCGATCAGGTCGTGGTTCTCGGCGCCGATCCCGGTCATGACCCACGTCTGCAGCGGCCAGGCGAGCAGCACGTAGAGGAGAAAAGGGGTCGCCAAAGCCTCGCGCGGCCGCGCCACCAGGAGCGCCGCGGTGACGACGAGCGCGCCGCCGACCAGCACCACGAACACGGGCTGCTCGAACATCATCCGCCAGTGGATGAAGAAGCTCTCCATGTCGCGCGGATAGTCCGTCACCGGAATCGTCATCGCGATCCAGAACTTCGTGCCCCAATAAGCGGTGGCGGCGAGCGCCAGCGCGGCGCCGGTGGCGATGCCGCCGAGCAGGAACGGGCCGAGGCGACGGCGCTGCGCGAGCGCGAACCAGAGCAGGCACGCGATCCCGGGCGCCAGGAACGACTGCTTCGCTGCCGCCGCGAGCGCGCACAGCGCTCCCGCCGCGGCGGCGCCGCCGCGCGAGTGCGAGCGCCAGGCGACGACGACGGCCCAGGCGGCGCAGCACACGGCCATACCGTCGGAACGCAGGTATGCGGTCGTGAGCGTCACGGGGCGGATCAGGAAGAAGGCGCCGATCGCAAGCAAGGCGAGCGCGCCGCGCCGCGGACCCGCCGCGCCGAGTAGCGCCGTCGCCGCCACGACCATGAAGACGATCGCCATCACGCGGCCGGTGAGGAACGGGTTCGCGGCGCTTTGCGGCAGCGCGGCGACGACGACATGGAAGAGTGGCGAGTACGGCGTCATGTAGAAGGGCAGGTCGAGGAACGAGCGCGGATCGTAGATGTCGGTGCCGCGCATGATCGCCTGCACCGTGCACATGTGCGGGCCCTCGGAGATCAGGTCGAACGGCGCCGCGAGCTGGGCCGCGACGACCGGCACCAGGCGCCAGAGCGCCGCCAGGGCGAGCGCGAGCGCCATGAGCTGGAACACACGAGCCGATGCGCGTTCGGAGAGCACGACCGAGGAGGATGCGTAGTCGCGCCGGGCTCGGCGTGTCAAATCGCGACCGACCCGCGGTCGTGTCGTGGGTTAAATCAACACACTGCGGGACCGGGCCGTCAACGCAGCAGCAGCGGGCTCAAGCAGGCGAGCAGCAGCACGACCAACAGGACGTAGTCGAGCACCGGAACGTCGACCTCCGGACCATCTGCCGCGCGTATGTGAGGGCACCGCATCGCGTTGTCTCCCAACGCTTCCGAGCATGTGTCGGGCGCGGAGCTAACACAAGGACCGCACGCCCGTCGCGAGGATCATCGCGAACAGCGCGACTCGATGGCGGCGATGAACTGATCGACGTCGATCGGCTTGCGCAGATACTCGTCGATGCCGAGCTCGAGTGCGCGTTCGTCGACGAAGCCGTCGCCCGACATGACGACCACTGGAATGCGCGCGAGCGCCGGGTCGCGCAGCTGCTCGGCGCGGAACTCGAAGCCGTCCATGCCCGGCATGCGCAGATCGAGGATGATCACGCAGGGACGCGCTCCCGTCCGCAGATGCTCGTGGGCCTCGGCGCCGTCGCTGGCGAGCACGACATCGACTCCCTCCTGGCAAAGGAGCTCCTCGAGCGGCTCGCTGGCCGTTACGTCGTCGTCGATCAGCAGAACGGAATGGCGATGGGGCAGCGCCATCTTCGTCGAATCTCCGCTTCCTCCGGATGTCTGTGCATTCTTCTACGAGCGGGTCCGCGACCTCGCAAGTGAGGGTGGCGGGTCGTCCGGGCTCCCGCCTATGCGGGATTTACAAATCTGGATGCCGCGCCCGTTGTAAAGTGGAGCTTGGGGGGCCCGCGGGGGATGAAATCGCTGCCTTCGGAGCTGGCGTAGCGTTTGCTCAGGACGACGTCATGCGGAAGCGTCCCCGAGTCGAACCGGCCCTGGTCGCCCTCGTCGGGGCGCTGGTCGTGATCGCGGGATGTCAGCTCGCCTCGCGGGCGCCGCAGACGGCGGTCGCTCCCCCGCCCCCGCCCGTCGTGGGTCGAACACCGGCGCCCGCGCGTTTTACGGCAACAGCCTACACGATCGAGGGAACGACGGCCTCCGGGAAGCCGACGCGAGCCGGCACCTGCGCCGCCGACCTCGACGTGTTGCCGCTCGGGACGCGCATCCGGGTGCATGGCGCCGGGCGCCATTCCGGCGAATACGTGGTGCGCGACACGGGCCGCAAGGTCGTCGGCAATACGATCGATCTCTACATCGCCGACGACGCCGAGGCGAAGCGTTTCGGTCGCAAGGAGGTCAACGTCGAGGTCCTGCGTTACGGCACCGGAGGCTGATCGGGCCACGCCGTCGACGCCATCGCATGGTAGAGTGAGCGCGTTCGGCGCCGACCCCATGCGATACACGACGCTCGCCTGCGACTACGACGGAACGCTCGCCCACGACGGACGCGTCGACCCGGCCACGGTGCGTGCGCTCGAGCGCTTGCGGGCCAGCGGCCGCGGACTCGTCATGGTGACCGGCCGCGAGATGGATCAGCTCGCCGGCATCTTCGACCGTCTCGATCTCTTCGATCGCGTCGTCGCCGAGAACGGCGCCGTGCTGCAGCGTCCGGCGACCGGCGAGGAGCGGCTGCTCGACGATCCGCCACCGGCCGAGTTCGTCGAGGTGCTGCGCCGCTCCGGCGTGGAGCACCTTTCCGTCGGACGGGTGATCGTGGCGACGGTGAGTCCGCACGAGACGACCGTGCTCGAGGCGATCCACGAGCTCGGCCTCGAGCTGCAGGTGATCTTCAACAAGGGCTCGGTCATGGTGCTGCCCTCGGGCACCAACAAGGCGACCGGGCTCCACGCCGCGCTCGATGAGCTCGGCCGCACGGCGCGCGGGACGGTCGGCGTCGGCGATGCCGAGAACGACCACGCGTTCCTCGCCTTCTGCGGTTGTGGCGTCGCGGTGGCAAACGCGCTGCCGACCCTGAAGGCGACCGCCGACATCGTGACGACGGGCGCGCGTGGCGCCGGTGTGGTCGAGCTGATCGATCGCTTGATCGCGACCGATCTCGACGACGTCGTTCCGCGAGTCAGGCGGACGTGACCGGTGCGGGCACCGGCATGAGCCGCGTGGCGCGCAGTCCGGTGCGCGCCGCGTAGGTCGCCGCTGCGCGCGCCGCGACGTCGGGTCCTGCGCCCTCTTCGGCGAGCAGCACCACGGCGCCGCCGAAGCCGCCGCCCGTCAGGCGCGCGCCGGCGACCCGCGCGTCGGCACAGGCCACGTCGACGAGCGTGTCGATCGCCGGGCACGAGACCTCGTAGTCGTCGCGCTGCGAGACGTGCGAGGCGGTGAACAGGCGCCCGAGCTCCGCGACGTCGCCGACACGCAGCGCCGCGACCGCGGCGCCGACGCGGGCGTTCTCGGTGACGACATGCCGCACCCGCCGCGCCAGCGGCTCCGGTAGCGCCGCGATCGCCGTCCGGCCGGTGTCGTCGAGGTCGCGCAACGTCGCGACGCCGAGCAGCGCGCAAGCGCGCTCGCACTCCGCGCGCCGCGCGTTGTACCCGCCCGTGGCGTGATGGTGAGGCACGCCGGAGTCGAGGACGACGAGATCGATGCCGGTTGGAAGCGCGACGCGTTCGAAGGCGAGGGTGCGCGTGTCGAGGAAGAGAGCCCTGCTCTCGTCGGCGAGGCTCGCCGCGAACTGGTCCATGATTCCTACCCGGGCGCCGACGAAATCGTGCTCCGCTCGGTGCGCCAGCCGCGCCACCGTCACGTCGTCGAGGGTGAGTGCGAACGCCGCCCGCAGCGCGCGCAACAAGCTCACCTCGAGCGCTGCGCTCGACGACACACCGGCGCCGACGGGGACGGCCGAGTCGACGCGAGCGTCGAACCCCGCGATGCGGAATCCCGCGGCAACCAGCGCTGCCGTGCATCCTTGCACATAGTCGAGCCAGTCGCCCAGTCGCTGCTCGTCGCCGAGGCGATACTCGCGCGGCGGCTCGCCAGCCGCGAGCGTGCTCGCGACGCGAATGCGCCTGTCGCCGCGTGGCGTGAGTGCGACCTCGCACCGCTGGGGGATCGCGGTCGGAAGCACGAGCCCGCCGTTGTAGTCGGTGTGCTCGCCCATGAGATTGACGCGGCCGGGAGCCGAGGCGGTCACTGCTGGCGGGCGGCCGAAGAGGCTCGAGAACAGGGGCGATGCGGGCGGAAACGACATCTATAAGCGTGACCCCAGAAATGATAGATGAACCTGCCGTGACAACGACAACCCCGATGGACCGCGTCGCTCGTGGAGACGACGGTGGCGCCCGCGATTTCTTCGAAGGATACGCGCGGGATTTCGACCACATCTACGACGAGGGGGGCAAGGGTCCGCTGGCCCGCTACGTCGACACCAGCCTCCGCAAGGAGATGCGGATCCGCTTCGAGAAGACCTTCGAGGCCCTGGCGCCGTTGAAGGGCCGCTCCCTGTTCGACGCCGGCTGCGGCGGCGGACGCTATGCCATCCCGGCGGCCAAGGCTGGCGCGTCGGAGGTGCTCGGCATCGACTTCAGCGAGGCGATGCTCGCCCTCGGGCGCGAGAAGGCCGCCGAAGAGGGCGTCGGCAACGTGTGCCGCTTCGAGGTCGGCGATCTCCTCACGTACCCCGTTCCCGAGAAGAGCTTCGACTACGCGATCGCGATCGGCTTCTTCGACTACCAGAAGGACCCAAAGGCCGCCCTGGCAGCCCTGGCCCGCGCCACCCGCCGCCGCGTCTTCGTGTCGCTCCCGAAGCGCTGGCACGTCCTCACCCCGCAACGCTGGGTGCGCTACACCTTCTTCAAGTGTTACATCCGCTTCTACTCCCGCGCCGACGTCGAGCAGCTCGCCGCCTCCGTGAACCCCAAGAAGGTCACGATCTTCGACATCGGCCGCGAGTACAATCTCCGCATCGACTTCGAGTAGGAGTCGTCCCGCGCGGCCGAGCGGCGCCAGACGCCGGTCGGATGATCGCTCTAGGGTCCTGCCTCGCCCCCTGGTCGGATTGCACCCGCCTGACGCGCGCCGATTTGCACATTTCGAGTGCGCACCGATTTGCACTCGAGCGCGAGTAACAGATTTTGGCACTCACTTCTGTGTCCGTCCCCGTTGTTTCACGCTCGCGTGCTCGTCCGACGTGCGCACCGATTTGCACTCCGGCCGTCGTGACAGCCGTTGGGGTCGTCGCGTGCTGGCCGCCGTTCGACACCGACGCGCGAGGGCGCGAACAGACGCCGCGAACGCGGACCGACGCTAGGGTTTCCCCGGCGACTCGTCCGAGCGCACCGGTTGCGGTCGTCTGTGCCGCCGCGAGCGTGGCCGTGCGAGCGTGACCTCCGGCATCCATCGGCATCGGGACGCGCTGTATCCGAGGCGAAGATTAGGCGAAAGACCTCGGAATGTCAAGGTGGACTTGCCGCCCGCTGCGACGCGCTGATCAAAAGTAGCCGGTCGGATCCTCGCCGCTGCCGGGCTTCTTCTGCTCGCGGGCCTTGATGAACTTCCCGGTGATCATGTCGCGGTAGCTCATGCCCGGGGCGACCATCGGATAGACGTGGGCGGTCTGGTCGACCATCACCTCGAGGAAGGCGGGGCCGTCGAACGCGACGAACGCCTCGAGCTGCGGCCGCACCTGCGCGGGATCGGTGACCCGGTGCGCGAAGGCGAAGCCGTCGGCCTCGACGGCCTTGATGAAGTCCTTCTTGTGCAGCGCCTTGTCGGTGCCCGAGTAGCGGTTGGCGTAGAACAGGTCCTGCCACTGGCGCACCATACCGTCACCCAGGTTGTTCAGGAGCAGCACCTTCACGGGGATGTCGTAGGTGGTGAGGGTTTCGAGCTCCCCGAGGTTCATGCGGATGCTGCCGTCGCCGTCGACGTCGATGACGAGCTTGCCCGGGTTGGCGATCTGCGCCCCGATGGCGGCCGGCAATCCGAAGCCCATCGTCCCCATGCTGCCCGAGGTGAGGAAGGTGCGCGGGTTCTGGAAGTCGAGATACTGCGCCGCCCACATCTGGTGCTGGCCGACGCCGGTCGAGACGATCGCCTCGCCCTTGGTGATCTCGTTCAACGTCTTCAGCACGAACTCGACCTGGATCTGCGACGAGGCGCGATTGTAATCGAGCGGATGCTGCGTCTTCAGCTTCTGCACGTAGGCGCGCCAGGGCGCGAAGCTCTTCTTCACGTTGGCGCCGGCCTTGAGGAGCTCTGCCAGCCCGGTCTTGGCGTCGGACACGTGCGACCAATCGACCTGCTTCACCTTGCCGATCTCGGAGGCGTCGACGTCGAGATGGGCGATCTTGGCGCCGGCGGCGAACTCCTTCACCTTGCCGGCGACCCGATCGTCGAAGCGTGAGCCGACGGCGAAGAGGAAGTCGCAATCCTCCACGGCGTAGTTGGCGTACGCGGTACCGTGCATGCCGAGCATGTTGAGCGCGAGCTCGCTTGCCGTGTCGACGGCGCCGATGCCCATGAGCGTCGTGACGACGGGAATGCCGAAGCGCTCTGCGAAGGCCCGCAGCTCGGGCGCGGCATCGCTGTTGATGACGCCGCCGCCGGCGTAGATCAGCGGCTTCTCGGCGGCGGTGAGGAGGGCGAAGAACCGCTCCGCCTCCGCGGCGGAGATCGTCGCGTCGTGCAGCGCCTCGACACGCTCCTGGTAGCCACGCAGCGGCAGCAGGCCCGCGCCGCGGAAGACGTCCTTGGCGAGCTGCACGTCGCGCGGGATGTCGACGACGACCGGTCCGGGGCGGCCACTGCGCGCGATGTCGAAGGCGCGGCGCATCGTCGCCTCGAGCTTGTGCTCGTCGGTAACGAGGAAGACCGCCTTGGCGCAGGAGGACATGATGTTGAAGATCGGGGCTTCCTGGAACGCGTCGGTGCCGATGGCCGCGCGCGGCACCTGGCCGCAGATGAGGACCATCGGGATGGAATCGGCCTGGCAGTCGCGCACGGGGGTGACGGAGTTGGTCGCGCCCGGCCCCGAGGTGACGAGCGACACCCCGACGCGCCCCGAGGAGCGGGCATAGCCCGCGGCCATGAAGCCCGCGCCCTGCTCGGTGGCCGGAACGATGAGCCGGATCTGCTCGGCCACCTTGCGGTTCTCGTTGAAGCGGAAGACGGCGTCGTACGTCGGGAGGATCGCGCCGCCGCTGTAACCGAAGATCGTGTCGACGCCCTCGTCGGCGAGGACCTGGACGATCATGTCGGCGCCGTTCATCTCGGTGCCGGCGCGGGAATGCTTCGAGGGCGGTGTACTTTCGGTCGGAGTCTTCCGTCGGGGCGTCGATTTCAACATGGGCGCCACCATAGCGCGATTCGTGCTCCGGCGCGAGGTTGCGCCGTCCGGAGCCGCGGCGCGGGCGGAGCGACGGCGCGGCAGTTGTCGGCGGCGCGGGTTCGGACTAACGAGGGCACACGATGGCGCGGCGAGGGGGACGCGAGGTGTCGGGCGACGCGATCGGCGACCTGCGCCACGATCTCCACGGCTCGTTCGGGACGTTCGGAACGATCTTGGCGGATCCGCCCTGGCGCTTCCAGAATCGCACCGGGAAGATGGCGCCCGAGCACCGGCGGCTCCGCCGCTACGGCACGATGACGCTGCAGGACATCGTCGCTCTGCCGATCGGCGAGTACGCCGCTCCGCGCGCGCACCTCTATCTCTGGACGCCGAACGCGCTCCTGCCGTGGGGTCTCGAGGTGATGGCCGCGTGGGGCTTCGCCTACAAAGGCAATCTCGTCTGGTACAAGATCCGTCAGGACGGCGGGCCGGACGGGCGCGGTGTCGGCTTCTACTTCCGCAACGTCACCGAGCTCGTGCTCTTCGGGGTGCGCGGTAGCCTGCGGACGCGCGCCGCGGGACGCCGTCAGGTGAATCTCTTCGCGACCCGCAAGCGCGAGCACTCGCGCAAGCCGGATCAGCTCTACGACGTGGTCGAGGCGTGCAGCCCGGGGCCGTACCTCGAGCTGTTCGCGCGGCACCGCCGCGACGGCTGGGTGCAGTGGGGCGACGAGATCGCCGACGCCGAGCCCGAGCTGGCGCTGCCGCGGACGACGCGCGCGCGTCCCTGACGGCGGGCTCAGTCGCGTTCGAGGAAGCGGCGCGGGTGGAGGCCGAGCGCGTGCCCCATGAACGGCGGGTGGATGCTGTAGCCGAGGAGCTCCTGCACGCGCGGCGAGAGCGTCCGCGCGGTCTCTTTCGGGATCGACAGCGTGTAGTTCTCCTGTTGCCGCGCCCACGGCTCGCAGTATTGGTTGGAGAGCGCGAGGCGCGGGCGCTGGCTGCGATTGGCGCCGCCGCGATGCACCAGCGTACCGAGGAACACGATCACGGAGCCGGCCGGCATGGTGGCG
>Ga0157379_10005401_pt1 | contig 10973 bp, 9 predicted proteins | sample S25metaG_FD_121802 | JGI IMG/M metagenome (GOLD analysis project Ga0157379, IMG submission 121802) | Switchgrass rhizosphere microbial communities from Kellogg Biological Station, Michigan, USA - S2-5 metaG | ecosystem: Host-associated > Plants > Roots > Rhizosphere > Soil | place: USA: Michigan... | reverse complement strand
GTCGTCGGGCTCCAGGGTCGAGGTGGTGGCGCGCGCGACGTCGTACAGCGATGCGATGTTGCGCGTCGCCTCCGCGACACGCTGCTCGAGCTGGACGCTGTAGCGCTCGAGCGCGGTGCGCGCGTCCTCGAGGCGCGTCGTCATCTGGTTGAACGCGGTCGCGAGCTCGCCGACCTCGTCGTTGGTGCGCACCGGGACCATCGCCCACGATCCGCCGGGTGCCTGCGCGATCTGGCTCGCCATTTCGGTCACGACCTCGATCGGCCGGGTGAGGCGGCGCGAGAAGAGGAATCCTTGGGTGAGCGCGAGCACGAGCGCCAGGATGAACACCAGGCCGCCGCGTGTAAGCATGCCCCCCAGCTCGCCGGCGAAGTCACGCCGGTACGCGACGGCGACGACGCGTAGGTCCGTCGCGGCGACCCGCGTGAAGGCGACGATGCGTGGATCGTAGACGCGATCGACGAGATGCCCGGTGCCGCCGGTGAGCATGCGCTCCACCGAGATGGGGCGGAAGCCGTCCGCGGCGAGCGGCCGGGCGCCGGGCTCGCCCGCGACCAGCGCGCCGCTGCGGTCGACGACCTGCACGTAGCCCGCCGGCCCGATCTGCATGCCCGCCTTGATCGCCTCCCAACGCGTCGGGCTGCTGAGCGCGCCCGCCCCCTGCGCGGCGACGTCGTCGGCGACGTGGCGCACCTCGGTGAGGAGCCGCATGCCGATCTGCTCCTCGAGCACGCGCTCACCCTGGCTGTAGAACACGGTGCCGAGCAGGAGCAGGGCGGTCACGGTGAGGATGAGCGAGCAGGCGAACACCTTGGCATACAGCGGCACGCGTCGCCCCGAGCTCGGCGTCACGGCGTGGACGGTGCCGAAGCGGCGCAGCAACGGCGCGAGCAGCCACTCCAGATAGAGGAACGCGAACAGCGCGCCGACCATGCCCGTGACGAGACCGAGCACGAGGATCTTCATCGTCTCCGCGACCGGGAGCTGGGCAAAGAGGCGGATCTGCAGCGCGCCCGCGCCGTACCCCACCAGCGATGTGAGGAGCAGCACGAGGGCGACGCGCATCGGATAGTCGAGGATGGTGCGCTCGAGGTTGCGTGTCGCCTCGACGTCGATGTGCGCGGCGCCGAAGACCTGTTGCCAGCGGCGCTCGACGTCGCGGAACCACAAGAGCGGGAAGAGGAAGGGGCCGAAGAAGCCGCAAACCGGAACCTCCCAGCCGTAGCAGAGGAGCACCCAGTGGAACTGTTGTTGATCGAGCAGCCACGCGTAGAGCGAATACGGAAGGCCGAGCCCCCACCACGTTCCGATCGCCACGAGCGGCGCGACCCGGATCGGCCAGCGGTAGCGGGCGGGGTCGGGCGCGCTGACGGTGCGTCCCGGCGCCGCGGCCCCGTCGACGTGCGGAGCGCCGCTTACGGGCGGCATCTCGCCGGACCTCACGCTCAGAGCCGTCGGTCGACGAGCAGCGCGACTGCCTCGCCGCCGCCGAGACACAGCGTGGCGAGGCCGCGCCGCAGTCCGTGGCGCTCGAGCGCGCCGAGGAGTGTGGTGAGGATCCGGGCGCCGGAGGCGCCGATCGGATGGCCAAGCGCGATCGCGCCGCCGTGTACGTTCACCCGCTCCGGATCGAGCGCGAGCGTGCGCATGGCGTGGACCGCCACGACCGCGAAGGCCTCGTTGATCTCGAACAGATCGACGTCGGTGACGGCGAGCTCCGCGCGCGCGAGACAGCGGCGCACGGCGTCGACTGGCGCCACGGGAAATTCTTCCGGCGCGCGTCCCGCGGTGGCGGCGGCAATGACGCGCGCGCGCGGCGCGAGACCGTGGCGGCGGACGGCGTCCCCGCTCGCCACGACCAGTGCGGCAGCGCCGTCGGCGAGCGTCGACGCGTTGGCCGCCGTGATCGTGCCGTCCTTCTCGAAGCTCGGTCGCAGCGCGGGAATGCGCGCGAAGTCGACGCGTGCGGGCTCCTCGTCGGTCGTGACCGTGGCGGCCGCGCCGCCGCGGCCCGGCACCTCGACGGGCACGATCTCGGCGGTGAAGGCGCCGGCCGCGATCGCCGCTTGCGCGCGCTCGTAGCTGCGGGTGGCGAACGCGTCCTGATCCGCGCGCGAGATGTCATGGGCACGCGCGCAGCTCTCGGCGGCGTTGCCCATGTGGAAGTCGTTGTAGGGATCCCAGAGGCCGTCGAGGACCATCGCGTCGAGGAGCGGCCCGGGTCCCAGGCGATGTCCCTGCCGGGCGCGTGGTACGAGGTACGGCGCGCGCGTCATGCTCTCCATGCCGCCGGCGGCGATGACGTCGGCCTCGCCGAGACGCAGCGCCTGGGTCGCGAGCATGACCGCCATGAGGCCCGAGCCGCACACCTTGTTGATGGTCAGCGCGGCATGGGCACGCGGCACGCCGGCGCCGAGCCCTGCTTGGCGCGCCGGAGCCTGCCCGAGACCGGCCGCGAGGACGTTGCCCATGATGACCTGCTCGACTGCGTCGAGCGGGACGCGCGCCCGCTCGATCGCGGCGCGGAGAGCGGTCGCACCGAGCTCGGGCGCCGATACCGCGGCCAGTCCGCCACCAAATCCGCCGATCGGCGTGCGCGCGGCGCTGACGAGATAGACGTCACGCATGGGCGGCACGATTCGTGACGACGATTGTCCCAACTTTGTGGGGGCCCTTCAACCCGCGTCTTGCCGCGGCGCGAAAAAGTAGAGCTCGCCGTCGCTGTGCAGGCGGCCGGCGCTGACCTCGGCCTCGGCGCCCTCGCCGAAGAACACGTCGACGTGGCCGGGGCCGCGGATCGCGGCGCCGGTGTCCTGATTCACGACGAGGCGATCGATACCGTCCGCGGGTGGCGCGGCGGGGACGCGGGCGAAGGCGAGGGCGCCCACCGGATAGACGGCGGGATCGGTCGCGATCGTGCGGCCGCCGGTGACAGGCACCCCGAGGCTGCCGAGCGCCGCGCTGGCCAGTGGCCGGAAGAAGACGTAACGCGGATTCGCGTGCAACACGCGCTCGCGCTGGTCGGGATGATCGGCGACCCAGTGGCGGATGCCCTGCATCGATGCCTCCTCGAGCGCCAGCTGCCCCTCGGCGACGAGCATCTTGCCGATGCTGACGTAGGGCCGGCCGTTGGATCCCGCGTAGCCGATCAGGCGCGTGCTGCCGTCGGGAAAGGCGAGGCGGCCGGTGCCCTGGATCTGCAGGAAGAAGTAGGCGACGGGATCGCTCACCCACGCCAGCACGGGCGCGTTCCGCAGCACGCCCGCTTCGATCTCCGCGCGCGCCGGGTAGGGGACGAGCCGGCCACCCTCGAGCCGCCCCGAGACCGTGACGCCCTGGGCGCAGTCGGCGCCGAGCTCGCTGGGCGACGCGGTGACGAGGTCGGACGGACGTCCGAGCACCGGGATGCGAAAGCGGGTGTCCGACGCTGCACGCGCCTCGACGACGGGGAGGTAGTATCCGGTGAAGAGCACCGACGGCGCCGCGGTGGCGCGATACACGACGAAACGCCGCTCCAGCTCACGCGCCAGCTCGGCGGCACTCGGATGCGCGTCGAGCACCGCGGCGAGGTTGCGGAGCGCCTCGCGCATGCGTGCCGCAGGCACGCGGTCGCCGCCGAAATCGAGCACGCGGTCGGGCGGCACCCGTCCGTAGAACTCGACGCTGGCACGGATGGCGGTTGCGAGGGTCGCGGGATCGGCGTCGTCGACGAGCGGCGGATGACGGGGCGCCTGGACGAGCGCGGGCAGCGGCCCCGCTGCGGCTGGCGGCGCCGGCGCCGGCCGCGGGGCCGGACGACAGCTCGCGATCACCGTGACCGTGGCAAGCGCCGCGAGCACGCCGAGGGCGGTACGGGCCGACCCCGCGGCCGTACGCGCGCACGTTGACAGGGCGCCAGCAGCGTGCGAAACGAAAAACGCCACGCGTTCCCCACGGCGCGGGGGCCGCAGGCGAGCGTGTGAGCCGAGTCGAGTGGTGGGGTATGGGGCCGCGAAGGTCGCGGCGGGGGTGGTGGAGATGACTCCAGGAGTACGAAGCTTCGTGCTGGGGTTCGTGTTCGGCATAGTCGCCTGCATGGGATTCATCACGTACTACGGCGACTTCGGCGGTAAGTGGCTCATCGACATGGGTGAGCGCATGAAGAGCGTCGCGCAGGTACAAGCCCAGGCTCGCGCGCGCTAGCGACGCTTCGCGTCCGATCGCTGCGCACCGCCGGGGTCAGGCGGTGGTCGCCTTGGCCACGTTGCCGTAGACGCGCTCGGCGGCTGCGACACCCTCGCCGGCCGGCACCGCGAACCCGTGCTTCGGCAGGTGCCGCTCGAGCGCTCCGAGCAGACGCGTGACGCTGGCGCGCGTGCTCGACGCCCCCATCAGTCCGATCCGCCAGGTGCGGCCCTTCAACGGGCCGAGCCCGCCGCCGATCTCGATGCCGTCGGCGTCGAGCAGCGCGCGCCGCAGCGCCGCGTCGTCCACGCCGTCTGGGACACGCACGCTGTTCAGCATCCACAGGCGCTGCGGGGCGGCTACCGCCATGGCCAGGCCGAGCGCCTCGACCCCAGCGACCAGCGCCTCGTGGTTCAAGCGGTGGCGGGCGAAGCGCGCCTCCAGGCCCTCTTCGAGCACGAGCCGCAGCGCCTCGTACAGCGCGTAGTTCATGCTGATCGGCGCCGTGTGGTGGTAGACGCGCTCCTCGCCCCAGTAGCGCTCGATCATGCCGAGATCGAGATACCAGCTCTGCACCGGCTTGCTGCGGGCGCGCAGCGCCTCGACCGCGCGCGGGCCGAACGTCAGCGGTGAGAGACCGGGCGGGCAGCTCAGGCACTTCTGGGTGCCGGAGTACGCGGCGTCGATGCCGAGTCGGTCGATGCCGACCGGGCAGCCGCCGAGCGAGGTGACGCAATCGACCGCGAAGAGCGCGCCCGCGTCGCGTATGCGGCGGCTCGCGCCCTCCAGCGGCTGCCAGACGCCGGTCGACGTCTCGGCGTGCACCAGCACGACGAGCTTCGGCCGACTGGTGCGCGCGAGCGCCGCCGCCAGGATGTCGTCGTCGACGATCTCGCCCCAGGGCGCCTCGGCCTTGACGACGGTCGCGCCGGCGCGCGTCGCGACGTCGACCAGACGGGTACCGAAGACGCCGTTCACGCCGATCACGACCTCGTCGCCCGGCTCGACGAGATTCACGATGCACGCCTCGAGTCCGGCGCTGCCCGTGCCCGAGATCGGCAACGTGAGCGTGTTCTCGGTCTCGAAGACGAGTCGCAGCATGCGCTTCGTCTCGTCCATCAACGCGATGAACGCCGGATCGAGATGACCGACGAGCGGCTGTCCCATCGCCTCCAGCACGCGCGGGGGGACCTCGCTCGGACCGGGTCCGAGCAGCAGGCGTTTGGGAGGCGGGAAGACGGCCATCGTGTGGAGCGCGCACGCGGCGCGAGGCGCGCCGACTATTGTGGTAATGTCGAGCGCATGTCAATTCGCGGCGCGCTCGACCCCTCGGTACGCGAGCGTTTGCGCCGCGACCTCGTCGCCATCGTCGGCGCCGAGGCCGTGCTCGCGGAGCAGGCGGATTTGAGGGTCTACGAGTGCGACGGGTACACGATCGAGCGTAGCGTGCCATCGCTCGTCGTCCTCCCGGGTACGACCGACGAGGTCGCGCGCGTGGTGCGCGCGGCCGCCGCGCTCGACGTGCCGTTCGTGCCGCGCGGTGCCGGCACCGGTCTCTCGGGCGGATGCCTGTCCGACGAGGCGCCGCTCATGATCTGCACCAGCCGGATGCGGCGCATCCGCGCCGTCGACGTGCCCAACCGGCGCGTCGTCGCCGAGGCGGGGGTCGTCAACGCCGCGGTCTCGCGCGCCGTGCGCGACGCCGGCGTGCACTACGTGCCCGATCCGTCGAGCCAGAGCGCGTGTACGATCGGCGGCAACGTCGCCGAAAACTCGGGCGGTCCGCACACCTTGAAGTACGGCGTCACCACCAACCACGTCCTCGGCATCGAGCTGGTGCTGGCGGACGGCGAGGTCGTCGCGCTCGGCGGCGAGAGCGACGACCTGATCGGCTACGATCTCACCGGTCTCGTGTGCGGCTCGGAGGGCACGTTCGGCATCGTCACCGCGGCGACCTTGCGGCTCGCGACGGTGCCGGAGGGCGTCACGACGATGCTCGCGGTGTTCGAGACGGTCGCCGACGCGACGGCAACCGTGTCGCGCATCATTGCCGCCGGCATCGTGCCTGCCGCGTTGGAAATGATGGACCGCACGATCGTGCAAGCGGTGGAGGCGGCGTTCCACTTCGGTTTCCCGACCGACGCGGGCGCGGTGCTGATCATCGAGCTCGACGGCCCGGCGGCGGGCCTGCGCGAGCTGGCGGCGCGCGTCGAGGAGGTATGCCGTCACGGCGCCGCGCGCAGCGTCCGTACCGCCGCCGACGAAGCGGAGCGCGCCGCGCTGTGGAAGAGCCGCAAGCGCGCGTTCGGCGCGGTCGGCCGGCTCTCGCCGAACTACTGCACGCAGGACGGCGTCGTGCCGCGCACGCGCCTGCCCGAGATCCTGGCGCGCATTCAAGAGGCCGGCGCGCGGCACGATCTACGCATCGGCAACGTGTTCCATGCCGGCGACGGCAACATCCATCCGATCATCCTCTTCGACGAGCGCGACCGGCAGCAGACCGCACGCGTGCTGGAAGCCGGACGCGAGATCCTGCGTGCGTGCGTCGAGCTCGGCGGCAGCGTGACCGGCGAGCACGGGATCGGCGTCGAGAAGATCCAGGAGCTCGGGCTCACCTTCGGCGCGGACGATCTCGACTTCATGCGGCGGGTGCGCGCGGCGTTCGATCCGGATGGGCGCGCCAACCCCGGCAAGATCTTTCCCACCGCGTCGGGCTGCGTCGAGCGGCGCGCCCCGCGGCGGCAGGCGGCCTTGTGAGCGATGCCCACTGAGCTCGGGGACCTCGCGGCGCGGCGCGCGCTGGCGATCGGCGGACGAGTGCCGGGCGCGCTCGCTGCGCCGGCCTCGCGGGAAGCGCTGGCCGCGACCGTGCGCGACGCGGCGGGCAAGGGCGCGGCCATCGTGCCGCTCGGCCTCGGCGCCCACCGCGGCATCGGCCACGCGCCCGAACGCTACGACCTGGCGCTTTCGACACGCGCGCTGGCACGCGTCGTCGACTACGTGCCCGCCGATATGACCGTCACGGTCGAGAGCGGCGCCACGCTCGCGGCGCTCGAGACGGTGCTCGCGGCCGAGCGCCAGTGGCTGCCGCTCCTCGCGCCGCTGCCGGCGCAGACGACGGTCGGCGGTCTCGTGGCGGCGGATCTCTCCGGACTGCTGCGCGGCGGCCAGGGACGGGTGCGCGACTTCGTGATCGGCATCGCCATGGTCACGGCGCAGGGCCGCGAGGTGCGCGCCGGCGGGCGGGTGGTGAAGAACGTCGCCGGCTACGACCTGATGAAGCTGATGATCGGCTCGCTCGGTACGCTCACGATCGTGACCGAGGTGACGATGAAGGTGGTGCCGCTCCCCGAGACGACGCGGGTGGTCGCGCTCGCCTGCGCGGAGCGCGCCGGCGGGCTGCGGCTGGCGGAGCACCTCGCGGATCTCGACGAGGTTGCCTTGGCGGTGGTTCTGATGGTCGTGCCCGAACGGCCGGAGCCCGTCCTCTGCTGCGTCCTCGGCGGCGTCGCCGCCGACGTGACCATCACGCGGGCGCGCATCCTGCGCGAGATGCGCGAGGAGTCGACGTCGCTCATCTGCGACGAGCCCGCGGACGGAGCGACCGCCGGGGCGCTGCTCGTGGCGGCGCGCGATCTCGCGCGCGCGGTGCCAGGGGAGGTCGTCCTGCGTGCCGCGACCCTGCGCACGCGCGCGCCGGCGCTCGCGTCGGATCTCCTCGGCGCGCTCGACGCGGCGAGCGCGCTCTTCGACCCGCGCGTGGGCGTGCTGACGGTCGCGGTCACGACCGCCGACCCCGCCGGCACGATCGCGCGTGCGCGAGCGATCGCGGCCCACCACCAGGCGACCGTCACCATCGAGCGCTGGCCGGACGCCCTCGCAGGCACGATCGAGGTGTGGGCGCCGCTCCCTCCCTCCTTGCCGCTCATGCGTCGCATCAAAGAGGCGCTCGATCCGGCGCGTACGCTGTCGCCGGGAAGATTCGTCGGCCGATTGTGAGCGCAGGAGATACCCACGACACGCGCCCGGTGCCCGCGGGCGGCTTCGCGCCCGAGGCGGCGTTCCTCGAGTGCGTCCACTGCGGCCTCTGCCACGGCGCCTGTCCGACGTACGTCGAGCTCGGCACCGAGGCCGACTCGCCGCGCGGGCGCATCCACCTCATGCGCGCCTTGCAGGACGGTACGCTCGCGCTCGACGCGGACGTCGTCCGCCATCTGGATCTCTGCCTCGGGTGCCGCGGCTGCGAGACCGCGTGTCCATCCGGCGTCCGCTACGGCTCGCTGATCGAGGCGGCCCGGCCCTGGATCGAGGCGCGGCACCGGCGCGGCGTCGTCGCGCGCGCTCGGCGCCGCCTCGCGCTCGCGCTCCTGCCGGATCGCCGGCGCATGCACCTCGTGCTGGCGCCCCTGCGCGTGCTCGAGCAGCTCGGCGTGCTCGCGCTCCTGCGCCGCGTGGCGCGAGGCCTGCCGCCACGCTGGCGCTACCAGCTGCATCTCCTTCCCGATCCGCTGACGCGCGCGGCGGAGATCCCGTCGGAGACGGCGCCCACGAGCGGCGAGCGGGCCCGCGTCCAGCTCCTCGTCGGATGCGTGATGCCTGAGCTCTTCGGCGACACCGTGCGCAGTACGGTCACCGTGCTGGCGCGCGCCGGCTGCCGCGTCCTGGCGCCGGCGGCACAAGGTTGCTGCGGCGCGCTCGCGCTGCATGCAGGCGACCGCGCCGCCGCGCAGCGCTGCGCGCGCGCCAACGTGGATGCGTTCGAGCCCGCGAACGCTCCATCGGGGGCAGCCGCGCTGTCGCCCGGCACGGCGACGGCGCTGGTCGTCAACGCCGCCGGCTGTGGCGCGATGATGAAGGAGTACGGCGCCCTGCTCGCGGACGACCCGGCATACGCGGCGCGCGCCGCGCGACTCGCCGCGCGGGTACGCGACGCGACCGAGCTGCTCTGCGAGCTGACCGCGGCGCCGCCGCCCGTGGCGAGCGACGCCACGGCGTTCCGTCGCGTCGCATATCATGACCCGTGTCACCTGGCGCACGCGCAGGGCATTCGCGCCGCGCCGCGCGCGCTCCTCGCCGCGATCCCGGGCATCATCCTCGTGCCGATGGCGGACGAGGATCTCTGCTGCGGCAGCGCCGGCCACTACAACGTGATGCAGCCGGAGATGGCGCGCCGCCTGGTCGCGCGCAAGGTGGAGGCGATCCGCGCCAGCGGCGCCGACGTCGTGGCGACCGCCAACGCCGGTTGCGCGCTGCAGCTCGAGGCAGGGCTGCGCGCCGCGGGTCTCTCCACGCGCGTCCGGCATGTGCTCGATCTGCTCGCCGAGGCACTGCCGGCGGCCGGCGGCCGTCGGTAAAATCGCGCGACGTCGGGACGGCGCCCGGCGAAATTTTGCCGGCGCAAGTGCGGCGGCGCGCGCGATCGGCGGCGGATTACCGCGTATCGCCGAGGCGTGCGTCCGCGCCAGCGCGCGGCGTTCCGTGGCACGGCAGTTGCTTTGTGGAACACTTATCGTGTCCGACCGCGAGCCCCCGACCAGTCCGTTCTCGCATCAGATGCTTCGGGCGTTCGGCGCCTTCTACGTCGTTGCCGCACCGCTCTTCGCGATCATCGTCCTGCTGACCGACCGCACGGGACAGCCGACCATGGTGGCCGCCCTTCTCCTGATGCCGATCGCCTTCTGTTACGCGCCGATCGCCGTACATCGCTTCGGCGAGGGTTTCCTGTCGTGGCGGAAGACCCGCGCCCGCGCCAACGTCGGGCGCGTCTTGCTCGACCTCGGCCGTGACTACCGCGTACTCTCGCGCTGCTCGGTGACGTCTGGACGCGAGGATCACATCGCAATCGGACCGAACGGCGTCTTCGTGATCCTGGCGTGCGAGGACGGAGGCCGGGTGACGGCCTCGCAGCGGCGCGTCTTCGTGAACGCACGTCTGCCGTGGCGCGACCTCGTCGACGATTGTCGGGTCGATACGCTGCGGGTGCGCGAGCGTCTGCGCGACGTCGTGGATCGCGCGCTCCCCGTGCACTCCGTGCTCTGCTTCGCGCACGCGCTCGTCGCCGTCGGACAGGAGATCCAGGGCGTGAAGGTCGTTCAGGCCGGGCGGCTGGCGCGCCTGATCGAGAGCACGGCCGTCACGACGCCGCTCAGCGAGGCGCACATCGAGCGCGTCGCCGCGGTGCTGACCGAGGCGCGTCGTCCGCAACTTCCTCGTCGCCTGCCGCGTCGCCCACGTCGCGGCGCCATCGCCGTTTCCGATCGGCGCCTGGCGCTCGTCGGACCCGCGTCGGCCCACCGTTCCGATCGTTGATCCCGGCTGCCCTGGAGGCGTAGGTCCGTATTTCTGCATTGCAAATCAAAAACCGCTTTGGTAGGAAGCGCCGTAGTCGTGAGGAGTAGGTTGGTCGTCCGCAGAAAAAGGCCGTGGCGAGTCCCGTCACGGCTTCGTTGTATGTGGCAGAACCCCTCCCTCGATGACGAGTCCCACGGACGAAAGGAGGGAGTTCAATGGCTACCGGTCACGTGAAGTGGTTCAACCCTGAGAAGGGCTTCGGTTTCATCCGCCAGGAGAACGGCGAGGACGTGTTCGTGCACTACTCGGCGATCAGCGGCGATGGTTTCCGGACGCTCGAAGAGGGCCAGAAGGTCGACTTCGAGATCACCAAGGGCCCGAAGGGTCTGCAGGCGTCCAACGTCACCAAGGCTGCCTGACGCGCTGCCGCCTTTGCGCGGCGCGTAGGCATTACCCAGTCCGCCCCGGGAGGATGATGTCCTCCCGGGGCGTTTCCATTTTGGACCTCAGCCCAGGAC
>Ga0157379_10005393_pt1 | contig 10980 bp, 6 predicted proteins | sample S25metaG_FD_121802 | JGI IMG/M metagenome (GOLD analysis project Ga0157379, IMG submission 121802) | Switchgrass rhizosphere microbial communities from Kellogg Biological Station, Michigan, USA - S2-5 metaG | ecosystem: Host-associated > Plants > Roots > Rhizosphere > Soil | place: USA: Michigan... | reverse complement strand
TACATTCAGTTGACGCTGCTCGCTCCCGGGGTCACGGTGGTGAATCCTCAAGCTCTGACACAGGCGCAGTCCATGACAAGTTCTGGGCGGCCCTACATCAATGGCAACCGCGAGCAGGCCAATTCTTTCCTCCTCGATGGCGTGGACAACCAGGAAAACATCAATAACGAAGTCGCTTACCAGCCCAGCGTGGATGCGATTCAGGAGTTCAACCTGATCACGCAGAATGCGTCGGCTGAGTTTGGCCAGTATCAGGGCGGCATCATCAACACTACGATCAAGTCAGGATCCAACAGTTTTCACGGATCCGCCTTTGAGTTCTTCCGCAATGACATTCTCAATGCGAATTCCTGGCAGAATGGTTTGACCATTGGTTCGGCGAACCCGAATCCGCTGGTGCAGGAGCCAAACGGAGTAGGAAAGAAACCGCAGCTGCGCTGGAACATGTTTGGCGCGACCCTCGGTGGACCAATTGTGAAGAACAAATTGTTCTTCTTTGTTGACTATCAGGGACAGCGCTTCGACCACCCGCAAACCACCACCCGGTACCAGGTCTTCACCGACAGCGAACGCGCCGGAGATTTCGGTCAACTGTGTACGGAAGGCGGCGGCACTTTCGACGGAGCGGGAAATTGTACAGGTGGAACGCAGTTGAAAAATCCCACCACCGGCGTAAACGTCCCTTTCAATAATCTGGCGACCGCCGGATTTACCATCAGCCCGGTTGCGGCAAACTTGTTTGCATCGAACAAATATCCCCACGCCCAGGTTGATACCGCTGTTGCTGACAACTTCAGTGGTAGTGTTGGCAACCAGCTGAACAACAACCAGGGCGACATCAAGATCGATTACAACCTCTCCCAGAGCGATCACATATACGGTCGTTATTCCCAATTTCACGTGTCCAACCCCTTCACCCAGACGTTCATCTTGGGAGCCCGGGCCAACCCGGACTTCTCGGAGCAGCCGGGCGAAAATTTGTCTTTCAGTTGGAATCACAGCTTCAGTCCGAGTCTGTTGAACGATTTTCGAGTTGGCATCAATCACGTGCGCTTCAGTTCCGGATTCAGCGATCTCGGGCTGGGCAACTTCTCACAGAGTCTGGGGATTGCCGGCGGCAACGCGCAGGCGCCTGGGCTTTTGGCTCTTAGTTTCGCGAATGCCGCCTTGAATCTGGGTACGCCAGATATTGAGCAGCATTTTGGCGACGGCACACTGCAGATTTCGGAAGGTGTGATCTGGACCCGCGGGCACCACATCGTCCACGCCGGCTTTCAGTACTGGCGCATGCGGGAGAATTCCGCGTATTCCGGAAACGACGGCGTGCTTGGAAAATTGAACTTCGCCAGCGATCAAGCATCGTTCTCTGACGTCGGCAATTTCTGGTTAGGACATGTCTCCAACGGAGCTCGCCAGGGCGCGGGCCAGGAATGGGGAATGCGGGGCGACACCTATGCCGCCTACGTTCAGGACGACTGGCGCATCACCAACTCCCTGACCCTGAACCTGGGGTTGCGTTACGAAGACCACACACCCTGGACAGAAATTCACAACCGCATGGTGAATTTCGGATTGTTCAGCGGGGCCATCGAAGTTGCCGGGCAAGACGGCAACAGCCGTTCTCTGGTTAACTCGTACAACGGAATCGGGAACTATCAGCCACGAATCGGATTGGCGTGGAGCCCTGGATTCTTGGGCGGTAAAGGAGTTGTACGGGCGGCCTACTCGGTTTCTTCCTACATGGAAGGCATGGGCAGCAACCTGCGCATGAGCCAGAACCGGCCGTTTGTTCCGGCTGTCTCGGCGGTCACTGGGACCGACGTGACAACCGGGTTCGGTCCGCCGGCGCCGCTTTGTAGCGGAGCCAATCTCGCCTGCTATGACGGGGTAAGAATCTTCCCTTGGGATCCTAATCTCCGGCCGGCCAATGTGCAACAATGGAATCTGTCAGTGCAGCAACAGCTGTCTAACGAAACGACATTCCAGATTGGATTCGTCGGCCAGCGTGGCGCTCACCTGGTAGTGCCGGAAATCATTACTCAACGGATTCTGGCGGCTCCAGGTTCTTGCGGTCCTTCAACTACGCCCTGCACTGGAACGCCCGGTCCGTTCTTTGCCGGAAATCCCGCGCTCAGGGATGAGATCACGGGCGGCACGGGCACCTTCACCGGTCTGCCGGCGGCTCTGGCAACGTTTTCCGGAGCCAACCAGGCCTACAACGCGCTGCAGGCCACGCTGCAAAAGCGTTTCTCCAACGGATTGCAAGGTCAGGTGGCGTACACCTATTCGAAGTGCATGACGGATGCGACCGGCTACTTTGGTGGCGGATGGGGCGGCACGCAAACCAGCCTGCCCGCTTCCTTCTGGCAGAACATCTACGATCGCAAGGCAGAGTGGGGACCGTGTTACTTCGATCAGACCCATATTCTCTCTGCCTACGCCAATTACCAGCTTCCTTTCGGTCACGGAAAGAAGATTGGCGCGAACATGAATCGCGTCGCCAATGCGGTGGTGGGAGGATGGGAAGTCAGCCCCATCATCACTCTCCATAGCGGCAATGCGATGACCGCCGGCCTCGCGTTCTTCGACAACTCAGGAACGGGCGGCGCAGGGCCATTCGGTTTTGCCCGACCCGATTGCGGAGCTGCGCCGAGATATCCCAAGACCCACCTCACCGGATCGCAGACCGGCATTCAGTGGGTAGACCCGGTGGCCTTCACCGGCCCTGCCTTGAACACCTTTGGCGATTGCCACAATGGATCAGTCCGCGGACCTACGCTAGCCCAAGTGGATCTGGGTGTACATAAGGATTTCGCAATCAGTGAGAACAAAGGCTTCGAATTCAGATCGGAATTCATCAACCTGTTCAACCATCCGATCTTGAATGCGCCCAACATGTTGCTGGGTAGCACGTTCGGCCAGATCACGACCGGTCAAGGAGAACGAAACATTCAGTTCGCTCTCAAGTTCCACTTTTGACCGTTGTATGATGGAAGGCAGGCGTCTCTTCGACGCCTGCCTATTTTTTATGCTCCGATACTTCCATCTGGCGCTAACGTCTGTTTTTGTCTGTGCTTTTCTTTCCCTGACCTCTTCCGCTCAAAATACTAAACAAGCGGGGGGGGGCGCGCCCTCCGGCAAGCAAGCGGTGAACCTCGCCAAGGCAGGACATTGCAAAGAGGCGCTCCCGGGACTCAAGCGAGCAGCGCAGCATGAAGCGGACGCGGCCCTGAAACGCGATGTAGGTTTTGCTGGCGTGCGGTGCGCAATGGCGATTGGCGAGACGGAAGCTGCGGTTGACTTCCTGCGCTTTCTGAAGCGTGAATTTCCACGCGATCCCGACGTCCTTTATGTTGCCGTGCACACTTATTCGGATCTCTCTACGCGAGCCTCGCTGGAGTTGGCAATGACCGCGCCGACCTCGCCCGAGGCGCACCAGCTCAACGCGGAGTCGCTGGAAGTGCAAGGTAAGTGGGACGAAGCTGAAAAAGAATATCGCCAGATCCTGGCTCAGAACCCGAACATGCCAGGCATTCACTACCGCCTGGGGCGGATTCTGGTTTCCAAGCCGGATTTTGGACCGGCTATGGCCGAGCATGCAAAAAGTGAATTTCAGCAGGAATTAGCGATTAATCCATCCAATGCCGGGGCGGAGTATGTGTTGGGCGCTCTGGCCAGGCAGAATCAACAGTGGGACGAGGCCATCCAGCATTTTTCGAAGGCATCGAAACTTGACGCGGGCTTTGGCGACGCATTTCTCGATCTGGGGATGTCGCTGGTGACGGTGAAAAAATATTCGGAAGCGATTCCGCCACTGGAAGCCGCGGTCAAGCTTGAGCCGCAGAATCCGACGGCCCACTACAATCTCGCGGTTGCTTACCGCCGCGGCGGGCGCCAGACCGATGCTGACCGGGAATTCGCCATCCATAGAAAGATGACGGAGCAAAACGGGGCGCAGCCTGGAGCCTCGCAGGAGAATCCCAACTAGGCGCACGGAGCAGAAGCTCGCAGCCGTTCATTTCTCGCCATCCTGTTTCTTCATGGGGAAACGATTCGCTGAATTGAAGCCGCGTACCTTACCTCGCGCCACCGGCCGCATGGGTTGCTCACGCCGCCAATTCTTGTCGATGATGGCCGGCAGTCTTGCGGTCGGCAAGCTATCTCACTTCCCTGGTGCGCCTCCCGACATAGCATATCCGTTTGAAGAAGTTCTACCTTCTTCCAGCGGCATCCATTGGACCCACACTGCCGGAAAATCTCTCGAGAAATATCTGCCCGAAACCACCGGCGCGGGCTGCGCTTTCCTTGATTACGACAACGATGGCTGGATGGATATTTACCTAGTCAACAGCGGCAAGTGCGATTTCCTAAATCCCGATCCACCGCTGCGCAATGCTCTCTACCGCAATAATCGGGACGGAACTTTCACCGACGTTACCGAGAAAGCCGGGGTCGCGGCTGGTGGCTACGGGCAGGGCGTCGCGGTTGGCGATTACGACGGCGATGGCTTTCCGGACGTGTATGTCACGCAGTACGGCAAGAGCATCCTTTATCACAACAACGGTGACGGCACGTTTACGGATGTCACGGAAAAGGCGGGGGTAGCGGCTCCTGGATGGTCATCGAGCGCTGTCTGGTTCGACTACGACAATGATGGCCGGCTCGATCTCTTCCTCTGCCGGTTCGTGGACTTCGATCAATCGAAGAACCGGCCATGCGGTGCGGGAGGCAAACCTGAATACTGCATTCCGCGACTTTATGGGGCGATGTCCAGCTGGCTTTTTCACAATAATGGCGATGGCACCTTCAGCGACGTCAGCAAGTCATCGGGTATTGCGAAGTTTCCCGGCAAAGCCTGGGGAGTCGTCGCCGTTGATGTAAATAATGACGGCCGGATAGATCTCTTTGTCGCGAATGACACGGTTGCGAACTTTCTGTTTGTTAACCGTGGCGAAGGGCGTTTTGATCAGATCGCGGACCAGGCAGGAGTGGCGTACAGCGCAGAAGGTAAGGCGCGCTCGGGTATGGGCGTGGATGCGGCCGACTTCAACGAGGACGGGTGGACGGACTTGTTTGTAGCCAATATTGACGGCGAGATGTACTCGATCTATCAGAACAATCACGACGAAACCTTCGATGACATGGCTTTGCCCAGTGGGATTGCGAAAGCCACGAAAATGATGAGCGGCTGGGGACTGAAGTTTTTTGACTATGACAACGACGGAAACCTGGATTTGTTTCTGGCCAACGGCAATCCGGACGATCTCATCGAGTCTCTACATCCGGGCATCACCTACCGTGAGCCGCTGATACTCTTTCACAACACCGGAAAGGCTTTTCAGGACGTAAGTGAACAGAGCGGTCCAATCTTTAAGAAGCCGCTGTCGGCACGAGGGATGGCGGTGGGTGATTTCGATAACGATGGCGCACTGGATGTTCTGGTAAGTGTCAATGATGCTGCTCCTTTACTCTTGCGCAACAAGGTTGGCGCGCTCAACCACTGGTTGGGGGTGATGCTGGTGGGAAAGAAGTCGAATCCAGATGGAATTGGCGCGCGAATCATTTACCAGGCGGGAGATTTGAAGAGAACTCGGGTCAAGGTGGGAGGGGGAAGCTACCTCTCGGCGCATGATCCGCGTCTGGTGCTGGGCATCGGCAAGAGAGTCAAGATTGACTGGTTGGAAGTGACGTGGCCGCAGCCGGGCGGGACCAAGGAACGTTTCACGGATTTGCCAGTTGACCGGTACATCACGATTGTCGAAGGCCAGGGAAAGTGGAAATAGATTAAATGTCCGCCGCCATAAGTCGGTTGCGCAAAGCATGGCTGCAAGCCCCTACGCTCTGTTTGTGCGTGTTGATCCTCCTCTCGCCGTTACACGGATGGCAGGGCACCACGGGCGACATCAAGCTTCAAATCATTGTGGTGGAGTCTTCCGCCGAAGCGGAACGATTGTTACAGCAGATCAAGAGTGGTGCGGATTTTGCAACACTGGCAAAGCAGAAATCTACCGACGCCAGCGCGGCCGGCGGCGGATACATGGGTCAGCTGGACCCGGCCGCACTCCGTGCTGAATTCCGGGATGCGCTGAAGGGAGTTAGACCCGGCCAGGTCACCGGAGTCATAAAGTTTTCTGAAGGCTACGCCATCCTGAAGGTCTTGCCACCAGCAGCAGCAGGGGCGACCCAAATTTCCCGCCCCAATCTTTCCACGTCCGCGCGGGGCACGGTGCGGTACGCGCTGAATGTTGGCGGCCTGAACGACGCTGACGCTGTGTTCGGCGCATTTCCGAAGCCGGACGGCTGGCAACAGGATTTGCCCGGAATCTGCGCGGCGCGCAAGCAGTCTCTTGCGCTGGCGACCGACCAACTCAGAAAGCAACTAGCCTCCGCCGACGCCGAACTCCATCCTTACGACGTGCTGGGAGAGCATCACTCCCTGGCACAACTCGAGGCCTATCAGGGGCACATGGATAAGGCGATCGAGCAGTGGCAGGCTGCTTACCAGATTGCGACCGACGCCGTGCCTGCGGCGATCCCGAAGTTTCTCGAGGCCCTCGGGATCGCCTACCTGCATAAATCGGAAATAGAGAATGATGGCTATCGCAATCCGGGCGACCGCTGCATCTTTCCGCCCCGCGACAGTTTCAAGTATGCGGATACCGCCGATTCGCAAAAGGCAATCCAGTATTTCCTGAAATATCTTGAGCTAAAACCGGACGATCAGGAAGTGAAGTGGCTGGCCAACATGGCATACCTGACCGTGGGAGGATATCCAGCTTCGGTTCCTGCGAAATACTTGATTCCGGCCGATGTATTCGCTTCAAAGGAAGAAGTAGGACGATTTGTAGATGTTGCCCCCCTGCTTGGGATGAATACTTTTTCCATGGCGGGTGGAATCATTGTTGATGATTTTGAGAACAACGGGCAGTTGGATGTGGTCACATCAAGCGTCGGCGTTTGCGAACCGATGCGCTATTTCCATAACAACGGGGACGGAACATTTACCGATCAGTCAGAAAAATCCGGACTGGGCGCGCAACTCGGGGGATTAAACCTGATCCAGGCTGACTACAACAATGACGGATGCCTGGACATTCTAGTGTTGCGCGGCGGATGGGAATTCCCGCAGCGGATGTCGCTCCTGAAAAATAATTGTAACGGAACTTTTAGCGATGTGACCGGCGAGAGCGGTCTAGCCTCGAACCCGGGTGCAACCCAGGCCGGGACGTGGGCCGATATCGACAACGATGGCCTCATCGATCTTTTTGTCGGCAGTGAAAGTGGTCCGGCCCAGCTTTTCCGCAATAAAGGTGACGGAACGTTTGAGGAAATCGGCCACGGCGCGGGAATTGACCGAAGCGCATTCACCAAGGCTGTGGTCGCCAGCGACTACGACAACGACGGCTACGTGGACTTCTATCTTTCGAACTACAACGGCAATAATTTTCTCTATCACAACAACCACGACCGGACATTCACCGAAGTCGGCGGCCCGGCCGGCGTGCAGGATCCCTGGGCGAGTTTTCCGGCCTGGTTCTTCGACTACGACAATGATGGCTGGCCCGACCTTTTCGTGAGCAGCTATGCCGGATCGAGCGATGAGGTGATGCGCAGCTATCTCGGGCTTCCCGTGAATGCCGAGCCCTTGAAACTTTACCGGAACCTGCACAACGGCACGTTCAAGGACATGTCCAAGGAAGTTGGCCTCGACCGAATCTTCATGCCGATGGGCTCGAATTTCGGCGACATCGACAATGACGGCTATCTCGACATTTACCTGGGTTCGGGGGCCTCTCCCTACACAGCCGTGGTGCCAAGCGTTCTACTGCGTAATAAGGAAGGGAAATCCTTCGTGGACGTCACCGCGTCGGCGGGCACGGGAGAACTACACAAGGGGCACGGAGTAGCCTTTGCGGACTTGGATCGCAATGGCGATGAAGATATCCTGACAATCATTGGCGGCGCTACGCCCGGAGACAGCCATGCGTTTCGTTTTTTTGAGAATCCGGGTAATGGGAATGACTGGATCAACTTACGTTTGGTGGGTGTGAAGACGAACCGGGCAGCCCTTGGCGCGCGTATTACGGTGACGGTAGAGAACGAAGGCCAAGGAAGCCGATCAATCTACCGGACAGTCAGCAGTGGCGGATCGTTTGGGGCGTCGCCGTTGGAACAGCACATCGGGTTGGGAAAATCGACGCGGATCGAGCGGATCGAGATTTGGTGGCCGGCCAGCAACACCCGGCAGAGTTTTTCAAACGTCGGAAAGAACCAGTTCATCGAGATCAAAGAATTGGCTCAGGATTACACTAAGCTACAACGAAAGTCTCTTCGGCTGGGCGGCGAGAAAAAGCAAGCCGTGAAGTCTATGTCCCGGGCGCTCCAAACTTCTGGGCAATAGTCCCGCATCCCCAGGCCAGGGTGTCATTAATGGTGTGGTGAAGGTGATGAAGCGCACTCTAATACCTCTACTGGTGTGGCTCGTGCTCAGAGTATATCCGAGTTGGAGCGCGCAGCAGTATTCGGTGAGCGGCCTCGTGCTCAGCGTTGATCGTCCCAAGCGGACGCTGGTGGTTTCCTGCAACACGATTCCCGGTTACATGGATGCGATGATGATGCCATTCGAGGTTCGCAATGGCAAGATATTGGACGGGTTGGAACCAGGGATGGCGGTTGAGTTCAGTCTGGTGGTGGGGCAGGATTCGTCGTATGCCGAGAACATTCATGTCCGCAGATTCGAGAGCACGGAGCAAGATCCGTTTACCGCTCGCCAGTTCAAGGCCCTGCAAACCCTGGTCGCGCCGAAGTCGGCAATCACTGCGGCTTTGCCGGTCGGCCAGTCTGTGCCTGATTTCAAACTGATCGACCAGGAGCGGCAGTCAGTCTCGCTCAGCCAGTTTGCCGGCAAGGTTGTAGCGATCAACTTCATCTATACGCGCTGTGCCTTGCCGCAATTCTGCTACCGGCTCTCCAATAACTTCGCGGTATTACAGAAACGCTTCGCGGATCGCATGGGGCGAGAATTGGTCTTGCTCACGGTGAGTTTTGACCCGGCGCACGATCAGCCGGAAGTTCTGGCCGCCGCGGCCAAGACCTGGAAAGCCGATTCGCGAACCTGGCACTTCCTCACGGGCCCAGTCTCGGATGTAAAGCAAGTGTGTACCAGGTTTGGCGTGGACGCATGGACGGACGAAGGCCTCATGACACACTCCTTGCATACGGTTGTCGTTAACCGGCAGGGAAAACTGGCCGCGAATCTAGAGGGCAACCAATTCACCGCGCAACAATTGGGCGACCTGGTAGAGATCGTGATCAAGTCACGCAACTGAGTTTCAAGGAGTGTGGGGAATTGTCGCTCCAGGCTTGCGGCCCAGGCCGCCCGCGCCACGCACACGTGGAGGAGCCCCTGACAAATGGTGTGAGCACACCCGAGGAAGACCCGGATTCACGGGTGGGCGACAGTCAATAGGCCCAATCTACACGATGAACTTGCGCTTGACCTCTTCTATATAAAAAATCGCAATCTAAAGCTCACCTTGCTCATTTTATGGCACCGGCAAAAGGGAGTAGCAAACGAATCCGACGCTATTCAGTGGTGCTACGTCGCTGCAAATTTTGCCCACCATTCGCGCGGATCTCGCGCAAGCTCGCGGGGGTACGAACAATCGCGACTTTTCCGTCACCAACATCAAGCAGGGTCCACTTGACGCTGCTGACCTGGCCAGCACCTCCGCGACACACGCAAGCCTCGGAGTGCAGCGCCAGGTGGTTCGCGATCTGGCGGTCAATGCAGATTTTGTCGTGCGGCAGTCCCGTCACACTGGTACGCCACCCGGTCTCCTCGATGTCAATCACTTCACCAGCGCCCGCGGTCCTGTATTGCAGATCTGTTCTGACGCCCAAGCCGTCGATCCTAAGGTGCTCTGCTCGCTCGGACCCATCTCGCTCACTTCCGGTATTGGAAGCGGGAGGTACATGGTTTGCTGGTGCGGGTCGAAAAACGGTCGTCTCGCGGATGGCAGCTCCTCGCCTCGTACGCAGCATTGTGGGCAACAATTTCACCGAGGGCTTCAGCAATGACAGCCGGCTGGACAACTACGGGCCGCGCGATCGCGACGTCCGGCATATTCTGATTCTCTCGGGACTGGCCCAATTGCCCAAGCGCTTTCAGGTGGGATGGTTCGTTACTTATAACAGCAAACCGCCATTCTCCGCCTTCCTCGGCGGTGACGATCTTAACGGCGATGGCACATACGCCGACTTGCTCCCGGGCACGAGGGTAAACCAATTCAATCGTGGCCTGGGAAAGGGCGATCTGCGGCGCCTGGTGGACAAATTCAACCGGACTTACGCCGGGAAACAGGACGCACAGGGCGGCGATATTCCGCCCATCACATTGCCTTCGAAGTTTGAGTTCGGCGATTCATTCCTGACCCAGGATCTGCGTTTGAGCCGTGATTTCGTTTTTCACGTACGCTGGCGCATGACGCTGATTGGGGAGGCCTTCAATCTGTTCAACATCGGAAACCTCTCAGGTCGGAGTGGAAATCTGCTCGGTGCCGGGTTCGAGCAGCCTACCAGCCGAGTAACTCAGGTGTTTGGTTCGGGTGGCCCTCGGGCATTCCAAATAGCGGCTCGCGTCAGTTTCTGATACTTGGTCGAGACCGAGAATACCGTCCAAGAACTAAAGGAACACTCTTTGTGCTCCGACCGGTAAGTGGTTGGAAAGGATACACTGAGACGGGGACCACCTGGATGGTCGATCCGACATCCCACATTGGCGTGAACGCGGCCAACAAAAATGGCTTCCCACCGCCTAATTCAATCGCGTTAACACAATTCAACTTGGTGTCCTCATAGGCTACTGATGGGTTACCCATCGAATCATTTCTGGGGCGGTTAAAGCCGGTAGGCACCGATTGTCTTACTGTCGTCGGTCATCCTGAATACGAACGCCGTCTACATAGACGAAGCCCCCCT
>Ga0157379_10005392_pt1 | contig 10981 bp, 9 predicted proteins | sample S25metaG_FD_121802 | JGI IMG/M metagenome (GOLD analysis project Ga0157379, IMG submission 121802) | Switchgrass rhizosphere microbial communities from Kellogg Biological Station, Michigan, USA - S2-5 metaG | ecosystem: Host-associated > Plants > Roots > Rhizosphere > Soil | place: USA: Michigan... | reverse complement strand
TGAGCACCCAGCGCCGCTATCTCGCCGCGCGCATCTGGTGTGCAAAAAATCTGGTGGCGTGCAACCGCACCGGGCGCCAGAACATGGACGCGATGAAAAATTCCGGAGGCATCGGCGATGGCAAATGAACTGCTCTCTGCGTTTGGAATTGCGGCCGCGAGCGGCGATGTAGCGGTGCGCTCACCGATCGACGGCGGCGAAATCGGCCGCGTCGCGTTCGACGACGCCAAGTCCGTCGCCACCAAGATCGGCCAAGCGAGCGCGGCGTTCGCATCGTGGCGCGACGTGCCGGCGCCCAAGCGCGGCGAGCTCGTGCGCCTGTTCGGCGAGGAGCTTCGCGCCAACAAGGAGGCGCTCGGACGTCTCGTCACCCTCGAAGCCGGCAAGATCCTGCAGGAGGGTTTGGGCGAAGTGCAGGAGATGATCGACATTTGCGATTTCGCCGTCGGCCTGTCGCGCCAGCTCTACGGTCTCACCATCGCCTCCGAACGCCCAGGACACCGTATGCTGGAAACCTGGCACCCGGCAGGACCGGTCGCGGTGATCTCCGCCTTCAACTTTCCGGTCGCCGTGTGGGCGTGGAATGCGGCGCTGGCGCTCGTCTGCGGCGACAGCGTGCTGTGGAAGCCGTCGGAAAAAACTCCGCTGACCGCGCTTGCGGTGCACGCCCTCTTCGAGCGTGCGGCCAAACGCTTCGGCGCTGCGCCGGCGCATCTGTGCCAGGTCGTGCTCGGCGGGCGCGACGTCGGCACGGCGCTGGCCAGCGATGCACGCGTTGCCGTCGTCAGCGCCACCGGCTCGACGCGCATGGGCCGCGAACTGGCGCCGGTTGTCGCCGCGCGCTTCGGCAAATCCATTCTCGAGCTTGGCGGCAACAATGCGATGATCGTGGCGCCTTCGGCCAAGCTCGATCTCGCATTGCGTGCAATCCTGTTCGCTGCCGTCGGCACGGCGGGGCAGCGCTGCACGTCGCTGCGCCGTCTCTTCGTGCACGACGATGTCTACGGCAAGCTTGTGCCGGCGCTCAAGGCCGCCTATGGCAAACTCGCGATCGGTGATCCGCTGGCGCCGGGTACTTTGGTCGGGCCGCTGATCGATAAGGCGGCGTTCGATAATATGGAACGCACGCTGGCGGCTGCCCGGGCGGAAGGCGGCAGCGTCACCGGGGGCGGGCGCGTCATGGCAGACAGGTATCCGCACGCGTTCTATGTCCATCCCGCAATTGTCGAGATCAAGGAGCAGACGCCAACCGTTTGTCACGAGACATTTGCGCCGATCCTTTATGTCATGCGCTACACGAACTTTTCCGACGCGCTCGCCAGGCACAATGCCGTGCCGCAGGGCCTGTCGTCGTGCATCTTCACCTTGGACATGCAGGAGGCCGAGCGCTTCATCGCCGCCTCGGGTTCGGATTGCGGCATCGCCAATGTGAATATCGGTCCCAGTGGCGCGGAAATCGGCGGCGCCTTCGGCGGCGAAAAGGAAACCGGCGGCGGACGCGAAAGTGGCTCGGACGCCTGGAAGGCCTATATGCGGCGGCAGACCGCGACGATCAATTACTCCGATGCCCTGCCGCTGGCGCAGGGCATCACGTTCGACGTGGTGTGATCCAAACATCGTCATGGCCGCGCTCGACGCGGCCATCCATCGCTCGCGGACGCGAGCGTGATGGATGGGCGGCTCAAGGCCGCCCATGACGAGTTTGCAGTTGCCTGACGTCCGATCTTAACCTTTTTTTCACCACATTCTTTCCGCCTGCCGTCACACGTCATAGCCTCACGCCAACTTTGTGGGGCATCGGACAGTGCCGAAGAACATCGCGCAGTTCACCGGAATCATGGTCACCGCCATCATCGTGATGGGCACGGACATGGATGTGTTCTATGCCATGCCGCTCGGCATCATGGCGGGCGGGCTCGCGACGTTCTTCGTGGCGCTGTCCGATGGGCAGCTGAGGGCCAAGAAGATCTAGCCGTGATCCGGCGGGATGGTGTTGAGGGCCTCTTCCAGCTCCATGAACGAAGGCTGGGCTTCGCTGGGCACGCTGCCGCGTCCGATCTCGACGGATACCTGCGCCGCGTTGCCGTGTAGATGCGCAACAAGAATATCGCGGATGACGTGGTAGAACTGCGCGTCTTCGTCGACGATCGATTTGAGCCGCGCGCCCATCGGCCCGACGATGCCATAGGCGAGAAACACGCCCAGGAAGGTTCCCACCAGCGCCGAGCCGATCATGCCGCCCAAGACTTCCGGCGGTTCGCTGATCGCGCCCATCGTCTTGATCACGCCGAGCACGGCGGCGACGATGCCAAGTGCCGGCAAGCCGTCGGACATGGTGGTCAGCGCGTTGGCGCCGACCAGAGCCTCGTGATGATGCTTGTCGAGCTGCTTTTCCATGGCGGTCTCGACCTGGTGCGGGTCCTCCAGGCTCATCGTCATCATACGCAATGTGTCGCAGATGAAGTCGAGCGCGAAGTGATCCTTCATGATCTTGGGATAGCGCTTGAAGATCGAGGATTCGCCCGGCCGTTCGATATGCGCTTCCAGCGCAATCAGGCCCTTTGACTTCATCGTCTTGGTCAGGAGAAACAGCAGGCAAAGCATGTCGCGATAGTCCGACGGCTTCCATTTGGGGCCCGAGATCACCTGGCCGAGGGAGCCCGCGATCTTCTTCAGCGAATAGATCGAGCCGCCGATGATCATTGCGGCCAGCGCGGCGCCGAAGATGGTCAGGATTTCGTGCGGCAAGGCTTCCAGCACGACGCCGAGCGAGCCGCCCGTCATCAGGTAGCCGCCGAACACGCATGCGAAAAGGATAACGATGCCGCCGATTTGAAGCATTGCCCGCCCGGAATTACTTGCTGTTCAGTATTAAGGAGGCGGCTTAAAGAGGCGTGAATGAAGAGCGGGTTAACGCTTCGGGACGGCAGCCGGATCGCGTAAAGCAATGGCCCGGCGCCGCCTTTGCCAGCCAGGAGAAAATCACGTGCTCGCCAGCGTCAAGTCGTTCACAACGCGTTTTGCCTTTGGCGGGCTGATGGCGTTTAAGGCGTTGCTGGCGCCCGTCGCGCTCGGCGCGCACGCGCTCATCGTCGACCGGTCCGGCAAAGTCTTGCTGGCGCGGCACAGCTACATATCGGGCTGGTCCTTGCCGGGTGGCGGTGTTGCGCGGGGCGAACCGCCGGTGCATGCGCTGCTGCGCGAGCTTGGCGAGGAAATCGGTGCGATCAGCAGCGATGCGCCGCAACTGGTCGGACTGTTCGCGCGGCGCTCAGGCTGGGCGACCAATGTGATCGTGCTCTACCGCATGATGAATGCGCAGGTGGCATTCACGCCCAATTTCGAAGTGCGCGAAATCCTTTTCGCCGATCCGGCCGATCCGCCGGCCGGGACGACGGCCGGAACCAGGCGACGCCTTGCCGAATTCACCGGCCAGACGCCACCGAGCCTGACCTGGTGATCGGCGGCCATCTTTTAACGGACCCATCCTTCGACAAGCTCAGGATGAGGGCCTGTGCGCAATCCTCATCCTGAGCTTGTCGAAGGATAGAAGCTTGTCGTGCTACGGCAGGCTCATGGTTCGACGGGCTCACCATGAGGGACAAAGCAAAACCCTCATCCTGAGCTTGTCGAAGGACGAGCTTGTCGAAGAACGAGGGCCGCGGCGCTGCTCTTCGAACCTAGGCTGTCTTGGCCGGTGCCGGTTGCGGCGATGTTGCCGAACGCGATACCGGGAAGAACTTCTCCTTCATCTGGGCGAAGGCTTCGGTGGCGATGCCTTCGGGCGTCCAGCCGCCTTCCTTGTTGATGTTCATGATCGCACGCGGCTGGCTGTACAGCTCGATCGTATCGGCGCGGGCACCGAAGATCTGGCCGGTCACATCCTTGGCGAGGGATGAGACAAGCGCAACGGCGAGCTTGGCCGGCTGATCAGGCCGGATCGTGGCCGCCATGATCTCGCGCCGCTTGGCCTGGGCTTCGTCGCGGATCGGGACCGACTGCGTCATGCGGGTCCATGCCACCGGTGCGATGATGTTGGAGCGCACGCCATACTTCGCTCCTTCCATCGCCACCACGCGCGACAAGCCCATGATGCCGAGCTTGGCGGCGGCGTAGTTGGCCTGCCCGATATTCCCGATCAGCCCCGAAGTCGACGTGAAGAGCGCGAACGCGCCGTCCTGTTGTTCGCGGAAGTGCTCGACGGTGGCGCGGCACACATTGTAGGAGCCGCGCAGATGCACCTCGATCACCTTGTCCCAGTCGAACTCGGTCATCTTGTGGAACATGGCATCGCGCAGGATGCCTGCCGGATTGATCACGGCATGCAGCCCGCCGAATTCCTTCAAGGTCTGGTCGCGTAGCGCTTCCATCGCCTTCAGCGAGGTGACGCTGTCCGAGTTTGAGAACGCCTTGCCGCCCTTGCTGCGGATTTCGGCGGCGACGGTTTCGGCGGGCGAGGCTGAACCTTCATCGTCACCTTTAAAGCCGCCACCCAGATCGTTGACCACGACCTTGGCGCCTTCTTTCGCGGCGATCAGCGCGGTGTCCTTGCCGATACCGTTGCCGCCGCCCGTTACCCAGACGACTTTACCCTCCAAAATTCCCATCGTTACCTCCGTTGTCGTTTGCGCTCACACCGGATCCCAGCCGAACGTTCCGGTGGTCGGCTGCAGATCAATGAAATTGTTCTTCATCGCCACCATGCAGTGTTCGCCGATCGTCGCCGGCGTCCAACCCTCGATCTTGCCGAGCGCGCGCAGCGGCCGCGGCTGGCTCATCAGGAATATTTCGTTGCCGCGCGCCGCGAAGATCTGTCCGGTCACGTCCTTGCAGGCGGACGAAGCGAGGCTGACGGCGAGCTGCGCCACCTGGTCGGCACGCATGAAGTTCTTCATGCGGTCGACGCGCTTGGCGGACGCTTCGTCCTTGACCGGGATCGTCGCGATCATGCGCGACCAGGCGAACGGTGCGATGGTGTTGGAGCGCACATTCTTGGCGGCACCTTCCATCGCGAGAATGCGCGACAAGCCGACGACTCCCATCTTGGCGGCGGCGTAGTTGGCCTGGCCGATATTGCCGATCAGCCCAGAGGTCGAAGTGAAAAGCACGTACGCGCCTTCGTTTTGCTCGCGGAAGTGATTGATCGTGGCGCGTGCGACATTGTAGGCGCCATTCAGATGGACATCGATCACCATGTCCCAGTCCTGGTCGGTCATCTTGTGGAACATGGTGTCGCGCAGGATGCCGGCGGGATTGATCACCGCGTGCAGGCCTTTGAACGAATCCATGGCCTGTTCGATCATGTGAGCGACGCCCTTGCGGCTCGTCACGCTGTCGGAATTGGCGACCGCCGTGCCGCCCTTTGCGATGATCTCGCGCGCCACAATTTCGGCAGGGCCGGCCGAGCCCTCGTCGCCGCCGGCCACTGCGCCGCCCAGATCGTTGACGACGACCTTGGCGCCTTCCCTCGCAGCCAGAAGGGCACACTCTTTGCCGATGCCGTTGGCGCCGCCCGTCACCAGAACGACCTTGCCTTCGAGCACGCCCATGTGTTTCCTCCGCCGGACTTGTTTCCCGAGAGATTAACGAGCCCGCCTTGAGCGAAGCAAGCGAAGCTGTCTGGACGATCCGTGCCGAGCGGCCCGAAGACGCGCCCTTGGTGGAGCGTTTGAACGAAACCACCTTTGGTCCCGGCCGCTTTGCCAAGTCCGCCTATCGCCTGCGGGAAGGTGTGTCGCAGGTGGGTGAATTGGCCTTCGTCGCCATCCAGGCCGGCGAGCTGCGCGGCTCGGTGCGCTTCTGGCCGATCATGATCGGCGCACAGCGCGCGCTGATGCTGGGTCCGCTGACCGTGCAATCCGACCAGCGCGGCCGCGGCATTGGCGTGGCGTTGATGGAACACGCGCTCGAAGAAGCCCGCAAGCAGGGTCACCAAGCGGTAATCCTGATCGGCGACGAGTCCTATTATGCGCGCGTCGGCTTTGCGAAAGTTCCTCCGGGCCGCATCCGCTTTCCCGGTCCCGTCGATCCGGCGCGCATCCTGGCGTTGTCGCTGCAGCCGAATATCGCGCTCTATCTCAGCGGCGAAGTGCGCCGCGCCCGGCTCGACGATCCGGTGTGCGCCGACGGCGCGGGACTGGCCTAGGCGGCGGTGGCGCGCTTCGGGCGGCCGCGGCTACGTCGGGCAACCGGACGGTAATGCGCAGCAAACACGGTCGCGTCGGATTCCAGCGCGCGCAGAGCAATAGCGATAGTCTCAGGTAGTGTGTCGGCGGCCCGATAGGCCCTGACCGTGCGTTCGGCGATGTGCAGCAGCGCTGCCGTTTCGGCGACATTCAAACCGTGCTTGCGCTCGAACGCGGCGAGGTCGCCGCCGCCGAGTTGCTGCTGTTCGTCCGCCATCGTCCTGAGTGTGGCGGCGCTGTAGTCAAGGCCGTTCGCCCAGGCGATGCCGGAGCCATAACCGACCACACGTACGCGGCGAAAGGCGGCGGGATCGTCGGCAAACACCTTGAAGTGCCGCGAGGTATGAACAAGTCCGGTCAGATCGATGCGCGACTTGGTGCCGTCACCCCATGCCACGTCCAGCGAAAATGGCGCGCGTTTGACTGCAGCAACGGTCACAATCCGCGGCAGGGCAGAAGAAGCCTTTCTCATTGATACTCGTCCCATCGCGTCAGGAGCATTTTCCGATTCCGTTCAATCCATCGCTTGGCGGTGTGGCGCACTCTTGCTGGCGCCTCACCCGCCACTGTCGCGCCGTTGCGGATGGCGACCAGCCACTAAATTCACCGGCCCTCGACGCGCCAGGCGAGGAGCAACGTGGCGAGCAGCAGGAGCAGGGCTGCCCAGCCCGGCAGGAGTGGCTGTTGCTCGACGCTCGTTACGCGATAGGCGCCGTTGGCGCGCAGGCCGATCCAGTTGGCGCCCGCAGCATTGCCGCGCGCACCGACGCGGCGCACGTCCGGTATGCCGTCGCTCAGCCAGTGCACCGAGCCGCCGCTGACGGCCGCGATCGGCTGCACGATGCGTTCGGTGGCGCGCATGTCTGCGACTTCCTTCGGATTGAGCGGTCCGGCAGCGGCCACTGTCGTCAACGTTCCGTCGGTCAGCCGGTACAGGCCGAGTTCGTCGGCCTTGGCCGTCGTGCGCCACACGCCGGGCTCGACTTTGTTCAAGTTCAGCGTGACGGTTTTTCCGGAAGGATAGGTCAACTCCACCGGCTTGGCCGCGTCGGCCATGGTGCGCCGTTCGATCGCGATACGGCCGTCGGCGATCGTTGCCGCCAGGCGTTCTTCCTCGAGCTCGGGCTCCTTCATCAGCCAGTGCGCCAGACGGCGCAGCAATTCGGCCTGCGGCCCGCCGCCTTCGAAGCCGCGCGCCCACAGCCAGGCATGATCGGACAAGAGTTCGGCGACCCGTCCCTGCTTGACGTTGTCGAGCACCAATAGCGGTCGCTCGTTCGGACCGTTCATCACCGTCACGCCGGAAATTTTTGTCGCACCGATGACACGGAACCAACGCCCCCAGCTTGGCGGCGCGCCGGCGCTGTTCTCACCGGGCAGGTCGCGGGTTACCGGGTGCGCCAGACCCTGCGCGGTCACTATCGGCTTAAAGCCTTGCGTCACGATCTCGCCAGTGGGCTGCGCCGGCAACACCGAGGCGAGCGGGGTGTGCGAGATGCTCGTCGCCTGCGCGAATTCCGGTCCCGAGGCAACCAAAAGGGCGCCGCCATTTTCCACGTAGGCGGCGAGATTTTCGTAATAGAGCAGCGGAAGAATGCCGCGCTCGCTGTAGCGATCGAAGATCACAAGATCGAACTGACCGAGCTTTTCGGAGAACAGTTCACGCGTCGGAAACGCGATCAACGACAGCTCGTCGATCGGAGTCGCATCCTGCTTGATGGGCGGGCGCAAAATCGTGAAGTGGACCAGATCCACCGACGGATCGGCTTTGAGCAGGTTGCGCCACACCCGCTCGCCGGCATGCGGTTCGCCCGAAACCAGCAACACACGCAACCGGTCGCGCACGCCGGACATGGTAACGACCGCGCGATTGTTCTGCAGCGTCAGTTCAGCCGGGCCGGGCCGGGCTTCCACTTCGACGACATTCTCCCCGCCATGGCCGACCGGAATGTCGATCGTGGTGTCCTTGCCGACCGGCACCACCCGCGTCGCGATGCTGTTGCCGTCGATACGCACCGCGACATCGGCGCTGCCGCCAGCTGGGCTGGCGAAATCGTCGACGCGCACCACCATGCGCGCGGTCTGTCCCACAATCGCAAAGCGCGCCGCATTGACGATGGTGAGCTTGCGGTCGCGTTCATTGCGGCGTCCAGCAAGCAACGCATGGATCGGCGCGTGAATGGCGAACTTGTCCGCCGGTGGCGCGTCATGCACTTCGCCGTCGGTGATCAGGATGGCGCCGGCGATGCGCTCGGGCGGCACATCGGCAAGCGCCGCATTCAGCCCGGCGAACAATTGCGTGCCATTGTCCTCTCCGGTCGTCGTGGTGGTGACCACGCTTTCGCGCAGCTCGAGATTTTTTTCGCCCGCAAGCTGCTTGCGCAACGCCGCCAGGGCTGCGTCTTCCTGTGCCTGGCGCTCACCGATCCCCATGCTCTGCGAACGATCAAGAACGATGGCAGCGACGTCGGGAAGTGGCGCGCGGGTCTCGTGCACGATGAGCGGATTGGCCAGCACCAGCAGCAAGGCGGCGAATACCAGCGCGCGCGCCCAGGCGCCGCGCGCCCGCAGCGCGAACGCCAGCAGGGTCAGCAGCGTGCCGATCATCAGCGCGCCCCACAGCATGAAAAGCGGTATTTGCGGCGCGAAGTCGATGCTGGTGCTCATTTGCCCAGCCGCTCGAGCAATGCCGGAACATGCACCTGGTCGGTCTTGTAGTTGCCGGTGAACGTGTACATCACCAGATTGATCCCGAAGCGAAAGGCGAGCTCGCGCTGGCGCTCGCCGCCCGGCACGACATCGACCAGCGGCGAGGTGTCGGGCCTGACTGCCCAGGCCGCCGCCCAGTCATTGCCACCGATGATCACCGGCGAGACGCCGTCGCCGCCCCGCGCCGGTGTCGGACCGGCGCTGGGATCGACTGGCGGCAATGCCTCGACCCAGACCTTGCCGCCGTCCCAGCGGCCGGGAAAATCCTGCAGGATGTAAAACGCCTTGGTCAGCACATGGTCCGACGGCACCGGCTCGAGCGGCGGCAGGTCGAGCTTGGCGAGCAGCCGACGCAACGTCTGCTGGCCGGGCGAGGCTGGTCCTTGCTGCGCCCCCAGCGTCAGGTCGCGCGTGTCGAACAGGATGGTGCCGCCATTGCGCATATAGTCGGAGATTTTCGACAGCGCCTGCGGCGACAAATCCTTCTCGCGCGGATCCATGGGCCAATAGAGCAGCGGAAAGAAGCTCAGATCGTCCTTCGCGACATCGACGCCCATCGGCTCCAGCGGCTCATAGGAGGTGCGCCGCCGCAACTGGTTGCCAAGACCGATCAAACCGGCGCGACTCATCTCATCGACATCGGCAAGTCCGGTGACGACATAGGCAAGACGCGTGTCCGTGGCGGCCTTGAGGTCGAAGGCGTCATCCGCGCGGGCATCGCGGCTGGGCAGAATCACCAGCGCAAGCAGCACTGCAGCCGCAGCCCGCATGAGCCGCAGGCGCGAAAAATAGCCGCGCAGCCAGAGCGAGATCGCCGCATCGAAGAACAGCAGCGCCATGGCCGCGGCAAGCAGGAACGGCGCCAGCGCGATGACGGCGGTTTGGGCATAAGCCACGAGCGGGCGTCCGAGATCGCCCATCGGCTGCAGCAGCGCGCCCTGTGCCACCGCGTTCAGTGCGTCTTCGGTTCCCGCGACGCCGTAGAGACCCGGCGGATGCAAGCGCGACGGCACAGTGTGTGCGATGTCGGCGGCGCGAATGGGAAACACTTCGGCCGGCGGCTTATGGGCGCGGCCAAAGCCATCGAGCGTGACGACCGGGGGGAGGCTGGCAGCGCTTCTTGTGTCGCTCGGTCGCGTGCCGCTCGCCAGCGCCATGAGCCGGCGCATCATATCGACATACAGTCCCGACAGCGGCAGCGACGACCAGCTCGGCCCCGCGGTGATGTGGAAAAGAACGATCCAGCCCTTGCCGCGGGCCTGCGCGGTGACGAGCGGCGTGCCGTCGCTTAGCCGCGCCCAGCTGCGATCGGCCAGTTCGACCGACGGCTCGGCCAGGATCTGACGTGTCACCGACACATCGGCGGGAATGTTCAAGCCGGCAAACGGACTCGTGTCGGAAAAGGGCGCGAGCTTTTGCGGCTCCGCCCAGGCCAGCGCGCCGCCCAAGTAACGTCCGCCGACGCGCAGCTTCACCGGCACCAGATCGTCGGTGCCGCTTGTCATGCGCTCGCCCGCGAAGCGGATCAAAAGGCCGCCGCCGGCGACGAACTTGGCGACCTTGTCATAGTCGCTGCCGCTGACGCGGCCGACATCAGCCAGGATCAGAACCGAGACATTGCGGGCCAGCAGATCGCCGACGGTGCCTTTGCGCACGTCGGCATAGGGCGCGAGCGCGCGTTCAAGATAGTAGAGGTCGGAGAGCAGCGGCTGTTCGGTCTCATTCGACGCAGCTGAGACAATGCCGACGGCGCGATGCGCGCCGCTCCCGCCCAGAAGTTGCACGGCTCCGGCCGAGCTCTGGTTCGCGATGGCGATGCGCGCGGTCTGGTTGCGCACCTCCAGCGGCAGCGTGATATGCGCCATCGCCTTGGCCTGTCCGTCGTCGAAATGAAAATGCCCGCTGGCAAGAATCTCGTCATGGCTGCCAAGTGCGCTGACTTCGCCGCTGCGCCCGCCCTCGCTCGCTGCGCGGATTACGGCGATGTCGAAGCCGCGCGGATTGCTCGCCGGCGGGCGCAGCGCCAACGCACCCTTGCCCACGCCATCGGTATAGATCTTCAGCGCGCCAACGGCGCCGAGGCCGTC
>Ga0157379_10005390_pt1 | contig 10985 bp, 7 predicted proteins | sample S25metaG_FD_121802 | JGI IMG/M metagenome (GOLD analysis project Ga0157379, IMG submission 121802) | Switchgrass rhizosphere microbial communities from Kellogg Biological Station, Michigan, USA - S2-5 metaG | ecosystem: Host-associated > Plants > Roots > Rhizosphere > Soil | place: USA: Michigan... | reverse complement strand
CTGATGGAGGCGCTGAAATCGCCGGCGTTCTACGTCGGCGCGCTGGGCTCGCGCGCCAACAACGCCAAGCGACGCGAGCGGCTGAAGGAATTCGATCTTACCGAGGCGCAGATCGCGCGGCTGCACGGCCCGATCGGCCTCTACATCGGCAGCCGCACGCCGCCCGAGATCGCGATTTCGATCCTCGCCGAAATTACGGCCGTGAAGAACGGCGTGCCGGCGCACGCGGTCGAGCCGGTTGCGGTGGCGAAAGAAAAGATGGGGCCGTCCATCGCGTGCGCAACGTCGTGATGGCGACCGGGCCTGTCGTGCAAAAGAAATTCGCGTCGCAAGCTGATCTTGTGGAAAAGAAGATCAGCTTCGACAAGCTGTCGGACCATGCGTACGCGTACACGGCGGAAGGCGACCCCAACACGGGAATCGTCGTCGGCGACGACGCGGTGATGGTCATCGACACGCAGGCCACGCCCGTGATGGCGCAGGACGTCATCCGGCGCATCCGCGAGGTGACCGACAAGCCGATCAAATACGTCGTGCTGTCGCACTACCACGCAGTGCGCGTGCTCGGCGCCTCGGGATACGCGCCGCAGCAGGTCATCGCGAGCCGCGACACCTACGACCTCATCGTCGAGCGCGGCGAGGCCGACATGCAGAGCGAGATCGAGCGCTTTCCGCGCCTCTTCCGCGCGGTCGAGTCGGTGCCGGGGCTTACCTGGCCGTCGATCGTGTTCGAACGGCGGCTGACGGTGTGGATGGGCAATCTGCAGGTCGAGCTGCTGCAGCTCGGGCGCGGCCACACCAAGGGCGACACGGTGGTCTGGCTGCCGCAGGACCGCGTGCTCTTCTCGGGCGACCTCGTCGAATACAACGCAACGCCATACACCGGCGATGCCTACCTCAGCGACTGGCCGGCCACGCTCGACGCGGTCGAGGCGCTCAACCCGGCGAAGCTGGTGCCCGGTCGCGGCGCCTCGCTCGGGTCGCCGGAGGAAGTCCGCGCGGGCCTCAACGGCACGCGCGCCTTCATCGAGGCGATGTTCGAGTCGGTGAAGAAGGGCGTGGCGCGTGGCCACGACCTGCGCACTGTCTATCACGATACGTACGCAGCGCTGAAGCCGCGCTTCGGCCATTGGGTGATCTTCGACCACTGCCTGCCGTTCGACGTCTCGCGCGCCTACGACGAGGCCACGGACTTCCGCGACCCGCGCATCTGGACCGCGCAGCGCGACAAGGACATGTGGCAGGCTCTGGAAGGGTAGTGGCCATGGCCGTGGTCGACCGACCCGAACGGCGCGCCCGCAAGTCCGCGGCGCCGGCGGCATCCGCGCTTCGCTACCAATCCGGCTTCGGCAACGAGTTTGCAACGGAGGCGCTGCCGGGTGCGCTGCCGGAGGGCCGCAACTCGCCGCAGCGCGTCGCCTACGGCCTTTACGCCGAGCAGCTTTCCGGCACCGCGTTCACCGCGCCGCGCGCGCAGAACCGTCGCGCGTGGCTCTACCGGCTGCGTCCCGCCGCCGTCCACGGCGCGTTCGCGCCGCTCGCGCATTCGCGCCTGCGCAGTCCCCCGTTCGCCGATGCGGTGACGCCGCCCGACCAGATGCGCTGGGATCCGCTGCCGCTGCCGACGAAGTCGACCGACTTCGTCGATGGTCTCGTCACCGTGGCCGGCAATGGCGACGTCGCGGCGCAGTCGGGCATCGGCATTCACCTCTATGCGTGCAACCGGTCGATGCGCGGCCGCTATTTCTACGATGCCGATGGCGAGCTTCTCATCGTGCCCCAGCAGGGGGCGCTGCGCCTGGCGACGGAGCTCGGCGTGTTGGACATTGCGCCGGGCGAAATCGCCGTCATCCCCCGCGGCGTGCGCTTTCGCGTCGATCTCCTCGCGGCTGCGGCGCGCGGTTATGTGTGCGAAAACCACGGTGCTCTGCTGCGGCTGCCGGAGCTCGGACCGATTGGCGCCAACGGTCTCGCGAACGCGCGCGACTTCCTGGCGCCGGTGGCCGCCTATGAGGACGATGAGGGCGCGTTCGAGCTCGTCGCCAAGTTCGGCGGCCGGCTGTGGTCGGCCCCGATCAATCACTCGCCGCTCGATGTCGTCGCGTGGCATGGCAACCTGGCGCCGTACAAATACGATCTCGCGCGCTTCAACGCCGTCAACTCGGTGACGTTCGACCATGCGGATCCGTCGATTTTCACGGTGCTGACGTCGCCGTCGGAGACGCCCGGGACGGCCAACGTCGATTTCGTGATCTTCCCGCCACGCTGGATGGTTGCGGAGGATACGTTCCGTCCGCCGTGGTTCCACCGCAACGTGATGAGCGAATACATGGGGCTCGTGCGCGGCACCTACGACGCCAAGGCCGAGGGCTTCGTGCCCGGCGGCGGCAGCCTGCACAATTGCATGTCGGGACACGGCCCGGATGCCGCGACCTTCGACAAGGCATCCCGCGCGAAGCTCGCGCCCCAGCGCATGGAAGACACGCTGGCGTTCATGTTCGAAAGCCGCCACGTGATCCAGGTCACGTCCTATGCGCTCAACGCCCCGCAGCGGCAGCGCGACTACCAGGAGTGCTGGAAAGGCCTCCGGCGCGGCTTCACCGGCAAGCGTTGACCGGCATCGACGCCGCCTGCCTCGCGGCCGGCGTCGATGTCGCGCCTAGGCGCCTGCCGCCGCCCGGCTCAGGGCTTCCGCGCGATAGCGCGCGAGGTCGGCCGGCGTGTCGACATCCCACAGCGGCGCAAGCTCGGTGACGGAAGCGCCGAGCGCCGACATGCGCGCGCGCGTGGCAGCCATCACGCCGCCGGTGCTCCATGGCACGTCCGAGAACGCATCGACGTCGCGGGCGAGTCCCACCAGGACGTAGCCGCCGTCGGCGGCCGGCCCGAACACGGCGTCATGTCGTGCCAGCGCATCCGCAGCGCGCGCGAGATAGGCAGTATCGAGCGCCGGGCAGTCGGTGCCGATCAGCAGCGCCGGACGCCCATCGGCCAGCGCGGTGCAGAGCGCGTGATGCATGCGGGCGCCGAGGTCGGCTCCGTGTTGGGCATGGAGCGTGACGCCGTAGCGCGCACGCCACGCGGCGAAGGCCGGCCGCTCGACGACGGAATCGCACCAGAGCTCGACACTCGCGACGATGCCCGCGGCGCGCGCGGCGGCCGCCGTGGCGAGCGTGCGTTCCGCCAGCTCACGGTAGAGGGCGGCCGCGGCGTCGGCGCCGATGGCGGCGGCGAGGCGCGTCTTGACTCGTCCTGGCACCGGATCCTTCGCGAATACGAGGAGGCGCGGCACGTGCGCGGAGGGCGGTGTGTAGCGGTGCGCGAGCCGCGCGGCGTCGACACCGCGCCAGTGATCGAAGCGCAACCGCCACATCAGCGCCATCGTCGCGAGCGCGCCGTGCGCGTCCCAGCGCCGGCCCGACGTCACCACGCGCACGGACAGGCACGCCGGCGGCCCCGCCATGCGCTTGAGTGCCGCGCTGAGCGCGACGTCTTCCATCAGCGGCAGGTCCGGAAAGCCGCCCGCGCGGACGAACGCGTCGCGCGTCACGAACATGGCCTGGTCACCGGTGGCGATGCCGGTGAGTCGCGAGCGGACGTTCATCGCCCGCGCGACGATCGGCAGCAGGCGCGAGCGTCCGCTGATCGTGACATCGAACCGTCCCCAGGCCACTTCTCCTCGCAGCGCGGCGGCAACGGCCGTCGCTGCGTCCGGGGGAAGGCGCGTATCGGCGTGCAGGAACAGCAGGACGTCACCCTGCGCGAGCGCGGCGCCGGCGTTCATCTGCGCTGCGCGTCCGCGCGACGCGGCGATCACGCGATCGGCACGGGGGCGTGCGAGCGCCCGGGTCGCGTCACGGCTGCCGCCGTCGACGACGATCACCTCGTGACCCTGGTCACGCAGCAGCGCCAGTGCGTCGAGGCACGCGGCGATCGTCGCAGCCTCGTCCAGCACGGGGACGATGATGGACAGCCGCTTCCTCGCTCCACCGACGGGTCGTCGACGCTGCCGCGTTTCACGTGTGCCTGCGGCGGCGCATCGAACGGCGACGGATTCACCGGGACCTCATTTTGCGGCGCGCCCCCGCCGGGCGCGAATTTTCTGCACGATCACCGGCACGAGCGCGAAGAGCGCCAGCAGGCCGAGCCCGCCGAGAACATCGAGCGACACCAGTCCCTGCAGCGAGTCGATGTGCGCCAGCGTCTGTCCCAGGTTCACGAACACGAACGACCCCGGAATGATTCCGATCGCCGTCGCGAGCACGTACGTGCGGAGCGGAATCGTGGTGAACGCCGGCGCGAGATTGATGATGAAGAACGGAAACACCGGGACGAGGCGCAGGAACAGCAGGTAGCTGAAGGCGTTTTCCGTGAAGCCGGCATTGATGCGCTCGCCGAGCGCGCCCATGCGCCGCCGGGCGGCGTCGGCGAACAGGTAGCGCGCCGCGAGGAACACCAGCGTCGCGCCGACGGTGGCCGCGACGACCACCAGTGCCGTGCCGACCCAGCGCCCGAACACGAAGCCCATCGTCAGCGACAGCACGAGGCCACCCGGCAGGCTGAGCGCGACGGCGCCCACGTAGACGAAGAAGCCGAGCACGAGGGCTGCGACGAAGTGCGCGTTGGCGAAAGCGATCAGCGTGTCGCGGTGGCGCTTGATTGTCGCGAGATCGAGGTAGTCCTGGCCGCCAAGCGCGAAGAACGCCGCGATGCCGCCGGCGAACAGCACGGCGATCGCGATGCGGGGCGCGACGCTCGTGCGCGCGTTGCCTGCGCCCATGTCAGGCGCCGCGCAGGCCGAAGAGCCGCTTAATCCAGGCTTTCGACGCCGGCGTCAGCCCTTCCTTCAGGCGCTGGTCCGCCGCCTGCCGACTGACTTGCGAGAGCGTGGGATAGGCGTGGATCGCGGCCGACAGCGCGCCGGCCTTCATCCGGTGGCCGATCGCCAGCACGGCTTCCGCGATCAGTTCGCCCGCGTGCGCGCCGACAATGGCGGCACCCAGCAGGCGGCCGCGTGGGTCCGTCACGAGCTTCGCGAAACCGTCCGTCTCGTCCTCGGTGCGCGCACGGTCGATGTCGGCGAACGGGAAGCGATAGACGCGATGCTCGATGCCCTGGGCGCGGGCGTCCGTTTCGGAGAGACCCACGCGGGCAAGCTCCGGATCGGTGTACGTGCACCATGGCACGACGCGCGACGGCCGGGTCCAGGCGAGATGGAACAGCGCCCGGCGCAGGACGACGCGAGCGTGATGCTCGGCGAGATGCGTGAACTGGTAGCCGCCCGCGGCGTCACCGATGACGTAGATGCGCGGGTTCGTCGTCCGCAGTCCCGCGTCCACGACGAGGTGGCCGCGGTCGACGCGCACCCCGGCCGCGTCGAGGCCGAGATCGTCGACGTTCACCTTGCGTCCGGCGGCCACGAGCAGGTGCGTCGCCGCAATCTCGACGGCGGCTCCGCCGGCATCGCGGACGGCAAGGCGCACGCGCGTGGGGGCGATACCGGCGGTGACGCCGTCGATCGTCGCGCCGACGTGGTAGCGCACCCCTTCCGCCTCGAGCCGCGCGCGCACGACAGCGGCGAGGTCGGCATCTTCGCGCGGCAGGATCTGCAGCGCTGTGTCGATGACCGTCACGTTGCTGCCGAGGCGCCGGAACGCCTGCGCCATTTCGCAGCCGATGGGGCCGGCGCCGATCACGGCGAGATCCGGCACGGGCTCACGCAGGTCGAACAGCGTCTCGTTGGTGAGATACGGCACGCCGGACAGTCCCGCGATCGGCGGCAGCGCGGGGCGCGAGCCGGTGGCGATGACGAAATGCTTCGCCGTGAGCGTGCGGCCGGCGACCGCGAGCGCATCGGAAGCGGTGAAGCGCGCGTGACCGAGGATGACGTCGACGCCGAGGGCGCGAAAGCGTTCCGGGCTGTCGTTCGGCTCGATGCCCGCGATGACGCGCGCCACGCGCTCCATCACGCGTGCGAGGTCGGGCGCGGGGTCGACCGGTGTCAGCGCCCAGCGGTCGGCGTGGCGCATTGCGTGCGCAATGCGCGCGGACTTGATCAGCGTCTTCGACGGGACGCAGCCCGTCCACAGGCAATCGCCACCGAGCCGGTGCTTCTCGACCAGCGCGACCTTGGCGCCGAGCGATGCGGCGCCCGCGGCCACGACGAGTCCGCCGGAGCCGCCGCCGATCACCACCAGATCGAACTCGGGCCTGGCCATGTCCGCTTCCCTGCGAGGTTGTCGTGCGCGGCGCCATCTTACAGCGCGCGCCGCAGCGGCGTCGTCAATGGAAATCGCGCGACTTCGTCGGCAGCGTGCCGAGGAGCGGGGTCAGATCGGCAAGCCGCCCCGCGATGACATGCACGACGAGGCCCTCGCGCTCGACCTTGCCGTAGACGGCCATCAGCCGCGCGCCGAGCAGCTCGCGGCGCTGGCGCTCGTGCACGTCGCGCCACACGATGACGTTGACGGCCCCCGTCTCGTCCTCGAGCGTCACGAACACGACGCCGCTCGCCGTATCCGGGCGCTGCCGGCCGATCACGATGCCCGCGACGCGCACGAGCCGGCCGTGCGGCGTGGCGCCGATGTCGGCGGCGGTCAGCATCCGCTGCTGCCCGAGCTGCCGGCGCAGCAGCGCGACCGGATGCCGTCGCAGCGTCAGGCCCAGCCGGCGGTAGTCCGCGACAATGTCCTGGCCTTCCGTCGGGGCAGGCAGCGTGGCCTCTGTTTCGTCGAACGACGCGGCGGCGAGGAGGGCAGGCCGGCGCTCGACACCGGCGACCTCCCACGCCGCCCCGTGACGATCGCCCGCCAGCGCGGCGAGTGCGTCGCCGTCGGCGAGCGCAGCGAGATCGCGACGGTCGAGCGCGGCTCGCTGCGCGAGATCGACGACGTCGGCGAACGGCGCCGCCGCGCGCGCCTCGACGATGCGCTGGGCGCCCGCTTCGGAGAGACCGGCCACGCGCCGCAAGCCGAGGCGCAGCGCAGGATCGGCGCCGCCAGCGGGCTCCAGCGTGCAATCCCAATCGCTCGCCGTGACATCCACCGGCCGCACGTCGACACCATGCCGCCGCGCATCGCCGACGAGCTGCGCCGGCGCATAGAACCCCATCGGCAGCGAGTTGAGGAGCGCCGCCGTGAACGCGGCCGGCTCATAGTGCTTCAGCCATGCCGACACGTAGACCAGCAGCGCGAACGACGCCGAATGCGATTCCGGAAAGCCGTACTCGCCGAAGCCGAGGATCTGCTGGTAGATCTGGCGCGCGAATGCCTCGGCGTAGCCGCGCAGCGCCATGCCGTCCACCAGCCGCTGCTCGAATTTCTCGAGGCCGCCCTTGCGCCGCCACGCCGCCATCGAGCGGCGAAGCTGGTCGGATTCGCCCGGCGAGAAGCCGGCGGCGACGATCGCGAGCTGCATCACCTGCTCCTGGAAGATCGGCACGCCGAGCGTGCGCGACAACACGCTCTCGACGGCCGGGCTCGGGTACGTGACGGGCTCGAGGCCCTGCCGCCGGCGCAGGTACGGATGCACCATGCCGCCCTGGATCGGGCCGGGGCGCACGATCGCGACCTCGATCACGAGGTCGTAGAAATTCGCGGGCTTCAACCGCGGCAGCATCGACTGCTGCGCGCGCGATTCGATCTGGAACACGCCGATCGTGTCGGCGCGCTGCATCATCGCGTACACGGCGGGATCCTCCGGCGGAATGTCCTGCAGCGCGAGCGGAACACCGCGAAAGCGCGCCACGAGGTCGAGGCAGCGGCGGATCGCGGACAGCATGCCGAGCGCGAGGCAGTCGACCTTGAGGAGGCCGAGCGCGTCGAGGTCGTCCTTGTCCCACTGGATCACCGTGCGGTCGGCCATCGCGGCGTTTTCCACCGGCACCATGCGTTCGAGCAGTCCGCGTGCGATGACGAAGCCGCCGACGTGCTGCGACAAGTGGCGCGGAAAGCCGAGCAGGTCGCTCGCGAGCGCCGTGAGCCGGTGGACCACCGGGTTGTCCGGATCGAAGCCGGCCTCGCGGATGCGCTCCGGCGCGATGGCGCGACCGTCCCACCACGCGAACATCCCGGTGAGGCGGTCGACTTGCGCCGGGTCGAGGCCAAGGGCGCGGCCGACGTCGCGCACGGCGCTCTTCGGCCGGTAGGTGATGAGCGTCGCTGCCAGCGCCGCGCGATCGCGGCCGTACTTGGCGTAGACGTACTGCATCACTTCCTCGCGCCGCTGGTGCTCGAAGTCGACGTCGATGTCGGGCGGCTCGTTGCGCTCGCGCGAGATGAACCGTTCGAACAGCATCGAAAAGCGTGCGGGATCGACTTCGGTAACGCCGAGCGCGTAGCAGACCGCCGAGTTGGCCGCCGAGCCGCGGCCCTGGCACAGGATGCCGCGCGAGCGCGCGAACGCGACGATGTCGTGGACGGTGAGGAAGTAGGGCTCGTACCCGAGCTCCGCGATGAGGGCGAGCTCGTGCTCGATCATCGTGCGGACGTCAGCGGGCGCGCCGTCCTTGCGGCGGCCGTAGCGCCGCGTCAATCCTTCCTCGGTCAGCTTGCGCAGGTGGGAGGCGGGTGTCTCGCCCGGCGGCACGATCTCCTGCGGGTATTCGTAGCGCAGCTCGTCGAGCGAGAACGCGCAGCGCCGCGCGAGCTCGAGCGTCTGTGCGAGCAGCTCCGGCGGATAGAGCGTGGCGAGCCGCGCGCGCGAGCGCAGGTGCCGCTCGCCGTTGCCGTGCAGTGCATAGCCGCATTCGGCGACCGGTGTCTTCAAGCGGATCGCCGTGAGCGTGTCCTGCAAGGCGCGCCGCGCGCGCGCATGCATGTGCACGTCGCCGGCCGCGGCGAGCGGCAGGCCGCAGAGCCGCGCCAGGGAGGCGTAGCGTGCGAGGCGCACGGGGTCGCCGGCACGCGCGAACAGCTCGACGCCGATCCATGCGCGCGCGCCGAACACGGCGGCGATCCAATGCGCGGCATCGAGGGGCAATTGCGCGTCGTCGAGGAGACGCGGATCGAGTGCTGGCAGCCACAGCGCGAGGCAGCGCGGCGCGAGCGTGGCGACGTCGTCGCGCGTCAGCGCATAGCGGCCTTTCACCGCATTGCGGCGCCCCCGCGTGATGAGCTGAGCGAGATCGCCGTACGTGTCGCGATCGGTGGCGTAGAGCACGAGCTTGAGGCCGTCGCCCAGCAGGAACTCGCTGCCGATGACAAGCGGCAGGCCGGCGGTCTTCGCGGCCAGGTGCGCCCGCACGACACCGGCGAGCGAGCACTCGTCGGTCAGTGCCAGCGCGGCATAGCCGAGCGCCTGCGCACGCTCGACCAGTTCCTCGGGGTGCGACGCACCCCGGAGGAACGTGAAGTTGGACAGGCAGTGGAGCTCGGCGTAGGCGGGCAGCATCGCGCGGGCGGCAGCCGCGCGAGGCTACCGTCGATTACCGTATAAACATGCGGTATCGTACCACGGCACCCGGCCTACGGAAACGCCGGCACCGTCGGTTCGATCCCGCCCGACGCGGCCTCGGGATGCCGGCGGCCCAGCAGCGCCTGCACGTCGTCGACGCGTGTGGACGGCACGTCGACGATCAGCAGGATCTTGCCGCGGTCGATGTCGGCGGCGAATTTCCGCAGCTTGGAATTGGGCACGGCAGTGCCGACGAGCGTCGACGCGAAGATACCGAAGACGGCACCCGCGCCGATCATCAGCAGCACGCCGCCCTGCGCGAACGGCAACCCTGGAATCGGGTAGGTGGTAAGCAGCCACGCCGCCAGGGCGCCCAGCAGGCCGCCGAGGAACAGTCCGCGCCCGGCCGCATGGCGTACGTCGGTCTTCTCGAGCACCGACGCCTCGTGCAACTCGCCGAGATCGGTGCCGCGCCGCGCGAGAAAATGCATGTGCGTGTCGTCGATCCGCGCCAGCAGCAGGTCATCGGCCGTCCGCCGCGCACTCTCGACGTCCGGCAGCAACCAGTACAGTCTGCGTCTCATCGTCACCTCCATCGCGCGAGGCGAGCCGCGCGCTTCGGCACGGGATCGGCGGCAGGGGTGCCGACCGGCAGTCCCGCAGTGTGAGCATAGCGCGATGCCGCGCGTCGCGCTGTCGGTGTGTGGCCGACACGACCCGCCGATCTTGACGCCGATGCGACCGCCCGCCGACACTGGCGGTCCCTGCCGCCGTCCCCATTCCCATGCCCGTCATTGCGTTCGACCGCTTCCCCCGCTACGCCGAACTGTCCGAGATCCTGCACGCTTTCGCCCGCGAACATCCGGCGCTCGTCGCCGTCGATGCGATCGGCAAGAGCCACGAGGGCCGCGACATCTGGGTGGCCACGCTCACCAACACCGCGACCGGTCCTGCGGCGGAGAAGCCGGCATTCTGGGTCGACGGCAATATCCATGCGACGGAAGTGGCCGGCTGCTCGGCAGCGCTCCACTTCATCCAGACGCTCGTCCAGGGTCATGGCCGCGACGACGAGATCACGCGCGCGCTCGACACGCGCGCGTTCTACGTCTGTCCGCGCGTCAACCCCGACGGCGCGGAATGGGCGCTCGCCGACCACCCGAAGTGGGTGCGCTCCAGCACGCGCCCCTATCCGTACGACGAGGAGGAGATCGAAGGCCTCTCGGTGGAGGACATCGACGGCGACGGCCGCATCCTGCAGATGCGCATTGCCGATCCGAACGGCTTGTGGAAGCCGCATCCCGAGGATGCGCGCCTGCTGATCCGTCGCGATCCCGTCGAGACCGGCGGCACGTATTACCGCCTGCTGCCCGAAGGTCGCTTCGACGCGTACGACGGCTTCACACTGCGCATCAAGAAGCGGCCGCAGGGCCTCGACCTCAACCGCAACTTTCCGGCGAGCTGGCGGCAGGAGTACGAGCAGCAGGGCGCAGGTCCGTATCCGACATCCGAGCCGGAAGTGCGCGCGATGGTCGATTTCATCGTGCGGCATCCGAACATCACCGCGGGCACGTCGTTCCACACGTGGAGCGGCG
>Ga0157379_10005389_pt1 | contig 10986 bp, 9 predicted proteins | sample S25metaG_FD_121802 | JGI IMG/M metagenome (GOLD analysis project Ga0157379, IMG submission 121802) | Switchgrass rhizosphere microbial communities from Kellogg Biological Station, Michigan, USA - S2-5 metaG | ecosystem: Host-associated > Plants > Roots > Rhizosphere > Soil | place: USA: Michigan... | reverse complement strand
GGAGTTGACCGGCGGCGGCGCCGACTACAGCTTCGAGTGCATCGGGAATGTCGACTTGATGCGCCAGGCGCTCGAGTGCTGCCATCGGGGCTGGGGCGTGTCGGTCATCATCGGCGTTGCCGGTGCCGGCCAGGAGATTCGCACCCGCCCGTTCCAACTGGTGACCGGCCGTGTCTGGAAGGGCACAGCGTTCGGCGGCGCGCGGGGTCGCACCGACGTGCCGAAAATCGTCGACTGGTACATGGAGGGCAAGATCAACATCGACGATCTCATCACCCACGTGCTGCCGCTCGACCGCATCAACGAGGGATTCGAGCTCATGCACGCGGGCAAATCGATACGGGCGGTCGTCACGTATTGAGAGCGCGGGGACGGTGGCGGCAGCGGCGCGTGCCGATTCATCGACCCCGTTTCCGACTCTTGCGTCCGCCCTGCATTAGGTTCACGATGCGCGACGCAACGGAGGGCGCCGGTCATTTGGCGAAGGTCTTCAAAGAGGAGGTAATCGGACATGGCTAATGTTTCAATTCATCCGGCGGTCGATCAGGGCCTCAAGCCCGCGGCCGCGAATTTCGCTGGCGGGACGCTGCAATGCAAGTGTTCGACCAACAAGGTGTCCGTCTCGATCAAGGGGCAGGCCGCGTTCAACCACGTCTGCGGTTGCACGAAATGCTGGAAGCCGGGCAGCGCGCTGTTCTCGCAGATCGCCGTGACGCCCCGCGCCAACGTCAGCGTGACGGCCAACGCGGACAAGTTGAAGATCGTCGATCCGAGCGCAACGATCCAGCGCTATGCGTGCAAGGACTGCGGCGTGCACATGTACGGACGCATCGAGAACACCGGTCATCCGCTGTACGGCTTCGATTTCTTCCATACGGAGCTGTCGTCCGAACCGGGCTGGGCGCCGGCGGAATTTGCCGCCTTCGTGTCGTCGATCATCGAGTCGGGCGCGAACCCCGCCAACATGGGCGCGGTCCGGGCGCGGCTGAAGGAGATCGGCCTCGAGCCCTACGACTGCCTGTCGCCGGCAATCATGGATCTCATCGCCACTCACGCGGCGAAGGCCAAGGGCGTCGTCCCCCGCGCCTGACGATCCGGCAACGCCCTGCGCAATGCGGCCCTGCAGGGTCGCATTGCGCTCAACGCGTGCGCGGGACCACGCATCTCGTCCGGCTTGCGCCATGACCGTTAAGACTCTCTCGCAGCACCGCTGTTTCGGCGGCGTGCAGGGCACGTACGCGCACGAGGCGGTGGAAACGCGGTGCACGATGCGCTTCGGCGTATTCCTGCCGCCGCAGGCGCAGACCGGCAAGGTCCCGGCGCTCTATTGGCTGTCCGGACTGACGTGCACCGAAGAGAATTTCATTGTGAAGGCCGGCGCGCAGCGTGTCGCCGCCGAGCTGGGCATTGCCCTCGTTGTGCCCGACACGAGTCCGCGCGGGCTCAACCTGCCGGACGAGGCGAAGAGCTACGACTTCGGACTGGGCGCCGGCTTCTACGTCGACGCCACACAGGCGCCCTGGTCGCAGGGCTACCGGATGTATTCGTACGTCGTGCGCGAGTTGCGCGAGCTGGTGGCCGCGCACTTTCCGCTCGACCCTGCGCGGATGGGGATATTCGGCCATTCGATGGGCGGACACGGCGCGCTGACGATCGCGCTTCGGAACCCGCAGTCGTACAAGTCGGTCTCGGCGTTTGCGCCGATCTCCTCGCCGATGCGATGTCCGTGGGGCGAGAAGGCGCTCGGCGGCTATCTCGGGGACGATCGCGCGCAGTGGCGCGACTACGACTCGACGGCGCTGATCGAGGACCGCGGCTGGAACGGGCCGCCGCTACTCGTCGACCAGGGCACCGCGGACCCGTTCCTGGATGCGCAGCTGCGGCCCGACCTGCTGCGCGCAGCCTGTGCGGCGCGCAACGTCCCGCTCGACCTGAGAATGCAGGACGGCTACGACCACAGCTACTTTTTCATTGCGAGCTTCGTCGACGATCACCTGCGGTTCCATGCGCGCCATCTGTAGCGGCAGCGGGGACGCCGGGCGCGCCATCGCCCGATCCGTGCGCTGGACGAATCGCAGGCGGGGGACTGCGGCGGCACTCTTCATCGCGTCGCTCGCCGCTGCCAGCGCCCCATCGCTGGCGCAGTCGACCGCGCCGCCGACGGCGCTCGACCCGGTCGTCGTCACGGCGACGCGCAGCGATGCGCGCGCCTTCGACGTGCCGGCGTCCGTCGACATCATCGACGGCAGCGTGATCCGCGACGGGCAGCCGGCAATCAACCTGTCCGAAACGCTGCCGCGCGTCCCCGGCGTTTTCGCGGCGAATCGCCAAAACTACGCGCAGGACCTGCAGATCAGCTCGCGCGGCTTCGGCGCGCGCGCGGCGTTCGGCGTGCGCGGCGTGCGCCTCTACCAGGACGGCATTCCGGTCACCATGCCCGACGGGCAGGGCCAGACGGGAAGCTTCAGCCTGTTTTCCGCGCAGCGCATCGAGGTGCTGCGCGGTCCGTTCTCGACGCTCTACGGCAATGCGTCAGGCGGCGTGATCTCGGTGTTCACGGAGGACGGCAGCGCCATACCGACGGCGACACTCAACGGCGGCGTCGGCAATTACGATCTGTGGACGGCCGGCGTCAAGCTGCGCGGGACGTCCGCCAATGCCGGCGCCGTATTCGCCGTCAACGAGTTCGACACCGAAGGCTACCGCGACCACTCGTCGGCGCGGCGCGATCTCGTCAACGCCAAGCTGCGCGTCGACCTGACCGACACGACGCGCGTCACGCTGATCGGCAACTCGCAGTTCCAGCCCGAGACGCAGGACCCCCTCGGCCTGACGCGCGCACAGTGGGAGGCCGACCCGCGCCAGGTCGATCCTTCTGCGCTGCTGTTCGACACGCGCAAGACCATCAACCAGGTGCAAGGCGGCGTGGCGGTCGATCACGTCGTCAATCCCGATACGCTGCTGCACGTCGCGGCCTACGGCGGGCGCCGGCTGATCCGCCAGTACCTGGCCCTGTCGGGCGTGCTGCCGACATCCTCGGGCGGCGTGACGGACCTCGACCGGAATTTCGGTGGCGTCGGCGCGCGCGTGACGTGGCGGACCGACGTGATGGGCGCGCCGCTCAAGCTCACCCTTGGCGGCGACACCGACCGGCAGAATGAGCATCGTCAGGGCTTCGTCAACAACAGCGGCATCCTCGGCGATCTGCGGCGCAACGAGCAGGACACCGTCCAGAGCGCCGACGGCTACCTCGAGCTCGAATGGTCGCCGTGGCCGCTCGTCGCGATCACGGCGGGTGTGCGTACGAGCACGGTCAAATACGACTCCGTCGACAATTACATCACGCCGGTGAATCCCAACGACAGCGGCTCGCGCACGTTCTACAACACGAGCCCGATCCTCGGCGTCGTCTACCACGCGACGCCAGACCTCAACCTGTATGCGAGCTATGGCCAGGGCTTCGAGACGCCCACGCTCGCGGAAATGGCGTACAACCCCGACGGTCCCGGACTCAATTTCAATCTCAATGCGGCAACCAGCACCGCGTACGAGATCGGCGCCAAGGCGCTGATTGCGGGCAAGCACCGCGTCAACGTCGCACTGTTCCACATCGACACCGACAACGAGATCGTCACCAACACGGCGATCGGTGGCCGGACGACGTTCAAGAACGCGGGGATGACCCGCCGCGTCGGTGCCGAAGCGATGTGGGACGGCGAGCTGCCGTGGAACCTGCATGCGCACGTCGCGCTCACGTGGCTCAACGCCGAGTTCACGCAGGCGTTCACCACCGGCGTGCCGCCGCAGACGGTGCCACCAGGCTCGAAGCTTCCGGGCGTGCCGGGCCAGCAGGCGTACGGCGAGCTCGTCTGGGTCCCGGGCGGGTACGGCGGCTTCAACGCCGGGGTGGAAGTGCAATACGTCGGCAAGATCTACGTCAACGATCGCAACACGGACGCCGCGCCGGCGTACACGGTCACCAATATTCGCGCAGGCCTCGCGCAGACCTACGGTCGGGTCTCGCTGCGCGAGTTCGTCCGCGTCAACAACGTCTTCGACCGCACCTACTCGGGGTCGGTGATCGTCGGCGACAGCAACGGGCGCTTTTTCGAGCCGGCGCCGCCGCGCAACTGGTTCGTGGGACTCAACCTCGATGTCGCGCTCTGACCCGCGCGCCCGCTACACGACCACCGCCATCGTGCTTCACTGGGGCATTGCCCTGCTGGTGGTCGTGCAGTTCACGTGGGGGTGGTGGATGCAGGAGATCCCCAAGCAGCCGGTGGGACCGCGCGTCGACGCCTTCAACCTGCACAAGTCGTTCGGACTGGTGCTCCTGTCGCTGATGCTGTTCCGCCTGGGCTGGCGACTGGGGCATCCGCCGCCGCCGCTGCCGGCGATGCCCGTGTGGCAAACCTGGCTCGCGCGCGCGACGCACGTCGCGCTCTATGTCGTGCTGATCGGAATGCCGCTCGCCGGCTACCTGGGCTCGGCATTCTCGGGCTATCCGGTGAAATGGTTCGGCGTGACGCTCCCGGCCTGGGCGCCCAAGAACGTCTATCTCAAGGACTTGATGAGCACCGTGCACCTGTCGCTCAGCTGGCTGCTCGTGACGGCGACGCTGCTGCATATCGCCGGCGCGGCCAAACACGGCTTCGCTGCGGACGGATTGCTCGCGCGGATGGGCATCGGTCCGCCAGCGGCGGAGCGCCGCTAGCCCGACTTGCCGGCGGGCGCCGACTTCTCGGTCGTCTCGAGGAATTCCACCGCAGCGGCCTGGCCGTTCTCGCGTGCAATGTCGAGCGCCGTCTTGCCGCGATCGTCCCTGGGCTCGGTGCGCGCACGCGCCGCCACAAGGGCGCGCATCGTGTCGACCCGGCCATAACCGGCGGCCCACATCAGCGCGGTCAGGCCGTTCTGGTAGACCGCGTTGGGATCGACGCCGCGGGCGATGAACAGCATGACGACGTCGGTGCGCCCTTCGCCGGCCGCGTAGGTCACCGCGTTCTTCTTGATGCGGTCGACGGCGTCGATCTTCGCCCCCTTGTCCAGCAGCAGCTTGACGAATTCGATGTCCCCGCCGTAGGCGGCCGCCATCAGCGGCGTCGTGCCGTTGATGGCGGCAAGATTGACGTCGGCGCCGGCGGCGACGAGCGAGCGCGCGAGGTCGAAGCGATCCTTCTTGATCACGATCAGCAGCGCGGATTCGCCGAGCCGGTTGCGCGAGTCGACAGCGGCGCCGTCGCGCAGGAAGCGCTCCATGGCAGCGGCGTCCGCGTTGCGCGCGGCGACGAGGAACCGGGCGTTGAGCGGCAACAGCTCGTCGTCGGCGGCCCATGCGGGCAGGGCGACGACGGCGAGCGCCGCGGCAGCGATCGTGATGCATCGCAATATCCCCGCGCCGACGCGCGTCGAAGCAGATTTCAAGGGCAGCCAGGCCGTGCTCGACATAAGCGATCTCCGCGTGGATCCATCTCCGTGTTGCACTGCACTTGCCGTTGTACATTGCAACATGGGTGAAAACTGACTATAAACGAAGTCGGCCAGCCCGCAGTACGGGCGGGCGCGGTACGCGGGGACGACACGTCGTCGACAAGAAGCCATGGGAGAGGGAAAACATGCATAACGCATTCAAGTGGACTGGCGCCGCGGTGGCGGCATTGGCCGTCAACTTCGCAAGCGCACAGGGGCAGGAGATCTCGGGGGCCAGCACCACCACCGCGAAGGCGATGTCCGGCAACCTCACGCCGATCACGGCCGACATGCTGGCGAAGGCCGGCGGCGACGCGAAGAACTGGATTCACGCGAACGGCAATTACGACAACACGCGCTACTACCCGGGCGCACAGATCAACGCTGCGAACGTCGGCAAGATGAAGCCGGCGTTCGTGTTCCAGACCGCGGTGCTTGAATCGATGGAAACGGCGCCGATCGTGATCAACGGCGTGATGTTCCTGACGACGTCGTTCAACCACGTCTACGCGATCGACGCGGTGACCGGCGAGGAGTTCTGGCACTACAAGCACAAGATGGGGCCGGTCACCACGTACTGCTGCGGCCCGAACAATCGCGGCGTCGCCGTCGAAGGCGGCACGCTGTTCATGGGAACGCTCGACGCCAAGCTCGTCGCGCTCGACGCCAAGACCGGCAAGGTGCTGTGGGAAACGCAGATCGCCGATCCCGAAAAGGGCTATTCGGAAACGATGGCGCCGGCCGTGGTCGAAGGCAAGGTGCTGATCGGCACGAACGGCGGCGAATACGGCATCCGCGGCTTCGTCAAGGCGTACGACGCCAAGGACGGCAAGCTGTTGTGGACGTTCAACACGATCCCCGAGAAGAGCGAAGGCGTGTGGGCGAAGAACGATGCGACGGGCCGTGACATGCATCGCGACATCGACGCCGAGAAGGCCGCTTACGCGAAGGATTCGTCGTTCTACCAGACGCTCGGCGGTGGCGTGTGGATGACGCCCGCGGTCGACTTGAAGACGCGGACGGTGTTCTTCGTCGTCGGCAACCCTTCCCCGGACCTGTACGGCGCGATCCGGCCGGGCGACAACCTGTACACCGACTCGATGGTCGCCGTCGACCTCGACAAGGGCACGTACAAGTGGCACTCGCAATACGTCGCGCACGACGTGTGGGACCTCGACGCGGTGAGCCCGCCGATCCTCACGCAGGCGAAGGATGCGAGCGGCAAGATGGTCGACGTCGTGATCCACGGCGGCAAGACCGGCCACGTCTACGTGCACGAGCGCAACACGGGCAAGCTGATCCGCTTCTCGGAAGCGATGATCCCGCAGGAAAACATGTGGGTGCTGCCGACCAAGGCCGGCGCGCGGATGCTGCCGGGCGCCAATGGCGGCGTCGAGTGGTCGCCGATGGCGATCAACCCGAAGCTGCGGATGGCCTACGCGGCGAATCTGCACCAGCCGATGACGTATCACGTCGAGGAGGCGGCGTATCCGGGCGGCAAGCTCTGGCTCGGCGGCGCGTTCAAGACCATCCCGAGCGAAGAGCAGTGGGGCCGTCTCGTCGCCGTGAACCTCGACACCGGCAAGGTGGCCTGGGGTGCGAAGACGCCGCAGCCGCTGATCGGCGGCGTGCTCGCCACTGCCGGCGACCTGGTCTTCAACGGCGAAGCGAACGGCTGGTTCAAGGCGTTCGACGCCAAGAACGGCAAGGAGCTGTGGAAGTACAACTGCGGCGCCGGCGTCAATGCACCGGCAGTGTCGTACATGGTCAACGGCAAGCAATACGTTGCCGTAGCGGCCGGCGGCAACAACCAGATCGACGCGAAGCGCGGCAACAGCGTGTTCGTCTTCGCGCTGCCCTGATCTGATCTTCCGCAGCAAGCGCGGCCACGTCGGCAACGGCGTGGCCGTTTGTTTGATGTGTCGTCGGTTTCGATGGGCAGGGCGTGGCGCGGGTAGCTGTTTGGCCGCGGTGTGCCGCGGGTAGCCCGGTGCGGGCTTCAGTGTTCAGGCGCCCGCACCGGGCTACCCGCGCCACGCCGCTGTGTCGGTGGCGTTCCGGTGCACCGATTTGCCACCGATCGGCGTCGTTCCGTCGCGCACCCGCGGGGGCGCCTGAACACTGAAGCCCCCGCGGGTGTGCGGCGGAACGACGCGACACACAGCGCGGTTGCGCGCGGGCAGGGGCACGAGAACGCGACACATCTGCGGCCGTGTGCGATCGGTTGCCGTATCATGCCGAGCCAGTTCCGCATCGACTCGCCACGACCATGACTCTGCGAATCCTCGCCTTCGTTCTCGCGTTCTCCCTCGTCAACCTGTGCGCGGCGCAATCCGCGCCGCCGCCCGATCCCGCCATCAAGGACAAGGTGGCGCTGTGCGTGACGTGCCACGGCGAGGGCGGCAATTCCAAGGTGCCGACGTACCCGATCCTCGCCGGCCAGAATTCACGTTATCTTTACCTGCAGCTCCAGGATTTCAAGGCGGGGCGGCGCCAGAACGACGAGATGTCGCCAGTGGCCGTCACGTTGTCACGCGACGACATGCAGGCGCTGGCCGACCACTTCTCGAAAGTGAAGGAGGCGCCCAACGGCTTCAAGGCCGACGGCGCGAAGGTCGAGGCGGGGCGCAAGAAGTCCGATGAAGTGCTGTGCCCGATGTGTCACCAGGGCGGCTTCATCGGCCAGAACGAGATTCCGCGGGTGGCGGGCCAGCATTATGCGTACATCAAGAAGCAGCTGGGCGATTTCAGGGCGCGGCGACGGACCAACGATGCCGGAAACATGACGAGTGTGGCCAACACGCTCTCGGACGACGATATCGAGAATCTTTCCCATTACATCGCCAACCTGTACTGACGCGAGAGTGTCCGTCCGGCGGGCGCCGCCATGCCGGCGACCAGCCGGGCTCAGGGGAAAATTCCCGCGGCGATTCAGGGCGTTGGATCGGCGATTCTTCCGGTGGATTTTCCGCCACCGTTGGACTAACCTCTGCGAAATCCAACGCCGGGCCGGCGCTCGCGCCGTCCGAAACCCTTGACGAAATCTGCCTATCTCTGCCTGCTGGCCGTTGTTATCTCGGCGGTACCGGTCGCGCCGCTGCCCGCGGCCGCACAGGGCTTCAAGTTCTCGCAGCCCGACGAATCCGCGAAGGAGGACGCCGCCGCCGAGGCCGCGCGTCAGGCAATGATCGCCGACCAGCTCTCGACGCCCTGCCGTGCCGAGTTGCGCGGCAAGAAGATCATGGTGATCATCGGCCAGGTGCAGTCGAATGGCTACATCGCCGCGCAACAGCAGAACTATGGCCCGCACTATCAGGCGATCAACAAGCGGCTGCAGGCCCTCGGCCTGCGCACGTATACGCCGGAGGAAATCCGGGCCCAGATCAAGCAAGCCGAGATCGACGCGTACTTCAAGAACGACCCGGACGCCATGCTCTCGGCCTCGCGCCGACTGGGTGCGAGCTTCGTCCTGCGGGGCCTGATCTCGTCGCAGGCGACCGTGAATCCCATGATGCCGGTGAACCAGGTAGCGGTGAACATGGCGTTTACGCTGACGACGAGCGGCGGCCGCGTCGTGTCCGATGTCCAGGCGAACAACGCGTCCTACGCAGGCACGGACGTTGCACGAATGGCGCTGACCCTCGTCAATGAAAAGGCCGACGAGGTCGTGGCGCAACTCTACGGCGACTACTGCCGCAACGCGGCGCCTCCGCCCGCCGCGCGCGGCGCGCAGAAGAAGCAGTAGTCGTTCCGGCATCCTCACGCAATTTGCCCTCGACAGGAGACGACGATGAATCGACTCGCCGCATGCAGTACGATCCCAGCCGCGCTGGCCGTGGCGCTGGTCGCGTGGATCGGCGTCGCGCAAGCGCAGCCTACGTTCGGCAACCCGTCACCGACGGCCGGCAAGGAAACGTCGCAAAAGGCGAACGCCGCGGCCGACCAGGCGGCCTACAAGCCCGTCGAATATACGAACGCCAGCAAGAAGGGCCCGGCGCTCGTCGTGCTGCCCGGTGACATCAAGAGCAACAACGCGACGTTCCTGCAGAAGTTCACGCCGAACAACATCGCCGATTTCGGCGAGGTCGAACTGTCGTCGGCGAATTTCCAGGTGCTGGAGCGCGCGAATCTCGGCGGCCTGCTGAACGAGTTCACGCTCGCGTACAACCTCGGCGATCCCGACGCTGCACGCAAGTTCCTGAAGATGGGCAAGCTCAAGACCACCAAGTACGTCGTCAAGTTCGATATCCTCAAGGCGGAGCAGATCGCCGCGGCGCAGCAGGGCTTCGACGGCCGCACGCTCGGCCAGATGGCCGGGCTGCTTGGCGCGTTCAGCGGCTCGGTCGGCGGCGCGCGCGCCGGCGCGGTGGGCGGCACTGCTGTCGGCTCCGTGCATTCGAGCGAATCGACCGGGGTCTGGCTGATCGGAATGCGCTACAAGATCATCAACGCGGAGACGACCGAGCAGGTGGCGACCGGGTACACCGAGGAGAAGATGGAAGTCGGCGCGACGTCGCAGTCGGTGCTCGGCGTGTCGCAGTCGCAGCAGGGCGGCGTCGGCCTCGACACGATGGTGCAGCGCCTGGTGCAGAAAAGCGTCTGGGAAATCGACAACAAGTACAAGTGATCGGCGGCCAGTGACTGCGCGCGACGCCGGCTCGCCGCCGGCGTCGCCGTTTGGCGCGGTTGCAACGGCGAGCTGCTGAGTCGGGTCGAGGGACACGCAGCCGCAGCATCAGGATGGGGCGTGCCCGCTGCAGGCGCCTGAACACTGAAGCCTGCAGCGGGCACGCCCCGTCCTGATGCGCCGTGATTCGCGATGATGCACGCGTGACGAAGGAGCAGCGATGGCGGAACTGAACCGGGTCGGCAAGTACGAGATACGGCGCGAGCTCGGACGCGGCGCCATGGGCGTCGTCTACGAAGCCTACGACCCGGTCATCAAGCGGCTGGTAGCGCTCAAGACGATTCGCGCCGACCAGCTCGCCGGCGAGTCGTCGGAGGACATCCTCGCCCGCTTCCGGCGCGAAGCGCAGGCTGCGGGCCGTCTCAATCACCCGAACATCGTGTCGATCTACGACTGCGGCGAGGAGGACGGCGTCTCGTACATCGCAATGGAGTGCGTGCAGGGCAAGGAACTCAAGGACCACTTCCAGGCGAACGAGCGCTTCACCACGGCCGATATCGTGCGGATCATGACGCAGATCCTCAATGCACTCGAGTATTCGCACAAGCAGGGCGTCGTGCATCGCGACATCAAGCCGGCGAACATTTTCATGCTCGCCGACGGCTCGGTGAAAGTCGCGGACTTCGGCATTGCGCATCTCGAGACGTCGAACATGACGCAGGTCGGCACCGCCATCGGCACGCCGGCCTACATGTCGCCCGAGCAGATCCAGGGGTTGCCCGTCGACGGCCGTTCCGATCTCTTCTCGGCCGGCGTGATTCTCTACCAGTTCTTGACGGGCGAACGGCCGTTCTCGGGCTCGTCGACCACCACCATGCGCAAGGTGCTCG
>Ga0157379_10005387_pt1 | contig 10987 bp, 11 predicted proteins | sample S25metaG_FD_121802 | JGI IMG/M metagenome (GOLD analysis project Ga0157379, IMG submission 121802) | Switchgrass rhizosphere microbial communities from Kellogg Biological Station, Michigan, USA - S2-5 metaG | ecosystem: Host-associated > Plants > Roots > Rhizosphere > Soil | place: USA... | reverse complement strand
CGGGGCAGGTCTGGATCCACGCGAGCAGGCGGCGCTCGAACTCGACCGCCTGTCGCTGCGCGCGTGCGAGCAGGTAATCGGTGTAGTTGCCGTCGTAGCTGATGAACTGGCCGCGCGACAGCTCGACGATCCGCGTCGCCACCCGATCGAGAAAATAGCGATCGTGCGTGACGAACAAACAGGTGCCGGCGTAACGCGCGAGAAAGTCCTCCAGCCATTCGATCGAGCCGGTGTCGAGATGGTTGGTCGGTTCGTCGAGAATCAGAAAATCAGGACGCGCGAGAAGCGCCCGGCAAAGCGCGACGCGGCGTTTTTCTCCGCCGGAAAGCGTGCCCACGACGCGATCGGATTCCGGCGCGTGCAGATTCGTGATGAGGGACTTGATCCGATGTTCCAAATTCCAACCGTCGGCCTCGCCAATCTGGTCGAGGAGTGTGGCGCTGAGCGGGCTGTCGCCGGGGGCGCGCTCGTATTCGGCGATGAGGTCGAGAATCCGCTGCGCGCCGCTGAGAATGTTAGCATGAACCGTGGTTGCATCGTCGAGGCCGGAAACTTGTGGCATGTAGCCGGTGACGAGATCACGCCGGCGTGTGAATTCACCTGAATCGGCTTGTCCGGCGCCCGCCGCGATCTGGAGGAAGGTCGATTTGCCCGAGCCGTTGCGACCGACAAGCCCAATGTGTTCGCCCTCCCTGAAGGCAATCGTCGCGGCGTCGAGGACGACCTGACTGCCGTACTTGACGGAAAGGTTGTTCGCGCTCGCAATGACTGCGGTTGACGTCTCTGTCATAGGAAGATCGAACGTCGAACGCCCAACCCGCCTCCGCAAGGCTACGGCGCGGCAGGCGCCGGACGTCCAATCGAAGAGCGCGATCGGCCCTGATTAATTCAGCGCTTCTGCGATTCGTTTATGATGCGACCATCAAACCTACAAAATTTTCGGCATGGGCGCCGGAGTCCGGGGTTGCACCGCCGGTACATCCGCGGAAAGCGATCAGCGGTCAGTTACGCGCGGCGGCCTTGGCAAGAGCGCGCTCGTTGCATGCGACACGCAAAGCTTTCATCTCAGCGCGCAGCACAACCATTCGCGTAGCGATACCTTTGTATTTCTTCGTGATTCCTGTGACTGTCCGTTTGACCGCGCCCTGGTGAACAAGGCCCTGAAGCTTTTCGTAAGCACGCAAGCGCAGCAGCTCTTCGCCGCCATTGGCTGCGTTTCGCTCCCGCAGATTGAGCAGGACAATTTCGAATAACGGCTTGAATTCGAATGAAGCCTTCGACGAAAGCACAGCGACCAGCTCTTCGGTAAGGTTGTCAGGCGCGCGACGTGTGAAAGAGATACCGGATCGTTTAGACATCCAAGAGTATCGCACCGATCCGGGAAATAGCGACGGAGGCAGGAGACCGGCTTACTCCACATCCGGGTAAGGGCCTTTGCCGCCTTCGGCGATGAAGCGGTCCATCCGCGGTGATAACAGGCAGCGGTACTGAGCCGAGCTCGAGGACCGCATCGGGATGGTAACGACTGCGTTACCTTTCAAACGCGGCAAAGGCGCAACTTTCGAATCCAGCTGGTTTCTACTCTTTAGAAGGGAATAAAGTTATGAACTCGAAAAAATTCGTTCTCCTTGGTTGCGTAGCAACATGCGTTTTGGCAGCCTCGACTGCGACGGCGCAGATGAGAGGGCACGGTGGTTCGATGGGAAGGATGGGAATGCGCGGCGGTTCGATGTCACATTCGATGGGACGGATGCCAATGCAGCGCGGTCCCATGATGAATTCACCCTCGGGCTTCCGAGGCTTTGGCAACCGAAACTTCAATCGAAATGATCGGTTCGGTCGTTTCAACCGTTTCAATGATGGCCGCTTCACTCGGAATCATCGATTCCATCATTTCAACCGGTTCAACCACTTCAACCGCTTCAACGATGTTGTCTTTATCGGCAACTTCGGTTTTCCATGGTGGTGGGGTTGGGGCTGGGGTCCCTGGTGGGGTTCGGGTTGGGGCTACCCGTACGGCTACTACGGCGGTTACAACTACGGCGGCTACGGTTCCGGTTATGGATACGGCGATAACAGTGGGTCCAGAGTGGCTGAACTACAGAGCCGGCTCGCTAGCGCGGGCTATTACCATGGCGCCATCGATGGAATCTTAGGACCTGCGACTCGAAGAGCGATTCGGGCCTACGAGCGCGACCATGGATACGCAAGCTGATCCGGTTTCTTCCCACTGATTGGGGATGATCTGGCGGAGGAAAATGTCCTCCGCCTTGATCCACACGTATGGCGGCAGGTGGGAAACCGGCCTCAGCGCGCCGGCTACAGCCGCCTGCACATTCACTCCATATCCGGGTAGGGGCCTTTGCCACCCTCCGCGATGAAGTGGTCGATCCGCGCCGTCACAACGGGCAGCGGTACCGAGCCGAGCTCGAGCACCGCATCGTGGAACGCGCGGATGTTGAATTTGAAACTCGCTCGTTGCCCAACTTGCTCGTCGCTACCCTCGCGACTTTACCTTGATCACTCGCACTGCCCGTGCTCGCGCCAGCTACCCTAGCTGCGTTACAGTCTACCCGCGCGAATCCCGATCGCGACGTGTTCTATGCTTGGCACGCCATAGCCTCTCGACGCGCCGTAGCTTTACGAAGGCTGGTTGGCGAAGGCGGGTCGCTGATCCCATCAGGCTCCATTGAAACTCGTTCGCTGCCCACACTTTGACTCACGTGCTCCCGCCCGTTTCGACCTTTCGGTTTGCCCATCTATGTCGCGAGCGTTCCCAGCTGCTCCATTCTCGCTCCTACCTTCGTCGCTTTACCTTGATCACTCGCACGACCCCGTGCTCGCGCCAGCTACCCTAGCTGCGTTGCCGTCTACCCGCGCGATTCCCGATCGCGCGTGTTCTATGCTTGCCGCGCCGTAGCCTCGGCGGAGGTGGGTCGCTGATCCCCTCAGCTCCATTCTATCCCGATTGCAAGCAGCCCACACTGCAAACATCTTCCAGAAATGATTCCCGGGTTTGGAACGGGGTTGGTTATTCCCGATCTGTGGCAACAGGAGGCAGTGCGCGCGTTGCAACAGGGAAAAGACGTGGTGGTGCAGGCGCCGACAGGATCGGGCAAGACTTACATCTTCGAGCTGTTTTATCCGGACCTGAAAGAACAGGCGGTCTTCACGGTTCCAACCCGGGCGCTGGCTAACGATAAGCTGGCAGAATGGCGCGCCCGTGGCTGGGATGTGGGCATTTCAACCGGCGACGTTGCGGCTAACCTCGATGCACGAGTGGTTGTTGCCACGCTCGAGACGCAACGCGGCCGTCTTTTGCGCGGAGAAGGTCCGGGGTTGCTGGTGCTGGACGAATTTCAAATGCTCGGCGATGACATGCGCGGCGTGCATTATGAGCTGGCTGTCGCGCTCGCTCCGCGTCATACCCAGTTGTTGTTTCTCAGCGGCAGCGTGGCGAACCCGCAGGACGTTGTGGCGTGGTTGCAACGCATCGGTCGCAACGCCGTTTTGATCGAACATCGAGAGCGACCGGTCCCTCTTGAAGAGGCGGATCTCTTTGCATTGCCGGACTCGCAATTTGTGAAGTCGAACAATTTCTGGGCGCGAATGGTCGGACGCGCGATTCGGGCGGAGCTTTCTCCGGTCTTGATCTTTGCTCCGCGTCGCGCTGCCGCGGAGCAGATCGCGAAAGCGATCGCATCGGCTGTGCCGGTGCGCGAGCCGTTACGACTGACACCAGCACAGGAAACGGCTGCTGGAAAGGAGTTGACCAAACTGTTGCGCAATCGAGTGGCTTATCATCATAGCGGGTTGAGCTATGCAGCCCGGGCCGGCGTGGTGGAAGCGCTGGCGAAATCCGGCCAGCTCAATGTGGTGGTAGCGACGATGGGTCTTGCCGCCGGCATTAATTTTTCGATGCGCTCCGTGATCGTGACCGACCGGCGTTATTTCGCCGCAAATTTTGAGCACCAGGTCGAAGCGGATGAGCTTCTCCAAATGTTCGGACGCGCCGGCCGGCGCGGGTTGGACGAAGTGGGTTACGCACTTTACACCGACGATCTTCCCCGGTTGAGCGATGCGCGGCCGCGCCAGCTCAAGCGCGCGGCCCAGGTCGATTGGCCAAGCCTGATCAGTGTGATGCATGCAGCTGTCGAACGCGGTGAACAACCATTCGCCGCCAGCGTGGAACTGACCCGTTCGTTGTTCAGCGTGCAGCAGGTGCCGCTCGGCGTGGAGCACTCGCTCGAAACCGGTCCGCGCCCGTGTGGGCTCTGGGTAACAGATGAGCGCGCGAGGTTCGTCAGGCGCGGTGTAACGGAAATGTTGAACTCGCGCGACGAATGGGAACCAAGACCGCCGGCAAAAAATGCGACTCTGGGCGTTGCCTGGGTTCGCGAGAACCCCGAAAGCATTCGGGGCTGGCGGCGCGCTTTGACGCTGCCCCGCATGCTCGAAGGAAGCATCGGTAATCTCTGCCGGCTGCGAAGTCCGAATCGTTACGGAAGAGAATTGCCGGTAGCGACAATTCTGCCGTCGGGCGATATCGCGCCGGTAAAGTGGTTGAAGAAGGCAATGCGCCAGAAGCAGGCAAACGCCCAACCCGCCTTCGGTCGCCGCGGCAACCTACGGCGCGGCAGGCGCCCAACTCCGATGGATCGCGAGCAGGCAGCTCAACGTCCAATTAAAGATCGAAGCAGCACGCGCGGCGTTCTTAGCCAGAACGAGTTTGAAGCCGAAATTCTCCCGCTCGTATCCGAAATCGTTAGGCCTGGAGTGATTGTCGATCGAGTAACGCGGGGACGAACCGTTACGGTTCGGATTGATTATTCAAACGTACCGATCCAGGCGCACATTGATTCGTTAGGCAAAGCACTGATGAATCCACCGGAGCGAGAAAATCTGCCGGAGATTTGCCGCACGTGCGACCAACTCGAGCACGACAGAAGCGTGCCCATTGTCAATTCACCGGCTTACGCCTGGCGTTCTCTTGGTTTGGTAGGGCCGGAGGGAAGGCCGACCACGCGCGGAATCATCTTCTCATTTTTCCATGGAGGCGAAGGGCTCGCCATCGCAGCGGCGTTGGAAGATGAAACGTATCCGATCAGCGATCTGGCGTTCGATCTCGCGAATGTCCGCGCCGGACCGCGTTTTTCGGGAGAAGATGCGCCGATGGGCGGGCGGCTCGGGATTTTGTGCCAGCGGGTGTATAGCCGGGCCGATTACCCGGGTTATCTGACCATGGGCGTTCCGATGCAATACGGCGCCGGCGCATCGGAGGTGGTGCGTGAACTGGTGGCTGATCCGCGATCGAAACATAAACTCATCGGCGACCTGCTTCGTCACGGCGATATCGAACGTGCGCTGGTGGAATGGCGGAGTCTGCTACGTCGCATCGTCACTGCGCCACCTTATCCTCTCTCCCGCTGGAACGAATTGAAGACAGCTGCAGGCGAGCTCCTGGAAAAAACTGTGTCGCCGACTGTCATCGATCTAGCTGGGCTGCTGCCGGTTCAGCAACGCCGCGTTTAATGAAGGTAGGGTTCAGACTGTTTCGGCTGGCAGCCGGTGCACGCCGAGAGTGCGGCGCCCACAGGAGTGGTCGCCCTACCTGAAGATCTGCGGCTGACCCGTCCTCGCAGCTTCGGCGTGGCAAGCATAGCCGCCTCTACATCGCTACGCGGAATGCATTCAATGGCTTGAAGCATGCATCATAACCGGCTTACAATGGCGTCGTACTACCGCGAGCTGATCGCTAATCCACTTTTCTTCACTCGCCAGGATCGCGATGTTATTTGTGCTTGTTCACGCAGAACGAAATCGTATGTACCGGCATGACCACTCAGAAAAAGACTGCCGCAATCCGAAGCATCCTCGCGAACCATGACGATAATGTTGCCTCTGTTAAAGCCGCGAAGGTTAGTGTGGGTTTGGAGGCCATCGTCATCGAAGCTATGAATACTGCACTCAAGGATGATCTAACCCTGATTTTCGCGTTGAAACCGAAGGCCAGTGCAAGCGATTGATTAACTCGATCGCGGTTGATTCGTCCAGCCGCTGCGGGTCATCGTCACTTAGTACTTAGCATTCCCGTGACCGAATGCAGCGCATCCCGAATACGGCGTATTCGTGCGTAACGACATCAAAAACAGCTCCTAATCTTTCCAACCCCAATTCATTCCCGCAATCCCTTCTCCACCGTCACCACGTGGTGGTAGTTGACGATGCCGTCGACGTTTCAGACAACCGAGGCTAGTGCCAGAAACGATACGTTCTTGTAATTGCACCCAGAGTCGTTAGGAACTATAAGGAAGTATGGCCCGCAAATGTTCGTCGTCTGGCTGCGCATTCTCGCTGCCCGATAAGTATCCGTTAGATAAATGTCCGTGGCATCTGGCGCCCGGAACGGGACCTGTAAAAATCGCCGCCGCGATTACGATCGCTGCAGCCGGGTTCGGTGGCGGAATTGCCTACAAGAAATTCAGGGCTTACTTGCGAGACAAAAACAAACAACGCGAAGCACGGCGAAAGAAACCTGCGTCACCACCGGAACGACAACAAGCTGCATCAGCCGCGGCGAAACCGGGTGTCGCGAAGTCGCCAAAGCGGCTGCGCACACGGAAAAGAACCGCGACGAAGTCAAAGAACGCAGCCAAAGCGGCAAGCATCTAACAACTGGCCCCGAGTAGTTCCTCTGAGGCGTCGCTGCAAGCAAGCTCTGGACGCAACAGCTATCTCGGAAATCCCTTTCCTGTTTTCCCGGTTTCCTGATTCAACGTCTGGCTGGCAAAGGAGACAACTGCAAAATCAAGCTTGGAACAGAAAGTCATTCCGAGCGGAGTCGAGAATGGAGCGGCTGGGGAAGCCGCGACATGGACGGGAAGGACGGAGGCTGAGCGAACGAGAGGTGAGCAAATCAAATCCCGTTGTAGTAACTCAAGGTAACGCCACGGGATCCTTCGACTTCGCTGCGCTGCGCTCAGGATGACTCTGCTTCCGCACCGTAACGCTTCGATGGTTCGTGTGCTACGTTGCGGAAAGTGGAAAGCACAGAGGCAATTCTCCTTCGCAAACGAAAGTTCAGCGACACGAGTTTGATCGTGTCGTGGTGCACCGAATCGAGCGGCTGCATTCAGACGATCGCCAAAGGGGCGCGCCGCCAAAAAAGTCCGTTTGCCGGAAAACTGGATCTATTTTTTGAGGCGGAAATTTCGATTGTACGGGGCCGCAAATCCGACCTGCACACGCTGACGGAAGTTGTGTTGAAAAATCCGTTCCCCGGAATTCGCAGCAATTATCTGCGCACGCAGACTGCCGCGTATTTTGTTGAGTTGATTGAGATTTGCACCGAGCGCGATCATCGCGAACCGGAATTGTTCGGGCTATTGCGCCGGGCTTTCGGATATCTCGATGCAAACGATCCGACAGCGCGCGCAGTCGCACATTTCGAGACTGAGCTGGCTCGTATTGCCGGCGTGCACGATCAAACACGACGCAAAGCGGATCCGGCATTTGCGCTGGGGAATTTGTTCGGGCGACTGCCACTTTCGCGCACCCCGCTCTTGAAAACACTCGCGGCGGAGGCTAAAGGCGCAATGAAATGAAATTGCGAAGCGTCTTTGTAATGTCATTTTGAGCGAAGCGAAGAATCTCTGATTACTTCTGGATCCGATGGTCCGTCAAACAGCCAGAGATGTTTCGCTCCGCTCAACATGAAAGCGTTATTTATACGAACCGTGCTGCCCGGTATTTTGGCCGCAGCCGTGGTGATCGGCGTAAGTTCGGCCGCATCAGCGGTCGAGAGCTATAAGTTCGATCCGTCCGGCTCGACGATTGGTTTCAGTGTGCGCCAATTCCTTGGGACGACACAAGGCAAGTTCACGAGTTTCAGCGGTAGGATCGAAGTTGATCGAGAACATCCCGAGAAATCGTCGGTCGCTGCGCAAATCGAAGTACGAAGCATCGATACGCGCATCAAAAAGCGCGACGATCATCTACGCAGCGCGGAATTTTTTAATGTTGAGAAATTTCCCCGGATCACGTTCAAAAGCCGGAGCGTAAAACGCACCGGCCCGCAAAGTGGCGACATTCTTGGCGATCTCACAATGCACGGCGTGACGAAGCCGATCACGCTTCACGTGAAACTGCTGACCCCGATTAATGAAACTGGTCGGACACGCTGGTCCGTGACGACCGATCCGATCGCGCGGCGTGATTTCAATTTGATGTTTGCTCCAGCCGCTGAATCGGTCTCCGGCATTAGCCAGACGGTGGCGATCAATATTGAGATTGAAGCGAAGTCCGCAGAGTGAGTTCGCTCTACTCGCGCTTGCAAGCAGGGTCATCCTGAGCGAAGCGCAGCGGAGTCGAAGGATCCCGTTGTAACGACATCGGTTGAGCCACGGGATTCCTCGACTTCGCTCGGAATGACAGGATTATGAAAATCATTCCCCTCGGCGATTCCGCTCTGGTTGTGCGCGTACGAGAGCAATTTGAGGACGCGCCGGAAGAGACGCTGGACGAAACGCTGCGAGTATTTCAACTGCTTCAACGCGCAGCCATTCCGGGCGTAATTGAACTTGCGCCGGCTTACACCAGCGTTGCCGTTTTCTTCGATCCTCTCCGCGTTCTCAAGTCGAGTGGTGCAGCGGAAGGGGTGTTCGACGAGCTCGGGAAAAGAATTCGGAGCGCGATTATTCCTGTTTCCCGGCGTCATCGTCGCCGGACCGCGGCGACTGGTCCGCGCTTAATCGAAATTCCGGTCTGCTATGATGCGGAATTTGGGTTCGACCTGGATCGCGTAGCTGAACACACAAAGCTTTCCGAACGCGAGATCGTCGATCTTCACAGCACAGGTGAATATAGAGTGGCCTGCATTGGCTTCGTTCCTGGTTTTACATTTCTGGCAGGATTACCAAAGAATTTGGCGACGCCGCGTCGCGACGTGCCGCGCAAAGAAATTCCTGCTGGCTCGGTTGGCATCGGCGGTGCGCAAACGGGAATCTATCCATTGCGTTCTCCGGGTGGGTGGAACCTGATCGGCCGCACTCCGCTGAAGCTTTTCGATCCTCTCGAAAATCCGCCGACGCTGCTACGTCCCGGCGATCGCGTGCGTTTCCACAAAATTTCGCGAGAGGAGTTCGAATCCTTGAAATAATGAAGAGACGGTCATTCCGACGGAAGTGGAGGAATCCCGATGCGAAACGCTAAGGTGCCGCTGCGGGATCCCTCGACTGCGCTCGGGATGACGGCTTTTGTTGAACGGGCAGGATTTCTGACGTCGGTACAAGATCTGGGGCGCACAGGCTTTCGCGAGTTCGGTGTTTCCACCAGCGGCGCGCTCGATTCGTTTGCACTGCGCGTAGCGAATCTGCTCGTTGGAAATGATGCAGCCGCGGCCGGACTCGAAATCACTCTCGGTGGTTTGCAGCTGCGGTTTGAGGACGAGCGAATTGTCGCATGGTGCGGCGGCGAATTTGACGTGCGAATTGGATCACAGGCATTGCCGGCCGGGCATGTCGCGCATTTGCGGGCTGGTGACGAATTGAAAGTTGGTCGCGCTCAAACTGGATGCAGGTGCTGGCTCGCAATTTCGGGCGGCATCGATGTGCCCGTCGTTCTTGGTAGTCGCTCGACCGATTTGCGCGCCAGTTTTGGCGGAATTGAAGGGCGCGCTTTGCGTGATGGCGACGTTTTGATGCTTGCTGGTCGACTGGGGTCATCCGCCTTCGCTAACCAGCCTTCGTCCCGCAGTCGCGGGACTACGGCGGGTCGAGAAGCTACGGCGGACAAGTCGCCCCCGGCTACAGGAATTTCCTCGTGGGGAGGGCCGCACGATTGGGTGAGTCCGGCGAAGCGTTATCCGGTTTTGCGTTTCGTTCGCGGTGTGGATTGGAGTCGCTTCGACGATGTAACGATTCAACGATTCACGAGCGAAGCATTCGCCGTTTCACCAGATTCCGATCGCATGGGTGTCCGTCTTGATGGTCCGGAGCTGAAACGCCAGGACGAAACCGACCTTATTTCGGAAGCGGTCGCGCCCGGCACAATCCAGGTTCCACCAGGCGGTAAACCGATTTTGCTTTTGGGAGATTGCCAAACCATTGGCGGATACCCAAAAATAGCGAACGTGATCACGGTCGATCTTGGCGTTGCGGCGCAGCTTCGTGCCGGTGAAGGCGTTCGCTTTTCCGAAGTGTCGCTGGAAGATGCGCATCGGCTGTTAGCAGAACGTGAGCGTGACTTCGAGCGTTTCCGCATCGGCCTGAGTCTCCAAAAATCATGAAATGTTTGTGTATAGCGCCAAAGGCGCACCATTCAAAAACAGCCTGGGGCAACGCCCCAGGATCCCTGAAACGTCAAACGTTAGCGCTGAAGGCGCGTTTCATGGCAGGCCAAGCGTATCACCTTGATGAATCGCGCTTTCAGCGCTTGGCACTGGGGCAATCAAAATCCTGGGGCGATGCCCCAGGCTGGCCGTGACATCGCGCCTTTGGCGCTACACCAGAAATGAAATTGAGTATCGATCTGAACGCGGACCTGGGCGAAGGCTCGGGACACGACGAAGAGCTTTTCGAGCTGATCAGCTCTGCGAATATCGCGACCGGATTTCACGCTGGCGATTCCGATACGATGCACGCGGCCATTTTGGCAGCGAAGAAACAGGGAGTAGCTGTCGGAGCGCATCCGAGTTTTTTTGATCGCGAGAATTTCGGACGCAAGGAGCTGACGATACCTGCCGAAGAAGTGTTCGACGCGGTGGCTTATCAACTTGGAATTTTTCAAGCGATTGCTTCCGCACTCGATGTGCAACCGAACCACGTCAAACCGCACGGTGCGCTATACAACATGGCGGTACGCGATGCGAATCTGGCCGACGCAATAGCGCGCGCCGTCGAATCGGTGGATCCGAAGTTAATTCTGTTTGCTCCGGATAAGAGCGAGCTTGCCCATGCGGGCGAGGCCCATGGTTTGCAAATTGCCTGCG
>Ga0157379_10005386_pt1 | contig 10987 bp, 13 predicted proteins | sample S25metaG_FD_121802 | JGI IMG/M metagenome (GOLD analysis project Ga0157379, IMG submission 121802) | Switchgrass rhizosphere microbial communities from Kellogg Biological Station, Michigan, USA - S2-5 metaG | ecosystem: Host-associated > Plants > Roots > Rhizosphere > Soil | place: USA... | reverse complement strand
GATTCGATGATGTGAAGTGTTGCTAGCTCGCCGAGTTTCTTAACGATCGGCCGGAGGAGTTTGAGATCCGCGAGCGTGTCTCGTGTGCCTTGCAGAAAAAGCGTGGGCATCGGGACTTTGGCCAGATGGTCAGCGCGCTTGATGGAGGGATTGCCGGGAGGATGCAGAGGAAAACCGAAGAACACCAGGCCTCGAACATTGGGAAGCAGGTTTTGCGCGGCGGCTTGAGAGGTCATGCGGCCGCCCATAGATTTTCCGCCGGCGAGCAGTGGTAGGTCGGGCACCGCTTCACTGGCAGCGCGAAGAGCAGCGGCAACCGTCGCGGTGAGTATCGCGGGAGAATCGGGACGGCCGCTGCGTTTTTCCATATAGGGAAATTGATAGCGGAAGGTGGCAATTTGCAACACGGCCAGCTCCCGAGAGAGGCTCTCCATGAACGGATGACGCATTCCCGCTCCGGCGCCATGCGCGAGCAGCAGCAACCACCGCGCGTCATCAGGACGAAGAAGTAGCGCAGAGACTTCGCCGGCTCCTTCGACGGAAACCGTGAGCGGAACACTTTTCTCCATAGCGGAAATCTTAGCAGACGACTCAAAATTGCTCAGCGCGTTTTTCAGGCAATGTCTCGCGGCGCGGCGGAGTTTCGGATAGAGTAGCGCGTCATGAAACGGTCCGCTTGCACGTTCGTGTTGCTCTTCGCCGGCAGTGGTCTGGCTGCGCAGGAGAAAAATCCATTTGATGTAAAGTCCGCCGAGCGGTTCGCCAACCTGGCGCTGGCTTGTGTGCACAAGGAATATCCAAACAAGCTCAGCCACTCCTTGAACAGTGACGCCGACGTGGCTCCGCCGCGCAAGCTCACTCCGGCGTTTTACGGCTGCTTTGACTGGCATTCTTCGGTGCATGGCCACTGGCTCCTGGTGCGGCTAGTCCGCACTTTTCCAAACGCGAACTTTGTGCCCGCGGCCCGCGAGGCGTTGCGGCAAAGTTTGACTCCGCAAAATATCGCACAGGAAGCTGCGTATTTGCGGGCGGAAGGGCGCGCCAGCTTTGAGCGTCCCTATGGGCTTGCGTGGCTGCTGCAACTCGCCACCGAACTTCAGGAGTGGGACGACCCGCAAGCCAGAGAAATGGCAGCGAACCTCCAGCCGCTCGAACAGGCTGCCATCGAGCGAGTGAGCAACTGGCTGCCTAAACTTTCGAACCCCATCCGCATCGGTGAGCACAACCAGACCGCGTTCGCCATGGGTCTGCTGCTGGATTACGCGCGCCAAGCCCACAACGAAAAGTTTGCCGAACTGATTGCGTTCAAGGCGCGCCAATTTTATTTGCAGGACAGAACATGCCCATTGACTTACGAGCCCTCCGGCGAGGACTTTCTTTCGCCGTGTCTGGGCTAGGCGGACTTGATGCGCCGCGTTTTGCCAGCAAGGGAATTTGCGAAGTGGCTTGACACACTTCTTCCGCAAATACCCGCCACGAGCAAGTCCACTTGGTTGATACCGGTGGTCTCGCGCGATCCAAGTGACCCGAAACTGGCGCATCTCGACGGCCTCAATTTGAGCCGCGCCTGGATGCTGGAAGGAATCGCATCCGCGCTGGCGACGAATGACAAGCGTCTGGCGCATCTTCACCAGGCCGCGGAGGCACACCAGCAGGCCGGCCTAACGGCAGTTACTGGGGAGCACTACGAAGGCGGGCACTGGCTGGGAAGTTTCGCGGTGTATCTGGTTACCCAGCGCGGACTGTCCCGCCAGCCTTCGCCACACTAAAGCGAAGAGCTATTCCTCGACGGCTACCTCTACCACGACCGGCTGGCCTTCGCCTTTTCCCCGTTGCGTCAACCATGCTGCCAGCCCTTCCGCGAATTTCTGCGGCGACAACCGATAGCTCGCTTCAATTCGGCCTTCCGTGACGGGCAGGGTGTCATCAAACTCCGCGGCGTTCGTAAAATTGCGCATGCAAAATTGATCGAGCCACTCCAGCGGACAGGCCCGCCGCTGGCCTCCAATCACGACGTCGACCAGAAACTTCTGTGCGTACATGGCATCAGATTACCATTGCTCGCCGCGGGCGGCGTGTTGCGTCAAACTGTTAAGATGGTGCGCAGGAGTATTTCTCCGTGAAGCTGCGATTTCTTTCGGCAACATTTTTTCTGTTTGGAATTGGCCTACCCATCGCGCCGCTGGCCCGCGCGCAGGGCCCACACCCAGCGGTGTTGCAGCTGGATGCGTGGCGTAAAGCGGTGCTCGCCGGCGACACCCAGGCGTTGACTCCGCTCTACACTACAAGTCCGCGAATTCTCGGCCCCGGGCAGGCCGCTTCCAATCTCCAGGCCGAAGTCGGCTATTGGAGCGGTTGGAAAACCAAAGGCCTCAAAACGCTTTCTGCCGAGATCGAAAGCGCACAAGAGCCGCAGCCCGGATTCCATGTGCTGGCCCTTCAACTCACGCTGGTTGCCAGCGAGGGTGGCTCTTCCCGAAAGTATTTCATCAAGGTGGCGCAGGGTTACGTGGAACAGGGCGGAACCTGGAAAATCGCCGCCGAACAGCGCGAAGATCCGACGCGCCTTAAGGGTCCCGCCCAAAAGAAAGATTTGTATCCTGCCGACGCGGACGCGCCCAAAGAAATCGAGGAAGCGCTACACGCCGCCGCGAAGTCACACAAACGGGTGATGCTGGTTTTTGGAGGCAACTGGTGCTACGACTGCCACGTCCTCGACGCCGCTTTTCATTTGCCGGAAATTGCGCCTACCCTCAATCGAAACTATGTGGTCGTGCACGTGGATGTCGGCGAGTACAACAAGAATCTGGACATCGCCAAGAGGTACGAGGTTCCGCTGGAGCGCGGCGTGCCCGCTGCCGCAATTCTGGACAGCGCGGGCAAGCTGCTGGTCAGCCAGAAAAATCAGGAGTTCGAAAAGGCCCGCTCCATGGCCCCGGAAGATATTCTGGCCTTCTTGAACAAGTGGAAACCCGCGGCTGAACGCTGAAGCTTTTCGCTCAGGCGATTTACAGCACCAATCGAATTTCCGGATCAATCACCACATGCGTGGCGATTTCGCCGTTGATTGAGTATTTGTCGCCGTGTTCATTGCGCAAATGAAAGAAGCGGCTGATGTGGTAGTCCTCGTCGAAAATCGAGAATATTTTTTCGGTTTCGGCGCGGGAAAGCCGGAATGCTATGAGTGGCACTGGTTCCCCGGGCTTCGCTGCGAGGCAGGTGTACAACCGGTACAGTTCCTGCAGGGAGATCATCGGGGTGGGACTTGCGGCGTGGGCGGCCATAACCTCACCTTCCTTCCGCTAACAACCAGAACCATTTTACACCCGATTGCCGCGTCTGGCGCGGGCCGCTCCACTTTGTCAACAGTCCGCTAATCCTCTATCATTTTCCTGCGACCAAACGAATCGAACCTGTCGGATCGTTCGCACAAGGAGGAAGAACATGGCGATTGCCGTCGGACAAGCCGCGCCAGATTTTTCACTGAAGGATCAGTACGACAAGGACGTCAAGCTTTCGGATTTCGCGGGAAAGAAAAATGTCGTGATCGTTTTCTATCCCCTGGACTGGAGTCCCGTGTGCACCAAGGAGCACGTCTGCCTGGTGAAGGGCATGAAAGACTTCGCAACTCTCGACGCCGAAGTGCTCGGTGTGAGCGTTGACAGCGCCTGGTCCCACAAGGCTTACGCGGAAAAAATGGGCATCCAGTATTCCCTGCTTGCGGATTTCAACCCGCGCGGCGCTATGGCTGACAAGTTCGGTGTCTACCTTCCGGAAAAAGGAATCACCGGCCGCGCCATCGTAATCGTTGGAAAAGACGGTAAAGTCGCATGGATGAAGAATTACGACATTCCGGTAGTGCCGGACGTGGACGAAGTGGCTGTGGCGCTGCAGAAGGTAAAGGCAGCCGGCGCGTAAAACGCTTCGGTCGTCTTTACTAAAAACCTCGGCCAGGACCAAAAGTCCTGGCTTTTTTATTCCGATCCGCGGATAGCCGCCAGTAGAAACGGCGATGCGAGCCACAAACCAAGGGTCGAGACTCCGCCAATTGCCAGTGGCCAGCGCAGCGGGTTTGGCCGAATCAATGCATACGCCGCTGCCAGCCCTGGAATAAACCCGAACCAGATAAAGCCAATCATCACCACGTGGTTGGCCCACTCTGCCGAGAGCAATTTCGTTAGCGGCGCGGACAATCTCTCAGTACTCACGCCGGGAATGCGCAGCAGCAGACTGAACGTGACATTCGCCAGCAGAAAAATCGCAAATGCATCGCGTTCTTCTTTCTGCGATGTTTCGTCCGCGGCAGCGAAAGGCTCGCGCTCTGCCGGCAGCACCCTCAGCCATGCCGTGACCACCGGCCACGCCGCCACCAGCAACAGCAGCAAATACAAAACCAGCGCCAGGCGATGGTCGAGTCCACCGGCAATTTGCGTCGCAAAGATCAAAAAATAATCCGTCAGAACCAGCGCCCTAGTGGCTGAAGTCGTTGCGCGCCACCGATCCGCCCTTCATCACAAACTTCACTTTCTCCAGTGTCTTCACGTCGGAAAGCGGGTCACCATCTACCGCGATCAAATCCGCGAGGCGCCCTTTTTCCAGTGAACCCACTTTGTCGCCCCAGCCGATCAAATCTGCTGCGTTCAACGTCGCCGCGCGAATCGCATCCAGCGGCTGCATGCCCCATTCGACCATTTTGCCGAACTGCCGGGCGTTGTCGCCATGCGGATACACGCCGGAGTCAGTCCCAAAAGCGATTTTTGCGCCGGCTTGAAAGGCCTTCTTGAAATTCTCGCGTTGCAGCCGGCCCACCTTCTTTTCCTTTTCGATAGACTCCGGCAGCATCCCGGCCTTCGCACCCTCCTGTAGGATAAAATCGTCGTTGTAGATGTCGAATACCAGATAGGTTCCATGCTGCTTTGCCAGTGCGATTCCTTCGTCATCAATCAGGCTCGAATGTTCGATGGAGTCAATTCCCGCTCGAATCGCATCCTTGATGGATTGTGTTCCATGCGCGTGCGCGGCTACCTTGCGGCCCAGTTTGTGCGCTTCGTCCGCGATCGCCTGCATCTCTTCCGGCGTGTACTGCGGCGTGCCCGGCTGATCGCCTTTGCTCAAAACCCCGCCCGACGCGCAAATCTTGATTACGTCGGCGCCATACTTGATCACTTCGCGAACCTTGGCGCGCGCTGCCCAGGGACCGTCGGCTACGCCTTCCGAAATGTGGTGATACTCCGCTGGCAGCAGATTGTCATCGCAGTGCCCTCCGGTAATGCCCAGCGCCGGTCCGGAAACCAGCATGCGCGGACCTTCAATCTCCCCGGCATTTACACCATCGCGAACCGCGACATCACTGAAGCCAGCCGCCCCCACGTTGCGAATCGTCGTGAATCCCGCCCGCAATGTCAGCCGCGCATTCTTTGCGCCGGTAACAGCGGACCGCGGCACGGAAATCCCCAATCCCGCATAGCCGCTGTGTGTCGGTTCGCTGGTGATGTGAGTATGAACGTCAATCAAACCGGGCAGGCACGTAGCCTGCGACAGGTCGATCGTAGCGGCGTTTGTCCCAGAGGCGGAAGCGACCGAAGTAATAACTCCATCCGCGTCAAATGTGACTACTTGATCGGACAGAAGTTTTCCAGAGCGAGCGTCCAGCAATTTGCCGCAACGCACCGCACCCGGCGCCGCCGCCGCAACGCCCGCTGCTAGCAACCACATACTCAGAACAAAAGTAAGTTTGCGCATGAATCCCTCAAGCTCCCTCGAAGTCAAAAAGTGCGCAACGAGAATAGCGCGAAAACACTGGAGGGCCAACGAATCGGAGTTGGTGGTGGGTGAGGGTGCTGCCCCCTCCCGGCACGCTAATCTGGCGTTAACCGGGGTGTATAAAACCCCGCTGCACGGCTGGTGCTACCCACCGATGTGCAGAGCGGTATGAGGGGATCGTAGGCCACGCGAGAAGGATATCCAGGACTGGTTGCACACTCAAGTTAGCGGCTTTCTAGCGGAATCCTGACTCGCCAGCCAGCGCAAGAACAGCACCAACTGCCAGCGCTGCTCTTCCGTGAAGCGTTTCTTGAAGCTGGGCATAGGTCGGTGACCTTCGCTGATCTTATAGAACAATTCTCCGTCGCTCGCCGAATTCATATGCGCCGCGTCGGTGAAGTCCGTCGGCCGCGGGTCATATGTTTTAGCCTGAGAGCCGTCGCCTTTTCCGCCGTCGCCGTGACACTCCGCGCATTTATCCAGATAAAGTCTTTGCGCTGCGGGGAGATTCGTTTGCGACGGTTTCAGCGGATTCTGCACTCGCTTGGCTTCCTCCGGTACAAGCCACGGCCCTGGATGGAAAAACAGGTACACCACTGAGCCTGCGGCAACCATGAGCAGAACAACGAAGATCGTTCCAGCTAGTTTCTTGCGGCCGGGTGAAGGCATGTCCGAAATGATTTTGTCAGCTGCGGAAGGTCAGGTAAAGGAGTTCGGCGTTGAAGACGACGATTGCGACCGCCACGACCCAAGCAACGACCGCAGTGAGCTTGGAGTTGGCGAAGCTGCCCATCTTCACCTTGTCGCTGGTAAATCGCACCAGCGGGATCACCGCGAACGGCAGTTGAAAGCTCAGCACTACCTGGCTGAGGATCAGCAGTGAAGTCACTTTTCCTTCGCCATAGATGCCAATCACGATAATCGCGGGAATAATCGCCAATGCCCGCGTGATCAATCGCCGCAGCCAGGGTTTCAAGCGCAAATTCAGGAAGCCTTCCATCACGATCTGGCCTGCCAGCGTTCCGGTCAGAGTTGAGTTTTGCCCCGACGCCAGCAACGCGCAGGCAAACAACGTGCTGGCCAGGCTCGCGCCCAAAACCGGAGTCAGCAACTTGTACGCGTCGGAAATTTCCGCAACGTCATTCAAGCCGCGCGTATGAAACGCCGCCGCGCCCAGAATTAAAATCGCTGCATTGATGAAGAGCGCAAACGTCAGTGCCAGCGTGGAATCAAACACGGCGAATCGCAGCGCCTCGCGCTTTCCCGGAGTATCCGTACCAAATGCACGTGTCTGCACAATGCTCGAATGCAGATAGAGATTGTGCGGCATCACCGTCGCGCCCAGAATGCCAATGGCGATGTAAAGCATTTCGCGGTTCTTCAGAATTTCCAGCCGCGGGATAAAACCGGCCGCGGCCTCGCGCCAAAGCGGCTGTGCGAAGAAAATCTCATACGCAAAGCACGCCGCGATGCTCGCGATCAGGGTAATTACGAAAGCTTCGATCAGCCGGAATCCGCGCCCCTGCAGCGCCAACACGATCAGCACATCCAGCGCGGTGATCAGCACGCCGGCCATCAATGGCAGGCCAAAAAGCAGCTTCAGCGCCACCGCTGAGCCCAGCACTTCCGCCAAATCGCACGCCGCAATCGCGATTTCGCATATCACCCACAGCCCAAACGACACCGGCCGTGAATACGATTCGCGGCACGCCTGCGCCAAATCGCGCCCCGTAACGATTCCGAGCTTCGCCGACAGCCCCTGCAGCAGCATCGCCATCAGATTGCTCAGCAGAATCACGCTGAGCAGCGTGTATCCGAACTTCGCGCCCCCGCCGAGGTCCGTCGCCCAGTTGCCCGGGTCCATATACCCGACGGCCACTAGGTAGCCGGGCCCCGCGAATGCCAGCACTTTTCGGAACCAGCTGAGCCCGGGAACGATGGGGATGGTGCGATGCGCCTCGGGAAGCGACGGCGACAGTGCTGCGGGAGTAGTAGCGGCTCGCGACTGCAAGGTCGTTGCAGTCGCGGTGGGTTCCGCTTCGATAAGTTGTTCCGTCGTGCGCGCCATTCTTATTAACTATAGTTAATAGCACATCTAAACTATCTTTAATGCGGCCTGGTGTCAATAAGTCTTTTTCCTGACGTGCCGCCGGAGAACTATCTCCCCCGTGCCTCTGTGATACCTTTGAAAAGAACCTTAGGAGATCACGCATGGACGAGAAGCAGCCGCAACCGCAGCCGGGTCAGATGCAGATCAAGGCCGACGAAAAGGAATTGCAGGGCCTCTACAGCAATCTGGTAATGCTCCAGCACAATCTGGAAGAGTTCACCCTGAATTTTGTCTACATTTTTCCCAACGGCGCGCAGGGCAAGCTGCTCAGCAGCATGATCGTCAGCCCCGGCCATGCCAAACGCATCTGGCGCGCGCTAGGCGAAAACATCTCCCGCTACGAAGCACAGTTCGGCCCTATCAAGGAAGCGCCCGAAGGCAGCAATCCCACTCCGAATGTCGGTTTCGTGCAGTAGTCCTGTCTTGCCGAAGGTTGTTTGAAGAAAATACCGCTTAGTACCCCAGCCGCCGCGCGCAGTCGCCCAATATCTCCGCTTCCCACTGCGGCCGTCTGGGATTCTTGGCATGCGGCTGAGCGCTGGGAATGCGTCCCGTCAAATACAAAAACACCGCAGCGGAATGTTTATAGGCCGGCACCGGCGCGCGAAACGCAATGTTGCCCAGATGCTGCAGCGCATCCGATAGCGCGTAATACTCGGCGTCCCCTGCTTCCCACAATCGGTCCCGCTCCGCGAATCGCTCCGGACAAAACGTCGCCAGCCCCAGCAGGTAGTCCGAGCCGTACTCGATCATGTTGATGCCCAGATCGTTTCCGGTGTAAATGCGAAAGTCCGGGCGATGCGCGTCCCGCAAAGCCAACCGGCTCAATTCTATCGTGCGGTCCAGCGAAGAATGCTTCATCCCCTTCAACTCGGGAATGTCCATCAATCGCCGCACCGTCTCTTCATCAAAAATCTCGCCGTTCGGCGCGAACATCGAGCCCAATTCAAACGCCAGCACTTGTGCAAACCCCTGGCACACTGCGCGATATACCGCGGCTTTCTCTTGGGCCGATTTCCCGTGCAGTCGCCGCGTTTGGAAAAGTATCGGTATTCCGCCATGCGCGACAACGCGGTCCATCTCCCGCCGGTACAACCCAACCACGTCGCCTTCTTGCCCTTCGATGTACGCGCCCGCCACAAACGCAACGTCCTTGCCCAACGCTTCGCGGGTCCAGCGCAGAACTTCGCATTTCTCCACTTCGCTCAAATAGTTCACATATCCCGTATCCATGTTGACTGCGTTCGTCAGGCCGGCGTGCTGCGTCGCCAAGAGATGTTTTTGAAAAGCCTCAACAGCCACCTGTCCGTGCGCTTCGAACGGCAACAGCGCCGCGGAAATTCCCTGTACTCTGCGCCGCGGCTTTTGCCGCTGCATCATTTCTTCAATCCGCATCAATCCGCCTCAAGTGGCCCCTCACCTACTTCAGAAAGAAGTACTCATTTAACGCTTCTTGATCGCCGCCAGCTTCACCGCCATCTCCGAACCCTTGTAATACTCGTCCAGTGGGTAACACCCGGAAGGCAGTCCTTTCCGCGGCGCTGTAGTGCAATCGCTGAACGTTCTGCAAACTCGCTTGTGTGCCACGGTGCGTCCATTTGCCGCGTGCCATAGAATTTCCGGATAAGCCAGCGTCATGCGGCCAATTCCCACCGCATCCACCCACCCTTCACGCAGCGCAGCTTGCGCCACATGCGGCAGAAAATCCTGCAAGTAGGTATACGCAGTCCCCACCACGATCAATTTCGGGAAACGCTGTTTTAATTCTCGCGTAACCTGCATCTGCCGCGCCACGCCTACCAGCGGGTCTTCTGGCGGCAAATATCCATCCGAAGGCGGATACAACGCCGGCCGCTGTACATGCGGATTGTAATAAGGACTCCCGGCCGTGATATTCACCAGCGAAATTTGCAACTCCTCCAGGACGCGCAGAAATTGCACCGCTTCTGCCAGATCAGGCTCCGCCGGATTCTGCTCGTTCACGCCGAATCCCCACCGGTACGGAATCAGTTGCTCGTGCCCTTCGGGAATCCCAGGCCCAGGCTTTCCTGGCGAGGATTTCGCGGGATCGGGCCGGAATGGAATCGTATCAAACGCCGACAGGCGCACTCCGATCTTCAAGCCCGGTGCAACGGCGTGAATCCCTTCCACCACTTCCCGCAGAAAGCGTGTTCGATTCGCAAAGCTTCCGCCGTAGTTTCCTTCCCGGGTGTGCGCGCTCAGAAACTCATGGCCCAAATAGCCGTGGCAATGTTTCACATCCACAAAATCAAAACCCAGCTCCCACGCCACACGCGCCCCGCGGTGAAAGTCCTCAATAATCCCGCGTACGTCTCCATCGCTCAGCACCGGATAGTCTGGCGGCAAATTCAGCCGCCGATCCAAGATCGGATGCCGATACAGAATGCGCGGTTCCGGCCGGCCATCCCCATTCGGGCGGCAATAGCGCCCGGAGTGCGTCAACTGCAGCCCAATCAGCAGCCCCTGCTCCGAACCGGCTACTTTCTTGTGCTCCTCGATCAACGCGGCGCGCAACTGCGCCAGCCCCTCGCGCGTAAGCTCCGCAATCACCAGTTGATTCGGATTCGCGCGGCCCTCGTGCCGGACCGCCACTGCTTCCCCGCCCCAGATCAGTTTCGCGCCGCTCTGTCCAAACCTTCGCCAGCGCCGCAGCGTATGTTCGCTCGGCCGCCCATCCAGCGTGCCGTCCCAGCCTTCCATCGGATTAATCGCGATCCGATTGCCGATACGCAAATCGCCGCGTTGCAGCTTCGCCAGCAACGGCGAATCATCCCCCCGCTGAATCTCGCTGTCACATGGGATGCCCAGTCCGAGCGATCGCAAATATTCCTGAAACCGCGCCACCTCTTTGATGGTTCCAAGCCGCACAATCGCTGGGGAACTCATACCGTTTGTTCGCTCGTTTCGGCAGCCAAGCTTGGATCGGTCACGGGACTACCAAAGATTCCGCGGAGGTTTGCCGATTCCAGGTCATAGACATGACCGTGCAGTTTGCAGGATTCTGCAAGCCCCGGCAAGTCGTTCGCGCGCCCTGACCGCCCGCCCTTCAACCACCCTCGGCAAAACGCGATGGTTTAAGCCTTCTGAATTTCT
>Ga0157379_10005383_pt1 | contig 10994 bp, 8 predicted proteins | sample S25metaG_FD_121802 | JGI IMG/M metagenome (GOLD analysis project Ga0157379, IMG submission 121802) | Switchgrass rhizosphere microbial communities from Kellogg Biological Station, Michigan, USA - S2-5 metaG | ecosystem: Host-associated > Plants > Roots > Rhizosphere > Soil | place: USA: Michigan... | reverse complement strand
TCTCGCTCCATCACAATGGCTTGAATGGTATTCTGGCCGACGAGATGGGTCTCGGAAAGACCCTACAAACCATTTCTTTTCTTGGTTATCTTAAGCACTATCGAGACATGCCCGGACCGCATCTGATCGTAGTTCCTAAGAGTACTCTCCAGAACTGGGCACGCGAATTCGCTAAATGGGTTCCGGACTTTGATGTCGTTGTTTTGACTGGCACGAAGGACGAGCGGGTACGTTAATATGTATGTTCCTTTGTAATTGTACTGTCCTAACAATGTTTTCAGTCGGTGATCATCGCTGAACGCCTCCTCCCTCAAAAGTTCGAAGTCTGTATCACCTCCTACGAAATGTGTCTCCGCGAGAAGAACGCCTTCAAAAAGTTCTCCTTCGACTACATCGTCATTGACGAAGCCCACCGTATCAAAAACGTCGATTCCATCCTCTCCCAGATCGTCCGCGTCTTTACCAGCCGTGGCCGTCTCCTCATCACGGGTACACCGCTCCAGAACAACCTCCAAGAGTTGTTTTCCCTGTTGAATTTTATCTGCCCGGAGATCTTCTCTGATTTCAAGGATCTGGACAGCTTTTTGCATAAAGATGATGGGGAGGCAGCGGGTAGTAGTGATGAGGATAAGAGCAAGAAGGTTGTGGAGGCGTTGCATAAGATCTTGAGGCCGTTCTTGTTGCGGCGAGTGAAGAGTGATGTTGAGAAGAACCTTTTGCCGAGTAGGTCACATTCATCTTTGTCTCTCGACGCGTCTTCCTGACGAGATGTGCAGAGAAGGAAATCAACATTTACGTGGGTCTCACTGATATGCAACGAAGATGGTACCGCTCCGTATTGGAGAAGGATATTGATGCCGTCACTGGCTTGAGCGGAAAGAAGGAGGGTAAAACGCGATTGATGAATATTGTCATGCAATTGCGAAAGGGTGCGTCTCTTCTCTTTCCTCTCTCTCACCAACAGGTTGCTTATTAATCTACTAGTTACTTGTCATCCTTACCTCTTCGATGGCGCCGAACCTGGTCCACCATACACGACGGACGTGCATCTCATCGAAAACTGCGGCAAGATGATCATCCTCGACAAGCTTCTCAAGTCCTTAAAGGAGAAGGGCTCCCGTGTCCTCATCTTCAGTCAAATGAGTCGCGTGTTGGACATTTTAGAAGATTATTGTCTTTTCCGAAAGTTCCGTGCGTACCATTTATTGTTTCTTTCTAACACCAATACTAAGGCTGCTGTTATATAGCTCACTGCAGGATCGATGGTGGAACGCCTCACGAAGAGCGCATTGCTGCCATTGATGAATACAACAGACCCGGCAGCGAGAAGTTCGTCTTCCTATTGACAACTCGTGCTGGTGGACTGGGTATCAACCTTACGTCTGCGGATATTGTTATTCTCTATGATAGTGATTGGTATGTCTGTTGTCTTCACACCCTCCTTACAACCTAACATAGTGTGAATAGGAATCCACAAGCCGATTTGCAGGCTATGGATCGTGCCCATCGTATCGGTCAAACGAAGCAAGTTTATGTTTTCCGTTTGGTGACAGAGGTGCGGAGTCCCTCCTCAATTATGTTGGGAAGCACGTGTTAATCATTTATCTTCAGAACTCGGTTGAAGAGCGTATGCTTGAAAGGGCAGCCCAGAAGCTGCGTCTTGATCAGCTTGTTATTCAGCAAGGGCGGACACAGGTACAAAAGGGTATATTCCATCGTTTACGTCTTGTCGTATTCCGTTTTGATCCATAGTCTCTTAGCTGCCAATAAGGACGAGCTCCTCGAGATTATCCACCATGGTGCAGAGAAAATCGTCAACGGCGGTGAAGAGTATGTTTGCTTCCATTTCATTTTATGTTCTACATCCTAACGCGTATTCCCAGCCTTCTCATCAATGCCGACATCGACGAAATTATCCACCGTGGCGAAGAGCGTACGCAGGAGATCAACCAGAAATACGCCGCGCTAAACATTGACGATTTGAATAACTTCAAGTCTGACTTCAGTGTTAAGGAATGGGAGGGTGAAGAGTTCGGGGGCAAGGTACGTTTCACAGCTTTTGTTTCTAAACGAACATGTTTGAAGCTCACCATCGTCTATAGAAAAATCCTCTGGGCTTTGGATGGTTGCAGCCTTCTAAGCGCGAACGCAAGGGTAACTACTCCATTGATGGGTATTACAAGGAAGCTATGCGTATCGGGCCTAAGACGGAGAAGCAACCGAAGCAACCGAGGCCTCCGAAACAAGTTATGATGTAAGTCTGGTATTGAATCCCTACGTTCCACGGTGCTTATGATCTGCCATTCTATAGCCAAGACTATCAGTTTTATCCGGCTGAACTTGAAGAGTTGCAGGAGCGTGAGGCAAATGCATTCAGGGTGCGTAAAGATATATATCTATTTCAATTAGATTATTTATCAGTCTCGTCATACAGCGTGCGCATGAATACAAAGTGCCCCTTCGTGAGCCACAGGGCGACGAGGATACCCCTGAAAAGCTTGAAGCCGAGAGGGTTGCGGATCAAGCTGTTATTGACGATGGTAAGCCCTTTCGTTATACTTGCATACACTTCCGTCAGCTGACATCATTTTCCAGCCGAACCGTTGACTGAAGAAGAGATTGCTCGGAAGGAAGAGCTGAGTAAGCAAGGATTCGACAACTGGAGTAAGCGTGACTTCCAGCAATTCATCAAGGCCATTGAGGCACATGGAAAGTGAGGAATACTTCTTTAATTGGCATGACAGTCCTCTGACAGTTCTTGAAGGAATGCACCGTTCCAAGTTCTTGCTGATGAGATTCAGAATAAGACTGCAGCGGAGGTTCAGGCGTACTCAAAGGTCTTCTGGAAGCGGTGGCATGAACTCGAAGGTGAGCTAAGCCTACCTCACAATTGGGGACATTTACTTACAGATCTTTCAGACTTCCAGCGTATTGAACAGCGTATCCTAGAAGGCGAGGCACGCCGCGAGAAGCAACAAAATCTTGAAATCCTTCTAGAAAAGAAGATCCAATCTGTTCGCTTCCCTATGCAGGAGCTCGAACTCAACTATCCCATCGCCAAGGGCAAAGTCTATAGCGAAGAAGAGGATCGATATCTCCTTTGCCGCCTCAACCATTACGGCCTCTCGAGTCCTGATGTTTATGACCGCATTAAAAAGGACATCTCCGAGTTCCCTGTGTTCCGCTTCGACTGGTTCTTCAAGAGTCGTACTCCACAGGAACTTTCGAGACGTTGCCATACCCTTCTTGGGCTGATTGCGAAGGAGCATGAGGATAGAGTGAAGGAGGATCAACAGAAGGGCGCGAAGGGTGCGAGAGGACTCAAGAGATCGTTTGCAGAAGTTACGGATGTCGATACCTCAAGAAGATCGACACCTTCTGCTGCAGCACCTGCACCTAAGAAGCAGTATAAGAAAAAGAAGGTGTAAAATAGATGATCTTTATTGTTACTTTGTCGTCTTGTTACATTCCACTTATTTTTGAAATCATTTCGTGAGTAGATGTATTGTATTTTCTCTAGTATTAGCCCCGGAATATTACTGTGTTATGTACTTTTGTGATGTGGTCTGCTTCGGAATCTATCTTTGATTCGAAATCTTGTTTGTCAGCTTGGAGTTTAGAAATGTGAGTTTGAAGGCTAGATATTTTGGAAGCTATTTCCTTTAAGGTTGTTTCATATTGTTGTATCGAGTTCCAGAGAGTGACTTTCAGCATCCACTGGAGCGACGTCTGTTGCTAGCAGATGTGTCAAAGCTTCATCATGATGAAAAGTGTTACATGGAACCTTACATTAGTCAAGAGATAAAAGGGTAAAAAGTAACGAAAGAACGGAAGTCACTCACCATGTGCGCAGGTCTAGTAGCTGGTGAAGGGATCACTGGCATGCTAGGATATGGGTGGGCTATGTTTTCTCAATGTTTTCTTGTCCCTCATACTAATGAGTCAGCTGACAGTCCTGCCAGGAATTCTGTAAAATGCTAATTTTCCAGAACAAGTACGAGAATCTACGTTAAATATAACACCTTGAATAAATCGCTGAAGATTAAGGTAGGACTATGATGGTCGTCCAGTCACTGGTTCTCAACAGTTGGTTTCAAAGTACTGTATAAATTCCGCAATATGTAAGATTGGAATTTAACACACGTTATGTAAATATTTAGTACCTTTCACTGGTCCACTTACACACGTCCAAAGTATCTATATGGTTCAAGTTGCTTGGAAATACTTCCGAACTCTGGCCGGGCTTAGATATTCCGGAGCTGTTGATGCGGGCGCTCCGAGGTGTGTCGCTGACACAGACTCCGTTTCATCCGTTTCCACGGAATGAGTTTATATCCCAGCTATGTCAGGAGCGTAGTCAGCGTACTTCAGATTCGGTGGAGTATAAAATGAGCGAGCTCAACGTGTGGGTTCTCCATCACGTCCAATTCAACGACTTCCTTCGACAATCAACACCAACAACTCACAAAACTCTCTTCCATCGAACATACAGACTATGGTTGGACAAGTAAAAGAAATCAAGTCTCTTAAGGACTTCAATGAGATAGTATGTTACCGTATTTTTTTATGAAGCTTCATATAACTCATTGTATTGAATAGATCAACTCTGGAAAGCCCGTCCTCATCGACTTCTGGGCGACGTGGTGTGGACCCTGCAAGGTCATTTCACCCATCTTCGAAAAGCTAGCAGCAGCTGCGCCAGAAGGTCTCGAATTCTACAAAGTAGATGTCGATGATCAAGAGGTATATTTTATCTGAGATTTTCGCTACTTGGTATACATACTGATATCATTTATGTAGGAAATTTCTGCGGCAGTCGGCATTCGCGCCATGCCAACGTTCCATATGTTCAAGGATGGTAAAATTGAGAAAACAGTTATGGGTGCCAATCCAGCAGGCCTTCAGGTTTGTATACGCACTGTAATTACTTCGTCATGAATCTGACATTCTGTCCAGGCATTAGTCAATGACGCGGCTGCACTGGTTGCATAAAACGCCATCTATGCAACACAAAATGCAATATCACTCTGTTTTCTCACTCCCTCTCTTACAGTACTTTATAATTAATCTTAAATTATCTTTGTATTAATTGTCATATCATGTATTGTTAATGCACCTCTAGAAGATGTACAAATAGACGCATTAGTATATGATTTGAAATAATTTCCATTGACCTTCCAAACCTAAGTAATGTATATTTGCTCAAGTTGACACCTTCGATCGAGGTCTGAATTGTCAGGGTCTTTTTGCACGAGGATTAACACCGAGTGGCAAAGAATTAAGACCTGTGTTCAGCCATTATTCTGAGGGTCTTCCACAGCATGCCCACAACATTGCTCTTGCTCTCCTGAAAGTTTAGAAAGACATGAAAAGAAGAAGCCGGGCCTGTTGTGCTGGACGTAGTGGATTCTCCAACTCCATAAGCACCTTGAACTTCTCTAAAGAAAGCCTCGTGACACACATCCTTCACATTGATGAATGAAGTGGGGTTCAATTTCTTCACGTTCCCTCACTTCCTTTAGATTTCCAACCAGACATTCGCATGGCATCTCCCAAGCTTGGCATCGATTTGAATTTCATAGACATTTTACTATGACCGGGACGCAATAACGAAACCGGAGACAAATGACGTATTATATCGATGGGCACTACACAGGTCACCGTTGGCGTATATAAGGGAGAGGTCTCGCAGCCCATTCTACCCAACTCATACATACCCTCATCTCACAATGACCATCTCATCCGGACAAAACTATCACATCGTTAACGTCAAGTCAAACACTGCACTTGACTTGTCTGGGACTGACCAGACGTCCAGTACGTGTTACCTTTGTTTCATTCATGTGTATGCGGACTGAATTCTTTTCATAGTTATTGGCTGGACTAGCCATCAAGGAGACAACCAGAAAGTAATCATACCCTGTACTATTTCCTAGTATCCGTCCTCACCTCAACCCGCTATTGTAGTGGCGTCTCGAGCAGCGCGAGGGTGGACGTTGGACCTTTCGCAACGTTCACTTCGGCAAGTATTTGGCTATCCAAGACCAACCCGGGGATGGCACCCCTCTCGTCGCAGTCGATCAACCCTTCGAATGGGACATCTTCCCTGATAAAGAAGATCAAACCGTCTACAGGTAACTTTGAGGGTGCTCTCAATATAACTGTAGAACTAAACACGCTTGCCTCAGGATCTTCCTCCCCAACGGACCCAATCAACTGAACGTCGACTTGTCCGACCACGGCAACCCCAACGACGGCACACCTGTTACTCTCTGGGGAAAGTGGCAGGCCGGCACAAACCAGACCTGGAGATTCGAACAAGGTCAGTGGTTTAGGGTGCGATTGGCTTCTTACTGACCGAATCTTTCCGCCATGAACATAGCAGCATAAATGAACAATGGACTCTTCACGTGTAGCATTAGCTTGGCAGTATTAAGGAAGGAATCAACTTTAACAATGACATAACTTACCCTACTGATGGAGTGATAATTGCGTGAACGCCCTTTGTGCTAGAGGCTGAGCAGAATGAACGTCATTCGCCATGAGACAGGGTTGTGGTGAGGCGCATTGAGCTCATCGACATCACAACAAAGGACTGGCGCGACTATTCAATAAAAGAAACGTTCATAGATGTCTTGTACCTATGACAGAATACTTCATATTCATTTGCTTGTCACTCTTCCCAACTACCCGCCATTCCTCCAGCAGGCCTCGGCTTCAATCCTTCAGGTCTATTCGCACCAGAGGCATATTCTTTAGTAGGTCCCACTCCAGCACCTCTTGGACGAAGTTCGATAGATTCGTCTTGTGGAGGAAGAGACAGGACTCGCGGTGGTAGCTTGGGTAATTCGCCAGAAGCTACCATGTGTTGGCGTTTTTCTAGATCATGCGCCCACATTGCAGCTCCAATGCGGTTGCTGATTGTGAAAGCGAGACCTATGATGGGAAAGCTCTCTAGGAAGGCTGCAACGAAACCGAAAACTGGGTGGAGATATCAGAGAAACGACCACAATATGGCGGACATGAGACGTACTTCGATAATCCCATTTACGTTCTTCCATGAAGAGTGCGACTTCGTGATCGGTCATTTTCTTGGATTTGAAGTAAGGGAGATGAAGATAATGCGCCGTCCCGATGGCCTTGAGCCAGCAAGAGATCAAGGTACCGACAAGAGGGTATAAGTCAAGTGGAGCGAATATAACTATGAGCCACAAGTTATTGTCAGTATAATAATGAGTTAGAGTACATAAAAATATACTTTTACGTATGACAAGGCGTGCGACACCATTGGTGACCCACTTTGCCCAGCGTCGGCCACCAACTGCGACCTGTGGAGGGGCCTGCCATTCCTCCACGTAAGGTCCCCAGAAATTAGGGCCTTTACCTCTGGATTGTACAGTCAGCTCCCATGCCCTATCTCGCGCAATTCGAAGATTGCGTGACAGGAAGAACATCAGAATGACATTCAGCTGGGAGGATAGGAACATGACAGTTGCATCTGCGTAAAGAGCAGGGTGAGCCACAGTCTAATGCAACTGATATGAACGCACATGTTACGAGGTCGAAGGGTATCTTATAACCGAATATGGTCTCTTGGGATAGACCAGTTACACGAGGTGAGCTTGGACGAACTTCATCAGTTAGATATCCCGTCTTCTCGAGCAACTCAGCCTACTTTTTCAAGAAGAAACGAACGAATGTTCGCTGCAAATTGAATGTCAGAGCAGACTAAAACGAAGGAAAATCATAAGCTCCTCGAATTCCTCAGTGTAAGAAACAAGCTTACCCAGGCGAAACCAACAATCAATCCACGTTGTGTTCCATGTTGGACCTTCGCCCAGATGGGACGGTAGAGGTAAGGATCGGTAATAAGGCGATACACACCCACTATAGCATATGAAGGAGAAAATTGAAGTCGACTTTCTCGAGCGTTGAACGAAGGGTCAGAAGCTCGTAATGGCGGTTTGATGTTGGAGGAGGACATGTCTGATGACACGTGATATGACGCGTACATAAGGACCCATAGTCCAGATGGGTAATCATCATATTAAATTAATTTACAATGGAATCCAATATGAAATAATATTATGCAGAACTAATTAAATGGATACATAATTATATTGTTTTTTCAAGTATTAGAGTTGTAATACATTCCCAGTCACCCGACTTCACCAATTTCTAGTCAAATGACTTTCAGTTTAGTTTATGCATCTTCCTTTGAGTCAAGTGAATATTCAGAAAATAATCCACTCCTTTCCCCTTCCCAATTATCTAGTGCTTCCCAACCGTCTGGTGTCGGGAGCCACCGAATCCATACGACGACAGAAGAGAGGAGAGTGACGAGGAACAATCGTGTCCTGAAGTCATGGTAGCCTCTCCCTCTAATTTAGAATTGGATAAAGACCTATTGCGAGTCTTTTTGCTTGAATTTAGGGGTGGGGTAGGGAGACATGGTGCAGAGCCGGCAAAACCGTATTGAAGTTGAAGAGCGGCGAAGGCAGATTCATAGTTCTTCTAAATAGCTATTAGGCATAACTCTAGAAGAGGGTATGAGCATACATACTTGAGACATTTGAAGAGAAGTTGTTTAGAGTCGTTTAAAGTAATAGGCAGCGAGAGAATAGTTGACTGAAGTTCGAATTAATTGTGTTTCCTTTAGGCTTTGAGTAAAGAAAGTAGCCTTCCTGATTTGCTTATATACTAGACAACTCCCTCTTAAAATTATTCAAGAATCCTCCTCATCCGATGCTCCCCCGGCCATGCATTCATTGTCTTCGGGTAACAACTTGTTGGTGCAAGGCGATAATCCTCGCACAGCAGGTCCAGAGTAGGCGAGGTAAGCGTGAGGCGCGTAAGGCGCTGTCAAAGGGAGCCCGGAAGAAAATCTTAAGAATGTAAATACTAGTAAGCGCGACACTCCTTCACTTCGCCGTGATGATAGGTGGGAAGGTGGCTAGTGAGCGATGCCTTTCGCCCTGTCTAGAAGAATTATTCAAAATGGGTAGCTCTGCAGACGAACTGAGGGTATTTCATTGATTAGATCCGGCCCTCCAGGGCCTACGTTTCTTACGACAGTTGTAAGGACTTGGGTCCTGCACACCTGTTCCGTTCAATGAGATCGATGAGATCTGACAGATGTACCAACCAGCACCAGGATCACATCACAGAAAAAGTTTGTCAAGGATTCCGGTTCCTTTCAGCGCAGCCTCCGTTTTCCGTGAAAAACCTGGGAGCTAAAAGAAGTGAATGCTGTTCCCCGCATCCGGTAAGGCTGAAGCGCTGAGGCGGTTGCTTCTTCGTTGTGCCCTCGTCGAAGTTCTTCTCTAGGCAATTTCCACGCGTCAATAGCAAGTTCTTATTTTTATTCAATTCGTGTCGGAATGAGCGCTGGAAGATAAAGGCTGTTCGTTGACCGGACGCCTGCGTGGTTGAGCTGCGAGATACGAATCGCTGAGAAAATTCAGCAAAATATGGAGGTTGTTGACTTCATTCATTTCTTGCGAATATCTGTCTCGACATGTAGCAGTTTCCGGGGCCCCGCAGATGTCAAGAGCGATGCGGAACAGCTGACACTCAAGGTGAGAGAATAGTTTGACTGCACCAGAAAAACTCTTCGATTATAAAATCAGCATTGGAACATTATCCGCTTCCAATAGACCGAAAAAAGCGAACAAATATTCGACCAACGGCAGTCTTCCTCTTGTTACGTTGTATAAATGTCTTGTCCATTGCCCTCGAAACCTCTCTCTTCACCATCTGCACGTCCGCCGCTGGCGGGGAAGAGCGAGAAATTGGCAATTCCATCCATGGCCCGGAATCCAGGTACAGCCTGCAGTGTGTGCAAGAAATATTTGGCGTAGAGTGGGGTGGTTGTTACTCGCTATTCTAAATTTCGGTTTTTAATGTCAGGAAGCCCATATAGGGGCTAACACCGTATACGCGAAGAGTTTGAAGATGGTGGAACATGAGGGCAAAGTAATCAATTCCTTGAGTATCCATTCTGCAACAGCAGTGCTGAGGGATATAAATAAAACTTCAATGAGTACCATAAATGACCGTTCACCTCGTTAAGTGACACTGGTTTGACAACGGGAACTGCTCGTTTAATTGCTAGATAACTCAAATTAGGGAGGACTTCAGAAATTCTCTGTAGTGCTTTGATACTATAATTTCCTGTTGTAGTCGTTGAGATCCAAGGCCGTAATGTTATTCAGATATAGATCGGGAAAGATGCTATTTTCGTGAATGCGTAACTCGTTCACCGAAGGTCTTCCCTTTAGAACTTCTTGGATCAATGGATATGAAGCTCCAATCCGCTTCAAATTTGGTAGAGCTGTAGGTAAAAGAGTAACTGATGAAAGGTGATACGGACCGAATGTTTCGATATCTAAATCCTCGAGATTGACTCCAGTTTCGCATATTGTTGTCAAAGTTTCTGAGAGGACCTGCTCATAAAAGTATCGCAATTTTTGAGACTCAACCCGAATCTACGAAGCTTGCGACACTGAGGAAGGATATCTCTTATGAGAGGCGGAATAAACATGGCGTCAACTGGACCGACAATAGCTTCGATAAGGTCGGCATGGGTCTACTTGAGGAGGTGGCTTGCATAGCGTAAGACGACGGCGGGATGCAGGGTTATAGGAAACGAAAAAGGTGTCGTGGGCCGTGTTGACGGGATTGAAGATACATGAAAACGAAGGGTTAGGCCCGAAAGTCGAGAGGCTCCGGTCATAGCGGCGAAGCGTTGGGAATCTTTTTCCTGGCGTTGTATGTACCAGTTATGCTCGACGAACGTGATTTCGCGAAGATTGGTGACGGCGCGAACCAAGGGCAAGAGGCTCGTTCGTTCTCGGAGATAATTAATCCGTTTGATGGTGTAGAGAAGATACGCATAACATTTTCGAAGGCGTCCTGGGCGTTGATTGTCAAATGCTTTGAAAGTGAGGCCTTGAAAGAGACAGATAAACGCTGCTCCGCGAATCATTCAAGAG
>Ga0157379_10005382_pt1 | contig 10994 bp, 8 predicted proteins | sample S25metaG_FD_121802 | JGI IMG/M metagenome (GOLD analysis project Ga0157379, IMG submission 121802) | Switchgrass rhizosphere microbial communities from Kellogg Biological Station, Michigan, USA - S2-5 metaG | ecosystem: Host-associated > Plants > Roots > Rhizosphere > Soil | place: USA: Michigan... | reverse complement strand
TCCCACGAGCGGATCGAGTTGCGCCGGTTCGCTCCTCACCGGGACCGTGTTCTTCGTCGGTCCGGGGGCGCGCGAACAGCTCGCGCCATACGTCCCGCGGGTCGGCCACGACCCCGTGGTCGGCACGTTCCGCCTGACGGTCCCCTAGCCCGTGACCCGGAACCCCTGCGCGCGCAGCGCCGGGCACACGGAGCCGACCGCGAACCGCCGCCCGTAGTACTCCGCCTCGGAGACGAGCCGGGCCGTGGCGCCGAGCGCCTCGGTGTGCGCGAGCAGCCTCAGGACCGAGTCGGTGAAGCGCACGTCGCGCAAGGGGCGGCTGATCCTCCCGTCCTCGATGAGGAACGTCCCGTCGCGCGTGGTGCCCGTCAGCAGCGTCTGCTTGGGGTGGACGACGTTGACGTACCACAACCGCGTCACGTAGATCCCGCGCTCGATCGGCGCGACGAGCGCGTCGACGTCCGCGGCGTCGCCGGGTGCGAGCACGAGGTTCGTGGGGGCGACGCCGTGCGGGTCGCCGCCGGGTGCGAGCGCATGGCCGGTCGAGACGGCGCCGTCGCCGGCCCGCGCGGCCGATCGCGTGTCATGGCAGACGTGCTCGGCGATCCCGCCGGCGATCAGCGGCAGCGCCCGCTTCGGGACGCCCTCGAGGTCGAACGCGCGCGGCCAGGTGCGCGCGTGCCCGGGCTCGTCGCGCAGGTCGATCGCCGGCGCGGCGACGGACGTGCCCAGCCGCCCGTCCAGCGCCCCGCGGCCCTCCGCGTGTGCGAGGCCGTTGAAGGCCAACCACCCCAACATCTCCAGCAGCGCGCCGACGGCGTCGGCGTCCAGGACCACGGGATACTCGCCCGGCGGCAGCTCGGCAGGCTCTTCGGGCCACACCTTGGCCGCCGCCCGACGAGCGCCCGCGCCGGCGTCCAGCGCCTCGGCGCCGACCGCCGCCTGGCAGTCCCAGCCGGTGCGCCCGCGCGCGTCGCGGCAGACGACCTTCAGGTAGGCGTCGCTCACGCGGTCGACCGCGACGACGCCGGCGGTCGAGGCCAGCGCGGTCTCGACGCCGCCCGCGGTCCACGTCCCGAAGGCCTCGAGGCCCGCCTCGTGCGCCACGGCGAACACCTCGCGCAGCGCGGCGCCGCCCGGCGCGGGGTCGGCCTCGGCGGTCGCGCTGTCCCAGCCGTCGTGGGTGGGATAGCCGCCGGTGGGCGGCTGGGGGAGGCCCGGGTGATCGCCCGGGCCACCCGCGGCGCGCGCGGCGGCGGCCGCGGCGTCCGTCGCCCGGCGGGCGGTGGCGCGCAGCGCGTCGTCGTCGACGACGTTGGTCGTCGCCGCGCCGACGTGGCCGTTGCGCACCGCGAGCAGGTGCACCGAGGTGTCGTCGATCTCGGTGGCCTGCGTCGGCGCCGTGCGGGCGTAGCGCAGCATCAGCGAGCGCTCGCGCGTCACGGTCGCCTGGCCGTCGCCGTCCAGGAAGGCCAGCGCCCGCGCGGCGAGCTCTGCGGGGGACTGCCGAGCGGTCGTCACGCCACACCCACCTGCACGTCGCGGAAGCGCGCCGGCGCCGTGCCGTGCGAGACCGCCATGATCTGGCCCGGCTCGCCCTTGCCGCAGTTCGTCAGGCCGTGCAGCGCCCACGCCTCCGGGCCGCACACGGCGTCCAGCGAGCCCCAGAAGCGCGGCGTGATCCCGGCGTAGGACGGGTTCCGGTACAACTTGCCGAGCTGTCCACCGCGGATCTCACGGGCGACCTCGGTGGCGAACTGGAACTGCCAGCGGCGGTCGTCGATCGACCACGAGCGGTTGCTCTCGAGGTACAGCCCGTCGTCGGTGTCGGCGATGAGGTCCTCGAGCGACCCGGCGTCACCGGGCTCGACCGACACGTTGGTCATCCGCACGATCGGCTGGCGGGCGAAGCCGTCGGCGCGCGAGCAGCCGCCCGAGCGCTCCAGGCCGATCGCCGCGGCCGACTGGCGGTCCGACAGCGCCGCGCGCAGCACGCCGTCGGCCACCAACATGGTCCGCGCCGCGGCCACCCCCTCGTCGTCCCAGCCGAACGAGCCCAGGCCGCCCGCCAGCGTGGCGTCGGCGCTGACGTTCAGCCGGTCGGAGCCGTAGCGCAGCGCGCCGCCCGCGAGGTCCTCCGGCGTGACCCAGCTGGTGCCCGCGTAGGAGGCCTCGCCCAACAGCATGCGGTCGAGCTCGAGCGCGTGGGCGACCGACTCGTGCAGCTGCAGGGCCAGCTGCTCGCCGTGCAGGACGATCGTGCGCAGCCCGTCGGGGCACTCGGGTGCGGTGAGCAGCTCGATGGCCTCCGCGGCGACGCGCGGCGCGTGTCGCGCGAGGTCGAGGCCGAGCACGTGCTCCCAGCCCGCGCCGGCGACTGTGCCGCCGTGCGAGCACGGGTAGGTCCGCGTCTGCAGCTCGCCGTCGCCGACCGCGGTCGCCTCGATCCCGGCGCCGCACGTGGTGAACGCCTGCGTGACCGCGGTGCCGTCGCTGGTGGCCAGCGCCTTGCGCGTGCGGGTCATCGTCGCGCTCGCCTGCGCGCGGGCGATCCGCGCGTCACCGCCCATCCCGGCCACGGCGGCGAAGAGGTGCTCGAGGCGCTCCTCCAGCGAGAGCGCGAACGGGTCGAGGTCGCACGGGCCGTCCCAGTGTCCGGTCTGCGGCGTCACGGGCGCCAGCGGACGCGCGCCCGCCGCGGGCTGCGCCTCGGCGACCGCCAGCGCGCGGACCAGCGCGGCCTCCGCGCCCGCCGCGCTCACGTCGCGCGTGGCGGCGAAGCCCCACGCGCCGCCGACGAGCACCCGGATCCCGAGGCCCTCGGACTCCTCGGCGTCGACGGCGTCGACGAGCTCGTCGTGGACGGCCAGCGACTCGGCCCGGTGGTGGACGTGGCGCGCCTCCGCGTACGCGCACCGCCCGGCGGCCCGGTCGACCGTGAGGCGCAGGAGATCGAGCATGGCCCGCACCCTAGAGCTCCTAGACTGCCGCCATGTCGGCCCAGCCCACGGGAGCCCGCGTCCGGTTGGCGGAGCTGGTCGCGATGATCTCGCTCGGCACCGACCTCGGGATGGGGCAGCCGATGGAGCACGTGCTGCGCCAGTCGCTGATCGCGCTGCGGCTGGCCGAGCGGGTCGGTCTGGACGAGCACGAGCGCGTCGCCGTCTACTACGTGAGCCTGCTCGCCTGGGTCGGCTGTCACGTCGACGCCTATGAGCAGGCCAAGTGGTTCGGCGACGACCTCGCGCTCAAGGCCGACACGCGCTTCGTCGACCTGAACGACCTGCCCGCGAAGGTCTTCGTGGCCGGCCGGATCGGTGCCGGCCGCGGCCTGCTGGAGCGGGCGCGCCTGGGCGTGCAGTACGTCGGCGACGGGCTGCGCCCGCGCGAGGCGATCGAGAACCACTGGCGGGCGACGAACGCCCTGGCCGAGTCGCTGGGCCTGTCGGCCGACGTGCGCGACGGCCTGTACCAGACGTTCGAGCGCTGGGACGGCAAGGGCGTGCCCGCCGAGGTCCGGGGCCACGACATCCGCGTCGCGGCGCGCCTCGTGAACCTCGCCGACGTCGTCGAGGTGTTCCATCGCGCGGGCGGCGTGGACGCGGCGGTCGCGGTGGCGCGGGAGCGCAGCGGGACGCAGTTCGACCCCATGCTGGTCGAGCTGTTCTGCGCCGCTGCGCCGGACGTCCTGCGCGGCCTCGACGAGCTCACGACCTGGCCGGCGGTCATCGATGCCGAGCCGGCGCTCGAGATCGTGCTGACCGAGCCCGAGCTCGACGGCGCGCTGGAGGCGATCGCCGACTTCACCGACCTCAAGTCGCCGTGGACGATCGGCCACTCGCGCGGCGTGGCCGACCTCGCGCACGCGGCCGCCGCGGCCGCGGGGATGCCGGCGTACGAGGCGACGCTCGTGCGCCGGGCCGGGCTCCTGCACGATCTCGGTCGCCTCGGCGTCTCCAACGCCATCTGGGACAAGCGCGGGCCGCTCACCGCGGCCGAGCTCGAGCGCGTGCGCCTGCACCCGTACCTCACCGAGCGCATGCTCGCCTCCTCGGCCGCCCTGGCGCCGCTCGGCGCGATCGCCGTCCAGCATCACGAGCGCCTCGACGGCTCCGGCTATCCCGGCGGCCTGTCGGGCGACGCGCTGACGCCGGCGGGGCGGATGCTCGCCGCGGCCGACGCCTACCACGCGATGACCGAGGCGCGGCCCCACCGCACGGCGCGCCCCGGCGAGGAGGCCGCCGCCGAGCTGCGCGCCGGCGTCCGTCGGTCGCTGTTCGACGGTGAGGCCGTCGAGGCCGTGCTGGCCGCGGCCGGCCATCCCGCGCGGCACCGGCGCGACTGGCCCGCCGGGCTGACGAGCCGCGAGGTCGAGGTGCTCCGGCTGCTCGTCCGGGGGCTGTCGAACAAGGAGATCGCCGAGCAGCTCGTCATCTCCCGCAAGACGGCGGGCAGCCACGTCGAGCACATCTACACCAAGCTCGGCGTCTCCAACCGCGCGCAGGCCAGCCTGTTCGCGATGAAGCATGGCCTGATGACCGTGTGAGCGGGCGCCGCCCGGAAGATCGGGCGAACGCCCGATGACGGGTCGCGCCGCCGATCGTACGGTCGCCGGCATGACCCTCCTCCCCGACACCACCACCTCGACCACCACCCTCGGGCGGCTCGGCGGCTGGGCGGCCGACCACCGCCGCCTCGTCGTCCTCGTCTGGGGCGTCGTCGTCCTCGCGCTCGGCGTGCTGGCGCCGTTCGCCGACCGGGCGCTCTCGGGCGCCGGCTGGGAGGCTCCGGGCTCCGAGTCCGGGCAGGCCCGCCGCGCGATCGAGGCGCAGTTCCCTGGCCAGGGCTCGTATGCGCTCTCCGTGGTCGTGGCCGGCGACGGTCCACGCGTCGGCGACCCGCCGATCCAGGCCGCGATCGCCCGAGCCGAGACCCTGCTGCGCGACGACCGGGCCGTCCGCGGCGTGCTCGCCCCCCGCCGCGGCGTGACCGTCTCGCGCGACGGCCGCACCGCGATCGTCACCGGGCTCGCCGGCGCCGCGCCGTCGGGGATGGTGGAGGCCGCCGGGCGCCTCGAGCACCGCTTGGCGGACCTGTCGGGACCCGGCGTCACCGTGCGCCTCACCGGCCCGGCCGCGATGTGGTCGGACTTCAACCACACCAACAAGACCGCGATGATGACGTCCGAGGGTCTGTCGTGGCCGCTCACGCTCACGCTGCTCGTGCTCGCCTTCGGCACCCTGGTCGCCGCCGGCCTGCCGCTGCTGCTGACGATGGCGGGGCTGCTCGGCGCAGGGGGCCTGCTCTTCGTCTGCGGCCACCTGTTCGACGTGTCGATCTGGGCCATGAACTTCGCGATGATGTTCGCGATCGCGCTGGGCATCGACTACGCGCTGTTCATCGTCGTCCGGTTCCGCGGGCAGCTTGCGCAGGGCCGCTCGCCGCGCGACGCCACCGTGGAGACGATGGCCACCGCGGGCAAGGCGGTCCTGGCCAGCGGCCTCACGGTGATCGCCGCGCTGCTGGCCGTGATGCTCGTGCCCGTCCCGACGTTCCGCTCCGTCCCGCTCGGCATCGTGCTGGCCGTGCTGTCGGTCCTGGCGGCGACGATGACCCTGCTCCCGGCCGTGCTGTCGGGACTCGGGCACCGGATCAACGGCGGCCGGATCCGCCTGCCCGGCGCCGCCGAGCCGCGCAGCGAGCGCTTCGCCGCCTGGGGGCGCCGCCTGTGGGCGCGGCCGTTGCCCTACGCCGCCGGCGCGCTGGCGTTCCTCCTGCTGGTCGCCGCGCCCGCGGTCGGCCTGCGCACCGGGATGCCGACGAGCGCCGTCGTGGCGCAGGACGCCGGCTCCCGCCAGGGCCAGGCGCTCGTGCAACGGGCGTTCGGGGCCGGGGCACCGGGCGGCCTGCAGATCGTGGTCCCCGAGCGCGACCTGGCCCGGGCCGAGGGCGTGCTGGCCCACGACCCCCGCATCGCGGCCGTGACGCCCGCGCAACGCTCCGGCGGCCGGGCGCTCGTCACCGCCGTCCCGCGGGCCGGGCTGGGCAGCCGCCAGCTGCGCGCGACGATCGACGCCGTGCGCGCGGCGCTGCCCGCCGGCGCGCTGGTGGGCGGACCGGCGGCGGAGGACCGCGATCTCGAGCGCGCGCTCACCGCCCGGCTGCCCCTGGTCGTCGGCGTGATCATGGGGCTCGGGTTCCTGCTGCTGGTGGCGCTGCTGCGCGCCCCGCTGGCCGCCGCGGCGGCCGTCCTGCTGAACCTGCTCGCGACGACCGCCGCCTTCGGCGTCGCGCGGCTGCTCTTCCAGGACGGCGTGCTGGCCGGGCCGCTGGGCTTCGCGCCGCAGGGCTTCGTGGACGCCTGGGCGCCGATCTTCTTCTTCGCGCTGGCGTTCGCGCTCGCGATGGACTACACGGTGTTCCTGCTGGCGACGACCAAGGAGCTGTACCTGCGCACGGGCGACCCGCGCCGGGCCGTCGTCGAGGGCCTGGCCGGGACGGGCCGGGTGATCAACGCCGCGGCCGCGGTCATGGTGGTGGTCTTCCTGACCTTCGCCGTCACGGGCCCGATCCCGCTCAAGGAGATGGGCTTCATCCTCGCGGCCGCCGTGCTGCTCGACGCGACCCTGGTGCGCCTGTTGTTGCAGCCCGTCGTGCTGCGCCTGCTCGGGCGCCACGCGTGGTGGATGCCGGCCTGGGCCGACCGGCTGCTGCCCGACGTCGGGCTGTCACACGGCGCTCACCAGGCGGCGTCGTAGAGCGCGCGCAGCTCGTCGCGGTCGGCCGGCGGCGGCGTGTGGGCGAGCTCCGGCCGCCGCGCCGCCGCATCGGCGCAGTCGGCGAGGAGGTCGTGCGCGACGCCCAGGCGGCGGATGCCGTCGGCGCCCGCGCGGCGGGCCAGGCGCTGGGCGAGCGCGGTCAGGGTCCCGTCGGGGTCGACGCGCCGGGGGAAGCGGCGCTCGAGCGCGCCGATCGCCACCGGCAGCACCGCCGCGTTGGCCTGGCCGTGGCCGGCGCCGCCGATGCGCACCAGCGTCTGGGACAGGACGTGGCTGAGCCCGTACCACGCGCCGCCGATCGCGTAGCCCGACAGCAGCGCGGCCTGGGCGAGCTGCTCGCGGGCGAGATACCCCGGGTCCCCGTCCTCGACGATCCACGCGACGTCGATCAGCCGCATGGCCTCGCGCGCGGCGAGGGTCGGGACGGGCGAGGCCAGGGTGGTGAGGGGCGCCTCGACCGCGTGGGCCAGCGCGTTGGCCGAGCTGGCCGCGAGCTCGGCGACGGGCTGGCTGGCCGACAGGTCGGGGTCGTTGATGACGATCGCCGGGCGGACCTGGCGCGCGGTGGCCTCGTGGCCCTTGGGGCGCCAGTGCACCGCGGTCATCTCGGCGGCGCTGAGCGTCGTCGGGATCGCGGCGGCCCGGGCCCCGGCGCGGGTCCCGACGATCGCCTTGACGACGTCGATCACGCGGCCGCCGCCGAGTGCGACGAGCAGCTCGCCCTCGGCGACGTCGGCGAGCTGCGCCGCGAGCTCGTCGACGCGGCCCGGTCCGACGTGGTGCACGCTGCTCGCCCCGGCGACGACGTCGGGGGCCGCGGCCTCGGCGCGCGGGGTGGTCAGCAGGGTGTAGGGGTCGCCCAGGAGGCCGGGCGCGGCGCCGATCGCGCCGCGGCCGAAGACGATGGTGCGCTCGCCGTCCTGCCACGTGAAGTCCATGCGCTGCATGGTCGCACCGCAACCTCACGCGGTCCTGGCACGTTCCAACAGACACGATGCGCCGCTCGTTGTCGTCCCTCCTGGCGCTCGCCGCGCTCGGCGCGGCCGCCGCTCCCGCCCACGCCGCCGACGAGGTGCTCGCCCACGTCGACCGCCCGACGCCGATCGCCGCCTACGGCGGCCGCGTCGCCTGGAGCGCGCGCACGCCCGACGGCCGCGCGTTCCGGCTGATGACCTGGTCGGGCGGGGTGGTCAGCGAGGTGCCGGTGGCGCCGCGCAAGGTCCCGTTCGACGTCGATCTCGGGCCCGCGCCCGATGGCTCGGTCGTCGCGGTGTACTCGCGCTGCGCCACCGAGGGGGTCGCCGGTGGGTTCGAGAGCGCGAGCTACCTCGCCGGCCGGGGCTGCGACATCTACCGCTATGACTTCGCCGGCGGCCACGAGTCGAAGATCGAGGAGGTCAGCTCCCCGACGGCGTCGGAGGTGTGGCCGACCTACTGGAAGCAGCGCGTCGCGTTCGCGCGCGTCTACGACAACAAGCGCAGCTACCCCTACATCTACGAGAACGGCCTGGGGGACGCCCAGGGGTCGATCCGCATGCCGGGCGGCCAGCGCAACACGTGCGCGCGCAACGGGCGTGGCGGCCGGACGGTCTGCACGGACGACACGCGCTCGCAGCCGCTCGAGCTCGAGCTCTACGGACGGCGGCTGGCCTTCGCCTGGAAGTACACCGACCTCGCGCCGGGCTTCGCCTACGACCTGCGTCTCGACGACGTCCAGTCCCACGACGGCGACCCCCGGCGCCTGGTGCACCAGAGCGGCGGCGGGCTGACCGAGATCATCCTCGGCTGGCCCGGGTTCGAGGGCGGGCAGATCTTCTGGTCGGCGTCGTGCTTCGGCGACCCGGGCGGCTGTCCGCACCGGCGTGTGCTCGCACGGTCGCAATACACCGGCCCGCTCGCGCCGGCGACCGTCGACCCGGTGGACTTCGTCGTCAGCGCCGACCGCGACGCGGGGTTCACCTACCTCGTGCGCGACACGTTCGGGGGCGGCGGGTCGGAGTGCCGCGGCGACCCCGACGTCCCCGGCGGGACGTGCGAGGTGGTGCGGACACAGCCGGCGTACGGTTAGAAGCTGTTTCAGCTTCTTAATCCTCCAACGTCGCGTCTCGGGCGATCGGGCGCAGCCGGTGGTCGGCGGTGAACAGCCGCCGGGTGCCGAGCAGCGCGACGACGCTCGTGGTCGTCGCCGCCGCGCCGAGGATCACGTACATCAACGCGAGCTGGACGCGGACGGCGTCGAGCGGATCGACGCCGGCGAGGATGAGGCCCGTCATCGCACCGGGCAGCACGACGATGCCCAGGGCCTTGATCCGCTCGATGTCGGGCGCGATCGCCAGGCGCAGGACGCTGCGCACCAGCGGACGCGACGCGTCGGGCCACGGCAGCCCGAGCGCGAGGCGCGCCTCGAGGTCGGCGCGCCGCTCCGAGACCGCCTCGACCAGCCGGCGGACGGCGAGCACGCCCGCCGCCAGCGAGTTGCCGACCACCATGCCGGCCAGCGGCACCACGGTGCGCCCCTCGACGGGGAAGACCCCGAGCGCGAACAGCAGCCCGAGCCCGGCGACGGAGCTGCAGACCAGCGCGGTGAACGCGACGGGCAGGACGCCGGGCAGCTGCGGCGCCCGCCGGCTGACCGTGATCGCCGCGAAGGTCACCATCGCCGCCACCCACAGGAACGAGAACCCGATCCACGTGTCCTGGTCCACGATGATCTTCAGCGCGGCGCCGACGAGCAGCAGCTGCGTCAGCGAGCGCACGACGGCGATCGCGAGGTCGCGCTCGAGCCGCAGCCGGGCGCGCCACGAGAGCACCGCGACGGCGGCCACCATGATGAGCGAGGCGGCGAGGCCCCACCAGCCGACGTCGCCGCTCATGGCGCCACCACCCGTCCCTCGCGCAGCGTGATGATCCGGTCGCCGACGCGCCGCGCCTGGTCGGCGTCGTGGGTGACCAGGACGATGGAGATCCCGTCGTCGGCGAGCTCGCCGGCGAGGCGTTCGATGACGAGCGTGGCCTCGGGATCCAGCGCGCTGGTCGGCTCGTCCATCAGCAGCACGCGCGGCCGCGTGGCCAGCGCACGGGCGAGGCATACGCGCTGGGCCTCGCCGCCCGACAGGGTGTCGGCGTCGCGTCCTAGAAACGCGGCGGGGTCCAGGCCGGCGCGCGCCAGGAGGCCGGCGGGCTCATCGGCCGGCCGGGCGACGGCGAGGTTGTCGGCGACCGTGCCCGGGAAGAGGACCGGCGCCTGGAAGACCATGCCCACCTCCCGGCGGTGGGCGAGCACGTCGCGCGCCGCGAGGTCCTCGCCGCGGTAGCCCACGCTTCCGGCATCGGGGGCCTCGAGGCGGTTGAGCAGCCGCAGCAGCGTCGACTTGCCCGAGCCCGACGCGCCCTGCAGCACGGTGACGCCTTCGGGCGGCAGCTCGAGGGTCACGGCATCGAGCCGGGGGCGGTGCGCGCCGGCGACCGTCACGGCGTCGAGCGCGAACAGGGCCACGCGACGATCATCGCGCCCCGGGCCCCGGAATGGGTCAGCCGGCCGGTGCCGTGCTGCGATCGGGGTTCCAGCTGTAGGCGTAGGAGGGGTCGTCGTGGTCGCGCCACAGGGCGGCCAGGTGCAGCGGCCGGAAGGTGTCCCACATGACCGCGAGCTCGTTGGTGGCCTTGGCGCCGAGCGCCCGTTCGACGGTGCCGGGCTGCGGCCCGTGGGGCAGGCCGGACGGGTGCAGCGTGACGCACCCGACGTCGACGCCCTTGCGTGCCGCGTAGTCGCCCGCCGCGTAGAACATGACCTCCTCGGACTGGATGTTCGAGTGGTGGTAGGGCAGCGGCACGGCCTGCTCGTCCCAGTCGAGCATCCGGGGCGCGAACGTGCAGATCACGAAGTTGGGGCCCTGGAAGGTCTGGTGCGTGGGCGGCGGGAGGTGCAGGCGGCCGGCACGCGGCTCGAAGTCGTCGGCGTTGAAGGTGTAGGGGAAGACATAGCCGTCCCAGCCCACGACGTCGAACGGGTGGCGGTCCAGCACGTAGTGCTGCACGCCGTCGCGGACGCGGACGGTCAGCTCGAACTCGCCGGCCTCGTCGTGGGTCTCGGGCTCGACCGGCCCGTGGAAGTCACGCTGCGAGTAGGGGGCGTGCTCGAGCAGCTGGCCGTAGCGGTTGCGGTAGCGGTGGGGGGTCTCGATCTCGCCCGGCGTGTGGAAGCACACCCAGAAC
>Ga0157379_10005376_pt1 | contig 11001 bp, 19 predicted proteins | sample S25metaG_FD_121802 | JGI IMG/M metagenome (GOLD analysis project Ga0157379, IMG submission 121802) | Switchgrass rhizosphere microbial communities from Kellogg Biological Station, Michigan, USA - S2-5 metaG | ecosystem: Host-associated > Plants > Roots > Rhizosphere > Soil | place: USA... | reverse complement strand
GTTCGGAGATGCGATCTTGAAGGGGGTTCGTTAGAAGCCGGGTCGTTTATGAGAAGGCATGGGTGGGGTGACAGCATGTGAGACTGGTGCTGTTGAAGTTATAGTGACGTGGATAATGATTAGCACCCCCGATAGGAACTGGGGATTGTCGGGATGTGAAGCAGTGCTTATTTATAGGGATCAATTTCCAGGGATTCGATTGTGGGAAATGAGAACTGGGGATTTGGGAGTTGTTGTTGGGAAGTGACAAGCTCTCCTTTGAATCAAAGTCAAGGCCGAAGATTTTCTGCACAATCTCGTGTAATTAGATGAATGGAATAAGAGAATTTTCAAGCGAATTTATCTGTTTCATGACACCTAAATCACAATGTCCAGAATCTACGATTTGGAAACCCTTGAACCATTGGTGGATGCGAAGATAGATACGACAGGGACTAAGCGAATTCCAAAATAAATAGCTATTCGGAGCTCGTGAATTTAGCTGTCAACGACCTTCGATGTTCAGAGATAGGATTTTGAAAGCCAGGACGTTCACGGGAAGAAGAAGACATGGGCGGGGTGGCAGCATGGGGACGTCGATGGGATTGATGAGAAGCGGTCGTGCAGACATGGGTGCGATTTGGAATGTCCGATGTGAAAGGCGGGGTTGTTGGGATGAGGAAGGTAAGTATAGGGAGATGAATTCCTGGGAATGAGGTGTGGGGAACGACTATTAGGAGTACGGAAGGTGGAGGGATGAGGTGGGATCAGAATAAACAGTTAAATGGCCGCCAAAGGAAAATTTCTCCTGTGTAGAGTAGATTTATCAGCCTCGTGAAAGATTAAGCTCTAAGGTTCAGAACACACCAGTGCTTATCCTTCTCTAAAGCAGTGCGCTCAAAGGTAGATGCGCTACAATTGAAGTGCATTCCATGATAGATAACGCCGCCACGAATGTACAAATGCACACAAACTATACCATTGTAAAACAAAAGGGCCAATATAATATATATTTATGAAAGGTCGGCAAGCCTGATTTCTTGTAAAGACATTCCGCAGCTAGTTAGCTGAGGATATAAGAATGACTGCAGTGACCAAATAACGAGGGGCCCCGAGAAATGAAAAACACCTCCAGAAGAAGTGTTACATGTATCAGTTCATACATATCTGGAAGAACATACTGGCGCTTTCTGACTGGCAGAGGAAGTGACTGATAGACAAATGACTCCAGGACTGGCCCTCTCACTGGATCCACAAACGAAATGTTTCCGGGAGGGATTTATCAGCCAGTACGAGTTTTGGGACGGAAGTACTGGGGTCTGTTCCAGAGAAAGTCATTCAAGAGATAAATGACTGTAGCGCTCGGCTGTAAGGTCACGGAACAGCATATCAAAGAATTCTGGGAGGATTTATAGGTCTGATGGGAAGTAGGAATGTACCGTGCTTTCTAGTTGGTAGATCGAGCCGATGAATGGTTTTAGGAATGACCATTACCATCGAAACGGAATTTCTCAGGAAATAGAATACCTTTGGAGAATTTATGTAAAGGCGTGCCGTTGGTCCAGATAGCAGCTGGAGAAGAAATGACTCCAGGGCGTTGCAACGGTAATCCAGGAGAAATAAAATATGACTGGAAAGCGTTTATCAGCGCGTATTCCGGCCGAAGAACCGACTGGATAGCGGAAATAAATGACTCTATGATTGACACCACCACCACGGACCCGCAATTCCAGAGAAAACAAAATATTCCTAGGAGGATTTATCTTGGTAACTCCAACGGAGGGACGTACTGGTGCTTTCCAGTTGGTGGAAGAAGCCGAAGATAAAGAGGGAGTCACTGCCCACGGAACCGCAAATTGAAAACAAAATATTTCTAAGCCGGACAGGATGACCAGCTTGATATCAATAAGAATCAAATAATTTGTAGGAAATGTTCTGTTATCTTGTGAGGGGAACGGTCTTATCTAGTGCAACTGAGAAAGGATGCGTGAAGAAACAATACGGAAAAATCGACAACTCACCATCCTTCCTCTTTCCCGCCACATCATCCAAAACGCACCACAAAAATACCTTTCTTATAATGACAAACCCTCCACCGGAACTCATCCTATGCAAGTCCCCGAACACCCCTTCAGTCAGCATGTCGCTTACTGATACGAGCGCTTCCTCCACTGGGCGGATCTACAAAAGCAAAAAGGCCCCGCGCCGTTGCACCCCACCGTCAAGACTAACCTGTGAGTATCCCTGTCTTTATGTTCGTGTTCTGTGTCGTGTATTAGAAGGAGAGGGGATGATGCTGGTTGTGGAGAACAGTTTGATGTGGGGAATTTGGAAGGAGGGAGATGGATTGAGGGGAAAGGGTACGGATGGGCTTTGGGTGGGGATGCGAGATGGATGCGTTGGACGGGGTGCAGTAGAGGGTTGTGGAGCGGATACTGCTTTTCTGGGTTGAGAATGCGATTCGAACGATATACTGACTTGTTTGCTTTTTTGTGATTTTATAGAAAAGAAAACTAACAATGGGTCGTCGTCCCGCGCGTTGTTACCGTTACTGCAAGAACAAGCCCTACCCCAAGTCGAGGTATAACCGTGGTGTGCCCGATTCCAAGGTAAATCGCCTCCCTTCCCTCTCAATCATAATCGCTAACGCTCCTTCACTAGATCCGCATCTACGATCTCGGCCGTAAGAAGGCATCCGTCGACGACTTCCCCTACTGCTGCCATCTCGTTTCCGACGAATACGAACAGCTCTCCTCCGAAGCCCTCGAAGCAGCCCGTATTTGCGCAAACAAGTATGTTACAAAGACGAGTGGAAAGGATTCATTCCATTTGAGGGTCCGCGTGCATCCGTTCCATGTCTTGCGGATTAACAAGATGTTGAGTTGTGCGGGAGCTGATAGGTGAGGGAGAATATCTTGAGAAGTAAAGTTAAGGTGTTGGTGCTGATGCACTTTACCCTTCTTAGGCTTCAAACTGGTATGCGTGGCGCCTGGGGCAAACCCTATGGTACCGTCGCGCGTGTCAACATTGGCCAAGTCCTCCTGTCTATCCGCTGCAAGGAGGCGAACGCACCTGTCATCCAGGAGGCATTGCGCCGTGCGCGATACAAGTTCCCTGGCCGACAAAAGATCATTGTCAGCCGCAAGTGGGGCTTTACGAATGTGAACAAGGAGGATTATTTGAGGTTGAAGGAGGAGAAGAGAGTGCTCCAGTGCGTATATTTCGAGTTGAAGTTTGGTTATTTTTGTGCTGATTGCGTGGCAGGGATGGTGCCTATGTCAAGTTCATCTCTCACCGCGGTAACTTGGAGAAGAACCTCCGCATGCAAGCGCGTGCTTAAACCCGTTTCCGTGTATTGATGATTCTTGTCGCTTCACGCTCGCTGTATGTATTTTCCCCTAGTTATACCTACGCGTCGTTGCAATCGAATAAGTTCGAGTGCTAGTGTGAGTGCGTGAACCTCCTTTTCCTTCATGCCTCATATTCACTACGTTGTTCTGCATGGTGGACAACGGTAGGGGAAACGAGGCAAAGATTGAATTCCAATACGAGGGACTTACTATCCCCTCTGCCCTGTTTGTTGTCTATTCTCAGGATAATGCGCAATTGGGGCGGATACTGGAGACATCCCCTATAAATACATGTTCCATATGCCATAGCACAGCCTATCGAATGATTTCCTTATCTCGTTCCCGAAGCTTGTCCCTTCGGGGATCAAACTGAGTCATTTTCAAGGATGTCCATGTGGGATTGACAGGACCGAGTTCCAGTTCATGTGTGTTGTGCACCCAAAATCGCTCGACTGGCCAAAAGAGAGTGGATCTGCTATCATCGGTTGTGCGGCGTATCGTGCAGCTTCTTTTCTAGTCATTTCCGGCGGTGTGGAGAAGCACCAAAGCAGGCACCCGGGATCTCTGAGATCAGAGTTTGTATAAGTAGCAACGCGTACATCTTTTGCGCCTCAGCCCGCATCCAACATGGGTGCACCCCCACTCCGAGTGCTCGAGCTGCTCACCACAATCCCTCCCTTTGCATTCACCGTCTTCTTCGTCCTCACCCGTTTACCGATCCCCGTTCCAAAACCCATCGCGCGTCTCGCCCGTCCATTCATCCCAACCCTCCCCGTAAAAGAAGCAGAGTCGCTCGACGAAGAATTCGTCATCGCCGACGCGAAACTCGCCCAGGCCAAAGCACCCGTCCTTGTTCCCCCGCCCGTCGTCACGCCCTCCAAATGGAAGAACGCGCTCCTCAGGATCTTCGCCACCGCCGGGCTCGTCGCTTGGCTCGCCGTCTCTGTTTATAATCTCGTCCAGACGATCCACCACACCCAACACCCATTCACCCTCGCGCCGTATTCACCGTTCTTCGTCTTTGCGTCGTGGGCATACATTTTCTTCCGTCTCGTTCGTACCGCGCATGTCACGCCACCGTACGACGTCTTCGCGCTTCTTCTCGTGCATTTCGCATGTGCATTTGGAGCGTTGTCGTATCAGTTCCTGTATATCAGTGCATCCGCCGCGAATGAGCGTGAACGCGAAGCGCAATATGTGAATCTGGGAGTGGTGTTGGCGATGATTTTGGTGTTGATCTCGATGCCATTGAATGTGAGGAAGCATGGGTATTTGCCTACGAAGCACAAGGAGACGGATGTGAGTGTGGTGAGGTACCTTTGAGACTTGGTTTGACGCGCTCTGATAGCTTGAGCCCACGCCCGAGGATTATACCACTCTTTGGGGATGGATTTCTTTCACATGTGCGTTTCAAAATAATACCTTTATAGTTCTCATTTAACAATGTCATAGGGCTAAACCCGCTCGTTAACAAATCCAGCGGCAAACGCCTCGAGTACGTCCTTCCACCTCTCCTTTCCCACCCTCCAACTCACCCTTCTCCAGCGAAGAAGATGTCTGGAACATTTCCTCTACTCTCAAAACGCGTAACGCCTTCTGGTTATTTAATAATACCGAGTACGCCCTCTCGTTCTCCACATTTCCTTATTCGCCCTAATTCCCAGCCCAGAGCATCCACCCTCTTCCGCAAACTCCTCGTCTCAAACGGCTTCGACCTCCTCCTCGACTTCATCCTCACAGAGTTATCCGTCATCCTCGACTTTGCTGGTCCTTTCTTCTTACAACGTACACCCCCTTTTCCTTAATCACGATATCGAACCCATCTAATCATCCCCTCCTTTATCCAGAAATTCTTGCAGGTCTCGAAAACCCCGGCTCAACCTCCGAAGAGATCTCCGAGACCTACAAACGCCTCTACTTATACGCTGCACTCGCCTTTGGGGTGACCCTCCTGAAAGCTGAGAATGATTTGCAGCATTTGTGGTATGGAAGGCGGTGAGTACTCCTGTAATTACTTCTCCCTATGTCATTGATTGATCAATTGGTTGCTTCATTGCGTTGGTAGTGCATCCTCAAGGGTTGGAGCCGAAGTCAGCGCAGCAATCTACGACAAAGCCCTCCGAATCACAGATCAAAGCGGTGTTATCCCCAAGAAGAAAGAAGAGGAAGGCGCAGATAAAGACAAGGATGCCAAAGACAAGGCTGATCCAAAAGCTGATCCCAAAGCCAATGGAAAAGCCAAAGACGATGCAAAGAAGGATAAGGGCGCTAAAAAGGATGCGAAGAAGGACGAGAAGAAAGACGAGGAGAAGAAAGAGGAAGGAGGAGCGAGCGTGGGGAAGATTGTTAATCTTATGGGTATTGATTGGTGAGTTATTACATTTTCGTTGACTATTTGTGCGGTAAGTGATGTGTGTTTCACAGCCGAAAAATGCAGGATCAAGTTGTCGGGATGCCGCATATCTACGTGAGTCATATTCTCATCTTCATCCTACGAACTGAAGCTGATCCTACATTTACCTCCAGACAGCCCCCCTCCAACTCATCCTCTCCTGCGTTTACCTATACCAGTAAGTCCCCCACCCACCACACCTCCAAAACCTCCTCATTAGCTCCTCCCCCAGACTCCTTGGCATCTCCGCCTTCGCCGGTTTCGCCTCCATGATCTTCGTCATCCCCTTCTCCAAGTACCTCGCCTCCCAAGTCATGAAAATCAACAAAGCCATGCTCGCAGCAAAGGACGAGCGTATGAAAGTCATTGACGAATTCTTTGGGAGTATTAAATTTATAAAGTTCTTTGCGTGGGAGGAACAGTGGATTGGGAAGATTGTGGACAAGAGGATGGTGGAGATGAAGTGGTTGTCCAAGGGTGAGTTGAGCGCCCCCTTTCTTCTTCTTCTTTTTTTATAGGATTTCGGATTGTTGACGGATGTGCTTTTAGCGAGGACGGTTAATATCCTGTATAGCTTGTTGTGGGGTCTCGTGCCCAACGCAGTGAGCGTGATTGCGTTTTTGGTATACGTTCTTTTGGGACACAAGTTGACAATCTCGACTGCGTTCACGGTACGTCCCTTCTTCTTGCTTTCCGTTATTACTCGACACTTATGGCGTACTGTGCGGTACATAGGCCATCAGACTCTTCGACATGCTCCGTCTCCCACTCGGAATCTTACCCTTTATCATGATCCAGTACACTCAGGTATCCTACTCCTTCCTATTTTCTACATTAAATATCAACCTCACATCTCCCAGACCAAAGTGTCCCTCGACCGCCTCAAAGCCTTCTTCAACGAATCTGAAATCCCACCCGACGTAGGCAGTTTCACTCGCGACATCCGCACCTCGCCCGAAGAACTCTCCATTGAGAACGGGTCTTTCAAATGGACTACCGGCGGTACCAAAGAGGACGAAAGTAAGGACAAGGACAAGAAGGACAAGAAGGATAAAGGGAAGTCTGTGAAGACCATGCCTAGTCCGCCTGTAACGAGCGGTCCTGCACACGCTACTGCCGCCGAAGCACCCGTTACGCCTGCTGAACATCCCGAGGAGCCGACTCTCGTTGGTCCTGAAGCTAGTGAGAGTACGGTAGTAGACGACAACCTCTCCCGCGCCTCCTCCGTCCTCCGCGGTCTATCCTCCGACGCCCCCGTCCCCGAACGAGTCTTCGAACTGCGAGACATCAACTTGAAGTTAGCAAAAGGTAAACTCTCAGTTGTAACGGGTCCTACTGCTTCTGGGAAGACAGCGCTGCTCATGGCATTACTCGGCGAAATGGACCGTACGTCAGGATTTCAAACTATCCCAAAGAATCCTACCATCGTCTCCACTCCCGCACCCGGAAGCGCTCCCCTCCAAAACGCCATCGCCTACGCCGCCCAAACACCTTGGCTCCAGCAACAATCTATCAAAGATAACATCGTCTTCGAATACCCCTTTGATAAGGCACGATATGACGCCGTCGTCGAGGCCTGCGCTTTGTTACCTGATTTCAAGGCATTAGAAGATGGAGATGACACGGAAATTGGGAGTAAAGGTGTTAGTTTGAGTGGAGGACAGAAGGCGAGGGTTGCGCTTGCAAGGGCTGTTTATGCGCCGACGGAGTATTTGATTTTGGATGATATTTTCAGTGCCGTGGTATGTTTCTCTTTCCGGGCTTTCTCATTTTATTTGGAAAATGCTAACGAAATTTTTTTTGTTACACCTCCCTAGGATTCCCACACTGCCCGCTTCCTCTTCGAACGCCTCCTCCGTGGTCCTCTTGTCGCAAACCGCACCGTTCTCCTCGTCACTCACCACGTCGAGCTCGTCCTCCCCGGCACGCACTACCTCATCCAAATGTCAGAAGGACGCATCGCGCGTCAGGGTACCGTTGCGGAACTCAAAAAGAAAGGAGAGCTGGATTTCCTTGAGCATGAAGTGAAGGAGATTGAGCAGATTGTGGAGGAGGGAGATAGGAAGAAGGCTGTGGATAGTGATGCGGCGGGGGGTGCGGAGGATGAGGATGCGGCGAAGAAGAAGAAGGCGAGGAAGTTGGTTGAGGATGAGATTAGGAGTGAGGGAGGTGTTAAATGGGAGATTTATAAGACTTATTTGAAGGCTTCGTAAGTTTTCTGTCTTTGTGCATGGATTTGATGCTAATTGGATTGGGATTTTAGCGGTTATTCTACTTGGGCTATCGTTGTTGTTGGTATTATTATCTACGAATTGTTAGATATCGGTACGAGGGTTTGGATGACGATCTGGGGTGATGTAAGTATCTCACAAACTCACCTGTTTCTGTATCTTCTTTACTGATTCCTACCCACCAGGCCTACAATCGCCATCCCGTCATCACCATCGCTCGCGCCGCCCTCTCCCGCACACCTATCAAAGCATTCACTGACTCGTGGTCCAGCGCCCAACACTCATTTGTCTTACCCCACATCGTCCCAGCCAACGCCTCTATGTTCACCACCACCTCAGCCACACTCCCACAATATAACTTCCCCGATGCGAATGAACACCCACTGTTCTACGTCGCAGTCTATTGTGGAATTGGTGTCGTCGCTGCACTGGTTAGTGCATTCTCAGAATGGTTCTTGTTCACTGGTGGGATGCGCAGTGGTATGTCCTTCATACGTAACATCCCTCCCATTACGCTAACTCACACACCCCAGGTCTCTCCCTCTTCAAACGCCTCCTCAACCGCCTCGCAGGCGCCACCTTCCGCTTCTTCGACACAACCCCCACAGGCCGCATCCTCAATCGCTTCGGCAAAGACTTCGAAAGCACCGATCAAATGCTCCCCTGGATGATCCAACACTGCACCACCTCCATCGCGTCCTTCCTCGGCGCTGTCGTCACCGTCATCTTCGTCGTACCGTGGTACACGCCTGTTGCGGCGGTGATTGCGTTTGTGTATGTGAGGATGAGTATTGGGTATTTGAGGACGGGGAGGGATTTGAGGAGGATGGAGAGTACGTCGAGGAGTCCGATTTTGGCGGGATTTAGTGATTTGGTTAGTGGGATTGTTACTGGTACGTTCCTTCTATTTTCTTTATTCGTGGACGAGGCTGATGGGTTGCTGTAGTTCGTGCCTTCTCCAAGGAACGCCAATTCTTGTCTGGTCATTTCAAACGCGTCGACGAGAGTACTCGATTCTGGTACTTCTCATGGATGTTGAATCGATGTGAGGGTTTAACTCTTAGGTGGTGGATGTGATTCTTATATTTCACAGGGCTCTTGGCACGCTTCGATGTCCTTGGCGGCATTAGTGTCTTCATCGCCACACTCTTCGTCCTCTCTGGTTTCATCTCCGCCGGTATGGCTGCTCTCTCCATCGTCAGCGCCATGAACTTCTCCATGAGCGTATACTGGACCTGCAGAGGCTTCACCGAACTCGAAATGGCCCTCAAGTAAGTGACAGTACCTCGCGCGCCCTTCTTTGTTCTGACCTCACTCAGTGCCGTTGAACGTATCGTCGAATATCTCGAAGTCCCTCAGGAGCCCGCGGCAATCGAAACAAGCCACCCCGTCCCTGCCTACTGGCCCTCGGGCAACGACAACGACTCCATGCTCGTCGTCGAAGATCTCGAAGTCAAGTATGCACCCGAGTTGCCTGCCGTCTTGCATGATATTTCGTTCAAGTTGAAAGCGAGGGAGAGGGTTGGTATCCTTGGTAGGACCGGATGTGGCAAGTCGACTTTGGCGATGAGTCTTTTGAGATTCGTGGAGCCTTCAAAGGGACGCATCTTGATTGATGGGATTGATATTACGAAGATTGGCACGCGTGACCTTCGTTCGAGGCTTACGTTCATCCCGCAGGATGCTACGTTGTTCGCTGGTACCATCAGGTTTGTAGTATCATTTTGATTAGTCTGTCAAGTCCTGACATAGTGGCAACAGAGAGAATCTCGACCCTTTCAACGAACACACCGACGCCGAATGTCTCGACGCCCTCGCCCGTGTCCACCTCATCACCCCCGGCTCTCAGAAGTCTTCCCGTGCACCTTCTCGCGCCCCTTCGATCCACAGTGACCGCGATGACGGAGCTGGTCCATCTACAGGCGGCTCAGTCAGTGGCGACACCGTTACACAAGAAGGCGAAGGGAAGGTTATTATCACCCTGGACAGTGTCGTCTCTGCTGGTGGACAAAACTTCAGTAATGGTCAGAGACAGTTGTTGGCTATGGCAAGGGCTTTGTTGAGGCAGAGTGCCGTTGTCATTTTGGATGAGGCTACGAGTTCGATTGATAAGGTTGGTTTTCATGCCGTGATTTGATGAGCTTGGCTCAACTTTTCGCTTCTAGGCTGCGGATGTAAAGATTCAAGCCGCCATTCGTGAAGAGTTCAATCGTTCATTACTCCTCACCATTGCGCACAGAATCGGCACAATCATCGACGTACGTTATTTAGTGTACTTTTCATTATCTGGTACCTGATCTGTTCTCTCTAGTTCGACCGTCTCATCGTTTTGGACAAAGGTCGCGTTGCCGAAATCGACACACCTTACAACCTCGTTCGTAAAGAAGGTGGAAGTAAGCATATTCTTTTACTGCAAGTCGTCATAGATGTCTTACCATTTCATTTCCTCTAGTCTTCCGCGAGATGTGCAAACAGAGCGGAACATACCACGAACTGAAGGAGGCCGCAAAGGCAGCAGCTCACGCCCATGATGAGCACAAGCATAAATTCGGCCACCTTCACCTTTAGTCAATGCGTTCCCCTACTGTATTTATGTCTTGTTTTTCTTGAATAAAATTTGTTCAGGTTCAGGTTCAACTTCAGTATGGTTGACATGACCTGTGGTGCACTTCATGTACTCTCATCATCGGTTAACGTTGATTGTTTCTGGCTATCTGCGATATGCAAGAACTAGTCTTCCCTGCTTCTGTATGTTTGGAGGGTCAGATCAACATAGGGGTGGTTTCAGTCGTTGTTGACGTGTGTTGGGGTTGGCGAAGGAAAGGGGAAGACGAGGCCGTACGAGACAGTGATTCCGCACCGGTTGGTATTGGATCAGGAGGGGAAGAAGATGAGCAAGTCGGTAGGGGATGTTATTAATCCGATTGATATTGTGGATGGGGAAAGGTGCGTCCAAGTTGCTTCTATTTGATTCCAGCTTATTTATTCGTCGGTTGCTTGTAGAACCTCAAACAGATGCCTGCGCAGGGTGCTGCTTTATTATGTCTAT
>Ga0157379_10005374_pt1 | contig 11006 bp, 9 predicted proteins | sample S25metaG_FD_121802 | JGI IMG/M metagenome (GOLD analysis project Ga0157379, IMG submission 121802) | Switchgrass rhizosphere microbial communities from Kellogg Biological Station, Michigan, USA - S2-5 metaG | ecosystem: Host-associated > Plants > Roots > Rhizosphere > Soil | place: USA: Michigan... | reverse complement strand
CGGCGCAGGAGCTCGTCGACCGGGGCGCAACCGTCATCGGCGTCTCCGACGTCGCCGGCGGCGTGCACGACCCCGCCGGGCTCGACATCCCGACGATGAGCGGCTACGCGCACGAGCACGGCTCGCTCGAGGGGTGGGAGACGGGCACGCGTGTCTCCAACGAGGAGCTGCTCGAGCTCGAGTGCGACATCCTCGTGCTCGCGGCGCGCGAGGACCAGATCCACGGCGACAACGCCTCGCGCCTTCGCTGTCGGATGATCGCCGAGGGGGCGAACGGCCCCACGTCGCTCGAGGCCGATGCGGTCCTGCGCGAGCGCGGTATTCCGATCCTCCCCGACGTGCTCACGAACGCCGGCGGCGTGACCGTGTCGTACTTCGAGTGGGTCCAGGACCTCGGGCGCCTGTTCTGGGGCCGCGACGAGATCCGCGCGAAGCTCGCCGAGAAGCTCAACGACGCCTTCGACCGTGTCTGGGAGATCTCGCACGAACGCGCCATCCCGATGCGCACGGCGGCGCTCGTCGCCGGCATCCACGACGTCGCGACGGCGCTCGAGGCCCGCGGGCTCTACCCGTGAGCTCCGACCCGGCGCCCCGCGTCCGCGACGCGATGATCGCGGATCCTCGATCGCTGCCGGTGACTGCGTCCGCCCGCGACGCCGGCGAGGTGCTGACGCCCACCGAGGTGCGCGCCGTCTACGTCGTCGGGCCCTCCGGCGAGCTCGTCGGCGTCGTCACCCGCAAGACCCTCGTCGCCCGCGTGGTGGCGGAAGGACGCGACCCCTCCGCGACGCGGGTGGGCGACCTCGCGGAGGCGCCCTACTACACGATCGACGCGGACACGCCGCTCGACGACGCATTCCGCTTCATCGAGGAGCAGGACGCCGAGCGCGTGCCCGTGGTGGACGACGGCCGCCTCGTCGGGGTGATCTCACGCGCCGTCCTCCAGCGGAGGCTTGCCGAGGACGAGGACCCCGCCGACGCCGACGCCGCCGCAGGCGCCGAAGATCCGTAGTTCCTACCGAGTGGGGCGGCTGAGGTTGTCTCGGCGGCTACCACCGACGCGCCGGTGGAGCGACGACCGGAACCCTCGTAGTGTTCGGCTGTGAGCACGTGTCTTGCCTGCGGTCGGGACAACGCCGACGGCGCCCGCTTCTGCAGCGAGTGCGGCACGAGGCTCGACGACGAAGGCGCGCCGAGGGAGGTGCGGAAGACCGTCACCGTGCTCTTCGCGGACGTGACCGGCTCGACGGCGCTCGGCGAGCGACTCGACCCGGAGTCGTTCCGCCGCGTGATGGCACGCTACTTCGACGTCGCGAGGACGTGCCTGGAGCGGCACGGCGGCACGGTGGAGAAGTTCATCGGCGACGCGGTGATGGCGGCCTTCGGCGTCCCGGTCGTCCACGAGGACGACGCGCTACGCGCGCTGCGAGCCGCCGCCGACCTCCGCGACGCGCTCGGCGCGCTGAACACGGAGCTCGAGCGCTCCTACGGCGTCGCGTTGCAGCTGCGCACCGGGATCAACACCGGGGAGGTGGTCACCGGAACACGCGAGCGCCTCGTCACCGGTGACGCGGTGAACCTGGCCGCGCGGCTCGAGCAGGCCGCCGAGCCCGGCGAGATCCTGATCGGCGAGCGAACGTACCGCCTCACGCGGGGCTCGATCGAGGCCGAGAGGCTCGAACCGCTTGCGCTCAAGGGAAAGACGGCGGCCCAGACGGCCTATCGGTTGCACCGGATCGCCGCAGGCGCGAAGCTCGTCGAGCGGCGTCTCGACGCGCCCCTCGTCGGACGCAAGAGCGAGCTCGCCCGTGTGCGGTCGGCGTTCGACGACGCGGTGTCCGCGCGGCGGTGCCGTCTGCTCACGATCCTCGGCCCCCCCGGCATCGGCAAGTCACGGCTCGCCCGCGAGGTCTCCGCCGTGATCGACGCGGAGGCCTCCGTCCTGACCGGACGGTGCCTTCCGTACGGCGAGGGCATCACGTACTGGCCGATGGTCGAGATCTTCCGGGAGGCGGGCGCCGAGCACGAGCTCGAGAGCGCCCTCTCGGCGGGCGCCCCGGAGGAGATCTTCTGGTCCGTGCGCAAAGCGCTCGAGCAGCGCGCTCGCCAACGTCCGCTCGCGCTCGTGGTCGACGACATTCACTGGGGGGAGCCGACGCTTCTCGACCTCGCCGAACACCTCGGCGACTGGACGCGCGATGCGCCCGTCCTGCTGCTCTGCCTCGCGCGACCGGAGCTCCTCGAAGAGCGCCCCGCCTGGCGCGGCGAGTCGATGACGCTCGAGCCGCTTTCCGAGGGCGAGTCGGAGGAGCTGATCGAGAACCTGCTGGGCGACGATGCGCTCGGCGACGACGCTCGCACGCGAATCCGGGAAACCGCCGAGGGGAATCCGCTCTTCGTCGAGCAGCTTCTCGCGATGCTGTCCGACGGCGGCGACCCCGGCAACGTGCCGCCCACGATCCATGCACTGCTCGGGGCCCGCCTCGACGCGCTGCCGGAAACGGAGCGCCACGTCCTCGAGTGCGCCGCCGTCATCGGGCAGGACTTCGAGTGGGACGCTCTCGGGGAGCTGTCGCCCGAACGGCGGCGGCCGTCCGGCGCCCGCCTGGCCGCCCTCGTGCGCAAGGAGCTGATCCGTTCGCACGACGCAATCGCCGACACCTTCAGCTTCCGTCATGCGCTCATTCGCGATGCGGCGTACGGCCGGTTGCCGAAGGAGCTCCGCTCCGACCTGCACGAGCGCTTCGCCCACTGGCTCGACGCGAGGGGCGAGGAATTCGAGGAGATCGTCGCCTACCACCTCGAGCAGGCGTATCGCTGGCTCGCCGAGCTGGGGCCGCCGGACGAGCGGGCCGTCGAACTCGCCGAGCAGGCTGCGGCGCGCCTCGCGTCGTCCGGACGTCGCGCGAACGCGCGCGGCGATGCGCATGCGGCAGCGAATCTGTTCGAGCGCGCCGCCGTCCTCCTTCCGCCGGATCATCCTGGGCGGCTCGCTGTTCTGCCGGCCCTCGGACGTGCCCTGCGTGACACCGCCCAGATGACACGCGCAGAGGCCGTGCTCACCGAGGCCGTCGAGCGTGCTGCAGCCGCCGGAAACGCCGTGGAGGCGGCAACGGCCTCGCTCGCCCTCGCCGACCTCCGCTTCCACGCGACGAAGCTGACTCGGCAGGAGACCTTGGCGGAGCTGGAGGCCGCCATGCGCGCGTTCGGGGAGCACGGAGACGACGCAGGGCTCGCTCGGGCGCTTGCCTTCCGCGGCAGGCTCCGGTTCTGGGGAGGCGACTTCGCCGGCGCGCTCGAGGACCTCGAGGAGGGTGCCATGCATGCCCGAAGCGCTGGCGACCGCTACCACGAGGTCGAGTGCCTTCAGTACGTGATCGCCGTCGACGTGTACGGCCCGACGCCGGCTCCGGAGGCTCTCGCGCGGATCGAGGAGATTCGCACGCGCGTCGAGGGCAACCGCACGCTCGACATCGCGGCGCTGAACGGCCTGGCGCGCCTGCAGTCGATGCGCGGAGACTTTGCGGGCGCGCGCGATGCGCTACGGCGATCGACTGCGCTGGTGGACGGCGGAAGCGACGTGACCCAGTACTCCCATGTCGCGATGGCGGCTGGGATGATCGAGTTGCTCGCCGGGGACGCGGTCGCGGCCGAGCGCGAGCTCCGACCGGCGTGCGAGCGCCTCGAGGCGATGGGGGAGCGCGGCTATCTGGCGAGTGCGGTCCCGCAACTCCTGGAGGCGCTCTATCGCCAGGGCCGGCTCGAGGAGGCGCTCACCCTGTCCGAGCATTGGCAGGCCGACGACCTCACGGTGCCCGAGGACATCGATGCGCAGGTCGGTTGGCGCGCAATTCGCGGAAAGCTTCTCGCGCACGGAGGGCATCTCGACGAGGCGGAAGCTCTCACGCGTGAGGCCCACGCGCTCTGTGCCGGGACCGAGGATCTCGAGCTCCGTGCCAGGGCGCTCGCCGATCTCGCCGAGGTCCTTCGCCTGGCGGCCCGGCCCCAGGAGTCGAGGACGGCGCTCGAGGAGGCCGTTCGGCTGCACGAGCGCAAGGGAAACCTGCCGGCGGCGGAGCGAATCCGCCGCCGGCTGGACGACCTCGGCCTGAACTGACCTACGGCACGATGTTGTGGTTCAGGTGGAACGCGTTGTCGGGGTCGTGTCGTCGCTTCACCTCGACGAGCCGCTCGTAGTTCGGGCCGTACGCGGCGCTGATCGCGTCGTCCTGGTCGTCGCCGAGGTAGTTGAGCCAGCGGCCGCCGCCGAAGTGCTCGGAGAGGGCCGCGAACGTGTCCTTGGTCCACGAGATGTTGGCCTCGGTGTCCGCCGGGTCCATCCACTCCGAGGGAAGCAGCAGGTTCCAGCCCTCGGCCCGGTGTGGAACGGCCGTGTCCGTCGGGCCAACGCGCGTGACGGCGCCGTGGAAGTGCTCGAGCAGGATCGCCGTCATCGGCGAGGGCACCGACGCGAAGCGCTCGACGATCGCGTCGATCAGTGGATCGGGCAGGCCCGTCGTGAAGCTCGAGAGCCAGTAGTTGAGCGCCCCCTTGGGGTAGGCCGCGTCGAGCAGCGTGTTCATCACCGGGTACGGCATCGGCCCGACTTCGACCATGAGCGGCGAGCCCCAGCTCTTGAACGGCGCGAGGTCGACCTCTGCCTGGTCGGGGTCGCCGGTGTGGAAGACGACCATCGCCGCGAGCTTCATGCCCGACCCGTCGGGGGCGTGGACGACGGCGGCGAAGACCGTGAGGTCGTCCGAGCAGCCCGCGACCGCGTCGCGGTAGAAGCGCAGCATCTCGCCCGCCGCGTCGATCGGGTGCGCGATCAGCCCGCCGGTGACCATCGAGACGGGGTGCAGGCGGTACACGAGCGAGGCGGCCACGCCGAAGTTGCCGCCGCCTCCGCGAAGCGCCCACATCAGGTCGGGATGGCTCGCGTCGTCGACGTTCAGGATCTCCCCGTCGGCGGTGACGAGCTCGACGCCGAGCAGGTTGTCGCAGCCGAGGCCGTGCTTCGCCATCAACCAGCCGAGGCCACCGCCGAGCGTGTAGCCCGCGATGCCCGTCGACGAGATCGCGCCTCCGGTCACGGCGAGCCCGTGCGCATGCGCCTCGCGGTTGAGCTCGGCCCAGAGGACGCCGCCCTGCGCTCGTGCCGTCCGCGCGGCGGGATCGACGTGGATCCCTCTCATGGGTGAGAGGTCGATCATCAGGCCGCCCTCGGCGACCGCACGTCCCGCGACGTTGTGACCACCCCCGCGGACCGAGATCTCGAGTCCGCTCGATCGTGCGAGCTTGACGGCCTCGGCGATGTCGGTCGCGCCGGCGCACCGCACGATCAGGGCGGGCCGACGGTCGATCAGGCCGTTCTGGATGCGACTTGTCTCCTCGTAGCCGTCGTCGTGCGGAAGCAACACGCTTCCGGAAACAGAGCCGGCGAACGCTTCGAGCAGCTCGCCGTCGATCGTCGAGATCGCCATCTAGACCTCCCGGGTCGCTCGGGTGTGGACCCCCGGAGCAGTATTCCACCGCCAACAAGGGTCATTGGCGCGGCGGCGTTGCGTTTCGGGGAAGGGACGCGGCGCAGGACGGCGCTCAGCAGCAGGTGTACGCGCCCGGCGGCGCGGGGCCTTCCTCTCGCTCGGGCAGCTCCGAGGCCGCGAGCGCGGCGCCGTGCAGCAGGTCACGCTCGCTCACCTCGATCGTGGTCAGGCCGTAGTGGGCGAGCGCGACGCAGAGGACCACGAGACCCGCGACGATCACCGGCGCGCGCGCCGGATGCAGACCCGCGACCTGCTCGCGTTCCGAGAGCGGGAGCGCGGCGACGCGCTCGAGCGCCGTGCGAGCGGCCTGCGACGAGAGACGATGCCCGTGCACCGACGTCTCCGCGCCGACCGAGATCGCGGCCGCAGTCACGATGGTTCCTGCGACGCCGACGGCACTCGTGGGGCGGAGCGGCGGTAAGAGCGAGCGGACGTGCTCGGCACAGGTGGCGAGCTCCTCTTCTGTCGGGGGGTCGGAGTGGAGGAACCGCTCCGTGAGCCGGACGCTGCCTGCATCGGTGCTGTTCGCCCACGAGAGACGGTTGCCGTCCGTGAGGACGAGCTCTGTCGAGCCGCCGCCGATGTCGACGACGAGCGTGCCTGCTGGGACGGCGTGGTCGCTCGCGACGCCTCTCAGCATCATCTCGGCCTCCTCGCCGCCGTCCAGGAGTCTCGTGGTGAAGCCGTAGCTCCACTCGACCTCCCCGAGGAACGCCTCGCCGTTGTCCGCATCCCGCACGGCGCTCGTGCCGACTGCGAGCACACGTTCGGCACCCAGCCGCTCGGCTTCCCGGCGATAGTCGACGAGGACGTTCCGCACGCGAGCGATCGCCGTGGGGAGGAGGATCCGGCGCCGGTCCACCGACTCGCCGAGCCACGTGATCTCCTCGCGACGGACGACCTCCTCGAGGTCGCCGTCTTCGAGGTCGGCGACGAGCAGGCGAGTCGTGTTCGTGCCGAGGTCGACGGCGGCGACGCGCACGCCTTCACCCTACTCGGGCACGACCGGTTTTTTCGCGAGCCCCCGGTCCTAGACGCCGGGCAGGAACCAGAGCAGCCGGCGCATCGTGTGGCGCGCCTCGCGGATCGCCTGCAGCTGCACCTCGAGTCGGGCGCGCGACGTCGCGAGGCGCGCGGCTGCGTCCCCGAGACGCGCGTTGGACGCATCCGCGCGATCCATGTGCGTCTCGATCTGGGCCGAGCTCTCGGCGATCCGCTCCGACTCCACGGAGAACGCGCGGCCGGTTCGCTTGACCCGGCGCCACATCGCGATCCCGCGCAGCACGGCATACGCGATCCCGCCCACGACGCCGATCAGGAGCACGGCCAGCGCGATCCAGAAGCCGGTCACAGGGTGCTACGATAGTGGTCGCGACGCGGGGTGGAGCAGTCAGGTAGCTCGCCGGGCTCATAACCCGGAGGTCGCAGGTTCAAATCCTGCCCCCGCTATCTCTCCTCTTGCTCCACACGGCCCGCACGAGCGGGTCGTACTCGTGGAGGACGTCGGCTAGGGACTGCGACGGTTCCGCTCCGCACGCCGCAGTGCGTCCAGCCTGCGGCGGTCGCGCTTCGTCGGCCGCCCGCCGAGGTCGGCGCCGAGCGGCCGCGCAAGGTGTCGCGCCGCCGCGTGCTGCTCACGTCGTGCGATCGACTCCGGCGTCTCCTCGTAGAGCGTCGCCGCCACCGACGCAGGTCCGCGCTTGTCGGCCACCGCGCGGACCACGACCTCGCGGCGGACGTCGCCGATCGTCACCTCGAGCCGGTCGCCTGCGCGAACGTCCTTCGACGGCTTGACGCGGACGCCGTTGACGTGCGCCTTGCCGCCCAGCACAGCATCGGTGGCGGCTCCGCGCGTCTTGAAGAAGCGGGCCGCCCAGAGCCATCGGTCGATCCGCACCGCGTCCACACGCCCATGATCGCAGGCCCCCGGCCGGGCACGAGATCGGCTCGTACGTGGGCGGCATGGCCGGGTCGAGCGAAGCGGCCGGGCGCTCCTCGGCGCAGGTGGCACCGCGCCGTAGTGGCCGCGAACGCCGGTATCGGGTATCACTGACGCAGGAAGAACGCTTTCGAAAGGGGTCCCGATGCGCCGCATCCTGCTCCTGACGGCGTTCGTCGCCGTCCTCAGCTCGTCCGCCGCGCTCGCAAAGGCGTCGTTCCCGGACGTGATCGCGCTCCCGAACGGCTGGCAGCCGGAGGGCATCGCGATCGGGAAGGGAACGACGTTCTACGTCGGGTCGATCCCGACCGGAGCGATCTACCGCGGCGACCTGCGAACCGGCAAGGGGTCGACACTGGTCGCCGGAGCGGCAGGACGCGCCGCCATCGGCGTCGCGCACGACCGCGGCCGGCTGTTCGTCGCCGGAGGCTCGACCGGCAAGGGCTTCGTCTACGACGCGCGTTCCGGCTCGCTCGTCCGCGAGCTGCAGCTCGCCACGGGCGCGGGAGCGACCTTCGTGAACGACGTCGTCGTCACCAAGCGGGCCGCGTACTTCACGGACTCGAACCGTGCCGTCCTCTACCGCCTCGGACTCGCGAAGAACGGCGCTCCCGCGGCCGCGGCCCAGGCGGTGCCGCTCACCGGCGCCTTCCAGCTCGTCCCGGGCTTCAACCTGAACGGCATCGACGCAACGCCCGACGGCAAGACGCTCGTGGTCGTGCAGAGCGCAAACGGAAAGCTGTTCAGCGTCGCCGCGGCAACCGGAGTGACCAGAGAGGTCGCTCTCGGCGGCGCGACGCTGCCGAACGGCGACGGCCTGCTGTTGCACGGCCGGACGCTCTACGTCGTCCAGAACCAGCTGAACCGGATCGCCGTCGTCTTGCTCGCGAAGGGGTTCGCCTCGGGGTCGATCGAGCGGACGATCACCGATTCGGACTTCGACGTGCCGACCACGATCGACAGCCACGGCAACCGGCTCTACGCGGTCAACGCGCGCTTCGGTACGGCGCCGGGGCCGTCGACGCCGTACTCCGTGGTGCAGGTGTTTCGCTGACCCACTTCAGTCGTACGTTCGGCCACGTGGCCGGAGCTCAGCCGCGCTGCCCGAGAGGCACGTACGGGCGCTCGTCCTCGCCCGTGTAGATCTGGCGTGGGCGCGAGATCTTCTGCTCGGGGTCGGAGAGATGCTCCTCCCACTGTGAGATCCACCCGGGCAGTCGGCCGAGAGCGAAGAGCACGGTGAAGTAGTCCGTGGGGTATCCCATAGCCTGGTAGATGAGGCCCGAGTAGAAGTCGACGTTCGGGTACAGCCTGCGCGACACGAAGTACTCGTCCTCAAGGGCGATCCGCTCGAGCTCGAGCGCGATCTCGAGCTTCGGGTTGAGGCCGGTCTGCGCGAAGACGTCGTCCGCGACGCGCTTGATGAGTTTCGCCCGCGGGTCGTAGCTCTTGTACACGCGGTGGCCGAAGCCCATCAGCCGTCCGTGACCCGCCTTGACCTGCTCGATGAAGGCCGGGACGTTCTTCGCCCCCCCGATCTCGTCGAGCATGCGCAGCACGGCCTCGTTGGCTCCGCCGTGCAGCGGGCCGTACAGCGCTGCGATTCCCGCAGACACGGCCGAGAACGGGTCGACCTGCGACGAGCCGACGCCGCGCACCGCGCTCGTCGAGCAGTTCTGCTCGTGGTCGGCGTGGAGGATCAGCAGGATCTCGAGTGCACGCTGGAGCACCGGGTTCGGCTCGTGGCGGCCACCGATCTCGAACGTCATGTTGACGTAGTTGCCGATGTAGTCGAGGTCGTTCCGCGGCAGCACGTACGGCAGCCCGCGCGAGTGGCGGAAGGCGAACGCCGCGATCGTCGGCATCTTGGCCACCAACCGCACACGCTGGAGACGCCGGTTCTCGGCGTCGCCGATCTCCTTCGCGTCCGGGTAGAAGGTCGAGAGAGCCCCGACCGCGCCGAGCAGCATGCCCATCGGGTGGGCGTCGTAGCGGAAGCCCTCGAGGAACTTCTGGACGTTCACGTGGACGTACGTGTGGTAGCGCACCTCGTCCTCGAACCCCCGGAGCTGGTCGGCCGTGGGAAGCTCGCCCTCGAGCAGCAGGTACGCCGTCTCGAGGAACGTCGCCTCCTCCGCCAGCTGCTCGATCGGGTAGCCGCGGTAGCGGAGAATCCCGCGGTCGCCGTCGATGAACGTGATCGCGCTCCGACACGACGCAGTGTTGAGGTACGCGGGGTCGTACGACATGAGCCCTCCGTCACCCTCCTCGGCGCTCATCTGCCGCAGGTCGGTCGCGTGGATCGTCCCGTCGGTGATCGGCAGCGTGTACTCGCGCCCGGTGCGGTTGTCGGTGACGGTGAGCGTGTCCTCGGCCATGCGTTCCCTTCCTCGTCTTCGTCCGTGGATCGTCTCAGATAGCCCGTCGACGAGGTCGCAGTCGCACTACGGTTTCCCGGTGCGCCGCCTGCCTGCCGAGTCGATCCCGCGCGTCCCGGAGCCCGTTCGCAAGGTCGTCCGCAACGCGATCTGGGGCTACGGCCGAGCAACCTCGCGCTGGCGGCCGCTCCCGGGCTTCCTCGTGATCGGGGCCCAGAAGGCCGGCACGACCGCACTGTACGCCTATCTCCGCTGGCACCCCGGCATCACCGGGCCGTCCTGGAAGGAGGTCAGCTTCTTCGACCGCCACTGGTGGCGCGGCGAGGCCTGGTACCGGGGTCAGTTCCCCCTGCGGGCAGGAGGAAGGCTCGTGGGCGAGGCAAGCCCGAGCTACCTCTTCCACCCGCTCGCGCCCGAGCGCGCCCGCTCGCTCGTCCCGGACGCGAAGCTGATCGCGCTCGTGCGCAACCCGGTCGACCGCGCCTACTCGCAGTACCAGCACGAGGTCGCGCTCGGCCGCGAGCCGCTCACCTTCGAGGACGCGCTCGCCGCCGAGGAGGAACGGACACGTGGCGAGGCGGAGCGCCTGGCTGCGGATCCTCGCGCGTTCAGCCGGGCGTGGTGGGACCACACCTACGCAGCGCGCGGACGTTACGCGGAGCAGCTCGAGCGGTGGCTCACCGTCTACCCGCGCGAGCAGCTGCTCGTCGTGGCTACCGAGGAGCTGGGGGAGAGGCCCGCCGAGACGTACGCCTCGATCCTCGCGTTCCTCGGTGCCGCCCCGCACGAGCTCGAGGACTACCCCCGTGTCTTCGACCGCGACTACGAGCCCATGCGGCCCGAGACGCGCGCCGCTCTCGCAGCAACCTTCGCCGAGCCGAATCGCAGGCTCGAGGCGCTGGTCGGCCGCCGGCTGGGCTGGGAGTGAGCCCGCTCTACGCCCGCCACTCCTCCGCGAGCTCCTCGAACGGCCGCAGCGCGTCCGGGTCGGCGAGCGAGTCGCGGCTCAGCGCCCGATCGGCCGGCTCGCCCGAGAGGATGCGCTTCACGGGAACCTCGAGCACCTTGCCGGACAGCGTCCGCGGCACCGACGGCACGGCGCGGATCTCGTCCGGCACGTGCCGTGGCGAGCAGTCCTCCCTG
>Ga0157379_10005371_pt1 | contig 11009 bp, 8 predicted proteins | sample S25metaG_FD_121802 | JGI IMG/M metagenome (GOLD analysis project Ga0157379, IMG submission 121802) | Switchgrass rhizosphere microbial communities from Kellogg Biological Station, Michigan, USA - S2-5 metaG | ecosystem: Host-associated > Plants > Roots > Rhizosphere > Soil | place: USA: Michigan... | reverse complement strand
TAATACGCATCATTTGATGGAGAACGCTCCATCCTTCAATGGTGAGTGGAACTTCGGGAATGGCGGCAGATGCCGTTTCAGGGTGGGCTGGACGAGTCGCTGACATGTCGGAACCTATTGTATCCGCATCCACCGCGTAGAATAAAAGCCCGGAGGCCATTTGAAATCCAAGGTCCTACTTTCCTGGAGTAGTGGTAAAGACAGTGCGTGGACATTGCACATTCTTCGCCAGAAGAATGAGGTCGAAGTCGTAGGCCTCCTCACGACCATGAACGAGCAGTTTCAGCGCGTAGCCATGCACAGCACACGTCGTGATCTTGTACGTGCCCAGGCGCAAGCGGCTGGACTGCCATTGTGGGAGATCCCTCTGCCATGGCCGTGCAGCAATGAGGAATATGAAATGGCGATGGGGCGTGCATGCGCTCAAGCCGTAGAGCAGGGAATTAATGGGATGGCCTTCGGCGACTTATTCCTCGAAGATGTCCGCAAATACCGTGAAGATCGGCTCAAAGGCACAGGGCTGGAACCGCTTTTCCCCATATGGGGAATTGATACAAGAAAGCTGATCCACGAAATGTTGGATACAGGATTACGTGCACGTATTGTTTGCGTGGATCCGAAAAAATTGCCTGAACGTTTCGCCGGTCAGGATATTAGCAGGGAACTACTGGCTCAATTTGCTCCGCAGATCGATCCCTGTGGAGAGAACGGAGAATTTCATACCTTTGTTTACGCTGGCCCCATGTTCTCTACCGGGATTCCCATTCAGAGTGGAGAAGTAGTCAACCGCGACGGATTTATCTTTGCAGATGTTCTTTACTCAGCGCGAGAGGACCAAAACCAGCTCGCGCATCTCAGTCAGGCTCTGCCGTAGGGCCCCAACCGTCGGAGCTTCTGCCTTAGCCAGTCCGGCAGTTACGGCATCACGCCGTGCGAGGATTGCTTCCAGTTTCGATGAGTACGGAGCACCCTTATCGCGGTCGATTTCCTTGCGCACATCATCAAAAAACGAGTTCGAAAGTTTTTGCGCTTCCCCGTAGTTCTGCGCTTCAGCTTGCTCGATCAATACCAGCAGCTGATTTTGCAGGCGCGCAATTCGCCCCAGTGCTTGCGAACTGGCGAGCTCCGCTTTGAGCTGGACGTTTTCTTGCTCAACCGCCTGCATCTGCTTCCGCTGTGGCCAATACCCCAGCAGAAATGCCCAGATAACCAGCACTACTATTACGAGCAGCATGATCTTTCGCATGGGTCATCCTTTCGCCCATTGGTTACGGGCAGAAATCAGAGGTTACGCTTCTCAACTCACCTAACTCAAGCGCAAATTGTGAAAGTTTTTGAACTAAACACGGCTGGACATAGTTCTTACATTGATGGGGGTAGCAGAATTCAATACGGATTTTTGCACTAAATTCCGCGCGATCACTTCATTCAATTCCTTGCGGTGGATCGGTTTCGAAATATAGTCATCCATGCCCGCGGCCAGACAGCTTTCCCGGTCACCCTTCATGGCACGTGCCGTCATGGCAATGACAATCAGATGTTGTCCGGTGGTTTTTTCCTGTTCACGAATGGCCGCGGTGGCGGTGAATCCATCCATCTCGGGCATCTGCACGTCCATCAGGATTACATCAAAGCTGTTCTTCTCCAATATTTCCAGCGCTTCCTTCCCATGGTTTGCCAGCATAACGGTATGCCCCATTTTCTGCAGCAGCCGAATGGCCAGCTGCTGATTCACCGGATTGTCTTCCGCCAGTAAAATTCGCTGGGGCGGGGCGATTTGATCTCCGAATTCATTGAGTGGAACAGCCTCCTCCTTAATGTCTTCGGGACGTGTGGTGACCGTTCGCAGAATACCCAATAGATTTCGCAGTTTCACCGGCTTTACCAGATAGTGCGACACTTCAATCGCCAGGCATCGCTCCGCATCCTGCTGCGGTGCGGCTGATCCCAGCATCATGACGATTTGCGAGGCAAAGTCGAGAACACCTCGCAGTTTTACGGTAGTTTGAAATCCATCCATCCCCGGCATGTTGCTGTCCAAAAGGATGACGTGGTAAGGATTTCCGTTCTGAAGGGCATGCTCAACCGCTGCCACAGCAGCTTCACCGCTATCCGCTTCAGCGGGTTGCATCTTCCATCGTTTCAAAATCTCCATGACTACCGTGCGCGTCGCAGGATTGTCATCCACCACCAGTACTTCGACATTTTGGAATCTGTCGATATGCGTAGGAGCCAGGGCAACCCCCTCTCCTCGCTGGAAGGAAAGGTCGAAGTGGAAGCTGCTGCCTTTGCCCAATTCGCTGGTGACGTTGATGACACCACCCATCATTCGCACCAACGCCTGTGAAATCGTCAGACCAAGTCCAGTGCCTCCGTACTTGCGTGTAGTCGAACTGTCGGCTTGTTCAAAAGCCTCGAATATTCGCTGCTGCTTGTTGGGGGCGATACCTATGCCACTGTCTATGACCTCAAATCGCAGATGGGCGCAGGACTCGTCCACGTGATTTGCGCTGACTTTGACGAGCACTTCTCCGTGATGGGTAAACTTGATGGCATTGCCCACCAAATTCAGTAACACCTGACGTAAACGCTCGGGATCACCGACAACAAACTCAGGAACTGTGGACAATATGTGGCAAACCAACTCTAATCCCTTCTGCTGCCCCTTTAGGGCGAAGGTCTGCAAAGTGTTTTCTACACATTCATAAACATCAAATGTCACACGATTCAGGTCGAGTTTGCCGGCTTCTATTTTGGAGAAATCAAGAATGTCATTAATCACGGTTAGTAAAGATTCCGACGATGTCTTGATCATGCTAAGGAAGTGATGCTGCTCTGGAGTGAGTTCCGTATCGAGTAGCAATCCGGTCATGCCCATGATCCCATTCATAGGCGTGCGGATTTCATGGCTCATGTTGGCCAGAAACTCACTTTTGGCTTGGTTCGCTTGCTCCGCCAATTCTTTGGCTTGTTCGGCAGCTAATTTGGATCTTTCCAGTTCGGTTGTCTGAATCTTTACTCTTTTCTGCAGGATGATGGCCCAGGCAATAGCACTGACAATGACCAGCACAGTCAGCATGCCGAATAAGTGTTCCATGTTCCACCAGGGAGGGTTTCTGACAATAATCAGATCATCCGGTGAACGCAGCAGAATCCGGAACGAAATCAGAATGCGGCCCTTATTGGCGTCAACTTTAACGGGATCAGCTTGGCCGGTGCAGATTCCAACTAAACGGACAATGCTGTCATCAGGGAGCGTCGCAGGTTGTGATTGAGGATCTTTCGATAGTTGCGCATTAAAAATGAAATCTCCCTCACGAAATATAAAAATTTGCTCATATGCTCCGTTTGCTTGCCCTAAGAGCTTCGCCTCAATCGTTACCAGGCGGTTGTTGTAGTCCCCGCTTAAAGCCTGTTGTGGAGTAATTGAAGGTGCTGGAGGCATCGAACTGGCGCCGATCTTGCGGATCGTCGCATCTCTCAAGATGGGAGAATATTCTCCAAAGGTGGCAAAGCCGACTGCGTCAATTAAGTCTCCTGTTGCAGCAGGATTATTGTCCGTCCGGATTTCCAAACCCCCGGTGTTGTCCTGTATGTATAGGTTCCCTCTGGCATTTGCATGTGTTACGACCCCACGTACTCGAACACGATGGTTCGGATCGTTGTGTTGTGAAAATTTCAGCAAATCTCCGATGGAATGAAGGCTGTGAGCAAATGGATCAATCGGCGCCGCTTGCAAAACAGAAATATTCCGCACCCCATTCATGTAAAGGGAAAAGCCGGTCAATTGCCCGTGTTGATTGAATAACCCGCCCAGGACGCCGCTTAGGCGTACTTCGGCATCGACGAATTCTTCCAACTGCGAGCGATCGGTTGAGCCCGGAGTATGCACAGTGATGGGGCCTAATTTGGTGTAAAGGTCAAACAGAATGTGGTCATTGGCATCGCGCCGCGTGGGATGGACAATACCCTCGAGGACGACCCAGCGCGAATCGAGTTTTCCTGACATAGCAGCATCGAATGAAGGGATTTCGGGCTGTGGAAGGTTTCCAGTACCAAGATCCTGTACGCGAGGTTTGCCGATACTGGGGGCAAAGTCCCCGGGGACAGCGGTACCCTCCACCCTGATTTTCTGTCCGGCATAAAGAGTTTTCTCTTGCAATCCAGACACGAAAATTCCATCGCTGTGGTCCTGCATGAAAAAGAAATGCTGTTCTGGGTCAAAGTAGGTAACGACCCCCTCGATTTGTACTGGATACCCAAGCCGCGCTTGATCGGCACTTAGAGCATGGACCTCTCTTGCGGTGGTGAGAAGCGTGGTATCGGAGTGATAGGTACTGTTCTTGGCAGATTCGCGTTTTTCTGCAAATACAAATTTCGCAGTGAGGAAAAACAGCCAAAGCAGTATCAATTGCAAGGCGCACCGTACCCTTACCGACGAATTGCCTGAACGGTGCATAGCGGACTTTCTCAATCGGTCTCGCCCAGAATGCGATTGCCAATCATGACGACGGTTGAAGCTCGCTCAGAAATTGTTGAAGCGCGGGTTGAAGGCTGGTCATTTGTTGCTCCAACCGGTTGAGCGTTGCAGCAACTTGCATCAGGTCTCCCGAACGTCCTATTTTTTCTAATTCGAAAGCTGTTTGAGAGACTTCGTGAGCACCGAAAATACTCACCGATCCTTTCATGCGGTGGGCCGCCTTCTCCAGTTTGACAGAATCATTACTCGCAACCGCAGCACGGATGGCTTCCATCATCGGGCCGGCTTCGTTGAAAAAAATGTCCATCAGGCTGGCCATGAGGTCGGTGTCTCCATCCACACGTGCCAATGCTTCTTTGCGATCGAACAATTCGCTCGTGGATTCAGACGTGTTTTTTTGGCGTGAAACTGTGCCGGCCACGACGAGAAAACCTCCTGGACGCACTAGAAACAACGATTCAAAGTAGCTATCGGCAAGTATTTGTGAGGGTTTAACAAAAAACGCGAAGCCCCTGAAAGCAGCGGGCTTCAGAGCACATGGTGAGCAGAATGCCAGATTACTGCGTAGTTTTTGTTTTCTGAATCCAATTGTTGACCTGAAATTCCAGTACCGTCAGGGGCAACGGGCCTTGTAACAGAATGGCGTCATGGAATCCACGAATATCAAATTTGGGACCAAGTTCCTTTTCGGCACGCTGCCGCAATTCTTTGATTTTTAGTTCGCCAATTTTGTAAGCCAGCGCTTGTCCCGGCCATGAGATATAGCGATCGACTTCACTGGTTGCGCTGTATTCGGTGGTGGCGACATTTTCCATGAAGTAATCAATCGCCTGCTTCCGAGTCCAGTGTTTGTAGTGCATCCCTGTATCTACGACCAGACGCACCGCACGCCAGATCTCGTTGCTGAGTGCTCCGAAATGGACATATGGATCGTCGTACAAACCAAGTTCGTTTCCCAATGATTCAGAGTAGAGAGCCCAGCCTTCCGCATAAGCGCTATAGCCTCCATAGCGTCGAAACTTGGGAATATCTTTCAGCTCAATCGCAATTCCGCCCTGGAAAGTGTGCCCGGGAATCGCTTCATGCAAAATCAAAGAGGTGAGATCGTAGGTTGGACGGCTTTCCGGCTTGTAAATGTTCACATAGAAATTGCCGGGTCGCGACCCATCCGGCGCAGGAGACTCAGCATATCCTGCAGGCATGCTGATGGCGATTTCGCTCGGCACCGGCTCAACCCCATATGGCAACCGCGGAAAAGTCCGAAACAGTTTTACCAGCAGGGGATCGATCTGCTTGGCTCGTGCTCGCGCATAACGCAGCAATTCGTCACTGTCTTTGAAATAAAACTTTGGATCGGTTCGCAGATAGTTTAGAAATTCTGGCAAAGTACCTTTGAACCCAGCCTGGTCTTTTACCTTCTCCATCTCCGCGCGGATGCGTTTCACTTCACTCAGCCCCAACTCATGCACCTGCTCAGGCGTAAGGTTGGTCGTAGTCATGGAGCGAGCCAGGTAGGCATAGGTGGGGCCACTGTTAGGGACCTGCCATATGCCTGCTTGTTCTAATGAGGCAGGAACATATTCCTTCTCCATGAAGTCGCGAAAACGGTGAAAGGCCGGTAATACATCTGCGATAATTCGCTCCCTGGCTGCGGCAGTTAAACGCTGTTTGTCTGCTTCTGAGAGCGAAGGAGGGAATTCTTTGAACGGTTTGTAGAACCCGTGCTTGGTTGGGTCCTGCCAGTCCATCGCATTGAACTGGGTTAAGACCTTATCCCCGATTACTTTCGCAATGACAACATGCTGTTTGATTCCCTCTCGCATGAGGGAGATATTCTGGTCCATGTAGGCAGGGAAGTTATGTAGGCGGCCAAGCCAGTCATCGTAGTCTTTTACGGTTTCGAAACGAAAAGAATTAACTAATCCCTCGACCGTTTGAATCCCGCTGAAAGTGTTGGTCCGCACCAGATACCATTTGTACTGTTCACTCTCGACGTAATCTTTGACGTTGTATTCGAAAACATCGTAATTTAGCTGGTCTTCTGCGCTGAGTTTACTGCGTTCGATCGCATGCAACTGCTGAAGTTCCTGCTTACCATTCTGAAACTGTTCCCGTAGCGAATTGAGGCTTACATCTGGCCACTGATCGTTCCATCGCCGATCGCCTAACTCCGAGGCGCTGATGGGATCGTGCTGCATCTGGTATTCCCAGTCACGGTCGAATAAGGAATGCAGTCGCACGGTTGGATTGTCCGCGGCCTGTGCCGGGGTGAAATTCAATACAAGCAGAAGGAGTGCCAGAAGCCTGCCAGATCTCATCAAAGATTTCTCCCGCGATGATGATAGCGACGTATGCGAATCGTGGGAAGTGCGGTGGAGAAATCTAAATCAAGAGTGGCCGATCATACGCACTTTGTTGGCGGGAGCAGCCGGTGCGGCCTCTTGTGCCGGTTTTTGTGGTTCGGGCTGTGTCGGCGGTTGGTCGAATCGCAATTTTGGCAAAGATTTTAACTGTGTCAGCTTGCTTGAAATTTGATGTGCTTTCTGGGAGCGCTTTTTCAAGGCTTCCATACGCGGGCTCAGTTTGTCCCAGAGCTTGTTGGTAGCTTCGAATAACCCTTCTGTAATGGCATCAATCGAATAGCGCTCGAGCAGGCTGCGGTCAGTGACAATCCGGCAGGTGGCTTCCCATTCACTGCTTGCGCCGGTGGTTTCCGAATATGCGCCAACGCGCTCGGCAAGGATCCATTTTCTGTCATGTGTAAGATAGAGGCGTTCTCCCGCATATTGTCCACCAGGTACTACGATGTTTCCCTCAGGATCGCTTTCCACAGTTGAATATTTGTCTATCACCAGCAATCCGGTAAGCGGTTTGCCACGTTCAACGAATGGAAAACCTTCTACCAGATAATCAATATGTTCATACTCTTCCGCGGTATTCTGTTTTTTCCTGTGATACTTTGTCAGGATCTTATCGGCAAAACGCGCGGTCGGAGAAAGGCGATCACGCATTTGCCCCAAAAGATGAATTTCAGCTGCTAGCGTCTCTGTTTCCAGTGAAGAGAGTTGCTGAAGGGATACTATCGAGAGCTGAATATTTCCTTTAGCTTCTTCCTCTTTTTTCTTGTTGTTGTGCTCATCGGACACGGCTTTACCCACGTTCAATAGATGCTGGCGCTGGCTGTTCTATCGGCAAGAATAAGGATTTCATGATCGCCAAAAGTAGGGCGGACACCAACGTGCAGCCGATTGCGATGCGCCTTTGCAAGCAAATTCTTCAAGCGTTTGGATAAGATCCAGCGCCCTTGCGCCATGAGTTCAATTGCAATTTGCGTTGGTGTAGGGTGACAACCGTTGCTGCCAAAATACCTTTGCTTGACCATGCCTGCCCGGTAGACCGCCCACTCCCGTAAAAGGAAAGCTTAAGTCAGCGGCTGTGGTCGCCAATATTAAAAGCTTCTTCAAATGATTTCCGCGCTCCCATGGCGATGCCGTCATATTGGCAGCAGATGGCATGAATGGTCTCTGCACGGGATGCGGAGAGCTGCAACCATACCGTGACAACCTGTGGTGCACTTTCCGGCGTCCACTGGCTGCGCAAAGGTTTTTAGATAGATATTTTGTCGCTTTACTTAGCGATCGCCGTAGTACCCGTCACGTGCCTGAACGGCTAGATCTTTTTTCTTCGCGACAAGTTGGATTTTGTGATAACCCGCAGAATCGGCCGAATGTTCGGGCGTATAGCCGAGGTTGTATTGGTGCCTTAACTCATCCTCAATCTGCGCGTAAATCTGTTCGACAGATTGCTTTTTAGAAACTTCGAACATCCGTCCGCCAGTTTCTTTGGAAATTCGTTCCAGAACTTTCTTGCCGTCAGTACGCCCTTGTTGTTGTGGATATCTCTGCCCACCGCCCATACCGCCGTGACGCCCCATCCCGCCGCCAAAACTAGGGCGTCCCGAGCCCCCAGATTGCTCATCATCTTTGAAAAGGATTGAGTACACAATCGCATCGGAACGCTGCGCTGTCTCAATCGCATAGTCGAGCGATTCCTTGCTGCCACGATCATTCCCATCAGAAAGGATGATCAGCGCCTTACGACCTTCCTGTTTTTTGATGACCTCATCTGCCGCCAGATAAACGCTGTCGTAGAGCAGAGTGCCAGCCCCTCCCCAGTGCTGGTCTCCCCGCCCACGTCTCCGTCCATAGCCGCCATGACTGCCACCGGACCCGGCGTTCGGGTCTGGTTGGCTCCCCCCATTTGATTGGCTAAATTGCGGAGTCGAAAGATTGTCCAATGCTGTCTCCAGTTTTTCGTGCGACGAAGTGAGGTCCTGTAGCAACTCCACCTCGTAATCAAAATGGATGAGAAATGCCTTGTCCCGGTCTTCTCGCACCATGCGAGTCACAAAACTCCGGCTGGCACTGCGTTCCAGATCGAGCACACGCCGCTGGCTAAGGCTGGTGTCTACAAGCAAGCCAAGGGTCAGAGGCAAATCGGTTTCGTGGGCAAAGTAGCGGATGGTTTGCGGCTTACCGTCTTCTTCGAGGGTGAAATCACTCTGCGTGAGGTTGGGAACGACCTCGCCATGTTTGTCGTGCACCGTGGCCAGGACATTCACAACTTTAACTTTTACCGAAATGGTCGAAACCGGCGTCGTTCCGGAGGTCGTGTCGCCGGTTTCAACGGAGGGTGCGGACGCTTTTTTGACGTCCCCGCTGGACTGTGCCGCCGCTTTTCCCAGATAGAAAGCCAAAAACAAACACACAATCCACATCGACCGGATCAAAGGGTTTTTACACATAGAGAAAATGCCGGGGCGCCTCACTCAATCAGAGCGCATGCAAGCCGAGGATGGTTGTGGGCTGACAGGGTAAAAGTTTGTAAAAGTAAGGTTTCTCTACCTTTGAGGCCTTTCTTTGTGTCCTCTGGTTTTCAGATTTATTTTCAGGTAATCACATATCAAATGAGTTTTGGCCCTTGAAGCCCCAGAAACCGGGCGTGTTCTTCTGAGACCTTGCAGTCAGTGTTTTGGTACTACAGACTGCCTATAAGATGGCTTCTCCACACCTGCGACCTGAGCCGGAAACCCCGAGTCCTGCCGCCCTTGCGCCAGTGGCATACAATAGCGCCGGGCAGGCCGACCGGGCCCCCGGTGCGCCCGTGAATGAAAACTGGAAACCGCAGGAAGGAAAGATAGTCGGGGGAAAGTTCCGCCTTGGGCAAAAGCTGGGTGAGTCCGATCACAGCATTGTTTTCCTGACCGAGCGCGTCGAAGAGCCAAAAAAAGCTGCCATCAAGTTAATTCCGGCCACAAACGCAGAAAATCAGATTCTGCATTGGAAGCGGGACACCAAACTTCCGCATACAAACCTGCTGCGAATTTTCGAATCAGGTCAATGTGAACTAAACGGAAATCAGCTGCTGTACGTGGTCATGGAATTTGCGGAAGAGGATCTTTCGCAGGTTTTGCCCCATCGGCCTCTCACGAGTGCGGAAGCCAAGCAGATGCTGCTTCCAACCCTTGACGCGTTGGGCTATCTGCACGACAAAGGATTTGTACATGGCCGGATCAAGCCATCAAATATTTTGGCGATGGCCGACCATGTGAAGCTATCAAGCGATGCAATTTCTGCGATCAGCGAAGGTGTATCAGGAACTCCGAACGCCTACGATCCGCCAGAAGCCAGGATTGGCAAAGTCTCTCCTGCAAGCGATATGTGGTCATTGGGTATGACACTGGCAGAGGTCCTGACATTGCAGAAACCAACCTGGGACGCTGCCAAGCGGCAAGAGCCGGTTCTTCCCAAAGAATTGGACGAATCTTTCCGCATCATCATTCGGAATTGCTTAAAGCTAGATGCTGAGAATCGTTGGACAGTCGCCCAGATCAAATCTGTGCTCGAGCCGGAAAAAGCTCAAGCGGCGAAAGTGGTCAACACTCCGAAATCCAATGCCTGGTACTACCTAATCGCTGCTGTCATTGCGGTAATTCTTGTAGTCGTAATCGGCGATCATTACGGCTCCAACGTCGTAAAAGATGGGCCGGAGCAGATTAAGGTCGGAGGTCAGGATAAGCCTTCAGCTGCTGAGCCCCCTTCGCCGCCATCTTCGGCGAAGGCCAAAAAAACAATTCAGGAATCAGGGGCTCCGAAGGCAGTTCCGGGAGCCGGAAATAAAACAAAGCTGGCCGCTGCTTCCGCTGGGAGTGGCGTTGTTCAACAAGTTCTGCCCGAGGTTGCTGCTTCAGCAAGAAGAACAATTACGGGAAAAATACGCATCCGCGTGAAAGTGTCTGTAGGCGCAGACGGCAACGTCAGCAACGCCACACTGGATTCGCCCAGCAAGAGCAACTACTTCAATCGTCTGGCGCAGGAAGCCGCAGAAAAATGGAAGTTTGCCCCAGCGGCTGGAGAATGGATGGTCCACTTCGGATTCACATCCAAGGACACAACCGCCACTGCCGAGCAGTTGAAGCACTAGGTAGTACAGTTAGCGGAAGGTTTGCATAGCTGCGTTCAATCCTTTT
>Ga0157379_10005368_pt1 | contig 11015 bp, 9 predicted proteins | sample S25metaG_FD_121802 | JGI IMG/M metagenome (GOLD analysis project Ga0157379, IMG submission 121802) | Switchgrass rhizosphere microbial communities from Kellogg Biological Station, Michigan, USA - S2-5 metaG | ecosystem: Host-associated > Plants > Roots > Rhizosphere > Soil | place: USA: Michigan... | reverse complement strand
GTACCTCTCGAATCTCGACAATCACCCCAGCGTCGTGCGCTCGCTCGCCGCCGGCCGTGCGCTCTGGGGAAATCCGCCGGAGGTGCTTCGCCGCGTCCGCGATCCGCTGCTGGTGGCGAGGGAGCTGAACCGGCGCGGATTGGCGACGCCCGGCGCATACGCCGGCCCTCAGCAGGCACGGCGCACGTACGCGGGGCGCACCATCCTGCGTCCGCCAGTGGTGTCGGGTCACTGGCTCGTCAAGCCACTCGCTTCAGGCGGCGGCCATCGGGTGCGCCAATGGAATCCCGCAACGCGCATACCGCGGAACTGTTACCTGCAGGAATTCGTCGGCGGGCCGGCAGGTTCCGTCGTGTTCGTCGCCGCGGGTGGCTGCGCGACGCCCCTTGGCGTGTCGCTGCAACTCGTCGGTGAACCGGCCTTCGGCGCGAAGGCGTACCGATACTGCGGCAATATCCTCGCGCCGGCGGGTGACGCGCAATTCGCGCCTGACGAGGAGCTCGTCGGCAGCGCCTGCGCGCTGAGTCACGCGATCTCGGAAGAGTTCAACCTCGTCGGCGTCAACGGCATCGATTTCATTGCGCGCGACGGCGTCGCGTACGCGATTGAAGTGAATCCGCGGTGGTCCGCGTCCATGGAGCTGGTGGAACGCGCATACGGTGTCTCGGTTTTTGGCGCGCATGCCGCCGCGTGCGCATACGGCGCGCTGCCCGGCTTCGATTTCGCGCGGGCGCGCCACGGCGCCGGCGCATCCGGCAAGGCGATAGTCTTCGCGCGTCGTGACGTCGTGGCTGGCGATACGCGCGCGTGGCTCGCGGATTCCACAGTGCGCGACGTCCCGCATCCAGGCGAACGCATTCGTGCCGGACGGCCGGTCTGCACGGTCTTCGCGAATGGCCGCGACTCGGCCGGGTGCCATGCCGCGCTCGTACGGCGCGCCGAGCGCATCTACGACGAGCTTGACGCCTGGACGAGGCAGGTCGCGTGAGCGCGGCTCCCGCTACGGTGTCTCGTACGCGCGGGTGAGGACTGGTTTGAGAATCCGGGTGAACTCTTCGTAAGCCGCCGGCCTGAAATGCAGCCCGTCGGACAGGTAAAGCTCGAGGCGCGGCTTGCCATCGCGGTTGAAGAGGACCGGATTCACATCGACATACTGAACGTGTTTCGTTTGCGCGGCATACATCTGCACAAGGTGGTTGACCGCGTCGACCACATCCCATCGGTCCCGCTTCTCTGGAGCGCGATTGATCGAGACGAAAACGACACGCGTGCCGGGCAATGCCGCCTCCACGCGGACGATGAATTGCCGAATCCGATCGAAGATCGCCTCGGCCGCATCACCCGCGTCCACGTCGTTACTGCCGCAGTAGTAGGCGATGACCTTCGGCCGGGACCGAAGGAGATCCGAATCCAGGCTACGGAGCACGTCCGTGGTCTGCAAACCATCGAGCGCGCGGTTCAGCACGGGCAACGGTGCCATCTGCTTCTGGAGATCGGTCCAGCGATGGAAAATGCTGCTGCCGACAAAGACGATGCCTCCCCGGGCCGCGGGGGCTGTCGGATCCTGGGCAGCGGCATCCGTCGGCACGAAAGACGACAATGCGATCAGCGCCGCCAGCGTTCCGAACAACCATCGTCGACGCATCATTTCCATTTCCCTCACACTGCCACGAAACCACGAAATCACGAAACCATTTCCCGGGTTGATTCCATGCTTCGTGGCGGTCCAGCATGTTTTGCGGTCACGGCCTACCGGCACCCTCGGTTCCTGGATTGGGCGATGTGGTAAAAGGTCTCGTGGGCACCACGTCGTACACCGAAATGGAGACTCCGATCGGGCGCTTGATGCTGGCGGCCGACGATGGCGGGCTGCGGCAGATCCTGTTCTTGAAGGGGAAGCGTGCCGTGCGGCCCGATCCTGCCTGGCGCGAGAATCGGAGACCGCTCACCGAAACCATCCGCCAGCTCTCCGCTTACTTCTCTGGAGAGCTGCAGCGCTTCACTCTTCCGCTGGCCCCGGAGGGAACGCCTTTTCAACTCGAAGTCTGGCAACGCCTCTGTGAGATTCCGTATGGCGAGACAGTCTCTTACGGCGAGGTCGCTCGCCGTATCGGCCATCCCAGCGCGTCGCGCGCGGTGGGTCTGGCGAACGGGGCGAATCCCATTCCGATCGTGATCCCCTGTCATCGCGTCATTGGCAGCAACGGCAAGCTCACCGGTTACGGCGGCGGCTTGCCGACGAAAGAGAAACTGCTCGCGCTCGAGCGCCGCCAACTGCGCTTGCTGTGACGCGCTCGAACCGGTGACCCGAATGCCGTGCCTCCTGCTCATCCCGACGGCTGAGGAAGCGCGCCTGCTCCTGGGCGATCGAAGCGCGCGCGCCTTAGCCGCTGCGGCGGGACACCCCCGTCCGGTTCAGGTGGACGAGATCGCAATCCACGCGGCGCTCTGTGGCTTCGGATTGGCTGCAGCCGGCGCCGGTGCGACTCATGCCGCGGCACTCCTGGCGGCACAGGGCGATGTGAATGGACTGTGTCTCGTCGGCATCGCCGGCACGTACGATCGCGGCCGCGCACCGGTGGGCTCGGCGATTGTCGGCACCGCGGCCACGTGCTGGGGCATCGGCATTGGTGAGGGCACGGCGCATCTCGGCGCCGCGGCTCTTGGCTGGCGACAGGCCTGGGGTGATGTGCCGCTCGGGCTCGAGTGCGAGCGCCTCGAGTTGACGCGCCCTCCGATCTTCCGAGCAGTGGCCGGCGAGATCCTCAGTGTGACCGCCGCTTCCGCATCCGCCGAGGAAGCGGCGCGACGCCGCGCGATCAGCACTGCGGCGCTCGCCGAAGACATGGAGAGCTTCTCCGTGGCACTCGCGGCGCGGTTGTGCGGCCTGCCGCTGACCGTCGTGCGCGGCATCTCCAATGAGGCCGGAAACCGCGACAAGGCCTCGTGGCGCATGCCGGAGGCGCTCGCATCGGCCCGCCGGCTGCTCGCCGAGATCCTGACGCACCCTGAGTCGATGGTGCACTCATGAAACTGCGGCTGGGCATCTCGACGTGTCCCAACGACACGTTCGCCTTTCACGCGATCCTGGAACGGCGGATCGATCTCGAAGGACTGGAACCGGAGTTTGCGCTGCTGGATGTCCAGGAGTTGAACGAAGGTCTGGCGGCCGGACGGTTCGACTACGCCAAGGCGAGCTTCCACGCCGCGCTGCATCTCGCCGATCGCTACGGCGTCCTCCGCGCGGGATCGGCGCTGGGCTGGGGCGTGGGACCGTTGCTTCTGGCCGCGCGAGCTGACGCCGGTCCACCCGGACCGGACTCGCGCGTGCTATGTCCGGGTGCCTGGACTACGGCCACACTGCTGCTGCGGTGCCTGCACCCAACGGCCACGCACATCGAGCAGCGGCTGTTCTCGGACATCATGCCTGCGCTCGCCAAGGGTGAGGCCGACTACGGCGTGGTGATCCACGAAGGCCGCTTCGTGTACCGGCAGGCGGGCCTGACGATGGTCGAAGACCTTGGGGCGACCTGGGAGCAGGTGACAGGCGGGCCGCTTCCGCTCGGGGGCATCCTCGGCCGGATCGATCTGCCCGCCGAGCTTCACGCCGTGGTGAACCGCGTGCTGGTGCGCTCGATCGATCATGCGCGCGCGCACCGCGACGAAGTCTTCGCGACCATGAGCCGGTACGCGCAGGAGCTCGACCCACAGGTCATCTGGTCGCACGTCGACCTGTACGTCAACGAGTACACGCGGGACCTGGGCGACGCCGGTCAACGCGCATTGGCGCGCCTGGCGCTGGAAGCGCGGCAGCACCGGGCGATCCCTCCGGGTACTTCGACGCTGAATGTGGTCCCGAAGACTGCATGAGGAGACCACGTTTTACCGCCGAGCCCGCCGAGGCCGCAGAGCAAAGCTTAAGCATTCTCGGCGATCTCTGCGTGCTCTGCGGTAGAACGTCGAATTCGTTTCACACGCTTCTACACCCACGAAGGCGCTAACGATTGCTGGTCAGTGCCCGGTAGGTTCCGGCGACGTTTCCGGGGCGTTGCTGTTCGTAGAATTCCCAGCCCTTGTAGGCCTCCATCAGGACGCTCGCCTGCGCCTGCTCCAACGTCTGTCCGGCGGCAATCGCCTTGGCCACAGCGTCCCGGAGATCCTCGCGATAGCGGAGATTCGACGTGACGTCGGCCTTCTTGCCGAGCATCCCGTGGCTGCAGACGAAATGCTCGAAGTCCATCGCTTCGACCGTCTTGATACGCGCGATTTCTTCCTTCAAGGCCACGTCACCGCCGAACGGCAGACGGCGCACCGTGATCCAATCCGAGGCGAACAGCACATTGGTCCCGTCGACGAAGCGCACGAACGTGTTGTCGTCGGCGTGGGGGATCGGCATCGGGATCACCTCCACGCGCTTCCCGCCAAGATTGATGTTGATCGGATCTTTGTAGGTCAGGTCCGGCGGCCGCACGTAGGCCAGCGGGCCCCGAGTCACTTCCGCCCCGCTGAGCGCGCCGTTGCGGTCGGCGTCGTACAGGTCAAACTGCGTCTTGATGTTGCCCTGGGCCTCGGCCCGTTCGATCTGACCGTTGCCGTTTGTGTCCTGCGCGCGCACGTTTTGAGGGAGCGGGGTATTGGCGGGGGGCATCGCGAGGTGCGGAAGCATGTTCTCGTGACCGACCAGCCGCGCGGTGTCCGCGTACACGGCGGCGCCGGATCCGTGATCCCAGTGGTGATGGCTGTAGATCACATACTTCACCGGCACTTTGAAGCGTTGGCCCAGCTCTCCCTTGAGCCAGGTCGCAAATTCCGTCCCGATCGGTTCGACCAGGACGATCCCGTCGCTCGTGACCATGAAGACCGAGAGATAGTCGTCCATGCGGGCCCAGTAGACATTTTCCGTGAGGTTCCCGATCTCGCGGCCTTTGTGCGCGGTCTGCTGATACACCTCGCGCGGTTGTGCCGAGGCAGGCTCGGCGAATGGCCCGAGGGCCAGGCACACGACAAATGCGGCTGCGGCACGTCTACTCGTCATATTCGACCTCGCGCGCCAAAATAGCACGACTTCGCGCGCTCGCGGCTTGTGACGACTCCCGGGCGACGCCATAATCACGACCGGGCGCCTTCGGGGCCCTGCCCACGTCTCCAGCCGGAGTGATCCGGCGGAAAGGCGAGTCACGCAGATGGCGGCTCAACATCTCATCAACATCGATCTGGCGAAGGTGTACGAGACCAGGGACAAGAAAGGCTTGCTGGTGACTCTCGGATGGGGAGACGAGGTCGAAGTCGTCAACATCGCCTCCAGCCATGTCGAGGTCAAAGCCATCAAGCACGTCGAGCAGCCGGATCATAGCGTCAAGCCCGAGCGGGTCAGTGGCTTCATCGTGCCGTCCAAACCGATGAAGCCGGCCGACGTGGTCGTGGAAAGGAACAAGAGCAGGATCCTGAAAGTCGATTTCGTCGACGTGCAGCAGGGGGACGGGGCGGTCATCGAATCGCCGTCACGCAAGATCGTGCTGATTGACGGCGGAGACAATCAGCTGTTCGCGCGGTACCTCGCCAATCGTTTCCGCGGGACGAGCGCCACGAAGCCGAAAGAGATCGATTGCATCCTCGTGACGCACGGCGATGCGGATCACTTTCTGGGGCTGACGAAGATCTTCGAGTCTGAGACCGATGAGCATCTGGCGAAGTCGCCCTGGAAGCGGCTGTTCATCCACCCGCAGCGCGTGTATCACAACGGCCTGGTCAAGCGCCCGACCAGACTGAACGGGAAGACCGTCAAGGAAACCGAGATGTTCGGCGAAACCAGGACGGTCAAGGATCCGGACACCGGCAAGGATGTCACGATCATCACCGGTCTCGAGCAGGATTTGCGGGCGTTCCCTCGCGACCAGATGAACGAGCCGTTCCAGAAGTGGCAGGACGCGCTCAACGCCTTCAGCACGCGAGGGCCGATCGCGTTCCGTCGTTTGAAGATCGGGGACAACGACGCCTTCGACTTCCTGGACGAGGACGACATCGCGGTTCAGGTGTTCGGGCCGATTCCCACCAGGATCGGCCCGGTCGAAGGATTGAAATTCCTGGGGAATCCTCCAACGGGGCCGCGCATCGGTCAGGAGTCGCTCAATCTGGATGGCGCCGGCTTCTCCGGACATTCAGCGTCGCACACCATCAACGGTCACTCCGTTATCTTCAGGCTGACGTACGGCTCCTTCAATTTTCTCTTCACGGGCGACCTGAACGACGAGGCGGGCCGGGCGCTGACGCGGGCGCACAACCGGGGCGAGCTCAGCCTGCAGGCAGAAGTGTTCAAGGTGCCGCACCACGGCTCTGCGGATTTCTCAGGGGCCTTCATTCAAGCCGTCTCTCCGGTGGTGTCGGTCGTCTCGTCCGGGGACGAGAGCGCTCGAAAGGAATTCATCCATCCGAGGGCGACGCTGGTGGGCGCGCTCGGGAAGTACGGCCGGCTGGAGGAACCGCTGATCTTCGTGACCGAACTGGTGGCGTTCTTCGAAGTGGAAGGCTTCGTCGAGCCCGAGCGACACCAGATCAAAGATGGCAAGGCGGTGATCAAGGACGGCGCCGTCGTCGAGGTGAAGAATGTGAAGGACGGGTTTTTCGCGTTCAGCAGGGCGGCCTTCGGACTCGTGATGGTTCGTACGGATGGCAATCGGTTGCTGGTGTATACCAATAGTGCCCAGGCCGATTTGAAGGAGATGTACGCGTACACGTTCAACAGCGCGGGAAAACCGGAGCCTGCGGAGGTGCGTCAGGCCTAGTTGCTGCCCTCGTCGCTTTTACAGGCTGCTCTGGCGGGTCACGCGGAACAGCACATTCGCGAACATTCCGGTGCTCATCGGCCTGAGTTCGGCAGACAGTCCGTGGGCGGCAAAGCAGGCGAGCCACTCGTCGGCCGTTCGAAAGTAAAATCGCTGCCGCCAGGCGCCGAACGCGATCGCCTTCGATCGGTTGGCTGCGCGCACCGCGGTAAAGCGCCAGCCGCCCGACGCGTCCGCTTCTCTGATCAGCATCACGCCGCCTGGTTCGAGCCCCGCGACAGTCGTGGCAATCACCACGTCCTGTTCCGCTCTTGGTATCATGTGCAGCACGTCCAGAAACAAGGCAGCGCGGCAGCGAGTCTGCGTCAGGCTGCGGATATCCGCCGCGATGATCTCGGCATCGCCCTGCAGCGCTTTTCGCGCGACGTCAGCCGTGCGCGATCGCAGCTCGATGCCGATCCTTCGATCGAACAGCGGCGGCGCGTGCCACCGGCGCGGCCACGCGCCGGTCCGGAAGCACCGTTCCGCATCCGCCAGAAGCGCCAGCGTCAGCCCTTGACCGCAGCCGACGTCGACCAACGCTCCGCCGGAGGGCAGGATCGCGTCGCAGACGATCGCCCGATACACCGGATCGCCGCGCAGCTTGCCCCGCGCAAATTCCCAGGCGGTCACGCTCGTCGTGATGTACCTGTCGGACGATTCGCGGACGAGTGCCTGAAACGCCTCGTCGTCCGGCGATGTGCGCGACATGGCGTAGGTGGCAGCCGCCATCCCGAGCCCGAGGGCGCCGCCGACCAGCAGGCTGCCCACCAGCGCGTCCACGCTGAAGACGGCCAGGTTCGCGGTTCTGGCCGTCTCCATCGTCAGCGGGTGCATCGATCCGCGACGCAGCCACGCGCCGATTTGTATTTCCACGAAAACCAGCGTCGGGGCGAAAAACGGGTTCGAGAGCTGAGCGGCGAGGTACAGCTTCAACCGATTCAGCTTCAGCAGCCATCCGGCTGCCCAGCACAGCATCAGGTGAAATCCGTAAAACGGAAGACACCCGATGAAGATACCCAGCCCGATGGCGGCGGCGTCGCGTCCGGTGCCGGCGCCTTCGGTCCTCAGTGCATGAAACGCGCCCCGGATGCGGGCATTCATCGCGGCCCATTGTGTCATGCGCACTTCCAACAGCCGCTCAGGCTGCCGAACTCTGAAGGGGAGCTGACGTGTGCCATAATCGCTCGGCGGCCGATACGCGAGCGCTTCAATCAGATCTCTGATTCCTAGATCGGGACACTCCAGGAACCTCTATGCGCCTTCGTCGGGTGAGTGCAGCCGTTCTGATAACGGCGTCATCGTTGCTGATCGCCTGCGATCGACAGTCGAGCGTCTCGACGCTTACGCCATCCTCGATACAAGGTCTGAGCGTGCAGGACATCGCGACGTCCGCCTCGGCGGCCGACAGCCCCGGGTTGCGCAGGGACGGCTCGGCTCCGGCGTCGAGCGGCGGCCCCGTCATCACGGCGACGGGCAATCAGAGCGTGATCAATGGCGGAACGTTGCTCGTCACGGTACGAGCTGACTCGCCCTTCACGGTGATCTACATGTTCATCGGAGGCAAGACGCTGGGCCTCTCCAGCGAGTCTGCCGGCGGTATCGGGGGCTACTACGAGATGCGCCTCCCGTCAGCCCAGACATCCATACCGGTTTTGCTGACCTTCCCCCAGTCCATTCCGCTCAGCGAATTCGAGCTGTTGTTCGCTGCGGCGAACCCTTCAGGCTCGGTCGGGTCCTACGTGGGCCTTACCACGAGAACCACCTCCGTGGGTACGGGCGACGTGCAGGTGACGCTCTCGTGGGATACCGACAGCGACACCGACCTTCACGTGGTGGACCCGGCCGGCGAGGAGGTTTTCTACGCGCATCGCCGGTCGGCGAGCGGCGGCGAGCTCGATCTCGACTCGAATGCCGGGTGCGCGATCGACGGCGTCCGGAACGAGAACATCACCTGGCCGGTCGGGCACGCGCCGAGAGGGCAGTACACGGTTCGCGTGGACTATTGGAGCGCCTGCGGAGTGGCCCAGACGAACTTCACGGTTCGAATCAACAATGCGGGCAGCGCCCCGCAGATCGTGACGGGCACTTTTACCGGCGCCGGCGATGTGGGCGGGTTGGGAAGCGGCCGCACGGTCGCCACGTTCGAACGACAGAGCGGACCGACAGCCACGAGGTCGAGCGGCTCCCCGAACGTCGACCCGGGTGTTTGGAAAAACGGGAAGACCAGCCAGACGCCGGTCAAAGACTGAGGTCCGAAAACACGTCATGTATCGAATGCGATGCCTTGCGGCCATTGTCCTCATCATGGGTGTGGTCTTCGCCACGCCGACCGAGGCCCAGACCGGCGCCACGCTCCGCATCGCGCGCCATACCGTCGTCATGGAGAATCCGCGGGGCGACAGTTTCCCGGTGGGATCGGTCGATTCCGGAGAGGTTCTGGAAGTCCGCGGCCGCCAGGGCAACTGGTATCTGGTGATCGCGCCGGCCGGTCGGCCATGGGTGCGTGGGTGGGTTTCCGCAAACTCGGTCGTGCTGCTGACTCCATTGCCAAGCGCCCCGAAGCCTCCGCCCGGCCGGATGATGATTCGAGGCTTCGGGCAGGCAGGCGGGACGCTGTTCACTGCGAAAGACAGTTTTGAAACGATCCTGGGGTCGGCGGCGGGCACGTTGTACGGCGGCGGCGGGCAGGTCGTCTTTCCAAACGGCGCATTTGTGCAGGGAAGCTTCGAGCGTTTTACCAAGACCGGCTCCCGCGTTCTCGTTTCGGGCACTCAGGTGTTCACGCTTCAGATTCCAGACACGGTGACGGTGACGCCTATCCAGGCGACCGTGGGTTACCGCGACCACAGTTACCGTGCGGCGAACCCTTATGTCGGTGTCGGCCTCGGATGGCAGGCGTTCCGCGAAGAGTCGCCGTCGCTGGCGGACGTCCCACCAGTCAACAACGGGCACGTCGGATTCCACCTGCTGGCCGGCGTCGAGTTGCCGGTCTGGTCCTGGCTGGCGGTGGCCGGCGAAGTCCAGTGGACGTCTGTTCCGAAGGCGTTCGGCGATACCGGCGTCTCCGCTGTTTTCAAGCAAGACGACCTCGGGGGCGTCGCGTTCCGGTTCAAATTGATCCTGGGGCACTAGCAGGCTGCTGAAAAGCGCAGCCTGAAGGTAAAACTCTAAAGCACTCTTCATTTGTACGTAGTGTCCGGCTTTAGCCACGGCTTTAGCCGGACCGTGAGCAGGTCCGCCTGAAGGCGGACACTACGTACAAATCGAAATGGCTCTAACTTCAGGTTGCTGGCTCTTTCAGCAAACCTGCTAGAAGGTCGCAATCGGATTGAGCGGCGAGCCGGTGCCACCAGGAATCGGCAACGGCGCGGCGGTCAGGAGGAATTCCCAGCGCCTTCGTGCCGCGCTGGCCTCGCTCAAGGCCTCGAGATCGCAGTTGTCGAACAGGTGAACTCCCAGATAGAGCAGCGCGAAATCGTGGACCGCGCCGCGCTGACTCGAGGGGGCGACATACTGCGGATGGTCGCTGCCGAGCAGCGCAATGTCGCGCTGCTTCAGCCACGGAATAACCGACGGGTCGAGACCTGCCGACTTCCCGCCCTCCGCCCGTCCGCGCAGCCACGGGCCCTGCGCCTTTCGGCGCGCCCACACACCCGTGCGCACGAACAGCGCGTCTCCACTCGACACCTTCACCCCGGCCTGCTTCTCCCACGCCTCCAGGTCCTCGATGTATATCGGCGTGCCGGGCTCCAGATACGGAACGCCTTTGAGCCGCGGGATGTCGATGAGGATGCCCCGCGTGAAGATCCCGTTCTTGACGTTATGAATGGAATTTTTCGCGTGCCGATCCCTGGCGACCGCTGCCGGATCCGGTGTGTAGCCGTTGAAGAACACGCCGTTCGCGTTGATATGGGCGAGTGAATCGAGATGGGTGTGGGCAATCCCGTGGTAATTGACGGCGATCCGGTCCGCGCCGATCCCCTGCATCGTGACTTCGTACGGGTTTGGATTGTCGACGGCCATGACCGTATCGGGATCCGCGGCGAGGGAGACCGAGACACCGTCCTTGACCAGCGCTGCCGCCTGCTTTCGTTTTTGCGGAGTAATCAGATTCAGCGCGCCGATCTGATCGTCCTTGCCCCAGCGTCCCCAGTTGGACAGCTCCTTTTTCCAGCCCACGTAGTCCGCCGT
>Ga0157379_10005365_pt1 | contig 11019 bp, 11 predicted proteins | sample S25metaG_FD_121802 | JGI IMG/M metagenome (GOLD analysis project Ga0157379, IMG submission 121802) | Switchgrass rhizosphere microbial communities from Kellogg Biological Station, Michigan, USA - S2-5 metaG | ecosystem: Host-associated > Plants > Roots > Rhizosphere > Soil | place: USA... | reverse complement strand
CTTGCGCAGCGTGCGGTGCTCGTCACCGTCCTTGCTGAGGATCGACTCGCCCATGTAGGGGTCGAGGCTCTCGCCGCAGATGGCCGAGGAGAAGGTGTCCGGGTCGCGCAGGACGTGCTCGACGTCCTCCCAGAGCGTCACGTTGTAGCGCTCCCGCGGATCGAGCCCCAGCGGCGCGCTGCGCGCGACCGGGCACTCCGCCCGCGCCGCCGCCAGCCGCGGGTGGGGATCGGCTTCGTCGAGGCGCATGTCGCGCCAGACCTCGTGCATCTCCTGAGCGGCCATGCGGGCGATCATACGGTCGTCGGCCTCGCCGTGGCGTCCATCGTTGCCCATAGCATGGTGTCGATGCCGCGCGGAACCCGTCTCGAGGGCAAGAGCACCATCATCACCGGCGCAGGATCGGGCCTCGGCGAGGCCGCGGCGCTGCGCTTCGGCGAAGAGGGCGCCGGCGTCCTGTGCGCCGACATCGACCTCGAGGCGGCGCGCGCGACGGCGGCCGCCATCGTCGCCGACGGCGGCGAGGCCGAGGCGTTCGAGGTCGACGTGGCCGACCTCGACGGCACCGAGCGCATGGCTGCCGCCGCGGTCGACCGCTGGGGCACCGTCGACGTCCTGTACGCCAACGCCGGCTTCACCCGGCCTGTCGACGCGCTCGAATGCGACGTCCCGACCTGGGACCGGCTGATGGACGTCAACCTGAAGGGCGCCTGGCTGTCAGCCCGGGCCGTCCTGCCGAAGATGATCGAGCAGCAGCGCGGCTCGATCATCTTCCAGGCCAGCGCCGCCGGCCTGGTCGGCATCCGCGGCTCGTGCCCGTACGCCGCGGCGAAGGCGGGCGTCATCGGCCTCTGCCGCCAGCTCGCCGGCGACTACGGCCCCGACAACGTCCGCGTCAACGCCATCGCGCCCGGGACGATCTGGACGCCGCTGGGGGAGCGCACCTACGCCGAGCGCGTGCGCCAGGGCCGCTACGCGAGCGTCGAGGAGGGCAAGCGCCAGTCGTCGCAGGTCTATCCGCTGCGGCGGCTCGGAGAGTTGCGCGAGCTCGCCGCGCTCGCGCTCTTCCTGGCCAGCGACGAGTCGACCTGGATCACGGGCGTCACGCACCCGATCGACGGCGGGCTGAGCGCGACCCGGGACCTCATCCCGGGCACGCCGCCACCGCAGGCCTGACGGGCCCGCGCGTCAGGAGAAGCGCACGTCCAGGGTGCGCAGGCCGTTGATGAACGACGAGCAGAACCGTTCGGGCTCGCCGACGACCTCGTAGTCGGCGTAGCGGGCCGTCAGCCGGTCGATGAGGATCTTGGCCTCGAGGCGCGCGAGCGGGTTGCCCGGGCACAGGTGCTCGCCCCAGCCGAAGGCCATCGTCTGCACCTTGAACTCGCGGGTGATGTCGAACTCGAACGGCCGGTCCCAGGCGTCCTCGTCCCGGTTCGCCGACGGGAACACCATGACGACGAAGTCGCCGGCGCGGATCGTCTTGTCGCCGATCTCGGTGTCCTCGAGCGCCGTGCGGGCCTGCGACCACACGATCGGGCTCCACCGCGTGATCTCGGTCACGGCGTTGGCCGCGAGCTCGGGCCGCTCGCGGAGGAGCGCCCGGGCCTCCGGGCGTGTGCCCAGGGTGTAGGCCACCCACGCGAGCAGGTGCTTCGTCGTGTCCGTGCCGCCGCTGATGAGCGAGCGCACGAGCATCTGTACCGTCTTCTCGGGGACCGGCGCGCCGTCGAGCTCGGTCGCGAGCATGCCGCTGAGCAGGTCCTCGCCCGGGTTCGCGCGCTTCTCCGCGATCAGGCGCAGGATGTAGTCGCTGAACTCCTGCAGGAGCCGGCGGTTGCGCGCCATCTTCTCGGGGTCGCGCTCGTTGAGGATGACCGTCGCCATGAAGGCGTCGGCGTACTCGACGAACTGGGCCGACTCCTCCTTGGGCACGCCGAGCAGCGCGCCGATGACCATCAGCGGGATCCTGCGCGCCACGGCCTCGACGAACTCGACCGTGCTTCCGGCCGGCGCCCCGTCCAGGGCGTCGTCGACGATGTCGATGATCTCGGGCTCGAGGCCGCGGATGATCTTCGGCGTCAGGCCGTTGGTCATCACCTTGCGGTGCTGCAGGTGCTTGGGCGGATCGGTGACGATCACGCTCTCGAGCTCGGGGTCGCCGATCGAGACCTTCGCGCGGGCGATGATCCCGCGCTGCTGCGCCGGTGTGAGGCCGGGCTCGCGCAGCTGGTCCTGGGCCCAGTCGGGCAGGTTCTCCATCACCTGCTCGACGGGGAACGTGTCGGCGATCTGGAACCCGAACCGGCTGGAGAAGACCTGCGGGTTGCTGCCGACGCGGCGCTGGTCGCCGTGGCGCATCAACACCCAGAACCCGCCGGTCTCGTGCCAGAAGACGGGCTCCCGGCGGCGCACCTCGGCGAACGCCTCGTGCACCTCATCCACGTCGCGGGCGTAGAACGACAGCTCCTGCAGGGGGATGAGATCGGCCAGGCCGGCCATCTCGACTGGCGCCACGGGGATGCTCCTTCGGTCCGACGGGGGTCCGGGCCCGGAAGGCTAGCCCGGCTCCGTCTGGGCCGCAATCCGTGGGCCCGGCGGGAAGGTGGCGGGCGCCGTCGCCCATCCGGAGACCTCCGACTGGCGCAGGTAGGGCGTCAGCCGCTCCTCGTCGACGACGTAGTCGCCCAGGCGCGCGAGCGCCTGGCTCATCACGGTGGTGAACTCCGAGCGCGCGAGGTGCAGCCCCACGCACTTGTGGATGCCGCCGCCGAAGGCGAAATGCGTCTTGGAGCCCCGGTCGAAGCGGACGTCGAGCGGATCGGCGAAGACGTCCTCGTCCTGGTTGGCCGAGCTCAGCGCCACGAGCACGCGGTCGCCGTCGCGCAGCGGGCAGCCGCCGATCTCGCGATCGCCGACGACCGTCCGGGCGGTGGTGCGCACCGGCGGGTAGCGCCGCAGGAACTCCTCGGTCGCGACCTCCCACAGCGAGGGGTCCTCGCGCAGGGCCCGCCGCTGGTCGGGGTGGCGATACAGGTGCACGAGGCTCTGGCCGATGAGCGACTGGGTCGTGTCGACGCCGCCCGCGATGCAGACGTCGACGAGCGCGATCGCCCGCTCCTCAGGGATCGGCGCGCCGTCGATCTCCAGGGCGCCGATCTTGGTGATGATGTCGTCGCGCGGGTCGCGCCGGCGCCGCTCGAGCTCTTGGGCGATGCGCCCGCGCAGCCAGCCGATGTCGGCCTTGCCCTGGGCATTGCGCGGGTCGCTGAGCGGAAGGCTCAGGACGTTGTGCCAGGTCTCGCCGATCTTGGCCCACTCGTCGCGCGCGTCCCAGCCCACCCACTCGAGCGTGACCGCCGCCGGGATCGCCAGCGCGAGGTCGTAGACCAGGTCGCAGCTGCCCTGCTCGATGATCTCGTCGATGTAGTGCGTGGTCCAGTGCTCGACGCGCGGGCGCAGCGCCGCGACGGCGTCCTTGGTCAGGTACTGGTTGAGCACCCGCCGGTAGACCGTGTGCTCGGGCGGGTCCATCTCGGTCGGGATGATGCGGTGCTCGAAGTGCGACGGTATGGCCAGCCCGTCACGCGAGGAGTACGCCGTGTGCGTGCGCAGGATCTCGGCGACGTCGTCGTGCCTGGTCACGACCCAGTAGCCGCCGTGGCCCTCGGCCCGGCCGACCGGGCACTCGTCGCGCAGCCGGGCGTAGGCCTCGTCGGGGTCCTGCTCGGTGACGAGGCGGTGGTGGTCGAAGTCGACGACGGGGTCGGTGGTCCGGGACATGACGCTCGGCCCGCCTACGCGTCGCGGTAGTGCTGGATGATCTGGCGGTGGTGCAGCTTCCAGCCCTGCTCGGTGCGGTGCAGGACGTCCTCGTAGCGCGCCACCAGCCGCGCGTGGTGCAGCTCCCCGGCCTTGGCGCGCGTGAAGACCACCACCGTGGCCTCGTGGCGGGCCGTGTCGCCGTCGATCTCGATCGTCGAGCCGTTCGTCGTGTGGACGCCGCCGCCGCCCATCTTCGTCGCGAGCGCGACGAGCGCGTCGCGCCCCTTGGTCTCACCGGTGCTGCCCACCATCGTCCCGTCGGCGGTGAACAGGTCCGCCCACTGCTCGGGCTTGCGCTCGTCCATGTAGCGCGAGGCCAACGCGACGAGCTCCATGATCTCGATCCGGTCGGCGACGTGGTCTGCTGGCATCGGGGAACCGCTCCCTTTCCCTCGGGTACGTGGATCCGCTTGCGCGTGGGCAAGCAAAGTATAGGTCAAGTCTCGGAGGAGGCCAGCTCGGCCAGGGCCCGCCCGAGCCCGGCGAACGGATGCTCCGCGCGGCCGCCGAACATGCGGTTGTGGCAGATCGCGGCGCCCACGCCGCTGCCCAGGTCCGCCCACCCGACGCTGCCGCCCGCGCCCGGGTGGGCGAGGACCTCGCGCCCGGGCTCGACGACCCCCGGGGCGCGCACCCACAGGCCGCCCACGCCGACGGGCAGGACGCGCCCGAAGACGAGGTCGTCGGTCTCGCCGTCCGGTCGCGGCGTGAGGCATGCGCGGATGCGCTCGGGCGACAGCAGCCGCACGCCGTCGAGCTCGCCGCCGTTGGCCAGCATCGCGAACAGGCGCGCGACCGAGCGCGCGTCCGACACCCCGCCGACGGCCGGGATGCAGGCCTGCAGGACCTCGCGGTGGTTGAAGATCTCGGGCCTGAGCGCGACGGGCGCCGGCAGCGCGCGCGACTCGGCGCTGCCCTCGATCGTCGGCGGCAGGCCGCCGTCGTCGTGCAGCGGCGCGACGCGGTCCAGCGCGTCGTCCGGCACGCCCAGGTACAGCTCGGTGGCGTCGAGCGGCTCGCACAGCTCCTGGCGCACGAACTCGCCGAAGCTCCGCCGCCGGCCGTCGGTGCGGCGCACGACCTCGCCGAGGATCCACCCGAAGTTCAGCGAGTGATAGGCGTTGACGGTACCGGCGGGGAACTCGGGCTCGAGGTCCTCGATCCCGGCGACGATCCACTCCCAGTCGGCCAGCCGCTCGGGCACGAGGCCCTGCGGCGCGGTCGGGATCCCGGCGCGGTGCGCCAGGACGTGGGCGATCAGGATGTCGTCCTTGCCGTGGCGCGCGAACTCCGGCCAGTGGCGGGCGACCGGGTCGTCGTACGCCAGCAGGCCGCGCTCGGCCTGGAGGTGCACGGCGACCGCCGTCACGGCCTTGGTCACGGAGAAGATCGGGAACAGCCGGTCCTCGCGCCCTTCGGGGTCGCCGCCCCAGGACCCCTCGGCGAGCAGCGCCCCGTGCTGGAACGCGCAGACCTGCAGCGCGTCCTCGCCCTCGTCGCGAGCGCGCTGCGCCGCGGCCTCGAGCACGGGCTGTCCCGTGGCGGCGCTCACGACGCGGCCACCGGCGCGCCGACCGCCTGCGCTTCGAGCGCGTCGAGGCGCGGGATCACGTTCTCGACCAGGAGCCGCAGGCAGGACCACCCGAGCTCGGGCGAGTAGCCGCCCCACCCGGGCCGGATCGTGACAAGCCCGCCCGCCCCCAGCGGCGCCAGGAGGTCGACGCACTCGTCGGGCGTGACGATCACGTAGTGGTTGCTGGCGCGCAGGTCCTCCTCGCTCTCCACCGAGAACTGCGGCGGCACCTTCCCCATGGCCTTCATGTTGGGGAACGTCCACTCGCGGTACTGGTGGATGGCGTTCAGCAGGTACGGCGTGATGAGCGGCCAGTCGCGGTCGGGGTCTTCCGACACGTGCAGGAACATCGGGCCGCCGCGGGCAGGCGGCCCGCCCTCGATGCTCCTGCCGAGCTTCTCGAGCTCCTCTCGGTAGACCTCCCACCACCTGGCCTCGGTCGGGTAGAAGCCGTCGGCCAGGCGCGCGGCCGCGCGCGCCGCGGCCTTCGAGCTGCCGCCCAGGAAGATCGGGATCGCAGGCCGCTGCGCCGGGCGCGGCATGATCTGCACGGTCCGGCCGCGGTACTCGAACGGCTCGCCCGTCCAGGCGGTGCGCAGCGCCTGGACCGCCTCGTCGATGGTGGAGCGCCGGTCCGCGAGGTCCTTGTCGAACATCTCGAACTCCTCGGCGCGGTAGCCCGCCCCGAAGACGGGCGCCAGCCGGCCCCCGCTGATCAGGTCCACGACCGCCAGGTCCTCCGCCAGCTTCAGCGTCTCGTAGAAGGGCAGGAGCAGCAGCGGGCGCAGGGCGATCTGGCGCGTCCGGGCCGCGACGGCCGCGGTCGCGATCAGCGGCGACGGCAGGTAGCCGTCCTTGCTGCGGTGATGCTCATTGAACGAGACCATCGCCCAGCCGTGCTCGTCGACGTACTCGATCTGGTCGAGCATGGCCGCATACTGCGCCGCCGGCGGGGTGTCGGCGAACGGCGGGCACCACATGTCATAGGTGATTCCGAACGCGGGCATGGCCCGCAACGTACACGTTGAGGCCGCGCGGCGGGGCATCTTTCTGCGCATGCGCAACCGCGGGACCCGGTGCCGTTCAACGCTGCTTGACCCGATCCGAGGGCCGGGATAGCGTCGCCGGGCACATGGGCAAGCACGACGGGAAGACCGTGATCGTCACCGGCGCTGCGCGCGGCCTCGGCGAGGTCATCGCCGCCGGCCTGGCCGGCGAGGGCGCGACCGTCGTGGCCACGGACAAGGCCGAGAGCGTCCGGGATGTCGCGGCCCGGGCGGGCGCGCACGCGGCGCTGCTGGACGTGACCGACCTCGAGGCCTGGGAGCGCGTCGTGGCCGAGGCCGAGGAGGCCCACGGGCACGTCCACGCGCTGGTGAACAACGCGGGCGTCCTCGAGCCGGCCCCGATGGAACAGGCGACGGCCGCCGACTACGAGCGGCACTTCGCGGTCAACGCGATCGGGCCGGCGCTGGGCATCCGCGCCGTCGCGCCCGCGCTGCGCCGCGCGGGCGGCGGGTCGATCGTCAACATCGGGTCGACCGAGTCCTTCACCGTGTTCCCCGGGGCGGCCGCGTACTCCGCGTCGAAGTTCGCGCTGCGCGCGATCACCAACACCGCCGCGTTCGAGCTGGGCGCCGACCGGATCCGCGTCAACACCATCGACCTGGGCGGGATCGACATCGGGATGGCCACCGACTACGAGGGCATGGACTGGGAGACCTTCTACAAGACGATCCCGCTCGGCCGGCTCGGGCTGCCCGACGAGGTGACCGGCGTCGTCTCGTTCCTGATCTCCGACGAATCCGGCTACTGCACCGCCGCCGACTTCGTCCTGGACGGCGGCAAGAACTCCGGGCACTTCCTCCCGCTCAGGCACCCGGGGTGATCGGTTCCTGAGACGTCCGCCGTCCGGATAAGGTTGCCCGCATGGCACGAAGGCCGCGCGAGCGAGCCGTCTCGCAGGCCGAGTCGACCTCGCCGCCGCGACAGATCTCCGAAGTGGGACTGCAGATCAGCGCGCTCATCCGGCGGGTCCGGCAGAGCCGCGGCCTGACGCTGACCGAGCTGGCCGAGCGGTCGGGTCTCACGAAGGGCTTTCTCAGCCTCATCGAGAACGGCCGCGCGACGCCGAGCATGGACTCCTGGGCCCGCATCCAGAGCGCGCTGGGCGCCTCGCTGTTCATCCCCGTTCAGCAGGAGGAGCACGGCGAGACCGCGACCGTCGTGCGCGCGGGCGACGTCGAGGAGCTCAGCCTCCTCGAAGACGGCACGGGGACCGTGCGACGGATCGAGGTCCCCTCGCGCGGGACCTTCGTGACCGACATCACCGGGCTGCCCCGCACGTTCAGCGGCCCGGGCGTCGCCATCGGCACGGCCACCGTGACGGTGCTGCGCGGCGAGCTGGAGATCTGCATCGAGGACGACGTGACGCGGCTGGCCGCCGGCGACTGGATGTTCTTCGATGCCTCCCGGCCCCACAGCATGAGGCGGACCGGACCGCCCTCCACCCGGTTCCTGTACGTGTTGGTCGGCTCGACCAACGCGCAGGCCCTTGACGGGCGCTACTACGACGCGGAGCAGACGCTGCGGCGCGCGCGCCCGCACGTCGCGGCGCCCGAGACCTGACGGCCGGCACGCGGGAAGGCGGGAAGGATCGCCGCCGAGCCGGGTCTTACGGTGTGACGGTCCATGCCCCACCGAGCGGAGGGACAGGCGGTGCTCGACCACGCGCAGGCGTATTGGCTGCGCGCGCCCGGGCACGGCGAGATCCGCCCGGTCGCGCTGCCCGCGCCCGGATCCGGCGACGTCCTCGTGCGCACGCTGCGGTCCGGGATCAGCCGCGGGACCGAGCTGCTCGTGCACCGCGGGGGCGTGCCGCCCGCCGAGCGCGAGACGATGCGCGCGCCGTTCCAGGACGGCGACTTCCCCGGGCCGGTGAAGTACGGCTACCTGAGCGTCGGCGCCGTCGAGCGCGGGCCGGCCGAGCTGCGCGACCGCACCGTCTTCTGCCTGCATCCGCACCAGACGGCCTACGTCGTGCCCGCCACGGCGGTGACCGTGGTGCCCGACGACGTCCCGCCCGCCCGCGCGGTGCTCGCCGGCACCGTCGAGACAGCGCTGAACGCGCTCTGGGACGCACCGCCGCTGCTCGGCGACCGCGTCGCCGTCGTCGGGGCCGGGATGGTCGGCTGCTGCGTCGCCCGCCTGCTCGCCGGAGTGCCCGGGGTCGAGGTGACGCTCGTCGACGTCGACGCCTCGCGCGCCGCCGTCGCCGCGACGCTCGGAGCGGGCTTCGCGACGCCCGAGGAGGCCGCCGGCGAGCGCGATCTCGTCGTGCACACCAGCGCGACGTCGGCCGGCCTGCAGCGCGCGATCGAGCTCCTCGCGGCAGAGGGCACGGTGCTCGATCTCAGCTGGTACGGCGATGCGGAGGTCCGGCTCTCGCTCGGCGGGGCGTTCCACCGCCGGCGGCTCGGGCTGCGCGCCAGCCAGGTCGGGACGGTCTCCCCCGCGCGTGGTGCGCGGCGGACGCCGGCCGACCGGCTGCGCCTCGCGCTCGAGCTCCTGCGCGACCCCGCCTTCGACGCGCTGATCACGGGTCAGTCGCCGTTCGAGGAGCTGCCCGCGGTCATGGCGCAGCTGGCCGCCGGCACCCTGCCGGCGCTCTGTCACACCATCACCTACGGCGAGGCCTAGGCCATGTTCAGCGTGACGATCCGCGACCACATGATGATCGCCCACAGCCTGCGCGGCACGGTCTTCGGGCCGGCGCAGCGCCTGCACGGCGCGACCTACGTCGTCGACGCGACGTTCCGGCGGGCGGAGCTGGACGAGGACGGCATCGTCGTCGACATTGGCCGGGCGACCGAGGTGCTGCGCGCGGTGGTCGCGGCGCTCACGTACCGCAACCTCGACGAGGCGCCCGCGCTCGCGGGCCTGAACACGACCACCGAGGTGCTGGCGCGCCACGTGGCCGACCGGCTGGCCGACGAGGCCCGCGCCGGGGCGCTCGGCCCCGGTGGGCGCGACCTCGACGGGCTGGCGGTGACGCTGCGCGAGTCGCACGTCGCCTGGGCGACCTACGAGCGCGCGCTGTGACCGACCTCCACGTGATCGTGCCGGACGGGATCGACGACCCGGCCCGGCCGAGCGGCGGCAACACCTACGACCGCCGGGTCTGCCAGGGGCTCACGACCCTGGGCTGGACCGTGCGCGTGCACGCCGTGGCGGGCGACTGGCCCGCGCCGGGGCCCGCCGGGCACGCGGCGCTGTCGCGCGCCGTGGCCCGCATCCCCGAGGACGCCGTCGTCCTGCTCGACGGGCTCGTCGCCTGCGCCGCACCGGAGGTCCTCGTCCCGCAGGCGCGGTGGCTGCGGCAGGTCGTGCTGGTGCACATGCCACTCGGGCACCGGCCGCCGCCCGGGACGGAGCCCGAGGTCCGGACGCGCGAGCGCGAGGTCCTCGCCGCGGCCGCCGCGATCATCACGACGAGCGCCTGGACGCGCCGCCGGCTGATCGAGTTGTACGCCTTGCCGGCCGACCGGATGCACGTGGCCGAGCCCGGCGTCGACGAGGCCGGGCTCGCACCGGGGACCGCCGCGGGCGGGGCGCTGCTGTGCGTCGCCGCCGTGACGCCCGACAAGGGCCACGACGTGCTGCTCGACGCGCTGTCGGCCACGGCGGATCTGGCCTGGCGGTGCGCCTGCGTCGGGAGCCTCGACCGTGACGCGGCCTTCGCCGAGGAGGTGCTCCGCCGCGCGGGCACCAACGGGCTGGACGGCCGCGTCCGGTTCGCGGGACCGCAGACCGGCACCGACCTCGACCGCGCGTACGCCGAGGCGGACCTGCTCGTCCTGGCCTCCCGCGCCGAGACCTACGGGATGGTCGTCGGCGAGGCGCTGGCCCGCGGCGTGCCGGTGCTGGCCGGCGACGTGGGCGGCGTCCCGGAGGCGCTCGGCCACGCCCAGGACGGCACGCGGCCCGGCCTGCTCGTCGCGCCCGACGATGCCGCCGCGCTCGGCGCCGCGCTGCGCCGCTGGCTGCGCGACGCCGGGCTGCGCGAGCGGCTGCGCGCGGCGGCGCGCGGGCGGCGCGCGTCGTTGCGGGGCTGGCCCGCGACGTCGTCGGCCGTGTCGGCGGTGCTCGAGGAGGTCGCGCGATGAGGGTGGCGCCGGTTCGCGTCAGCCCCGCCTGGCTCGAGCTCCGCGAGCCGGCCGATGCGGCGGCACGCTCGGGTGAGCTGGCGGAGCGCCTCGCCGAGCGGCTCCCTGCCGCGTCGCCGCTGGTGGTCCACGATCTCGGCGGCGGCAGCGGCGCGATGGGCCGCTGGCTCGCGCCGCGGCTGGCGGGCCCGCAGCACTGGGTCGTCCACGACCGCGACGCCGCGCTGCTGGCGCTTGCGCTCGCCGACCCGCCGGCCGGGCCCGTGACCGTCGAGGCACGGCGGACGGACCTCGGGCGGCTCGCGGCAGCCGACCTCGCCGGCGCCGACCTCGTCGTCGCCTCCGCGCTGCTCGACCTGCTGACCGCCGACGAGCTGCTGCGGATGCTGCGCGCCTGCGCCGGGCATCCGACGCTGCTCGCGCTCACCGTCGTCGGGCGCGTCGCCCTCAGCCCGG
>Ga0157379_10005364_pt1 | contig 11021 bp, 9 predicted proteins | sample S25metaG_FD_121802 | JGI IMG/M metagenome (GOLD analysis project Ga0157379, IMG submission 121802) | Switchgrass rhizosphere microbial communities from Kellogg Biological Station, Michigan, USA - S2-5 metaG | ecosystem: Host-associated > Plants > Roots > Rhizosphere > Soil | place: USA: Michigan... | reverse complement strand
CGCGGGCGCTGCTGACATCGCGCAAGCGCCCATCCCATTCCGGCCCGAACCTATCCTGCAGCCATTCGCGCAGGCGGCGAGCCAGTCCGGGTGCTTGTCCGCCGGTCGAAGCGGTGAGCACGAGATCACCCCGGCGGACGATGGCCGGAACATGAAAGTCACACAGTTCAGGCACATCTTCGACGTTGACGAGTATGCCGGCGGCACGAGCGCGGTCGACCAGTCGCCGCGCCGCGTCAAGCGCGATGCCGGCGACAAAGAGGAGCGAGATTTGCGGCAGCGGCTCGGTTTCGCTAACCGGCACGGCCTCGATGCCCGCCTTGGCGAGCAGGGAGGCACGTCGCTCTCGGCCTTCTGCAGCCCCAGCGAGGCCGATACGGGCAAACTGGGAGCCAATGACGATGGGGAGCAATGGTGCCTCCGGTCCCGGCATGGTGGGCCGGTTCTACAGCAGAGGTACGCACTAGCTTTCTAAAATGCAAGGATCAACTGGGGAATAAAATATTATACATACTCGTAGTGTGTTTTATTGATAGCCCTTCAGAAGATCCGTAATGGAAACCCCGATCTTGTCGCCGTGGATGATGATTTCGCCCTTCGCGACGGGCCGATCATTCGCCAGGATCAGCACTGGGTCTTCCTGGTGCGAATCGAGCTCAATAACGGCTCCGCGACCCATGCGAAGCAGTTGATGCATGGGAATTGTCGATCTGCCCAGTACGACGGAAATTTCCACTTTGACGCCGGCGATGTTGGAGGACATGAAGGACCCCATGGGTGACCCGTCGGATAGTCAGGCGATTATGCTTTCGGGCGGGTTAACAGGCCTTGTCCCCGAGTGGCGGGTAGCCAGCGGGGTCACGCCGTATCCGGCAGCCGTCGCCGCCATGGAATCGCGAGTCGCCGAAATCGCCGACGGAAAGGCACCCGAACTCGTCTGGCTGGTGGAGCACCCGCCAATCTACACGGCAGGCACCAGCGCGCGCGACGCAGACCTGCTTGATCGGCGGTTTCCCGTTTTCAAGAGCGGCCGCGGCGGACAGTTCACCTATCATGGGCCAGGGCAACGCGTCGGCTACGTGATGCTAAATCTGAAACTGCGCCGCGCGGATGTGCGCGGCTTCGTGAACGATCTTGAAGAGTGGCTGATCCGCACGCTGGCGCAATTCAGCGTCAAAGGCGTCCGCCGAGAGGGTCGGGTCGGCATCTGGGTTGTTCGTGGCGACCGTGAAGACAAGATAGCTGCGATTGGTGTGCGCATCAGGCGCTGGGTGACGTTTCACGGCGTCAGCATCAATGTTGATCCGGACCTATCGCATTTTGCCGGGATCGTGCCCTGTGGGGTGCGTGAGCATGGCGTCACCAGCCTGTTCGATCTGGGTCTGCCGGTGGCGATGGCGGATGTCGATATCGCAATGAAGCGGAGTTTCACTGACGTGTTTGGGCCAATAAGCCACTAGTCGCCGTCATTCGGGAAGCAAGTCCAATAGAGGAGTATTCATGCCGCGCGTTTCTGCAGCATTTTTTGCAACAGGTGTTATCTGCGTTCTGATCGGCATGGGTTGGGGGATGTATATGGGTGCGAATGAGAACTTCACCCTGGCGCCCGCCCATGCGCATCTCAACTTGGTAGGTTGGGTTACCATGGCGCTTTACGGCACGTTTTATGCGCTGACGCGCGGAACGATGTCGGTGCGGTTGGCCTGGACCAACTATGTACTCTCGCTGGTCGGTGCACTGGTAATGCTTCCATCACTCACGATATTCCTCAGCAGCGGCAATGATCCGAAATTCATTCCCTTCATGGTGACGGGCGAGGTCATGACATTCCTCGCGGCACTGATCTTCGCCGTCTCGGTGTTACGCGAACTGTTTCGCAGGCGTTCGACGGACTAGAGGGATGGCCGACGGTGAAAGCCCTTCGTCGCCGGCGCTTCGGCCCTGTGCATCTCGACATTGCCGATGCGCGCCCCCGGCGGTCCCTTCATGCATAGGCCTACCAACGTTTCGACACTGGCGTTCGGCCCTGAAACCAGTGCCTCGACCGTGCCGTCCGAACGGTTTCTGATCCAGCCATCAACCCCAAGTCTTGTAGCCTCCGAGATTACAAAGTTCCGGTAGCCGACCGCCTGGACATAACCCTCGATGCGCAATCGCAAATGGGTGAAATCGTCGTCGCTCATCACGTTACTATCGGCCAATTCGGCATTGTGAGGCCAGAGCCCTTCATTCTACTATAAAAATCAATAGGTCTTCCGCGCCCCGATCAATTCATCGTGACACGCTTCCACGACTACCTGTCCATTCAAGATCTGGTCTTCGCACGCGCGTCGCAATTGTCCAATATCGCAACGCGTGGTGCTCACCGCTCTTCCCAGCGCTTCTAGTTAGCAACCTCGACGCTATGACGCAGCAGCCATGCGTTTTGTGCGCGTTGCCGATCTAGAAGCGCCACGGCCAGTTTGGTGGAGCACATCGACTTGGGGATGCTCTTGAAGTTCACAAACGCAGTCGGGGTCATCGCCGCATTGGGCCTGTTTGCGCTGCCGGCCCTGGCAGCGGACTCAGGTGGCGGTGTGCTCGTTTTTGACGCCAAGTTCTTCGAGGCGCAGCGACCTAACACGGCCTGGGACATGATCCGACGGCTCCCCGGCTTCACGTTTGACGCCGGTGCTTCGGCGCGTGGCTTCGCCGGAACGGCCGGAAACGTGCTGGTCGACGGCGAGCGGCCAACTTCAAAGACCGATGCTCTCGACTCGATCCTGCAACGCATCCCCGCCAGCGACGTCGAGCGGATCGAGCTTGTCCGCGGCGGCGCGCCTGGTATCGACATGCAAGGACAGACGGTCGTTGCGAACATCATTCGCAAGAAAGTCGACTCCACCAAGATCGTTGCCACCGCTGAGGACACCATCTTCACCGACGGTCACATGATCCCGTTCGGCAGCTTGGAACTGACCCGCCACGACGGTGCGCGTCTCTATGAGGCGGCCGTGTCGGTTGTGAACAACTTTGACGATTCGGTGGGCATCGGCAGGCACGATGTGTTCGATGCGTCGGGTACGCTGCTGGAACAAGACGTTGCACGATCGCACGGGCTTGGTATCGGCTATGCCTTCAAGGGGGCGGGAACGACCCCGCTCTTCGGCGGCCAGTTCAAGGCCAACCTCACGCTGCAGGACAGCCCCTTCATCTCAAAGCTGACCTACGACTCGCCTATTCTTCACCAACTCTTCCTCGACAAGTCGCGCACCAACAGCGCCGAACTCGGCCTGCACTGGAAAGGACCGCTAGGCGGAACCGAGCTTGAGACATTGGTTCTGCAACGCTTCGCCGAAGCGAGCGACGTCAGCATAGCCGATGACACCGTCGTACTGCAGGACTTCCGCTCGCGCAGCACAACCGGAGAATCCATCGCACGCGCCACCGATCGCTATCTGCCGATGAGCTCGCTCACCTTGGAAGCGGGCGGCGAAGTGGCCTACAACTTCCTCAAGGGCAGTACGAGCTTTGCCGTCGATGGCGTTCCTGTGCCTCTGCCCTCGGCGATCGCAAAGGTCGAGGAGCTGCGCGGCGAACTATTCGGGCAAGGAACCTGGAAATTCGCTGACGACTGGCTGTTCGAGGCGGGCGCCCGTTTCGAGGTTTCGCGCATCAGCGAACGAAGCGACACCCGGCTGAGCCGCTCATTCTTCTATCCCAAGCCGCGCGCCGTACTGACCTGGGCGCCGGACAAGGACACCCAGGTGCGCATTCGCTACGAGCGCGTACTTGGCCAGCTGGACTTCAACAATTTCATCGCTACCAGCGATCTTTCGGCGACGGGTGTGACCGCCGGCAATGCGAACCTGCGTCCGGACCAGCGCGTCCAGTACGAACTCTCCTTCGAGCGTCACTTCTGGGAAAAGGGTGCGGTGGTCGTCAGCCTGCTGCACGAAGAGATCAAGGACGTCGTCGACTTCGTCCCGGTTGTCGGTCCGACCAGTACCTTTGACGCGCCCGGAAATATTGGCAACGGCCGCAACAACCAGGTGACGGTGGGGCTGACCATTCCGTTGGACCGTTTCGGCCTCACCAATGGACTGTTGAAGGCAACGAACATCTTCCGCTTCAGCAAGGTCACTGATCCGGTCACGGGCGCCAGCCGCGTGATTTCGGCGCAACGCCCGCAGGAGATCCAGCTTCGTTACACGCAGGATTTTACCAGCATCAATTCGACGTTGGTCATCGCCTACTTCAACGGCTGGACCGAGAATTCATTCCGCCTGACCCAGACGCGGCAACGTCGCTTGCTCCCGCCATATCTTGCAGCGTCATGGGAGTACAAGCCGACGCCGGATTGGAGCATCCACTTCGAAGTCGACAATATTCTCCGGTTTATCTACGACGATGTCCGATCGAACTTCGCCGGCCCGCGCGACACGTTTCCGCTGTCCAATGTCGACGAGTTCCGAACGCGCTCGCAGCCGCAGTTCCTTCTTCAGATTCGCCGCACATTCGGCTAGTGAGCTAGACAAATTCCAGGATCACGTCGTCCAGCGCCAAGCTGTCGCCCTTGGTTGCGTTGACCTTCTTGATCGTGCCGTCTCGTTCGGCGACCAGAACGTTTTCCATTTTCATCGCTTCCACCACGGCAAGCGTTTCGCCGGTTTTGACCTCCTGGCCCGCGGTGACGTTTACGGACACAACAAGGCCCGGCATTGGACACAACAACATCTTTGATGTGTCGGCGGCGACTTTCTTCGGCATGAGCGCCGCAAGCGCGGCCGCTTCCGGCGAACGCACGATGGCGGTAACGGTGCGACCGCCCTGCCCGAGCTTGTAGCCGCCCTGGACTCGGGTCAGCTGGATCGCATGGTCGCCATCTTCACCGGACAAATGCATGATCGGTTGACCAGGTTGCCACTCGGTAATTGCCGTATACGGCTTTCCGTCCACCTGCAGGTGCAAATTTCCCGCCGCCAGGTTGGCGCCGCTGACGGCGTAGTTCTGGCCGTCCAGCGTCACAATGAATTCACCGCCCACTTTGTGTGCGCCGTTCAGCGTTCCGGAAATGCCGCTCGCGCGCAGCGCACGCGCCAGACGCGCGGCCACGGCGGCAGCGACAAAACGCCGACGCGTCGCGACGTCAAGCGCCAGACCGTGGAACCCGTCGGGAAATTCTTCTGCGATGAACGCGGTCGTAATGCGCCCCTCGCGGAAGCGCTTGTTGTGCATGATCGCAGTGAGGAACGCGATATTGTGGTTGATGCCTTCAATGCGGAATTGATCGAGCGCGACGGCCATCGCGTCTATGGCCGCCACGCGGCTTGCGGCATGGGTGCAAAGCTTGGCGATCATCGGATCGTAGAACATCGAGATTTCGCCACCTTCGAACACGCCCGTATCATTGCGGACCGTGACGTCGCCATGCCGACCTTCCGTTGGCGGCCGGTAGCGGACCAGCCGGCCGGTCGAGGGCAGGAAACCGCGATAAGGATCCTCGGCATAGATGCGGGACTCGATGGCCCAGCCTTTGATGCCGACATCGCTTTGCTTGATGGCAAGTTTTTCTCCGGCCGCCGAGCGGATCATCAGCTCAACAAGATCAAGCCCGGTGACCAGCTCCGTCACCGGATGTTCGACCTGGAGCCGCGTGTTCATTTCCAGAAAGTAGAATTTCCGCTCCTTGTCGACGATAAATTCGACGGTCCCGGCACTGTCGTAGCCGACCGCTTTCGCCAGCGCGACAGCCTGCTCTCCCATAGCTTTGCGCGTGCTGGCGTCAAGGAATGGCGAAGGCGCTTCTTCGATCACCTTTTGATGGCGGCGCTGGATCGAGCATTCGCGCTCATTCAGATATACAACATTGCCGTGCCGGTCTCCGATCAGCTGGATCTCAATGTGTCGCGGCTCGGTGACGAACTTTTCGATGAATAGCCGATCGTCGCCGAAACTCGCCTTGGCTTCGTTTTGCGATGACTTGATCGCCTGAACCAATTCTTCCTGGCGATGCACGATGCGCAAGCCCTTGCCGCCGCCGCCGGCAGAGGCTTTTACCATCACGGGATAACCGATCTCCTGGGCTATCTTGCGCGCCTGGGCCTCATCCTTGATCTCGCCGATGAATCCCGGAACCGTGTTGACCCGCGCGGCCTGGGCAAGCTTCTTGGATTCGATCTTGTCGCCCATTGCGGCGATCGCCCTGACGTTCGGCCCAATGAAGGCCACGCCAATCTTGGCGAGTGCTTCGGCAAAGGCTTCACGTTCGGACAGGAAGCCATAGCCGGGGTGGACCGCCTCAGCACCGGTGTCGCGACAGGCCTGGATGATCCGATCGATGACGAGATAGGACTGCGCGGACGGCGCCGGACCAATGGGGACGGCTTCATCCGCCAGCTCGACGTGCAGGGCATTTTTGTCGGCGTCGGAGTAGACGGCAACCGTCTTGATGCCCATCTTTCGAGCGGTCTTTATGACCCGGCAGGCGATTTCGCCGCGATTGGCAACCAGAATCTTTTTGAACAAAGTTTCCCCCGCCGACCCATGATTGGCCTGACAGGACAAGGTTTTAGGACGTCAAGGCCCTTCCGTAAACTGGCTGTATCCTTTACGCAGGGAGCGGCTCGAGCGTCTCGCCAGGCTCATTTCGACCAGCATGAAGGGGAACCCCATGTCACAGGCAGTACGCCATCCGCAGACCGCAGCGCTCACGATCGCGCCGCTGACCCCCACGATCGGCGCCGAGATCGGCAACATCGATCTGCGGCAGCCGTTGAGTGCTGCGACGCGGCACCTGCTGCGGGAAGCTCTGCTCGACTGGAAGGTGCTCTTCTTTCGCGACCAGAACATCACCACGGAACAGCATCTGGATTTCGCCCGCAATTTCGGCGATCTGGAAGTTCACCCCTTTGCGCCGCATAAACCTGGCTATCCCGAAGTACTCTCGATCGCGCACGGTCCCGACAACAGGGGCCGCGAAAACGCATGGCACAGCGACGTGACGTGGCGGGCCATTCCCTCTCTCGGCTCAGTGCTGCGGGCGCAGGAAGTTCCCGATGTCGGCGGCGATACGCTTTTTGCCGACATGTACGCCGCTTATGACGGTCTGACGGATGCAATCAAACAGAAGATCGAAGGAAAGAAGGCGGTGCACGACTTTACGCATTTCCGAACTGGCATGCGCAAACAGGGGAAAAGCGAAGCTGAAATCGAGGCATTCAACAAACAGTACCCTCCGGTCGAACATCCCGTGGTGCGCACCCATCCTGAAACGAAGCGCAAATGCCTTTATGTGAATGTGGGATTCACGCTGCACATCGTGGGCATGGAAAAAGCGCAGTCTGATGCACTATTGAAGCATCTCTACGCCCAAGCCACGATTCCGGAATATCAATGTCGTTTTCGCTGGCAGAATAATTCCATCGCCTTCTGGGACAATCGCGCCAGCCAGCATTATGCGGCGTCGGACTACTACCCCGCCGTGCGCCGCATGGAACGTGTGACCATCATTGGCGACCGGCCCTACTAGTCACTTGCCGGCCTGCCATTGTTTTGTCGCGAATGGCACGGAATTCGTTGGCCTGGTACCAGTTCGGCCAACGATCCGAATTCGCGAGCGTATCGCCCAGCGTGTACAGCACAAGCAGATCATCGACCGGACCGCTCACATCCCAGGCTTGATTAAACTCATCGCTCGGCTGGTGATAGTGATGGTTGCGATAGTCGTCGCGCACCGCCTGCCCGGCGGCGGTGCCACCGACAATCAGATTGTACCCGCCGGCGGGGTCGAGCATCGGCACGCCGACGCGCGACAGGCTGATATGATCGGAGCGATAGAAGCCGCCCTTTTCCGGCTCAGGATCTGGCGTAATGACACGGTTCTGCGTCTTCAACACATCGGCGAGCAGTTCTTCCATCTGCGATGCGCCATTGCCGACAAGTACCATGTCGTGCGCGTGACCCTGCGGCAGACTAGCGTCGAGGTTCACGCCGCCAACGATGTGCGACAACGGCCAAATCGGATGCATGGCGAAATAGGCGGAACCGAGCAACCCCTGCTCTTCCAGCGTCCAGCAGATGATCGCGATCGAGCGCTGCGGCCGCGGCCTGGCGCGCGCAAACGCCTCGCCTAGCTCCAGCACGCTTGACACGCCCATGCCATTGTCGACGGCGCCATTGTAGATCTTGTCGGTACCGGCGACATCCGGCTTCACGCCGAGATGGTCCCAATGTGCCGTGAAGAGTATGACCTCGTCAGGATGTCGGCTGCCGCGTACGATACCGACGACGTTTCGCGTCTTGAGACGCATAAATGTCGAGTGGGCATGCGCATCGAGCGTCTCGCCGGCCATGACGACAGGCTTGAATCCTGGCTGATTGGCGGCTGCCTTCTGCTCGGTGTAGTCGAGCCCGGAGCGTTTGAACAGCTCGCGCGCCGTATCAAGCGTGATCCAGCCCTGGATCGGAACCATGCTCATGTCCTTGTCCGGCGCGTCTAGCCAAAGCTTGTTGCCGGAATTGGAATTTCGCACCACTTGCCAGCCATAAGCTGCCGGCCCGGTTTCATGCACGATGATCGCTGCTGCCGCACCATGTCGCGCCGCCTCTTCGAATTTGTAGGTCCAGCGACCGTAGTAGGTCATCGCCTTGCCCTTGAAGAAGCTGGGATCGCCGGGACGCTCTTCGTTGCGCGGATCATTGATAAGGATGACGACTGTTTTTCCCTTCACATTAACACCGGCATAGTCATCCCAGTGATACTCAGGCGCAACGACGCCGTAACCGACGAACACCAGTTCGGATGCCGACACCTTCACATCTGTTCCGGAGAATTGCGGCGTCCAGTACACCGTGTCGTCGGGAAATTTCGGGATGATGGCGCCCTGGGGCGTGTTGAAGGTCAGGCTCGATTGCGCTGCATCAAGCGCGATATTGACCGACGGCACCTGCTGAAAGTAGTTGCCGTGATTTCCGGGACGCAGGCCGATGCGCTTCATCTCGTCTGCGATCCACTGCGCGGCGGCTTCGCCATGCCGCGTCCCAGGCCCGCGGCCCTCGAACGCGTCGTCGGAAATGGCGCGATCGCGTGACAACACATCAGCGGCAACGATTTCGGCAACCGTATGCGGGTGGGCGGGATAGACTATCCGCGTCGCCGCTGCGGCCGACACAAACAACAGAGCAGCGAAAAGTCCGCCAAAAGTCCGCAACCGCATTACACTTACCCCCATGATTGGTTCGCCCACGCGCAAGGCGGGCGGTATAACACGCCTCGCCGCCCGTTCGTCACGTACAAAGTGAGGGTCAGAAATGATTGAATTTATTAATTCCGCCGCCGCGAAATCCGCCAGCCTGCCGTTCAGCCAGGCAGTCAAAGTGGGAGACGTTGTCTATTTATCCGGCGCGATCGGAAATGTGCCCGGCAAGATGGAATTGGCGTCGGGAGGCATCGAGGCAGAGAGCCGCCAGATGATGCTCAACATCTCCGATGTTCTAAAGGAAGCCGGGCTGGGATTCGAGCACGTCTTCAAAGCCGTTGTGTACCTGGCGGATATGGCCGAGTGGAACGTGTTCAACAAAATCTACGTCCCGAATTTTCAGCCGGGACATTTTCCGGCACGCACCGCCATAGGCGCCCATCGCCTCATCCTCGACGCACGAGTCGAGATGGAGTGCTGGGCCGATGCAAGCGGCACGAGGGCTGCTGGATAAGAGAACTTATCCAACATTTCAAAAAGTTTTCTCGCCTTTGTGCCCCAAATCATTCGCGACCTGTTGGATAACTTCGTGCCGCGAATTTTTTGTCAAAATATCAATTGTAAAAGTCCAACCTCCTCTTGAACCGTAACGGTCAAATCGCCAATTGCGCTATATCCTGACAAGTACGCCTGAAGAACGGATCAAGCGAACAGATCGGTCGACAGGTTCGCAGAACAAAGCTGACGGAAGACCGTTATAACGGAATATTGTCGTGCTTCTTCCAGATGTGCGGCACCTGCTTGTTGCGCAGCATGCGCAGCGAGCGCGCCACGCGCCAGCGCGTCGAATGCGGCCGGATGACATCGTCAATATAGCCGCGTGAGGCCGCGACGAAAGGGTTGAGGAAGCGGTCTTCGTACTCCTTGGTGCGCTCAGCAATGGCGTCAGGATTGCCGCGTTCATTGCGGAAGATGATCTCGACCGCGCCCTTGGCACCCATCACGGCGATCTGTGCCGTTGGCCAGGCGTAGTTGACATCGGCACGCATATGCTTGGACGCCATCACGTCGTAGGCGCCGCCGTAGGCCTTGCGCGTGATGACGGTGACTTTCGGCACCGTCGCCTCGGTGAACGCGAAGAGCAGCTTGGCACCATGCTTGATGATTCCGCCATGCTCTTGCGCCACGCCCGGAAGGAACCCGGGAACATCGACAAAGGTGACGAGCGGGATGTTGAAACAGTCGCAAAACCGCACGAAGCGTGCCGCCTTGCGCGAGGCGTCACTGTCCAACACACCGGCCAGCACCATCGGTTGGTTGGCGACAAAACCCACTGTGTGGCCCTCGATGCGGCCAAAGCCGGTTATGATGTTTTTTGCGAATGCTTCGCCGATCTCGAAAAAATCGCCTTCGTCGGCAACTTTGGTGATCAGCTCCTTCATGTCGTAGGGTTTGTTCGGACTTTCTGGAATTAACGTGTCGAGCGAAATTTCCTCGCGGCGCGGATCATCCTGTGTCGGCCAAACGGGCACTTTGTCGCGATTGTTGAGCGGCAGGAAGTCGTACAGCCGGCGCATCTCCTCCAGGCAGATGACGTCATTGTCGTAGGCGCCGTCGGCGACGGAGGACTTGGTGGAATGGACCTTGGCGCCGCCGAGCTGTTCGGGCGTCACGTCCTCATGCGTCACCGTCTTCACCACCTCGGGACCGGTGATGAACATGTAGGAGGTGTCACGCACCATGAAGATAAAGTCGGTCATGGCGGGCGAATAGACGTCGCCGCCGGCGCACGGGCCCATGATGACGGAGAGCTGCGGCACGACGCCGGAAGCGAGCACGTTG
>Ga0157379_10005362_pt1 | contig 11022 bp, 7 predicted proteins | sample S25metaG_FD_121802 | JGI IMG/M metagenome (GOLD analysis project Ga0157379, IMG submission 121802) | Switchgrass rhizosphere microbial communities from Kellogg Biological Station, Michigan, USA - S2-5 metaG | ecosystem: Host-associated > Plants > Roots > Rhizosphere > Soil | place: USA: Michigan... | reverse complement strand
GCGCATTTCGTCGCGGTCGATGGCACCGATGCAGCCGACGCGAAACGTCTCCACCTGCGTGAGCTTGCCCGGATACAGGATGAAGCCCTTGTCGCGGACGCTGTCGTAGAACGCGCGGAACGTGTAGCGCGGATCGGCGGGTGCATGGAACGTGACGATGATCGGCGCCTGGATTTTTGGATCGAGGAACACGCTGAAGCCGAGCTCGGACATTCCCTCCACCAGCGTCTCGTAATTCTGGCGGTAACGCTCGAGTCGCGCGGGCTGCCCGCCTTCGGCGATGAACGCGTCGAGTGCCGCCGCGAACGCCGCGACGACGTGCGTGGGGGGTGTATAGCGCCATTGCGTCGTCTTCTCCATGTACTGCCACTGGTCGAAGAGGTCGAGCGACAGCGACGTGCTGTTGCCGGCGCATTGCTCGAGTGCCGCGCGGCGGGCGATGACGAACGCCATGCCAGGCGGCCCTTCGATGCACTTGCCCGACGCCGCGATGACCGCATCGAACGGCATCGTCCGCGCGTCGATCGCCAAGGCTCCGAACGAGCTCATCGCATCCACGATCAGGCGCCTGCCGTGACCCGCGACGACATCGGCGATCTCGCGCAGCGGGTTCAGGATGCCCGTCGACGTCTCGCAGTGAATGAGCCCCACGTGCGTGATCGATCCGTCGGCGGCGAGAAGCCGGTCGACGTCCGCGGCGGTCGTCGGCACGTCTTCGGCTGTCTCGAACACGGACACGCGGCGCCCCATCATCCGCGCGAGCTTTGCGAAGCGCTGGCCATACGCGCCGTTGACGAGCACCAGCACGTGGCCATCGCGCGGCACCAGCGTGTTGACGGCCGCCTCGACCGAGAACGTCCCGCTGCCCTGCATCGGAACGCACGTGTGCGTATCGGCCGCGGCCACGACGTCGAGCAGGCGCTCGCGAACCTTGGCGGTGATCGCGTTGAACGTCGAATCCCACGAGCCCCAGTCGCGCAGCATCGCCATTCGCGTCGGCAGCGCCGTCGTCAGGGGACCGGGAGTCAGCAGGATCGGATCGCGACTGAAGTTGCTCATGGGCTTCGCCTTTCGTATTAGGGCCTGATCAGGCGCCAGGTCAGCCGTTGCCGCGCCATGCCTGCGTACGTCGCAGGAGCACGCGGGTCAACAGCGCATAAACCAGACAGACGACCGTCGACGTCGCGACGATCAGCGTCGCCATCGCAGCCGCGGGACCGATCTCGCCAGATTCGTCGAGGCTGACGATCGCGACCGACGCGAGCTTCGTGTCGGGTGAATACAGAAAGATCACCGCCGACAGCGTCACCATCGCGTTGATGAACAGGTAGCGCGCGATGTCCAGGATCGCCGGCAGGCACACGGGCATCGTCACGCGGAGGAACGTCTTGTAGAACGGCACCTTCAGCGAGGCCGACACGGACTCGAACTCGTCGTCGAGCGCCTTCAACGCCGTCACCGCAGTCAGGTGGCTCGACGTGTAGTAGTGGATGATCGTCGACAGCACGAGGATCGCCATGCTTCCGTAAAGAAAATTGAGCGGATTGCGCGGCGAGTTGAAGAAGAAGATGTAGCCCAGGCCGAGCACCATGCCCGGCACGGCCATCGGCATGGCAGCGAGCAGCCGGATCGCTGCGCGTGTCGCGCGCATGCCGCGCATCTTCTCCATGAGGTAGGCAGTCAGGAAGACCAGCAGTGTGCCGAAGAACGCCGTCAGAAAGCCCAGCTTGACGCTGTTGAAGTAGCTGTCGATGACGCCGCCGTCGACGAGGCCATACACGTAGTGGCGCAGGCTGAACGACAGGTCGTACGGCCACAGCTTGATGAACGACGTGTAGACGGCCATGCCCAGCACCGCGAGGATCAGCGCGCAGATGACCACGCAGTAGACGAACATCGCCGCGTCGAACCCGCGCGACGGTTGCGGCATGTAGGCAACCGCCCGTGACGAGAACTGCGATTGCTGGCTGCGCTGCATGCACGTGTCGATGGTGAACGCGAGCAACACCGGCAGCAGGAGGATCAGCCCGACGACAGCGCCCCGGTTGAAGTTCTGCTGGCCGATCACCTGCTGGTAGATGTCGATCGCCAGCACGTGGAAGTTGCCGCCGATCACCTTCGGGATGCCGAAGTCGCTGACGGTGTACGAGAAGACGACCATCGCGGCGCTGACGAGGCCGTAACGCGCCGACGGCAGTGTGATCGTGAAGAACTTGCGCCACGCCGACGTGCCGAGCGACTCGGCCGCCTCGAACAACCGGCGGTCGGCGAGCAGCATCGCCGTGATGACGATCATCAGCGCGTGCGGAAAGATTGCATAGACGGCGCTGATGATGATGCCGATCGGACCATAGACCGAATGGCCCATCAGCAAGCCCTTCAGCGCCCCCTGGTTGCCGAACCACTGGATGAACGAGATCGCCGCCAGCATCGACGGCGCGAGGATCGGCGTCAGCGCGATCAACCGGAACACGCCTTTGCCCGGCATGCAACTACGCGTCAACGCATAGGCGAACATGAACGCAAGGGGAACGGTCACGAACGTCACCACGCTTGCGACCCAGACGGTATTCCACGCCGATTCCAGCAGCGAAGGCGACTGCAGGTACTCGCGAAATTGCGCGAGGCCGACGAATGCGCCGTCCTTGTCCTGCACGCTCTTGACGAGGATCGACGCGAGCGGTGCCAGCAGGAACAGCACGAGTGCAGCACAGGCGACGAGCAGCAGCGCCTGCGCGAGCCGCTGCTGCGGATCCGCGATCGGGCGGATCTGTTGCGCGCTTGCGACGAGCGGTGGCGCGACGGTAGCCATCCGACGCTCGTTCAGGGGCGCCGGCGCCGGTTGCGCGCCATTACAAGAGCCGCATGCACTCGCGCGGCAGCCCGACGGACAGCGGCGCGCCGACCGCCAGCGCCATCCGGTCGAGGCTGTGCCGCGACAGGTTGACGACGATCGACTGCGCGGGCGCATCGGCGAGCATCACGGTCACGAGGCAGAACGCGCCGAGGAACTCGATCTTCTGGACGCTGGCGGACGCGACGTTCGACTGCTCGCTCGCGTGGCCGTTGATCATCACGTCCTCGGGGCGCAGGTAGAGCTTGATGGGCGTTCCGGGTGCCAGCCCCTCGCTGCCGAGCGCGCCGCCCAGCAACAGATCGCCGACGCGCACACGGCCTTCCCCCTGCGCCACCGCCGCGATGACGTTGACCTTGCCGACGAAATCGGCGACGAACGCGGTCGCCGGCTCGCGATAGACCTGCTGCGGCGTGCCGACCTGCTCGATGCGACCGCGACTCATCACGACGATGTGATCGGCCATCGACAGCGCCTCTTCCTGGTCGTGCGTCACCATGATCGTCGTCACGCCGAGCCGCTGCTGCAGCGCGCGTATCTCGCCGCGCAGCCTAAGCCGCTCGAGCGCGTCGAGTGCCGACAGCGGCTCGTCGAGCAGCAGCAATCCCGGCGACGTCGCGAGCGCGCGTGCGAGCGCGATCCGCTGCTGCTGGCCGCCCGAGAGTTGTCCCGGATATGCCCCGCCGGCGTCGGGCAGGCCTACAAGCTTCAGCAGTTCGGCCACCCGCGCCTTGATCCGCTCGCGCCCCGCGCGGCGATTGACGAGGCCGTACGCAACGTTGTCGAAGATGGTCAGGTTCGGGAACAGCGCGTACGACTGGAAGACGATGCCGTAATCGCGCTTGATCGCGGGCAGCCGCGAGACGTCGCGACCATCCTGCGTGATCGTGCCCTGGTCCTGTGTCTCCAGCCCGGCGATGATGCGCAGGAGCGTCGTCTTGCCGCAGCCGGAGGGCCCGAGAAAGGTTACGAGGCTGCCGCGCGGGACTTCCAGCGAAACGTCGTCGAGGGCCGTGAAGCGATCGAAGCGCTTGATGATATGCCGCAGCGACAGGTAGGTCGCCGAGTCGGACGCAGCGCGATCGGTTGACGTCGGTCCCGACATGAGTGCGAATCCCTGCAACGCGATGCAGGTGCCGCGCGGCTGTTGCGCACGGCACCCGGGGTGTTGACCTACTTGGGCAGCGACTTGCCGTTGTAGCGCTTCGTCCACTCGGCGAGGATCTTGTCGCGGTTCTTCGCCGACCAGTCGAAGTCGTTCTTGATCAGCCGCTTTTCATAGTCGGCAGGGATGAACTCGAGGGGCTTCGATATGCCGGGCATCGCGACGACGGCGAAGTTGTTCGCGAACAGCGTCATCGCCTCGGGCGTCGCGAGCCAATCCATCAGCTTCTTCGCCGCATCGAGCTTCTTCGTGCCCTTCATGATGCCGCTGGCCTCGAGGTCCCAGCCCAGGCCCTCGCTCGGGAAGATCACGTCGACCGGCGCGCCGGATTTCTTGGTCTGCATCGCGCGATATTCGAACGACACGCCGATCGGAAACTCGCCGGCACCGGCCTGCTTGCACGGCTGTGAACCGGAGTGCGTGTACACGCCGATGTTCTCGTGCAGACCGTCCATGAACTTCCACGCATCGGCTTCGCCCCACATCTGGATCCAGCCGCTGACGTCGAGGAAACCCGTGCCCGACGACGCCGGATTCGGCATGACGATCTTGCCCTTGTAGACGGGCTTCGTCAGGTCCTTCCACGATTCGGGCTTCGGCAGGTTCTGCTTCTGCGCCTCGACGGTGTTGAAGCACAGCGCCGCGCCGTACACGTCCATGCCGACCCAGCGCGGCGGATTCTGCGAATCCCGGTAACCGGCCGGAATCTTGTCGAGCCCCTTCGGCGCATACGGCTCGAGCATCCCTTCGTTGGCGAAGACGGCCATGCTCGACGCCGACGTTCCGATGACGATGTCGGCCTGCGGATTCGCCTTTTCCGCGAGCACCTTCGCGGTGATGACACCGGTCGAGTCGCGTGTGAACTTGAGCTCGACGTCCGGATAGACCTTGTTGAACGCCGCTTCGTACGCCTTGATCTGGTCGGTCTCGAGCGCCGTGTAGACGTTGAGCTGCGTTTTCTGCGCAGCGGCGTGGCCCGCACCGATGGCGAGGCCGAGACCCGCGACTGCCGACAACCAACGCAAGCGTTGCTGCGATTTCATCGTTGCTCCTTCGTCATTTACCGTTGGCAAAAGGTGCCGGCCTCTGCGGCCGGGTCCATGCAGAAACCCGCGGATGCTACGCGCGAACGCCGCGCCGGCGCAACGTTCGTTGCAATGCCGTCCGCCGGAAAACGAAGCTTGCGCCGGCCGGATTGCAGATTGTTGACAATCTACACCCTGCATCGTCTAATGGCAACGTGCTGAAGCATTCGTCACCTCGCACTCGCGCCAAGGCCGCAGCCAATGCGCCAGAGCTCGCGCCGCCCGCCGCCGCCGCGGCGGGCGATGTCCCGCGCGCGCCGCGCGCGGTGGCTGACGACCACCCGATCGCACTCTTGCAGACGAACTCGCTGCCGGCACTCGTCCAGCGCGAAATCGAGCGGATGATCCTCGCGGGTGACCTGGCCGCCGGTGCACAGCTTCGCGAAGCCGAGGTGGCCGCGATGCTTGGCGTGTCGCGCGGCCCCGTGCGCGAGGCGTTTCGCGCGCTCGAGGAGTCCGGCCTCGTCCGCCTCGAGAAGAACCGCGGCGTGTTCGTCCGCCAGATTGGCGTCGAGGAAGCGGACGACATCTTCGAACTTCGCGCTGTGCTCGATGAGTTCGCCGGCCGCCGCGCGGCGCAAAGAACGACATCGGCGCAGGCCGCGGAGTTGCAGGCGCTCGTCGAGGTGATGGAGTCGGCGGTGACGCGCGGCGACGTCGACGGGTATCACGACGCCAACCTCGCATTTCACGACCGGATCGTGCAGCTCGCGGGCAATCCGAAGCTGACGTTGCTCTATCGCCGCCTCGTCAACGAACTGCACCTGCACCGGCGCGCAGCGCTCAGCCAAGCCGGCATCCTGCCGGTGTCGATCAACGAGCACCGGTCGATCGTCGGCCACATCGCCGCGCGGCAGGCGGCCGCCGCAGGGCGTGCGCTGTACGAGCACGCCATGGCTAGCCGCGACCGCGTTCATCGCTCGCGCGGGATTCCTCCTCCACTGCCTCGACCGAGAAAGCCGTCGCGATGAGATCAATTGCCGTCAACGGTCGCACGTACCGGTGGCCCGAGCGGCCGCTGGTCGTCGTCTGCGTGGATGGCTGCGAGCCCGATTACGTCAACCAGGCGATTTCGGCGGGCGCAGCACCCTGGCTGGCGCAGCTCGATGGCCGTGGAACGTGCCTGACAGCCGATTGCGTCGTGCCGTCGTTCACCAATCCGAACAACCTGTCGATCGTCACGGGCAGCCCGCCGTCGGTGCACGGCATTTGCGGCAACTACTTCTTCGACGCCGACGCCGGCGCCGAGGTGATGATGAACGATCCGAAATACCTGCGGACAGGGACCATCCTCGCCGCATTCGCCGACGCCGGCGCGAAGGTCGCCGTAATTACCGCCAAGGACAAGCTGCGCGCGCTGCTCGGCCACCGGATGCGCGGCGTGTGCTTCTCGGCCGAGCGCGCCGACCAGGTTACGGTGGAAGCGAACGGGATCGCTGACGCGCTGTCGCTGGCCGGCATGCCCGTGCCGTCCGTCTACAGCGCCGAGCTGTCGGAATTCGTGTTCGCCGCCGGCTGCGCACTGCTCGAGCGCGATCGGCCGGACATCATGTATCTGTCCACCACCGACTATGTACAGCACAAGCACGCACCCGGAACGCCGAAAGCCAACGCGTTCACCGGCATGCTCGACCGCTATTTCGCTCGCCTCGATGCGGCAGGCGCAACCGTCGTCGTCACGGCCGACCATGGGATGAACGCGAAGACCGACGCGTTCGGCCGGCCGAACATCGTTTTCCTGCAGGATCTCCTCGATGCCGCTTACGGTCAGGACGCGACGCGGGTGATCCTTCCGATCACCGACCCCTACGTCGTTCACCATGGGGCCCTCGGCTCGTATGCGACGGTCTACGTGAATGGCAAGACGGGCGTGGATGCCGTCCGCGAGCGGATTGCCGCCATCCCCGGCATCGACATCGTGCTGCCGCGCGCCGCCGCCTGCACCCGGTTCGAGCTGCCGGAGAACCGCGTGGGCGATCTCGTGGTCGTATCTGAACGGCTCACCGTCATCGGCACGCGCCAATCCCATCACGACCTGTCGGGGCTGGATGCGCCGCTGCGGTCGCATGGCGGAATTTCCGAGCAGCGGGTGCCGCTGATCGCCAACCGCATGGCGCCGGAGCTTCCGGCGCGGCGCTGGCGGAACTTCGACGCGTTCGATCTCGGGCTCAATTACCTTGCATGAACCTTGCATGACGCTTCGTCTCCCATGTTGACCGCTACGCCACCGACGCAATCCGCGCAGGGCCCGCGCGCCGAACCGATGCGCATCGCCGGCGAGCGCGTCGCGGGATCGCGGACGCTCGATGTCTGCAACCCCTACACGAACGATGTCGTCGCCACGGTCCCGCGCGCGAGCGTCGACGACGTCCGTCGCGCGTTTTCGATCGCGCGGGCCTACAAGCCGCGGCTGACGCGCTACGAGCGCTCGGAGATCTGCCGTAAAGCGGCGGCGATCATCCAGAGTCGTGCCGAGCCGCTGTCGGACCTGATCACGGCCGAATGCGGCATCTGCAAGAAGGATTCGCTCTACGAGGTGGGTCGCGCGCGCGACGTGTTCACGTTTGCCGGCAATGCGGCGCTGCAGGACGATGGCCAGGTGTTCTCATGCGACCTGACGCCGCACGGCAAGTCGCGCAAGGTGTACACGCTGCGCGAGCCCTTGCTGGGCGTCATTTCGGCGATCACGCCGTTCAACCATCCGCTGAATCAGGTGGCGCACAAGATCGCGCCGGCGATCGCGACGAACAACCGGATGGTGCTGAAGCCCACGGAAAAGACGCCGTTGTCCGCGCTCGCACTGGCTGACATCCTGTACGAAGCCGGCCTGCCGCCGCCGATGCTGTCGATCGTCACCGGCGACCCGCGCGAGATCGCCGACGAGATGCTCGTCAATCCCGACGTCGACCTCGTCACGTTCACCGGTGGCGTCGCAGTCGGCAAGTACATCGCCGCGAAGGCCGTGTACAAGCGCCAGGTGCTCGAGCTGGGCGGCAACGATCCGATCATCGTCATGGAGGACGCCGACCTCGACGAGGCAGCGACGCTCGCTGCCGCCGGCTCGTACAAGAATTCCGGCCAGCGCTGCACCGCGGTCAAGCGGATGCTCGTGCACGAGCGCGTCGCCGATGCGTTCGTCGAACGGCTGCTGGCCAGGACGCGCGCATGGACGTACGGCGATCCGTCCGATCGCAGCGTCGACATGGGCACGGTGATCGACGCCGCCGCCGCTGCATCGTTCGAAGCGAAGGTACGGGCGGCCATCGACCAGGGTGCGCGCCTCCTGTTCGGCAACGAGCGGCGCGGTGCGCAATATTCGCCGACCGTCATCGATCACGTCACGCCGGACATGGATGTCGTGCGCACCGAGACGTTCGGTCCCGTTTCGCCGGTCATCCGCTTCAAGGACATCGACGACGCGATCCGCATTTCGAATTCGACTGCCTACGGCCTGTCGTCCGCCGTGTGCACGAATCGGCTCGACTACATCACGCGCTTCGTCAGCGAGTTGCAGGTGGGGACGGTGAACGTGCGCGAGGTGCCGGGGTATCGGCTCGAGCTGACGCCGTTCGGCGGCATCAAGGACTCGGGGCTGGGCTACAAGGAAGGCGTGCAGGAAGCGATGAAGAGCTTCACCAACGTCAAGACGTATTCGATTCCATTCGGATAAGAGTGCAACGCTACTTTTGTCCGGGCATGCAGCACTTGAATCGCGGGCGGAGCCGGACGATTCAAGGTTGAAAGAGCAAGCGAGAATCGAGTGTTACCGGATCTAGGACCAACGTTAATGGCTGTTTGCTAGTGCAAACTTTGCTGAACCTGCTGGCGGGCGTGTCGCTCCTCGTGTGGGGCACGCACATCGTGCGAACGGGCATCCTGCGCATGTACGGCGGCAACCTGCGCCGCGTGCTGCGCCGCAGCGTGTCGAACCGAGGTTCTGCTTTCTTCGCCGGGTTGGGCGTCACCGGCCTCATCCAGAGCAGCACCGCCACCGCGCTGATCGTCGCGTCGTTCGCCGGCCAGGGGCTGATTGGCACGGCGCCGGCACTTGCGGTGATGCTGGGGGCCGACGTCGGGACAGCGCTCGTAACCGTCCTGCTGTCGTTCGACCTGTCATGGCTCGCGCCGCTCCTGATCTTCACTGGCATCGTGCTGTTCCTGTCGAGCCAGGCGGGTGCTGCCGGCCGCTTCGGCCAGATCCTGATCGGCCTCGGCCTGATCATGTTCGCGCTGCAGTGGATTTCGGTTGCGGCCAAGCCGGTGGTGCAAGCGGCCGGCGTCAAGGTCATCTTCGCGTCGCTCACTGGCGACGTGCTGCTCGACATGCTGGTCGCGGCGCTGTTCACCGTGCTGTGCTATTCGAGCCTCGCCGTCGTGCTGCTCGTCGCCACGCTCGCATCGCTGCACGTGATCGCGCTGCCGGTTGCGCTCGGCCTGGTGCTGGGCGCCAATCTCGGCAGCGGCCTGCTCGGCATGCTGTCGACGCTGCGCGCGACACCCGAGGCGCGTCGCGTAACGCTCGGCAACTTCCTCTTCAAGCTGATCGGAAGCCTGCTCGCTTATCCGATGGTCGGACACCTCGAAAGCTGGATCGCCGGCATGGAGCTCGACCCCGCGCGCGAGGTGGTGCTGTTCCACCTGTTCTTCAACGTCGCGCTCGCGCTGCTGCTCGTGTTCTGGACCGAGCGGATTGCGCGCGTCGCCGAGCGGATGCTGCCGGCACGTCCCGCGTCCGAGGATCCGGCGAAACCACGACACCTCGATCCGTCGGCGCTCGACACGCCGGGTCTCGCGATCGCGTGCGCGGCGCGTGAAGCGATGCGCATCGGCGACGTCATCGAGCACATGCTCGCCGGGATGCTGACGGTGCTGAAGACGAACGACCGCACGCTGGCGCATCAGCTGCGGACCATGGACGACGTCGTCGACCAGCTGTACACGGCCGTCAAGCTCTACCTGACGCAGATCCCGCGCGAGGCGCTCGAGCAGCGCGAAGGCCGCCGCTGGGCGGACATCGTGTCGTTCGCGATCAACATGGAGCAGGTCGGCGACATCATCGAACGAATAGTGACCGACCTCGAGGACAAGAACATCGACAAGGGGCGCAACTTCTCGGAAGCCGGGATGACGGAGATCATCGACCTGCACGGGCGGCTGATCGCCAACCTGCGTCTCGGCCTGTCCGTGTTCCTGAATGCCGATCTCAAGCACGCGCAGCAGCTCCTCGCGCAGAAGGTGCTGTTCCGCGACCTCGAGCGCGCGTACGCGAACTCGCACCTCGGCCGCCTCGCCGGCAACACGGTCGAGAGCATCGAGACATCGTCGCTGCACCTGGACCTGATCTCCGATTTGCGGCGGATCAATTCGCATATCTGCTCGATCGCCTATCCGATCCTCGAGGAAGCCGGCGTGCTCGCGCACACGCGACTCAAGACGCAGGAGCCCGTGGCGCAGGACAGCACCGACGGCGCGACGTGGCAGAAGCACAAGCCCAAGACAGCTTGAATCACGGCATGGCACTCACCGTCTCCGACATCTGTCTGCTGTTCGCCCGCAAGGGAGGCCGGCTCTACGAAGGCGAGCCCGTGACGCAGCTCGAACATGCGCTGCAGAGCGCCGCGCGTGCCGAGGCGGCCAACGCCGCGCCCGCGCTCGTATGTGCAGCACTCCTGCACGATCTGGGTCACCTGCTGAACGACCACGGCGAGACCCCGACGCTGCGCGGCGTCGACGACCTGCATCAGTTCGCCGCGCTGCCGTTCCTGCGCGATTCGTTCGGCGACGATGTGCTCGAGCCGATCAAGCTGCACGTCGACGCGAAGCGTTACCTGTGCGCGACGCGGCCCGGTTACTACGACGCGCTGTCGCCGGACTCCAAGCGAAGCCTCGCGCTGCAGGGGGGTATCTACTCGGCGGAG
>Ga0157379_10005355_pt1 | contig 11027 bp, 10 predicted proteins | sample S25metaG_FD_121802 | JGI IMG/M metagenome (GOLD analysis project Ga0157379, IMG submission 121802) | Switchgrass rhizosphere microbial communities from Kellogg Biological Station, Michigan, USA - S2-5 metaG | ecosystem: Host-associated > Plants > Roots > Rhizosphere > Soil | place: USA... | reverse complement strand
GTCGTCGTGACCTCGCTGGTGGCGGTGCGACGCAAGTTCCCCTACGAGTTCTGGCACGTGATCCATCTGCTCAGCTACGCGGCCGTGATCTTCGCCCTGCCGCACCAGTTGAGCATCGGCGGAACGCTCGCCGAAGGGACCGTGCAGCGGGTCTACTGGATCGGGCTGTACGTGCTCGCGATCGGCGCGATCGTGATCTTCCGCTTCGCGGTTCCGCTGTTCAAGTCGTGGGCGCACGACATCCGCGTGCAGCAGGTGGAGTGGATCGCCCCGGACGTCGCGTCGATCCACCTGACCGGCCGCGACCTGCGCGCGCTCGGCGCCGCGGGCGGAGAATTCCTGATCTGGCGCTTCTGGACGGCGCGCACCTGGTGGCACTCGCACCCGATCTCGCTGTCGGCCGTGCCGACCGACCGCCGCGCGCGCATCACCGTGCGGGTGCTCGGCCCCGGCACCCGCCGACTGGCCGCGGTCAAGCCCGGAACCCGGGTCTCGTTCGCCGGGCCCTACGGGATCTTCACGGACGCCGCACGCACCTCGCCCAAGCTGGCGATCGTCGCCGCCGGCATCGGCATCACCCCCGCCCGCGCGCTGCTCGAAGGCTCCCAGCTGGCGAGGGGTGAGGCGACCGTGCTGGTGCGCTCGTCGACCGACGACGAGACCTTCCTCTGGAGCGAGATGCGCAAGCTGGCCGAGGCGCGCGGTGCCGAGCTGTTCGCCATGGTCGGCCCCCGAGCCCGCAACAGCTGGATGTCGCAGCACGACGCCGCGCGTGGCGTGACCCTGCGCAGCGTGTTCCCCGATCTGGATCGCTCCGACCTCTACGTGTGCGGCCCGCAGCGCTGGGCGGAGGCCGTGGTGGCTGACGCCCGGGCCGCCGGTCTGCCTGAGCACCAGATCCATCTCGAGAGCTTCGAGCTATGAGGCGCCGGGCAGCGGTCGCGAGCGTCATCGCGTCGGCGGGGGTTCTGATCGCGGGTTTCCAGATCGGGTCGGCCGTGACGGCCGGTCGCACGTCGTCCACGACCGGCACGGGAACGACCTCCGGCGGGTCGGCGTCCAACTCGGGCACCTCGGGCGGAACCTCGTCCGGGTCAACGGGAACGACCGGATCGAGCGGACCAGCCAAAGACGGCACCTTCACGGGCGCGACCGAGCAGACCCCCTTCGGGCCGATGCAGGTCGCCGCGGTGATCTCGGGCGGCAAGATCACTGACGTCAAAGTGCTGCAGAAGACCAACCAGGGTGGGCGATCGGTCCAGATCAGCAATCAGGCAGACCCGATGCTGCGCAGCGAGGTGCTCCAGGCTCAATCGGCGAACGTCTCCACGATCGGCGGTGCCACCTACACCAGCGAGGGCTACCTGATGTCCCTGCAGGCGGCGCTCGATCAGGCGGGATTCACGGGCTGACCATGACTCGCGCGACCTTCGAGACCATGGGCACGGTGGTGTCGCTGGACGGGCCGGAATCCCCGGCCCTGCTCGATGCCGTACGTGCTGTGTTCGACGCCGCGGACCGCCGATTCAGCCTGTACCGACCGGACTCCGAGCTACGACGGATCGCCGACGGTTCGCTCGAACTGCTCGACGCCAGCGCCGAGCTGCGCGAGGTCTACGCGACCGCGCTCGGCTGGCGCGGCGAAACGGGCGGCGCGTTCACCCCGCATCGACCGGATGGCACGGTCGACCTGAACGGGATCGTCAAGGCCTGGGCGATGGCCGAGGCCGGCCGTGCGCTGGGCGACGGTGACTGGTGCCTCAACGTCGGAGGCGACGTGCTGGTGAGCGGGGCGGCGGGGTCGGGGGCTCCGTGGGTGGTGGGAATCGTCGATCCCGCCGACCGGGCGGGCCTGCTGACCGGGCTGCCGCTGGTGGGCGGGCGGCGTGCGGCCGCGACATCCGGATCCGCCGAACGCGGCGACCACATCTGGACCCGCGGGCGCGAAGCCGCCGAGTTCGCGCAGGTGACCGTGCTGGCCGACGACATCGTGACGGCCGACGTGCTGGCGACCGCGATCGTGTCGGGAGGATCGGCGACTCTCGATGACCTGACGGCGCGGTTCGACATCGACGTGCTGACCGTCGCTCGCAGCGGCGAGCTCCGCGCGACGCCCGGCATCCGCGAGCTCGTCACTCGCTGAGGCAAACGGGCCGGCCGATACGCCGGGTTCTGTCCGGTTGTCGTGTTGCCACGACATCCGTGACGGCCATCTCTCTCGGGACTACGTTGCCGCAGCCCTCTAGCGGTCTACCCGGGAACTCGGCGAGCAGCCTCAACGTTCCCTGTCTGACCTTGCTCCGGACGAGGTTTACCCAGCGAGCCCGATCACTCGGGCCCCTGGTGGTCTCTTACACCACCGTTTCACCCTTACCCCGGGGCCGAAACCCCGTGGCGGTCTGCTCTCTGTTGCACTTTCTCGCGGATTGCTCCGGGTGGGTGTTACCCACCGTCCTGCTCTGTGGAGCCCGGACGTTCCTCGGCACCCGGCCGAAGCCGGATGACGCGACCGCCTGGCCGACCCGTTTGCGTGGTCAAGCGTAGCCGCGGTGTGTAACGATGTGCACAGGAGGAACGCTCATGATCCGGCTGCCGTTGGTTTTTGCGCTCGCGGCTGCGGTCGCAATCGCCCTCACCGGCTGCACGCAGAGCACATCGCATCCGGATTTCACGCAGATCAGGACCGGGACCGTCGTCGCCACGGGCGACTTCGGCACAGCGGGCCTCGTGCGTGGGTCGGTGCGGGTGGTCAAGACCGCGAGCGATTTCGAGCTCCAGTTGGACGACTTTGAAGCCCCAGCGGGCGACGAACTTCACATCGCCGCACGGAAAACCCGCCCTGGATGCTACGACTCGTGGGGAGTTGGCTTCGGCGACCCCAGCACATGGACCTCGCCAGACATCCCCGACAAGCTCATCGGGCTGCATCTGGTGCTCCTCCTGGAGCCCGACGGCTCCCACCCCGACCTGCTCGACCCGACGTTCTTCACCGCGATCGCCGTTACGGCACCGCGCGCCTCCGATGGCTGCGCGCTCACCACCGACGGCGCAGCGCAGCTCACCTGGAGCATCCCTCCGCTGAGACAGCCGCCCCATCCCGTCGACTCTGGTTCTACCGTTGGAGCCTCCGGCACCGTCACGGATGGCGCGAATGGGTCACCCCGCAGGTACCTCATTGCATCCGGTGACACCCTTGATCGCATCAGCACGCGCTTCAACATCACACTCGACGATCTCTACTATTTGAACCCGACCCGGCTGACGACGAGTAGTTCCCGGATCAATGCGGGCGATGAGTTGAATCTGAGCCCGAGCGACCGCGGCAGTTGATCAGCGGCTGAACGACGCCCGCTTGTCCATCGACTCGTTGGCGAGGCGGTCAGCGCGCGAGTTCTCGGCGCGCGGGATCCACTCGAACGAGACCGGGGTGCCCGAGAGGATGCTGCGGGCCTCGGCCGCGAGATCGGCGAGCACGGCGTTCTTGATCTTCCACCGGCCGCTCATCTGCTCGACCACGAGCTTGGAGTCGAGGCGCACGTGCAGCACGGCATGCGGGTCGATCTCGAGGGCTCGGCGGACGCCGGCCATCATCCCGTTGTACTCGGCGACATTGTTGGTCGTGGTCCCCACGTAGACGCCGAGCTCGGCGAGCACCTCGCCGGTCACGGGATTGATCACCACGCTGCCGCCTGCGGCCACCCCGGGGTTGCCACGGGAGCCCCCGTCGGCCTCAACGATGAGTTCGCGCGGCTCGCCCGCAGCGGGAGGGTTGGCGCGGAATGCGACGGCCACTACAGGCCCGATTCGTTCGTGCGCACCAGGATCGCGTTCGAGTCCGGGCAGAGCAGCACGTCGTCGGGCGCGGCGGCGCGCACGACGTTCATGTCCGAGGAGTTCAGAGCCACACCGCTCGCGCTCGAGACGCCGCCGCGCAAGTGCGAGGCGCCCACGCCGTAGCGCGCGCGCTGCTTCTCGTAGAGCGCGAGAAGGTCGTCGGGGATCCGGGCCGCCAGCGCGTCGCGCTCGGCGACGGCGGCCGCCTTGTCGCCGTCGAGCGCGCCCAGCGCGGTGTCTCTCGCCGCGGATGCCTCGGCGATCTTGGCGTCGACCGCCTCGAGCTGCGCCCGCGCGTCGCTCAGTGCTTTGGTCTTCTCGTCGAGGGACTCCATGACGGCGAGTTCGATGTCTTCCAGGTCGCTCTGGCGCTTCGCGAGGGCGGCGAGCTCCTGCTCGAACGCGGCGACGTCCTTCACCGAGGCGCTGGACTGCATCCGCTCCTTGTCGCGCGCGACCCGCGCCTCGACGACGGCGACATCGGCCTCGGTCCGCTTGAGCTCCAGCTCGGCGTCTTCGTACGCGCCGGCGGCCTCGGCGACCGTGGTGCGCAGCCCGTCGCGCACCGTCGCGAGCCCCGCGATCGTCGCCAGCTCGGGCAGGTTGGCAGCGCGATGCCCCAACTGCTGCAGCTTGGTGTCGAGCGCTTGCAGCTCGAGCAGCAGCGCCTGGTCGTCTGGCGAGGCCTTCAGGGCCATGCGGTCTCCGTTCGGTACTGCGGGTTCATCGGTCGGGATGCGGGGCGGGATATTCGGCTCAGACGATCGCGAAATCCCACGGGTCGGTGCGCAGCTCGCTGACGGTGACGGCCACGCCGGGAAGCGCGGAGCGCAATTGCTCGGCCGCGACATCCAGCCAGAGCCACTCGCTGGCCCAGTGCGAGACGTCGATCAGGGCCGGGCCGCGGCCGAGCCGCGCCCGCTCCCGAGCTTCGGACGCCGGATGATGACGCAGATCGCTGGTCACGAAGACGTCGGCCGCCGCGACCGCCGGGTTCGCCAGCAACGAGTCGCCGGCACCCGCGCAGACCGCGACGGTGGTCACCGGCTGCTGGTACTCCCCCGCGACCCGCACCCCCTGGGCGGTGGCCGGCAAGGTGTCGGCGATCATGCGCGCGAGAGCCCCGAGCGTGGTCGCGACGGGCAGCCGGCCGACCCTGCCCAGCCCGATCGACGGATCGGAGCCCGACTCGAGCGGTCGCGTGTCGAGCAGTCCGAGCCGCTCGGCCAGCACCGCCGAAGTTCCCCGGGCGACCACGTCGGCATTGGTGTGGGCGGCGATCAGCGCGGCCCCACCCCGGATCAGCCGGCCGAGCACGACGCCCTTGTAGCGGTCCTCGGCCACGCTGGTCACGCCGCGGAGCAGCAGCGGGTGGTGCGTCAGCAGCAGTTGGGCACCGAACTCCAGAGCTTCGTCGACGGTCTCGGGCACGGCATCCACGGCGAGATGGATGGCGCGCACCTCGGTCTCGGGATCTCCGGCGATCAGGCCGACCGCATCCCAGCTCTCGGCCCCTGCCGGAGGCCAGAGCGCCGAGATCGCGGCGTCCGCGTCGGCGAGGGTGGTCGGCATCCCCTCAGTCTAGGAGCGCGCCACGCCGCGCGAGGGCGGCGCTAGTTCGGCGCCGGCGAGCGTTCCTGCTTGCGGATCGCGGGCACCCCGGTGATCAGGGGAACGAGGATGCCCAGCAGCAGGGCCACGAACACGCCGGCGTCGCTGCTGGCGAGCAGGTCGTGCGGTCCGATGCCGAGAAGCCCGTAGAGGAACCCTTCCCAGCCGAGCGCCGGGATGCTCGAGGTCACCAGTCCGAGGCCGGCCGCGCTGATGATGATGAGCGCGAGGAAGTTGATCCAGCGGACCTGGGGATACAGACCGCCTGGGGCCAGCAGCGACGCGGCATGGAAGCGCCGGGTCCGGATCATCATCTCGGCAGCGAAGATCCCCGCCCAGGCGGCGACCGGCACCGCCACGGTGACCACGAGATCGCGCAGCAGCGAACCGAAGTCGGTGACCACGAACACCAGCGCGCCGCCGACGGCCAGCACCAGGATCGCGCTCACGAAGGTGGTCAGACTGCGGCGCGTACGCACCCCGAGGGCTTGCAGGGCGAATCCACCGGAGTACATGGTCAGCACGGCGCTCGACAGCAGGCCCAGCGCCGCCGCCGCGAGCAGCGGCGCCGGGTACCAGGCGGGCAGCAAGCCCGCGATCGCGGCAAGCGGGTTGCTGCGCAGGCCCTTGGCCAGCGACGGGTCGGATGCGGCCAGCATCGCCCCCCACGCGATCAGCGCGAACGGCGGCAGGGTGGCGCCGAAGGTGGCCCACAGCATCGACGATCCGCCGAAGCTCGCCGGCCGCTGGTAGCGCGCCAGGTCGGAACTGGAGTGCACCCAGGTCAGGCCGACGACACTGAAGACCAGGGCCGCGCCCGAGATCACGAGGATCCACGAGCCGTCGGGAACGGTCAGCGCCTTGGCGAAGTCCAGGTGCTGGTAGGTGAGCACGGCCGCGCCGACGATGAGCAGTGCGGTCAGGATGCTCAGCACGAGTTGCAGCTTGGCGATGAACCCGTAGCCGAACACCGCGACGATCGCCGCGACCACGAAGCCGCCCACCAGGCCGACCAACTGCCACACGGTGGTGCCGAGGCCGGCATCCAACCCGGCGCCGACCAGCACCTGAGCGACCGCGCTGGACAGCAGCCACAGCAGCACGCCGCCCCACAGCACCCGGGTCACCACCGCCAGCAGGGCGGGCAGGATGTTGCCGGCGTGGCCGAAGGCCGCTCGCGAGACGACCATGGTGGGCTGCCCGCTCCATTTGCCGGCCAGGGTGCCGAGTCCGAGCGGCAGGAACGAGATCGCCACTCCCGCCAGCGTCGCGACGATGGCCTGCCGCAGACTCATTCCGGATCCCAGAAGCACCGCACCGAGCCCCAGGCTGAGCACCGAGGAGTTCGCCGCGAACCAGAGCCAGAACAGCCGCGCCGCGCGTCCGGCCCGCAGATCGAGCGCGGTCGGTTCGGGCCCGGTGGGCTCGATCTCGAAGGCGGGCGGCTGCTGAGGCTTCGCGTCGACCATTGCCGGCTCGTTCTCGCTGAGCCGGATCGTCGCGATCGGCTCCGAGGGCGGCGACAGCGGTTCGGCGGTGCCCGCGCTCGAGACCGGGATGGCGCCGGTACCCGACACACGATCGACCTCGTCGATCACGTCGTCGTCGTTGTGATCGAGCGTGGAGGCTTCGCTGCCCGGCTGCGCGCCGCCCGTCACGACGATCGGGGGCGGCTGAATCGGGGGCGCCGTCGGGTCGGCGGAGAAGATCATGTTCGGCGGGACCGGCGGCGGCGCTGCGGCCACGTCGCCCCACATGATCGGAATGTTCTCGTAGCCAGGAGGCGGCGGCAGCTCGGCCCGGTCTTCGACCTTGGGCTGCTCGGTCGGGAGCGGCTTGGGCAACTGCGCCATGTCGTCGACCGTCAGCGGGCGGGACGGCGGCTCCACCAGTTCGGGCGGATCGAAGGAGGGCGGTGGGGCATCCAACCAGTCCGGCGCCTCAGGGCCGACCGGTGGTTCCGTCGAGTACGGGAGCGGGGTCGCCGGGAATGCGTCCGGCTCCCTCGTCGACTCGGCGAATGCGGGCTCGGCGGGTGCGGGCTCGGCGAATGCGGGCTCGGCGGGTGTCGGCTCGGCCGGTGCGGGCTCGGCCGGCCTCGGCTCGGCGAATGCGGGCTCGGCGGGTGTCGGCTCGGCTGATCTCGGCTCGACGGGTGCCGTCTCCGCGGGCGCTGCAGGCACGTCCCAAACCGCGTCGACCGGCTCGGCCGCCGCCCACCATCCGTCTTCGGTGTGGGATGCCGCCGCATTCAGTTCAGCGGCGGCCGCTGGGTCGATCAAACTCTCGTCGACCTCGGGAAGCAGCGGAGCGGCCGGCGGAGTCGGAACCTCTGAACGTTGCGTGTCGGCGGCGGGCGGGGCGATCGGTTCGAAAGCCGCCGGGAAGAAATGACCGGGCGCCGGGTGATCCAGTGCGGGCTCGGGCTCGGCGGCGGCAGGGGTCGACGGCTCGGGTACCAGGGGCGGCTCGGGAGCTGCGGGCGGCTCGGGAGCTGCGGGCGGCTCGGCGGCAGCGGGTGGCGTCTGAGCGGTGTCGATCGTGGGCGCCTCTCCGCTCGCCCTCAACTTCAGCTCCTGTTCCAGGCGTTCGATCGCCTCGAGGGTGGACGCGCCCCCGAGGCTGCGCAACAACTCCTCGTCGCCCTGCGCGGCAGCGGGCATGGCCACGCCGTTCCACGACACGGGGGCGGGTTCGGGTGCAGCCGCGTCTGGGATGGGCGCCGGAGCGGGCTCCGCAGCCGCAGGCTCGGCTGCCGGAGCAGGTTTCGGCAGCGAGATCGGCTGCGTGTACGGCCGGACTTCTTCGGCGAGAGCCTCGGCGAGCGCATCGTCGTCGAAGGTCGGCGGTTCGGCTCCCGGCGGGGGCGGCGAGTAGGTGGACCGCCGGAGCGGAGGATCCGACGGCGTCGCGGGCTGAGGGTCCGAGCCCCCTGGGTCCGCAGGAACGTCGGTCATGCTCCGGATTCTAGGGTCGCACCGCCGCTTTTGGGCTGATGACGGGCCGTAACGAGCACGGCGAGCCCGGCGAATACCAGGAGCAGCCCGATCCATCCGACCGCTTCCAGGCGCTCGCCGACGACGAGAACGGCCAACAGGGTGGCGACCACCGGCTCGAGCAGTATGATCGTGGTCGCTGATGAGCTGCGAACCGTGCGCAGCCCGATCCCGAACAGCAGATAGGCGGCGAACATCGGTCCGATCGCCAGATAGCCGGCGATCGCCACTGTGGACCACGACTGCATCAGGGGTGCCCCGGTGATCAGGAGCACCGGCAACAGCAGCACAGCGCCCATGCCGAACATCGCGCCCATCACGCCGCGGCTCGGCAGCCCGGACTGGATCGCCCGCGACGACGCGTAGGTGTACAGCGCGTACGCCGCCCCGGCGAGCAGCCCGAGGCCGATTCCGACCGCCGTGCCGGCATGGTTGCCGACCAGAACGGCGCCCGAGCCCGCCTGCCGTCCCAGAGCCAGCCCCGCGATCCCGAGCACGGCCAGCCCGGTCGATACCGCCCAGCGCCGCGAGAGGGGTCGGCGTTCACCGATCCACTCGAAGACGGCCGCGAACACCGGGCCGGACCCCAGGGCGACCACGTTTCCGACCGCGACACCGGCGAGCTGCATCGCCGAGTAGAAGGCGAGCGGATACACGAACACGCCGAACGCTCCCAGGGCCGCCCAGCGGAGGCCGCTGCGATCCCGCAGCACCGTGAGCGACAGCCGCGGAGCGGTCGCGAGCAGCAGGAGCCCGCCGATTCCCATGGTGCTGGCGCCGACGGCGAGCGGGCCGACGTCCCGGGGGAAGAAGGTCGCGGTCGTTCCCGTGGTCCCCCACAGCAGCGAGGCGACCAGCAGCGCCACGATGCCCGTGACGCCCCGATTCTCCACCGTTGCACGATACCGGCGTGCACCAGGGGACCCTCGATAAAATCGATCGGTGGAGCAGAAGGACCCGCCAGACGAGAACGACACGGACGTCGCCGCCGCTCGACGCAGCATGGATCTGCGCGCACAATACGTCGAGGTCCGCCTGCAGCAGGCGATGCGGAACGGCGACTTCGACGACCTCCCGGGCGTCGGCAAGCCCATCGAGAACCTCGGTGAGGTGCACGATCCGGACTGGTGGATCCGTCGCAAGATCGAGCGCGAGAACATCACCGGACTCGGCCCGCCCGCGTTGACGCTGCGCACCGAGGACGCGGGCATGGATGCGCGCCTCGACGCCATCGTGTCGGAGCGCGAGGTGCGCGAGACGCTCGACGATTTCAACCGCCGGGTGATCGAGGCCCGGCGGCAGCTGCTGGGCGGCCCACCCGTGGTCACGGCGCTGCGCGACCCCGACGCCGAGGTGGAGCGCTGGCGCCAGCGCCGAGAAGCCCGGCGCGCGACGGCGGCAGAGCCGGCCCGCGCCTCAGATGGCGCGCAGCGCCCCCACGCACTCCGCCAGCCATTCACGCGCAGACGGAAGTAACAGCGTGAACGTCTCGGTGCCATGCACGATCCCCGGGAACGTCCGGCTGCGAGCGGTCACGCCCGCTGCAGTCAACCGCGCGGCATAGGCGGCCGAGTCGTCGCGGATGGGATCGACTTCGGCCGCGAGCAGCAGGGTCGTCGGCAGCCCGCTGAGGTCGGGCGCGAGCAGCGGCGAGACCCGCGGATCGTGCGGATCGGCGCCCGACGCCACATAGGCATCCCGCACCGCCTCCAAGCTGTGCGCGAAGTCGGGCATCTGCTCGAGCACCTCGGTCCGCGATTCGGTCATCGTGTCGGTGAGGTCGAGCACCGCGACCTCGAACAACTGGAGCTGCAGCTGCGGCCCGCCGGCATCTCGCGCCATGATCGCGGCCGCGGCGGCCAGGTTGGCACCGGCGCTCTCTCCGCCGATCGCCAGGCGCGCGGCATCCACTCCCAGCTCCTCGGCGTGCGCCGCCAGCCAGGTCAGCGCGGACCTGACGTCGTCGAGACCGGCCGGGAAGGGATGCTCGGGGATCAGCCGGTAGTCGACGCTGACCACGACGACGTCGGCACCGGCAGCCATGTCGCCGCAATGCCCGTCCGCCGCCTCGATCGACCCGGATGCCCAGCCCCCGCCGTGCGCGAACAGCAACCCGGCACGCAGGCGCTCGCCGTCGGGCGTGTAGATGCGGATCGGAATCGGCGGCTCAGCGGGGATCACCGCATCGCGCACCCGCACCGAGTCCGGCACCCGCGAGGTGAGCGTCCCCTCGATCCGCCGAGCGGTGGCGAGCTCGCCGGCGCGCAGAGCGGCCACATCGGCCGGCGGCGGGCCGGCGAGTTCCGCGAGCACGGGTGCCAGAAGCGGATCGATCTGCATGGTGCGACCGTACCGGGTCGCGCCGCGGTGGGCCCTGAGGGATTCGAACCCCCGACATCCACGGTGTAAACGTGGCGCTCTAACCAACTGAGCTAAGAGCCCGTGCGTGCTCCCCGATGCTACCGATCCTCGGCCATACACTCGCAGCATGGCCGCTACCCGATCTGCCCCGCGGGTCACCGAGAAGCCGGAATCCCGCTGGCCGGCGATCGTGGCCGTGGTCGTCGCGGTGGTGATCTATACCCT
>Ga0157379_10005352_pt1 | contig 11030 bp, 12 predicted proteins | sample S25metaG_FD_121802 | JGI IMG/M metagenome (GOLD analysis project Ga0157379, IMG submission 121802) | Switchgrass rhizosphere microbial communities from Kellogg Biological Station, Michigan, USA - S2-5 metaG | ecosystem: Host-associated > Plants > Roots > Rhizosphere > Soil | place: USA... | reverse complement strand
CCGACATGGTCGCGTTCGTCGAATGGCTGCGCGCTCACAACGACACGCAGCCAATCGAGCGCCGTGCCGGGTTCTATGGTTTCGACCTGTACAGCTTACGCACGTCGATGCACGCGGTCCTCGCCTACTTATCCAGTGTCGATCCAGAAGCCGCGAAGATCGCGCGGGCGCGGTATGCCTGCTTCGACAACTTCGGCAACGAGCCGCAGTCATACGGGCTTGCGACGACGTCCGGGTGGGCGCCGTCGTGCGAACATGAAGTCGTCACGCAGCTCGTCGATCTGCAACGCCGTCGGGCCGAGTACGCGTCACACGACGGCCGGCTCGCACGAGACGACTACTTCTACGCGGAACAGAATGCGCGTCTCGTCAGGAACGCCGAGTTGTACTACAGGTCGATGTTTCGGGGACGCACCGAATCGTGGAACCTGCGCGACCGGCACATGGCCGATACGATCGAAGAGTTGTTGCGCTTCCTGGAGCAACCATGGGCTCCCGCAAAGATCGTCGTGTGGGCGCACAACTCGCATCTGGGCGACGCACGGGCGACCGAACTTGGCGAATACGGCGAGCTGAACGTCGGTCAGCTGGTGCGCGAACGGCACGGCGCCGACAGCGTGTCGGTTGGCTTCACAACCTACAGCGGGACGGTCACGGCGGCGGCAGACTGGGATGCGCCGGCCGAACGGAAAACAGTGCGGCCGGCCCTGCCGAACAGCTACGAGCGGCTGTTCCATGAAACCGGCACGCCCCACTTCCTGCTGGCGATCCGCGATGACCAGGAGCTGGCGGACGCGTTGACGTCGCCGCGCCTCGAGCGCGCGATTGGTGTCGTCTACAAACCGGACACCGAGCGCGGCAGCCACTATTTTCAGGCGCGTCTTGCGCAGCAGTTCGACTACGTGCTGCATTTCGACGAAACGACTGCGCTCGAGCCGCTCGAGCGAACGGCGCAGTGGACGGCCGGAGAACCCGCCGAAACCTACCCGTCGGGGTTGTGATCGCAGTGCGGACGTTTGAAACCCGCTTCAAACGTCGGATCGATTGGAGGGACGGAAGATGCCGGAGAAAAAGACCATCGAACGTGCGCGTCGAGACGCCCGCCGCGGCAAAGCGCCGAGCACGCAGGCGGGAGAGTTCGTGCGCGAAGAAATCCATCATGTCCGCGAAGGCAAACACGGTGCGCGTTCGACCAGGCAGGCGATTGCCATCGGATTGTCGAAGGCGCGTCGCGCGGGCGTCCCGCTGTCTCCGCCAAAGAGCGGCCGCGCGCGCACCCGTCAGCAGGCCGCGCGCGACGTTCGCAAGGGACAGCATCGTACTGCGAAGCCGTCGGCGAGGCGCTCTCGTGCTGTGTTACAGGCGCTCAAACGCGAGCGCCATGGTGCGGCGTCTCACCGCGCGTTGGCTAGGCAGGCGAAGCAGTCAGCGCGCAGGCGATCTCGGGCCGACAGGAAGCGCGCGGCACAACGCGCGGCGCGGACGCGCCGGTCGCATCGCGAGTAGCGCGACTCATTCCTCGTTGAGCCGTCGCAGCGCCGCGTCGATCCGCGCCGCCAGGTCGGACGGCATGTCGACAAAGCGGACCGCGTAGCCGAAATCGGGCTTGGCGTAGAGCGTCTCGCCGGTTACTTTAATCCGCCCCTCGCCCGGGAGCTCGATTTCGAGGACGACGCGGATGCCCGGCTTCTGTTCGTTGAGGGAGTTGACGAAGCAGCCGCCCGGACTCAGATCGTAAATCTGGACGGGAATCGGCAGGACACTGATCCGGTAACCATCGAACGGTCCTGGTACGCGTGCGTGCTGCCGGCGATTCGCGCCGCGGGGCTCGTCGGACGCCGCCATCGCTTCCAGTATAGTGTCCGGCTTCTCACATCCTTGCTGATGGCGATTCACCACGGACCAACGACCTCGACTTTCTGCGCGAACGTCCGCTCGCAGTGGCGGATGATTTCCTTCAGCCGGCGCACGTCCCACGTTTCGAACGCCAGACCGATGCGATAGATCGCTTCGCGCTGCGCCTCCTCGGATTCGAGGCTGATCCAGCGGACGCGGGCGATGGCCGCGCACGCGTCGCGGTCCTGCGGCCAGCCGATCTTGAAGATCAAGGGCTGATCGCGCGCGGTGTGAATCGCGCCGCGGACCTGCGCGCCCGACATCGACAGATTGACGAGAGCGACCTGGCGGTCCTCGACCACGACGCGGTATCCCGATCCGAACATGCCGACACGCTCGGCACGCGCACGAGGGCGTCGCCGGCGTGGTTCAACGTCAACCAGGGCCGGCGCCGGCCGTTCGACGACCACCTGCTCCGGTTCCGAATCCCACAGCGGAACGGCCATCGGCAGGATGAGGGTGTTGGACATGGGTGGCCGTTCGCTATTCGTCGTACGGGGCGCGGTCCTGCAGTTGCTCGAGCGCGTCCTCGAGGCGGCCGGCCGCCTCATCGTTCATGTCGACGAACTGCATGGCATAGCCAAATCCCGGACGTCGATACAGCGTGACGGCTTTCACCGTGATCTGCCCGACGTAGGGCAGTTCGATTCGCATCGTGAAGCGGACACCCGGCTTCTGTTCGTGCATCGCATTGACGAAGCAGCCGCCGCGGCTGAGATCGAAGATGCGGAGCGGCGTTTCGAGAGCGCCGACGCGAAACCCATCGAACGGTCCAGGGACACGACTGTGCTGCCTTCGATCACGATCAGCAGTCGCCCCCGATGGAGCGGCTGGCTGAACGGCGGTGAACATTGCTGACCTCGGAATGCGATAAGCACCTGGGGGCGGTCTTATCAGTCATTAGTGTCATATAGAATACCTATTTGTTCTTTAAAATGCAAGCGAAACGACGCGCAGAGCCGCGCATTCTCGCCCTCCCCGGCTGACAATTCCGTCAGATCCGCTTCGTCTATCTCCCTCGACTCGCGATCACCGTGGCGCGCGACGGCCGCGCCGAAGCAAAGCACGTCAGCTGCAAACGAACGAGTTGATTGGCGCAGCGGGTCGCGCTTCCCGCTTGACACCGAACGGCGCCGTCGCGTATAAAACCAATGAGTTAATTAACTCATTGGTTTAATAATGATGACTGTCGCACAACCCGACCAGCTCAGCGCCACCTTCGCCGCCCTCGCCGACCCCACGCGCCGCGCCATCCTGGCTCGCTTGCTCGCGGGCGAATGCTCAGTCACCGATTTGGCCGAGCCGTTCGACATGAGCATGCCCGCGGTCTCCAAGCACCTGCAGGTGCTGGAGCGGGCCGGGCTGATTGCGCGACGCCGGGAGGCGCAGTGGCGGCACTGCCGGATTGAAGGCGGACCGTTGAAGGAAGTGGCCGAATGGGCCGAGCGCTACCGGCACGTCTGGGAACAGCGGCTCGACCGGCTGGATTCGTATCTGAAACGCATCAACATCAGGGAGGGTCAGAGACATGGTCGTAGGAAGCGCGGCAAATAGCGACAGCTTCAGGGTCACAACGCCGTCGGATCAGGAGATCCGCATGACGCGTCTGTTCGATGCGCCACCACGCCTCGTGTTCGACGCGATGACGAAACCCGAACACGTCACGCAGTGGTGGGGACGCCTCGGCGACGGCTATTCGGTCCCGGTCTGCGAGATCGATCTGCGAGTCGGCGGCCGGTGGCGGTTCGTGAATCGCCACCCCAAGGGCGAAGCCGCGTTCCACGGCGAGTACCGCGAGATCACGCCGCACCGCCGGCTGGTCTTCACCGAAATCTTCGAGGAGTTTCCCGACACGGTCTCGGTCGTCACCTCCGAGTTCGTGGATGAAGGCGGCAAGACGCGGTTCACCGCGACCGTCCGCTATCCGTCGCTGATGGTACGGGACATGGTGATCGCATCCGGCATGTCGCGCGGCGCCGGCATCAGCTACGACCGTCTCGAAGATCTGGTCGCGCACCTGCAGCGATAGGCCCGACTCAGGGAAGAGCGAGCGCGACCCACTCGGCCGGCTCGTCCCGGCCGCCGATCGGTACGACGATGTACTGCTTGCCCTTCGCCAGATAGGTCATCGGCCCACTGGTGGTGCCGGCGGGCAACTCGATTTCCCAGATCACCGTGCCGTTCGCCTTGTCGTACGCCCGGAACTTGCGGCCCCACATCGACGGGTGCGTGCCGCCGAAGACGTTGCTGCCATCGCCGATGAACAGCAGCGTCCCAGTGACGAGCGCCGTCGGCCGGCTGGCGGTGCCGAGCGGCGGCAGACGGAGATCCTTGAGCAGCGGGTGGTCGCGCGGGCCATCGCCGTTGACGGCGCTCCACAGGTGCTCGCCGCGATTGAGGTCGATGGCGACGATGCGCCCGTAAGGCGGCTTGATGATCGGCAAGCCGTCGATGTACGGCGCGTCGCGATTCGGACTCCAGTAGGCGATCTCCGCGTCGGCGCCGTTCGTTTTCGCCAGCCGATAGACGCGCGGGATGTCGTGGGAGAACGCGTAGTACAGGCCCGCGTCGGGATCGAACGCGCCGGTGTTCCAGTTGCCGGCGCCCCACGACCCGGGCACCATCAGCGTGCCGTGTTTACCGCCCGGTTCGTCGCTCACGATCGACGGCGGCGTGAAGATCGGTCCGAGGACGAAGGTCTTCGCGAGCTCGCGGGCCCGCGCGCGCAACGCCGGCGTGAAGTCGATCAGATCCTCGTCGCTCAGGCCGATGCAGATGCGACGCCCCGTCTTCGCGTCGAGCGCCACCAGCGCGTTCGAGAACAGGTTGTCGCCAGGCCGGAATCCGCCGAAGTACGCTGCGGTCGGCGCCGTCAGTGGGATGTAGACGTAACCGAGCTGCTCGTCAGCGGAAATGCAGCACCACGACCCGAGATCGCCCGACAGCGCCCCGGAACCGTCTCCCCACGTGTCAGCGCCGAACTCGCCGCCACGCGGCACGACGTCGAACGTCCATAACAACTTGCCGGTGCGCGCATCGAACCCGCGCACGTCCTCGGGCGGACTGTTCTTCCAGTTCTGACCTTCGTCGCCGGCGCCGTCCAGGTTGCCGGCGATGACGATCACGTCGCCGACGACGATCGGACCGGAGGACATGTCGAGGCCCGTCGCCGCGGCGGATTCTACCATCGCCGCCGCGCCGCGCCTTTCGATCGCCGGGCTTGTCGCGTACGGTGCGCGGGGTGGCGTGCTACATTTCGGTGCGCGCGAGCGCCGAAAGGAGCGCAGCATGAATCGTCGCTCGAGGTTCGTTGCCACCCTCGCCGTTTTCGCCACACCAGCGCTCTTCGGCGCGACCGCGGCGACCTCCGGATTCCGCGCAACCGCGATCCAGTCCCCGCTGCAATTCGAGGTGGCGTCGGTCAAGGTGAACCGGTCCGCGAGTGGAAAGGTCGACATACAACGTCAGCTCGGCGGCCGGTTTACGGCGACCAACGTGACGCTGCGACAACTGATCCAGCATGCGTATCAGCTTCAGGAGTTTTTGATCGTTGGAGGTCCCAGCTGGATGGCCACCGATCGCTTCGACATCGTCGCGAAGGCTGAAGCTGATGGGTCCCGCGAGTCAGGTCAGGTTGACACGGCGGGCGCGCCGAGTCGGGAACAGCTGATGTTACGCGCGCTTCTTGCCGAACGCTTCAGCCTCAGGGTGCACACCGACACAAAGGAGCTGCCGATCTACGCGCTGGTCGCGGCTCAACGGGACGGCACGGCCGGTCCTCAGCTTAGACAGTCCGCGCAGGCCTGCGAATCCCGCGACGTCGAGAGTCGCACGCAGAATCCACGGGCGCCGTCGGTCGCGGAAACCCCGCGGTGCGGCATGCGCATTCTGCCTGGAACGATTCAGTCGGGCGGCGTGCTCCTGGCGCAGCTTGCCACCGGCCTGTCGCCATTGGTCGGTCGTGTCGTTCGCGATCGGACGGGTCTGGCTGGCTATTTCGAGTTCACGCTCCGCTGGACACCAGACCAGATTCCGCAGGGCTACGACCGGAAAGCCGCCGCCATCGGATTGCCGCCGATCCAGACCGACGGCGCATCGATCTTTACCGCGCTCCGCGAGCAACTGGGACTTCGGCTCGACTCAGAGAAAGGTCCCGTCGAGATCCTCGTCGTCGACCGCGCCGAACGCCCGGTCGAGAACTAGTCTGTTTGAGCCTGTTCTTTCACGTGGACAGACCAGGCCGATTCGGTTACTTTGAGCGCGTGAAATACCTGTTCCGACTCGCAGTCCTGCTGCTGGTCGCGGCTCTGGCTCCGTCGCCCCTCTCAGGCCAGTCCGGCAGCGAGCGCCTGATCCTTTTCGGCGACGTGGTGTATTTCTATCCGCCGGGCCACCCGCGCAATTGTCTACTGAACAACCAGTTCAAGCGGGGCGAGCCGGTCGGCTTCCGGATGAACGCGCTCAATCCGGCAACCGGCAAACGCGATCGCGCAACGGAGCTCGTCGTTCACGTCACCTACGCCGGCAAGACCGTCGACGTCCCGATGCGCGACCGACAGAACGAACGGCAACCGGAGCGGGATTTCTGGGTCGCCAAGTGGATGGTGCCGGAGGATGCGCCAATGGGGATCGTGCGCTACACCGTGACGGCGAAAGATCCGCAAGGGCGCACCGGCGAGTTCAAGCCGTTCGAAGTGCAGGCCTCGCAGATCACCATCATTCCCTGATCGCCGGAACGGTCCGTGCGCTGCCTGAGACTGGGATTACGCGGCCGCCTGCGGCTTGCCCTCGGCGGCGCCACCGTGCTGGCGGCGTGTTCGAGTGCACCTTCTGCCACAACGCCGGCGGCCACGCCGCCGTCCAGCCAGGCGCTCGCGACACTCGATCTCGCCTATGACAAGCCGGCCGTCGTGGGCGCCGCGGTTCGCGCGACCGCCACCGGTTGGCCTGCCGGAAAGCACGTCGATCTCAGCTGGGGTTCGGTGACCGGCGGCTGGGTCATCGAGAACTACTACCACTTCCGCGGCAAGAAGTATGCGGAGACGGCGACGTCGCTGGGACAGTTTCCCGTCGACTCGAGCGGACGGCTCGATGCGCGCTTCGCCATCCCGGAAGACTACGGCGGCGTGCACGAAGTGATCGCGCGCATCGATGGCAAGCCGGTCGCGCAGAACGCTGTGAACGTCACCCAGACGTTCGCGTTGACCCCATCGTCGGGCCCGGTCGGCACACCCATCGAGTTGAAGGTCACGGGCCTCGGCTGGCGGACGATGGAAAGCACCTGGGTGGTCAACTGGGACAATCAGGAGCTCGGATTCGTGTCGGCCGCCAGCACGCGCGGGTCGTCGGTGGCCCGGTTCCGCGCGACCGGTCCGGCCGGCGATCACATCGTCAAGATCTACACAGGCTGGCAGGGTCAGGGCTACCTGAATTACGAGCAATCGCCGGTCGCGGCGCTGCCGCGCCCACAGTTCACGTTCCGAACCACGCCGGGCGCCGTTCAGAATGTCGAGCACGCGGAGACGTATCAACCCCAGCCGACGCCGGCACCAGAAGTTCAGAAGGGCGGAGCGCAGATCGCCCTGACGCCGACGCAGGGACCAGTCGGCACACGCGCGATGCTGAAAGGCCGTGGCTTCGCGCCGGGCGCGAGGATGCAGCTGGTGTGGGAAACGTCGGTCGGCAGCCGTGTGTCCGGTGACGGGTTTACCGCTCAGGAGAACGAGATCGGTGAAGTCAAGGCGGACGCCGAAGGACGCGTGGACTTGGCAGTCGCGATTCCCGACGACGTCGGCGGCCTGCACGGACTGGTGCTGCGTGGCGATAACGAGCCGGTCGCCAAGGTCTACTTCGTCGTCGAAACCAGCATCGTCGGGATCTCACCGCGCTCGGGACCAGCGGGCACGCCTGTGACGATTCACCTGAAAGGCGTCGGCTGGACCGAGTACGACAACATCTACGTCGCGACCTACGACAACGCCTACATGGGCTACGCCTGCGGATTCAACAGCCGCGGAGACGTCGTCATCAACTTCACGGCGACTGGCGAACCGGGAACGCATCTGATCGATCTGTACCCCGGCATCTACCAGGGTCCGCCAACGGAACCGCAACAGCTGTATCGCCTGCCGCAGTTGACGTACGCGGACGACCATCCCGGCAACCGGATTCCGGCGCTGCGCTTCGCGTTCGAGGTCACGCCATCCCGAAGCGGGCGGGCGCCGACCTCGACTCGCGACTAACGCGGGCCGCCACGCGCCCAGCTAGATACGGCCGGTGAGCGCGAGCACAAGCAGGATGATCAGCAGAAGGCCGAGCGTGCCGCTCGGAGCGTAGCCCCAGCTTCGGCTGTGCGGCCAAGCGGGTACGGCGCCAACCAACATCAATACGAGAATCACCACAAGTATCGTGATCACAATCAGCTCCTCCGTCGCCGAGAGGAGGCAAGATGGCGGCCAAGGCGGATGGCAGCGAAATCCTGAGAGAAACCCTTACCGTGGCACCTCAGCTGCTGCCAATTGGTAAGAGGCTACACACGAGGTGCGCAGCCACCTTCACTACTGATGAAGCACTTGATGGACAAAGCCGACGGCAATCGATCCTTCGCCGACCGCTGATGCGACGCGCTTGACGTTGCCGCCGCGGACGTCGCCGACCGCGAAGACGCCGGGACGACTGGTCTCGAGGAGATACGGCGGGCGCGAGAGCGGCCATCGGGCCGCAGACAAATCGTCCGGTGACAGCTCGGGCCCAGTCTTGATGAATCCCTTGTCGTCGAGCGCGATACAGCCTTCGAGCCAGCGCGTGTTCGGCACGGCGCCGGTCATCATGAACACATGCCGGACCGCCGGGGTCTCGAGCGCGCCGGTCCGGTCGTCCCGCCACGTCACGCGTTCGAGGTGCCCGTTGCCCTGGAGGGCGACCACCTGCGCGCGCGTCCGCAGCACGATCGCGGGGTTGTCTTCGATGCGCCGAATCAGATAGCGCGACATGGTGTCCGCCAATCCTTCCGCCCGCACCAGCATGTGCACGCGTCTCGCGGTCTGCGCGAGAAAGACTGCCGCCTGCCCCGCCGAATTGCCGCCGCCGACGACGACGACCTCCTCGCCGAAACAGAGCTGGGCTTCCATTGGCGTCGCGCCGTAGTACACGCCGGCGCCTTCGAATTGCGAGAGATTGTCGAGCGACGGCCTGCGGTACTGCGCGCCGGTCGCGATGATGACCGCGCGCGCCGTCACCGGCGGCCCGCCGTCAATCCGCACGCCGAACGGCTGGCGTTCGCAGGCCAGCCCGGTCGCAGCTTTGGCGATCATGATCTGGGCGCCGAACTTCTGCGCCTGGGCGTAGGCGCGGCCGGTGAGGTCGAGTCCGGAGATGCCGGTCGGAAAGCCGAGATAGTTCTCGATCCTGGAGCTCGATCCGGCCTGGCCTCCCGGCGAGCCCGATTCAAGGACCAGCACATCGAGCCCTTCCGACGCGCCGTAGACGGCAGCGGCGAGTCCCGCCGGCCCGGCGCCGACGATCACGAGATCGTTGACGCGGCTCTGATCGACGGCATCGTTGAAGCCGAGGCACTCGGCGATCTGCGCGTTGCTCGGATTCTTCAGTACGGCATCGCCGCGGCAGATGACGACCGGCACGTCGGCCGCGGTGACGTGAAAGTGATCGAGCATCTCCTGCGCCTCGGCGTCGCGGTCGAGGTCGATGTAGTGGAACGGGTGGCCGTTCCGAGTCAGGAACTCCCGGATGCGCAAGGTACCGGCGCAGTGGGTCGATCCGAGCACGACGACATCGCCGATGTCGCGGGCGATCAGCTCGATCCGGCGGAGCATGAACGCCCGCATCAGGATCTGGCTCAACTCGGCGTCGGTTTGCACGAGCCCGAGCAGCTGTTCGCGCGTCAGTTCGACGACCTCGCCGGCTGCACCGGCACTCAGTCGTGCCATCGCGCGGCGACCGGTGATCATCGTCGCCTCGCCGGAAAATTGACCAGACCGATGTGTGACGATGACAGCGCCGGTGGAGTCGGAGACTTCGATCTCGCCGCTGAGGACGACGAAAAAACCGGCGGTCCGGTCCCCGATGTCGACCAGGACGTCGCCGCGGCCGATCGGACGGCGCCTCCCGCGAGCCGCAATCCGCGCAACCTGCGCATCGGTCAGCGTCGGGAATAGCCGTTCGTCCGTCAAGGGTTCGCCTCAGCCAATCGCGCGGCGGCTCTGCCGCCGCCAGTGGAGTGTCCACGCTGAATCGGGACAGTTGTGGCCTGCCACGAAGACACGACATCACGAAACCTTTCGGTCTTTTTCGTGTCTTCGTGCTTTCGTGGCGATCCCCGCGCTACTGATTCGCCAGGGACAGGCTACTAGCCTACCCGGACTGATTCGCCGAAGCCAATCGCCCGGAACGCAGACGGCTCCACGTGGTGCGCGAGACGCGCCTGCTCGAGCGCGCGGACCGGTTCGTCGATCCCTTCCGTGGTGAGTTGAAACGTCCCGAAATGCATCGCGATGCTCTCCGACGCCTCCAGATCGAGGTGCGCCTGCAGCGCCTCGGCCGGGTTCATGTGAACCGCCTGCATGAACCATCGCGGCTCGTAGGCGCCGATCGGCAGCAGCGCCAGGTCGATCGGGCCGAACCGCCGGCGCACCTCACGGAAGAACGGAGCGTAGGCGCTATCGCCGGCGAAGTAGATGCGCCGGTGGGCAATGGCGATCAGGAATCCACCCCACAGCGCCCGATTGCGATCGAACGGAGTGCGCGCGGAGAAATGATGCGCCGGCGTCAGCGTCAGCGGAAGCGGCGACGTCTTCGCATCCTGCCACCAATCGAGCTCCTCGACCTTGCGGAGACCGGTGGATTTGACCAGCGCGCCATTGCCGATGGGCGTGATCACGACGGGGTCGAAACGCTTTGCGAGGCGTGCGAGTGTCGCGCGATCGCAGTGGTCGTAATGATTGTGGCTGAGCAGCACGGTCGAGATCGCCGGCAGGTCCTCGAATCGCACGGCCGGCTGGCGCACGCGCCGCGGTCCGAGTAGACCGAACGGCCCGGCCCGATCGGAATACATCGGGTCGGTGAGGAAGTTGCCGGCCGCGGTCTGGATCAGAAACGTCGCATGGCCGATGAACGTG
>Ga0157379_10005350_pt1 | contig 11031 bp, 11 predicted proteins | sample S25metaG_FD_121802 | JGI IMG/M metagenome (GOLD analysis project Ga0157379, IMG submission 121802) | Switchgrass rhizosphere microbial communities from Kellogg Biological Station, Michigan, USA - S2-5 metaG | ecosystem: Host-associated > Plants > Roots > Rhizosphere > Soil | place: USA... | reverse complement strand
CAAAGACCTTTTTCAGCAGCGGGCTGTTTTTCATGCTGCTCGGCGGCCTCATCATGTACTTCGGTTACCGGCTCTCGAGCGATCCCTTCACGCACTCTGCTTTCGTGTTTATTGTCGTGATCCTTGGTCTGGCGCTGTTCCTGTTCGGAACAGGGACTAGCGCTTCCGGTGAGGGAACAAGCGGTCAGGTCAAGGTGGCAATTGCCTCCTCGAAGTCATCAACAAGCCGCTCAAGCAAGCCAAGACGGCACCGATTGCTCCCGCTCAGCCGCTCGTGCCAGGAACTGCCGGACCGCAATTCAATCCGCAATAGCGCAGAGCAGAGGGTGCAGAGCAGAGGGTGATGTGATGCGGTTCTGTCCGAGATTCGCGACAATTCTTGTTCTCCTCGTTGTGACCGCGCTTCTGAGTCCGACATCGCTATCGGCTGCCACACTTGGCTCGTTGCAGGAGAAGCTCAACACTGCCATATCGCCCGGCAACGCCGACACTCGCGTTCCTGCTGCAAAGGCCGTGACTGAGGGATGGCAGGACTCGCTGCCGGTTCTGATTCTTATCAGCACGTATTACCAAAGCGACGGCAAATCTTATTCGCATGAAACGATCGCCAAACTCCTCCCGCTGACGGATCTGTTGGTCAGCATCGTCGAGACCAAAGATGGAGCGATAGAAAAGTTTCGCGAAGTCGACACAAGCGAAACAGTCGATGTTCTGACCTTGGCAGCGGCCAGCGATGACCGAGATTTGAGGCTCAATGCCTCAAGCATCCTCTACAAGGTGGTCGACGATGACAATTTGTGTATCGTTTTCCATCGCCTACGCGACCCGAAGCTCGGTTCTAGCGGGCAGCTCAATTTGCTCCAGATTGCGGTGTGGGGGGCCAATACCGCTGCGCGTGAGAACCTTCAGGCTGCTAAAGAAACGGTAGAAAAGCTCAAGGCGAGCGCTGAGGAAAATCCAAACCAGACGAGCGGTGATGGAGATAGAGCGCTTTACGTGAATACCCTGGACTCGCTCGCAAGCGGCAGAGAGCGCATGCGAAGCGAGAGCGTTGCCGTACCAAGCGAGACACCGGCAGCCACTCCGCCGCCAGCTGCGCCCTCGCCCTAACGAAACCTCGGTTTAAGGCTTGGATTGTTCCGCAGTGCGCACCCAGCCCTTGGAGGTGAGGTGCTCCTGCGGCTGGAAGCGGTTCTTGTAGCGCATCTTGCGCGAGCCATCGATCCAGTAGCCGAGATAGACGAAGGGAAGCCCTAGGCTCCGCGCGAACTCGACCTGATCGAGGATCATAAAGGTGCCGAGGCTGCGCGAGGGCAGGTCGGGGTCGTAGAAGCTGTACACCATCGAGATGCCGTCGCTTAAGCGGTCGCAGAGCGAAACGCCGATCAGCGGCGCCTCGCCGGTCTCGTGGGCAGGGCGCAGGCGGTATTCGGTGACGCTCGTCTCCACCACGCTGTCTTCAACCATCAGCGAGTAGTCGAGCACCGACATCTCGGCCATGCCGCCGTCGCCGTGGCGCGCATCGATATAACCGCGGAACAGCGAATATTGCTCGGCGCTTGGGCTTGGCTCCATGCGGGCGGTCACCACGTCGCGGTTGGCGCGGGCGATGCGGTTCAGCGAGCGCCGCGGCCGGAAGGCGTCGACCAGAATGCGCACCGGCACGCAGGCCGAGCAGGCGTCGCAATAGGGCATGTAGGCGATGTTCTGGCTGCGCCGGAAACCGCCCTTCAACAGGTTGTCGATGAGGAAGCCGGGCTTCTCGCGGGTGAGGTGGGTGAACAGCTTCCGCTCGAGCTTGCCCGGCAGGTACGGGCACGGCTGCGGCGCGGTGATGTAGAATTCCGGGAAGTTGCTCTTATGCTCGGTCACGACGCTATTCCAGGCGAATCTGCCCCCTCGCCACCAAGCTTAGTGGATCAAGTGAGCACAGTGCAAATGCGGAACGAGCAAGAATTGGCTTGCGCCGGGCGCTCTAGAAAAATTCTAATCCTCGGAATGGCAGGCTCAGCGCCGGTTCATGGCCACAACGCCCGCGAAAATGTCGTGCAGGCAGCGCTTTTGCGGGTCGAATAGGCACCACAGAAGGATGGGGCAGAAGACCACGAAGGAGAACCAGAAAAGGAGGGCGTGGAACGCCGCGATCAGGGGCGACACTTTGCCCCCGAACCAGGTCCGCCATTCGAGGCCCATGAGCCGCTGGCCGATAGTCGCCGAATTCGGTCCGCCGATGGTGAGCGCGTTATAGCCGAGGCCGACGATGGGGAAGATGGCGCCGAACAGGAGCCAGGCGAGGCCAAGGGTCACGATGCCGAGGACCGCCACCGCGAACACGGCGAGGAACCACAGCAAAGCGATGATGACGGCGTCGATGAGGAAGGCTACGAAACGCTTGCCGATGATGCCGTCGAACAGCTGCGGCTGCGTCACCGGATCGAAGGCCGGCAACGGATTGCTGAAATCGATGCCGGAACGGGGTGGAATGGTTTTCTGCTCTGACATCTCTCGCGCTCTCAAAGGGTTGGCGTTCACTCGTAGATGGTGGCTGCCATCGGACCATGCAAGCGAGGAACCGCCTGAAGCGTCCTCAGCGAGCGCCGATCACCCGTCCGCCCCAGCCTTCGAGACGGCTCACTTGGAAGCCTTCGGTCTCGAGTTTGCTGATGGCTTGCAATGCATGCGCCTTGTCCTTCGTCTCGATCATGAGATCGAGCGTGGCCCCTCTCGCGGGCACGTCGAGCAGCGTGCGGCGGTGGAAGACCTCCAGAATATTCGCCCCCGAAGCGCCAAGAATGGTGGCGACCCGGCCAAGCACGCCGGGCTGATCGGTGATGGTGAGTCTAAGCGAAACGATTTTTCCGTCCCGCTCGAGCCCGCGCACGACAACGGAGGCGAGCATGCGGGGATCGATATTGCCGCCGCTGAGGTAGAGGCAGAGCTTGAGGCCGCGAAACTGCTCGGGCTCCGTCAGCAAAGCGGCAAGGGAGGCGGCGCCGGCACCTTCAGCGACGATCTTCTGCGAGGTGAGCAGGGCGCAGATGGCGCGTTCGATGGCTGGCTCGTCCACCAGCATGATGCGGGAGACCAAGGCTTTCACGATCGGCAAAGTAAGCTTGCCCGGTGCTTTCACCGCGATCCCATCTGCCAGCGTTTGCTCGGAGCAAACCACCGCTTCGCCGGAGAGGGCTGCATGCATCGACGGGCACGCCGCCGAAGAGACCCCGATCACGGCAAGGCTCGGCTTGAGCGCATGCGTCGCGATGGCATTGCCGGCGATCAAGCCTCCACCCCCAATCGGGACAACGATCATGTCGAGGTCGGGGACGTCCTCTAGGACCTCCAAGGCGATGGTGCCTTGGCCGGCAATGATGAGGGGATCGTCATAAGGATGAACGATGACGAGGCCGCGTTGTTCAGCGATTTCCACGGCACGGGTTTGCGCCTCGTACAAACCGCTACCCGAGAGGATGATTTCGGCGCCGAAAGCCTCCGTATTCGCCACCTTCACGAATGGCGTGTGCTCCGGCATCACGATGGTGGCAGGGATGCCCAAGCGGCGGGCGTGATAGGCGACGGCTTGCGCATGGTTGCCCGCCGACATGGCGATCACGCCCCGGCGTGCCTCGCTTTCGCTGAGAGAGGCGAGCTTCACCAGCGCACCACGGTCCTTGAAGGAATTGGTGAACTGGAGGTTCTCGCATTTGATGTAGACCTCGGCGCCCGTCGACTCCGACAGCTTCGGCGCCGCGATGGTCGGCGTGCGGACGACCCGGCCTTTGATCACCTCTCTCGCCGCCTCGATCTGCTCAAGGCCGATATGGCTCGCTGGGGCTTGAGTGGTGACCGTCATGAACAACCACTGGACAAAATGAGGGTACTCCCAAGACGGCGGCCACCGAGGATGTCAGCCTAGCACGCTGTTCTTTCTGCGCGCCACGGTTGCCGAGGGCCGGCCGACGCGATAAGGATTTTTGCGTGGGGTTGCGCATGAGGCCTGCGAGCGAGGGAACCCACTTATGGCGAGATCCGGACTCGGTGTTGCGGCTGCGCTCCTTTGTTGCGTGGGTTTCGTCGAGCCTGCGCCTGCCTGCGAGGGAACCCAGGTCGTTTTTGAGGACAAGTTCACCGACGACGCCGGCGGCTGGGCGATCAACCAGGACGTCGAGGTGAAGGATGGAAGCTTCACCTTCAGGCTTCCGCGCGACGCCATGCAGTCCGACCTCAACGTCACCTACACCGTCGATGACGCCGACATTTGCTCTGAGACGGTGTGGCCTGATGGCGGCTCGACCATCCTCGGCGCCGGGCGTTTGTTCTGGGGCGAGGACAACAGGAACTATCTGCAGTTCGGAGTTCTGAACAACGGCAAGTTCTGGATCGCGCGCCGCCAGGACGGCAAATGGTACACCATCGTCGAGAACGTCGATTCAAGCGCGATCAAGGTAAAGCCCGGCGAGTCGAACATCCTGCGGGTCAAGACGAGCGGCGGCGTCGCCACCTTCTTCATCAACGGCGAGAAGGTGCGCGATCTGCGCGGTCAGGCGCCGAAGGGCGGCTGGCGCTTCGGGCTCTCAGGCGACAATTTCGACAAGGACAAGGACGCTCGCGTGGTGTTCAGAAGCGTGAAGGTCACCGAGTAGTTTGCACTCTTAGCTTGAAATGGACTTGGCATGACCAAAAAATACACGGCTCAGTGCGCCTGCGGCTCGGTGAAATTCGAGTTCAATGCCGACCCCGCTTTTATCGCCAACTGCCATTGCCTAGACTGCAAGAAAGCGTCTGGCGGTGAGATGGCTACATTCTTCGGTGTGCGGCAGGATGACTTTACCCTCATAAGCGGCACCCCAAAGGCGTTTCACTATATCGCCGAATCTGGCAAGGGGCTCGACCGTAACTTTTGTCCCGAGTGCGGCGCCAGATTGTTCACCAGCAATTTGGAAAGCTTCCCCGGCACCGTCTTCATCATGCTTGGCAGCCTGGACCGGCCCGAGTTGATCGAGCCAAAGCTCGAAATGTTCACCAAGCGCCGCCTGAAATGGGCAAAACCGCTCGACCTGCCGCAATTCGACAGCATGCCCAGTTGAGCGTTACTTCCGGGGGCTGAGCAGCTTCGCAGCCTCGACCGAGAAATAGCTGAGGATGGCGTCGGCGCCGGCGCGCTTGAACGCCATCAAGCTTTCCAGGATGACACGCTCCCGGTCGATCCAGCCGCGCTCGGCCGCGGCCACGATCATCGCGTATTCGCCTGAGGTCTGGTAGACGAAAGTCGGCACGTGGAAGGCGTCCTTCACCCGGCGCACGATGTCGAGATAGGGCATCCCAGGCTTCACCATCACCATGTCGGCGCCCTCGGCGATGTCCTGGCCGGCCTCGCGCAGCGCCTCCTCGGCGTTGGCCGGATCCATCTGATAGGTCCGCTTGTCGCCGCGGAGCATGGCGCCGGAGCCGACAGCGTCGCGGAACGGCCCGTAAAAGGCCGAGGCGTATTTGGCGGCATAGGCAAGGAGCTGCGTCTGGGTGAAGCCGTTTGTCTCCAGCGCTTCCCTGATCGCGCCGATGCGGCCGTCCATCATGTCCGACGGCGCCAGGATATCGCAACCGGCCTCAGCCTGGTTCAGCGCCTGCCTTACCAGCACTTCGACGGTGCGGTCATTGTCCACTTCGCCGTCGACGAGGAGGCCGTCATGGCCGTGGCTGGTATAGGGGTCGAGCGCCACGTCGCAGATCACTCCGATATCGCCGACGCTTGCCTTGATGGCGCGCACCGCGCGGCAGACGAGGTTGTTCGGATTGAGAGCCTCGCTCGCCTCTTCGTCGCGAAGCGAGGGATCGGTATAGGGAAAGAGCGCGACCGCCGGCAATTTGAGCCGGGCGGCGGCCTCGGCGGCCTTGACGGCAAGGTCGATGGAAAGTCGCTCGACCCCCGGCATGCTCGCGACCTCAGAGCGTTCGTTCTTCCCCTCGATGACAAAGATCGGCCAGATCAGATCGTCGGCCGTGAGCGTCGTCTCGCGCACCAGCCGCCGCGACCAGTCGGAGCGGCGGTTGCGCCGCAGCCGTGTGGCTGGAAACCCCGGCTCAGGAGTCGCGGGCGTCTTGCCGCGCGCGCGCTTGATGCGCTCGGTCCGCAGGGCGACGGTTTTCTCTCGTGGTGAGGACATGAGCCGATCGATCTCACGGGGCTTTAAAGGTGCCGGCAAGCTAGCACCGGGTGTGGCTGGTTGCCAAGGCGACCTCCAGAAACGTAGCGAATGGTTCCTTCATGCTGCGTTCATCGCAACTACCGCGTACTATTTCCTTGCCACGGCCAAGTCGGCAACTGTGGCCGGGTGAATACGATGAGAAATGAAGAGCGACTCTCGCGCTTGATTTGCGAGATATACGACTCGACCCTTGATCCTTCCCTCTGGCCGCAGGTCCTCGGGAAAATTGCCGAGTTCGTGGGCGGTCAATCGGCAGGGCTGATCTCCAGAGACTCAGTGAGCAAAGCCGGCAATGCTCACTATACGTTTGGATGCAATCCCCATTACTTGAAGCTCTATCTTGACCAATACGCGAAGCTCGATCCGACAACGGCGATGTTCTTCTTTGCCACGGAACGGGTTGCAAGCATCGCCGACTTCATGCCCTACGACGAATATCTCGAAACGCGCTTCCATAAGGAATGGGCGCGGCCGCAAGGCTGGGTAGATTGGGTCAGCGCCGTGCTGGAAAAATCCGCGACGAGCTTTGCCTTCATGAGCGTTATGCGCGATGAGGCGACCGGCCTCGTGGACGATAGCGCGCGCCGGCGCATGCAGCTTCTTACACCCCATGTTCGCCGTGCCGTGCTCATCAGCAAGGTGATCGATCTCAAATCTACGGAGGCCACGACTTTCGCGGATGCACTCGACGGACTGAGTGCTGGTTTTTTCCTGGTGGATGCAAGGGGATGCATCGTTCACGCCAACGCGGCAGGGCATGCGATGCTCCTCACGGCAACTTTCTTTCGCAGCAGCGGCGGTCGGCTCGTTGCCAACGAGCCGCGAGCAGATCGGCTGCTCGGGGACGTCTTTCTAGCCTCTGCGCGTGGTGACGCTGAAGTCGGCACGAGCGGAATATCAGTGCCGCTCACCGCGCATGATGGCGAGCGGCATGTCGCCCACGTGCTCCCGCTCACCTCTGGCGCCCGGCGACCGGCAGGAAGCGCTTATCGGGCGTCCGCCGCGCTTTTTGTTCATAAGACCTCGCTGGACACTCCGTCTCCACCTGAGGTCCTTGCCACGACCTACAAGCTGACCCCGACGGAGCTTCGCGTCCTCCTCGCCATCGTCGAGGTCGGTAGCGTTCCCGATGCAGCCGAGGCCCTCGGCGTTGCCGAAACTACGGTCAAGACACATCTGAGCCGGCTCTTCCAGAAAACCGGAGCCAGCCGGCAGGCAGGTCTTGTCAAGCTGGTCGCCGGCTTCTCCAGCCCGCTGCTCAGCTGATCTGCCGCGCTGACAGCCGTTATGTGTGACTCGAGGGAAGACCCGCCCTCGCCGAAGTCGCGAAGCTAAGCGCGGGTCAGCATGCAAGCGTCCCGTAGCGGCTGATCACTTTGCTTTGCGGTGGTCCAGGATCGTGACTCCGCGCTGTCGGAGCCTTTGTCGCCATTGCCGGAACCGTTCAGTCCGCCAAAACCGCCCTTGCATTTCGGGCAGCCCAATGTGCCGGCCGGTCCAACCTTGCCTTGGCACCTTTGACGGTCACACCGCCTTCAGGCGCGCCGTTCGCTCCGCGGTGATCGCGCACGGTGGGACTTCCCGCGACCGCGGCTTGGGCGGCGCAAGACAAGATCACAGCAGCCGCGAGGATGGTCTTGATGTGGTTGGGTAGGATCGAACGGCTCGTCATATGGGCCTCCGAATCGAGAGGTGATCGCGTGTCGTCCGCGTGAGGGTTCATTGAGCAGATTTCCCCGGTGCATTGACCTTCGGCGGTTTGACGGCCTTCACCTCGGTATCGGTTTGCGGCGATAACTCTCCATTGGTCGTGGCCTTGACACCGGCACCGGAGGTGCCAGCCGCCGCGACGCAGTTGCTCCAGTGGGTCACGACCCGGCAGTTGCTAATTTGACCGCCATTCGTATCGCACGTTGAGTACACACACTTGTCGCAGACATACTGCGTGCCTTTGATCTCATGCTTTACGTTGGTCTCGCTTGAGTCGCATGTCTCGCCGTTGGCGCCTTTAGGCTCCGCGGCGGCCGGACCCGACAGCGCGAGAAATAGCGTGCAGCAAATCGGCAAGGCTATCGGCATCGGCATTACCTTTCGAGCCAGGCCTTCTACCGGCGGAGCTATCGCGACCGGCCGAGGAGTCCTTTGACCGCGTCCGTGGAGGCGTCTTTGCCGGCGGCCCTCCCACAATCTTCGCAATAGCCTGAGCATCCCGAGCTGGTGCATTCGAAAGAGCACTGATGCTCGCCGTGGAGACCGCAGGCCTTGATGCCGCAGCATTGAGTGTTTCTCCTGCCCGGGACGGCCTGGGCGCAGCTGTCTTTACCGGGTCCAAGTCCTAGCGACTGTGCATCCCCGGCGCGTCCTCCGATCGGAGGACGCGCTCAGCGCGTCAGCGGGATATCTATGAGGATGTCGCGAGGCTCAACAAAAGCCGTGCCAAATCATCACGCGAAGGAGTCGGCTTCAGAAAGGAACAAGAGCATGAATACGCGCTGGAAGTGCGTGGCAGGTTTATTTCTGCTCGTTGCGTTTGCAATCGTTGGTGCAGGGTCTGGTCTCGCGACCGAAAAGAAAGCGGCTCCCGGCTCGGTAAAGACAGAGCAAGGGCACACGTTGAGCGTACCACTAGCCTGCAGTCGCACCTCCGGAACGTGCAGTTGCAGCGGCAACCAAGACTGTCAGGATCTCGGGAAAGCGAAATTATGCGATGGCGAAATGAGCTGCCAGGGCGGCACAGGTAGCACTACGACTTGCTCGTGCAAATATAAGGCTCCGCAATAGCTACTCGAAGCGAAGGTTACTCGCAGAAGCCTTTGCGCCGCTTCTTCATGTCGAGGTGGAAATGGTTCTTGTGGGCGGCGTTGGCATCAGGCCCGAGCACGGTGCCGAAGCGGCGGCAGGCGTCCTCGTGCAGAAACGTCACGAACTGAGCCTCGCGGTCCATCTCCGGCTCCTTGGCGACCGGCGGCGGTGAGGGTGTTGCCGCGGGCTCAGCCTTTGCCGAGGCGATGACGCTCGTCTTGGTGGCCTTTGCCGTCTTGCCATCAGGCGCCGGCTTCGAAGCCGCCACGCTCTTCTTGTCCTCAGTCGTGCCCTTGTCCTCAGGCGCGCGGTTCGGATTCGCCTCAGGCGGAGGAGGAGCATCGACGACTTTCGGCCAGTCCTCCAGAATCGTAATGTGCTCGCCGTTGGCGAGCACGAACTCCGACACGTCGAGCGCATTGGCAAGCGCATGCTCGCTCAAGGGCGAGGCGTCGCCGCCATAGCGGTTACGGCAGGCATAGGAGGTGGCGTTCTGGATCTTGACCACGGTCGAGCCGAACAGCTTCTTGGCCTCCGGCTGGACGGTGTCGCGTAGCCATTCGCCCAGCACATCGGCCATCGGGCAGCTCAGCGTCGCCGGCGGATTGATTGTCACTTTGGGGTCGGTGCCGACCGCGCGCAACAGGACCGGCGCCGGCGTCCCGCAAATGCCTTCCTTGATGGGCGGCAGTACCTCGTAGTCGAGCGGGTCTCCGGTGAGCAGCTCCTTGCACTTTGCCTTGGCGGCATCGATTTCCGCTTCGGTCCACGGCACGGTCGGTCGCTCGCCCGGAAGCACCGGCTTCGCCTCCGCTGGCTTTCCGGGCCGCAGCGGATTGCGATCGGGCAAAGGCGGAGCGGCGTCGGCTTGTGCCAACGCGATGAGCGGATTGCGGTCCGGCAAAGGCGGCGCGGCACCCGTCTTGGCCGTGGCGGCGAGAGGACAGGCGCAAAGCGCCACAAGGGCAAGGATTCGAAGCCTCATTCCGGACGATCCAACAGCCGTTGGCTTGTGGTTTCCCAGATTGGATGCTAGCAGCCCGCGGGCGCCCCTTTGAGGGGCATACACGAATTCCGGCAAAGGGAACATGCATCGTGGGCGAGCCGCTCGGCATCGAGTTTAGCGAGCAAGACCGCGCGGGCATCGTGACGCTGAACCGGCCCACGCGATTAAACGCGCTCAGCCGCGAAATGTTCGACGCGCTGAGCGAACAGTACCGGCGCTGGGCGCCCAATCCTCACATCTATGGCGTGGTGATGGAGTCGGCCCATCCCACCGTGTTTTGCAGCGGCGGCGACCTCAAGGCCTTGCACGAATGGATCGAGCAGGGTGCGCTCGACACCATCCGCGCCTTCTACCGTGCGGCCTACACCCATTGCTGGATGCTCGAGAAATTCATCAGGCCGAACGTTCCCCTCGTCAACGGCCTTCTGCTCGGCGGCGGCATCGGCATCACGCTCTATGGCACGCATTGTGTTGCAGGCGAGGGCTACAAGGCGGCGATGCCTCAGGTCGGCATCGGGTTCCTGCCCGACATCGGTGGCACGTACTTCCTCTCGCGACTAGAGAACCACTTTGGACTCTACCTGGCGCTGACCGGCCGGGCCATCGGCCCGGCCGATGCCTATCGCCTGCGCCTGATCAGCCACTACATTCCCGCTGCGCATTTCCATGTCATCAAGGACGCGGTGAGCGACAATCACCCGATCGATCGCCTGCTCGATGGGCTTCATCGCGACCCCGGGGAAGGGGAGCTCGCGAGACTGACGCCAGCCATCCATCGCATCTTCGGATCCCCCTCGGTCGAGGAGATCCTGGACCGGCTTGATGCCGAGCGAGGCCAGGATGAAGCTTGGGCCAAGGCCACCGCGGCCGAGATCCGCAAGAAGTCGCCGACATCGCTGAAAGTCGCCTTCGCGCAAATGCGGCGGGGCAAGACTCTGGGCCTTGCCGATGCGTTGCGTTTGGAGTTTAGGCTAGCCTCTCAACTGATCGCGCGCCCGGACTATGGCGAAGGCATCAAGT
>Ga0157379_10005348_pt1 | contig 11033 bp, 11 predicted proteins | sample S25metaG_FD_121802 | JGI IMG/M metagenome (GOLD analysis project Ga0157379, IMG submission 121802) | Switchgrass rhizosphere microbial communities from Kellogg Biological Station, Michigan, USA - S2-5 metaG | ecosystem: Host-associated > Plants > Roots > Rhizosphere > Soil | place: USA... | reverse complement strand
GTATCGTAGCCTGGACTTCTTCCAGAAACCGTTGATGGACCGGCTGCTGTTCGCTGACTTCTTTCTGCAGTCCGAGAAACGACTCTGGCTCTAACACGCGAAAGGAAAGATCTTCCAATTCATTGCGGATCACGCCCATGCCGAGGCGGTGAGCGATGGGCGCGTAGATTTCCAGAGTTTCGCGAGCGATGCGCTGCTGCTTGGCCGGCTCCAAGAATTCGATGGTGCGCATGTTGTGCAAGCGGTCAGCCAGCTTGACCACCACGACGCGGACGTCGTTGACCATGGCCAGGACCATCTTGCGCACATTTTCGGCCTGGCGCGTTTCCGGAGTAGGCATGCTGAGCCGGCCGATTTTGGTGACGCCTTCCACCAGGCGTGCTGTCTCTTCGCCGAAGCGTTCCTGAATGCGCGAGACGGGAAATTCCGTATCTTCGATGACGTCATGGAGCAGCGCCGCGGCGAGCGTAGTAGCGTCCATGCGCATGTCGGCCAGGATATGCGCGACTTCGAGCAGGTGAGTGAGATAGGGATCGCCGGAGCGGCGAAGCTGATCGCGGTGGCGCTCGGCGGCGATGTCGTACGCGCGGCGAACTAGCCAGGGATCGTCGGAAGGGCGGTTTTTTTTGAGCTTGTCCAGGAGCTCAGCCAGGCGCGCGTCCAGCTGCCGCTCGGTGCGGTCGCGGTTGAATTGCAAGGGCAGATGGGACGACCCGGACATACTGAATAGTTTACGCCCCATGGCAAAGAAGGGCGAGTCGAGCGGCAATCTGCTCACAAAAACGAAACGGGGCACCCGAAGATGCCCCGCTTAAACATTGCTGATTTCGTGGCTTGCTGATCAGGTTGTAGGTTGCGGTTGCGAAGCACGCTTCTGTTTCACTTCTTTAACCTTGTCCACCAGATCGTCGGCTTGCTTCTGGTAGCTGGCGCGCTCACTTGCGCTCTCCACTGTATCGGCCTTGCGGCGATAGAGTAGGTTCAGGTAAGCCATGGCGTCGTCGTAGTCCGGACGCAGAGTAATTGCTTTTTGCAGGTCGGCGATACCTTCGTCAACCAGCGAGCCGTACTTGGCCAAGTAGTCCGTACGAAGCGCCGGCGGCAGCGGATCGGTATCCTTAACCTGCTTCTTGATATTTTTCTCGTTGTAGTCCCTGCGCATTTCGCCGTTCGCGCGGAACGCCAGCGTCCAGTCGATCACGCCGATCCAGTAATAAGGCTCGGGATCTTCGGGCTTCAACTGAATGTGTTTCTGGTGGTAGGTCTTCGATTCCTCAAAAAGTTTCGGGTCGTATGGCGTGCCGGCCATCTGGAAAAGGATGGAGCCGATGCCATCGATGGCGCTGAGATTGTCCGGGTTGGTCCCCAAAATATCCTTGAATTCTAGCACGGCCTGTTTGCCGATGTTGCGATTCTGCTCCGAAGGCGCGCCCGGAATGTACTGGCTGGCGTAAGCAGTGGCGAGATACAAGCGGGCGTTGAGGAGCGTAGGATCGAGATCCTTGGCCTGCTTGAAATCCTCGACGGCTGCGTCGTACTGGCCGTTCTTGAAGGACTGAACGCCCTTGTTGAGAAGATCGCGCGCCTTCAGCTTGTCGCAACCGGAGAAACCGGCGACGGCCAGCAGCAGCGTCAAGAACGCCGCAGCCTGGCGTAACGAAGATGCGGACCGCGGAAGGGCCGTGTTTGCAACCGGTGCATGAGTCATCGAAGCGTCCATCCCCACGAGAAGTCAGATACGCCCTGCGCGGGCTATTCCATCACAATCAACGACTTTGTTCCAGTCCCGGAGTCAACAATCCCACCGAAATTCCCGAGCCGTGCAGAACGTCCACTATAAGGGCCACCTGCGAGAACTCCACCAGGGCATCGCCGCGAATGAAAGCAACCTTCGTGGCTCGCAACTTGAAAATTGCCTCAAGCCGATTTCCCAAGTCGTCCCAGGCGACAGGCTGCTCGTTGATCCGCAACTCGCCGGATTCCCGCACTTGCACGACGATCACAGTTTCCGGCCGCGGTGGCGGCAATTCCGTCGCGGGCTGTGGGATCTGCGCCATTAGCCCCTTCTGCTCGTGCGGAATGATCATAAAGATCACCAGCAAAACCAGCAGAATGTCGATCAGGGGGACTACGTTCATTTCCGCGAACGCGCCACCCTTACCACCAAGCTGCATTCCCATAATCCACCTCTCCAGAAAGGATTCAGGGTTTGCGCTTACAAACCCTGAGACTAACCATCCCGGCGAGAGGACTTTCACGATCCCTGTCTATGGGGGTTTGTCAGACAAACCCTAAGACCTGGGCGGAAAAACAACATGGCCGCGAGCACGGCCTGCGGACCCGGCTTACTTACTGGCCCGCTTCGAGCTTGGCGGTAATCAAGCCAACTTTGTCGATTCCCGAAGAGCGCATGATGTCAATGGCGCGAGCGACTTCCTGGAACTGGATATCATTGTCGCCCTTAACGAACGCCACCTTCTCCGCGCGTTCTTTGAAAATCTGTTCGATGCGCGGTCCCAAGCCGTCCCAAGTGGAATCTTCGTTGTTGATCTTGACCTTATTGTCCTTGGTGATCTGCACGACGACCGTTTTGTTTTCCAGGTCCTGGTTCTGTTGTTGGTTCGGATTTGGTTGCGGAACCAGCGTGTCCATACCCTTGGGCGTCAGCGGCGTAATCACCATGAAAATAATCAAGAGCACCAGCAGAATGTCGATCAGCGGAACGACGTTCATTTCCGCAATCGCACCGCCCTTGCTTTCTCCTACGCTCATCCCCATTGCGAGTCTCCTGTCAGCTCCTCCCTGCGAAGGATTGGAGCTGTTGCAACCGCGCCCGAGTGGGAACCAGCGCGGCTGCGAAAGTAGCGAACCAAACGAAACGCAACTAGCAAAAACTATGGAACATCAGTCTCCGGCGGGCGTCTTGGTAGAGGCCGCTGCCGGAGGCGTGGGAGTTCCCCGTTCATTGCGTTCGGTCAGTAAGCCGAGTTGGTCCACGCCCGCGCTGCGAATCTCGTCCACAACGGCAACCACGTCGCCATATTTAGCGCGTGCATCGCTCTTGAGGAACACGGTTTTGTCCGCCTTGTTCGCCACACGGTCTTTCACTTGCCCCTGCAAATCGGCCTTCTGCACCTGTGTGTTGCCCAGAAAGATGTTGCCGTCGCGCGTCACCGCCACAACGACCGCATCTTCCTTGTCAGCATCCTGCATGTCCCGCGCGGTATTGGTACGAGCCATGTCCACGGGCTTGTTTTTCTGCAACATGGGCGTGACCACCATGAAGATGATCAGCAGGACAAGCATGATGTCGGCCATCGGAATGACGTTTGGCGACGCCATCTGACTGCCGGCTTGCGGCTTGTACCGTCCACCTTCTGTGTGACCGGCTTTCCCAGCCATATCAGGCTCCTTTCCTAGGTCAGGGTTTGTAAAACAAACCCTTGAACCCTGAATCGTTACTTCTTGGCCGCTCCGCGGCGCAGGATGAAGTAGTTGATCAATTCCATCGAGGAGTTGTCCATCTCGACGTCAAATGCTTCGACGCGGTTGGTGAAGTAGTTGTAGGCCCACACGGCAGGCACGGCGACCAGCAAGCCGAGTGCGGTGGTGACCAGGGCTTCCGCGATACCACCGGCGACCGCCGACAGACCGGTGGCGTGGCTGGTTTCGATGCCCTTAAACGCGTTCAAAATACCCACCACGGTGCCGAACAGTCCGACGAACGGCGCCGTCGAACCGATGGTGGCCAGAGCCGAGAGGCCGCGCTTCATTTCCGCGTGTACGATCGCCACGGAACGCTCAAGGCCGCGCTTGGCAGCTTCCACCACGTCCGAATCGGAAACTTGCTGTGAAGCGGACTGGAATTCGCTGAGGCCGGTGGCAACAACCTTGGCGATGTGGCTCTTCTTGTTGCGCTCGGCGATAGCAATCGCTTCGTCGAGTTTGCCGTCCTTCAGGGCGCCGGCAACCTGCTGCACGAAAATGCGTGACTGCTTGCGCGCGGCGCTGTACATCAGCGCGCGATCAATCATCACGCCGAACGAGTAAATGGAAAGGATGAACAGGGTGATTACCACCGCCCGGGGCAGAAAGCTCATCTGTCCCCACATGGTCCGCAGGTCCCATTGCGAGCCGTTGGTCGACTGCAGGAACATGGCGGCATAAACGTACAAAGTGGCTACCATTCGTTTGCTCCTTAGACTGGCCGCTGAACGGCCGTCCTTGATTTGTTCCGTATGGCTTGCGTTGCTGTTCGCGCCGCCAACCAACGAAGCTTGCTGCCGAATCTGTGTTGCGCGAAGCGCCCTGCACGTCCCACGACCCGCGTGGCGCTTCGTTTACTGCTCAAACTACTGGTTCAGCGAGAAGATCACGTCAATCGTGGTATCGACTTCGACCGGTTCCCCGTTGAGAGTGGTCGGGCGGTACTTCCACTGACGCACTGCATCAAGAGCTGCCTGTACCAAAAGAGGATGCCCAGACAGCACTTCGAGTTGCTGCACAGAACCGTCTTTGGAAATGATCGCGTGCAAACGCACGGTGCCGGAGATGCGCGTCTGGCGCGCCAGCGGTGGATACTGCGGCTGTACACGATTCACGAGCATGGCGGCCTGCACCGCGCCGCCCTGGCGAATGCGCTGTTGCGTCGGCTTCGGCGGAGGCGGTGCACCACCCACTCCACCAATTACGCCGCCGATCACGCCGCCCATCTGGCCGCCCGGAACGCCGCCGGGAACGCCGCCCATGGCGCCCATGGCATCAGGCTGCTCGGCTTCTTCCTTAATAATCTTCACTTCTTTCGGGATGGCTTTTGGCGCCACCAGTTTGCCGGCGTCCATCAAGTGAACTTGCGGCTTCACCTTTACGATCGTCGCGGCTGGCGGCGGCGGTGGCGGCGGTGGCGGTGGCGGTGCGACCAGCAGCGTTGCCAAGCTCGCTTTGGGCAGCGCTTCCGTGTAGATCAACGGAATCAGGATCAGTATCGCGAGAAAGGCGGCCTGCACAATTCCGGACACGATCACCGTCCAGGACTTGTTGGTCTTCTTTCCCTTCGGACTCGAAACTACCATTTCCTCGAACATGGTCCCTACCTCCTCCCGGCGGGAGCAAGACGCGCTGTGCTCGTCTCACCATTCCGGGGTTTATTGCCGGCTGCGGGTCCGGTTCCTGCTGCTGCCGCTCCATGGCCTTTCCAGCGATGCCACCAGACCACGAGCGGTGCAGCGATGCCAAAACTGGAGTACGTTCCTACCACAATCCCCACCACCAGGGCAAAGGAGAACGCACGAAGCACCTGGCCGCCCATCAGGAAAAGTACGAGCACGGTGAGAAAAGTCAGACCGCTGGTAAGTATCGTTCGCGACAACGTTTGGTTGATGGATTTGTTGACCAGGTCCTTAAAGTCTTCCTTGCGCAACAATCGATTGTTCTCGCGAATGCGGTCGAAAATCACAATGGTGTCATTCATCGAATATCCGACCAGAGTGAGCAGGGCCGCGATGACCGTCAGCGAAATTTCAAAGTGCAAAAGAGAGAAGAATCCCAGCGTGATCAAAACGTCGTGAAATACCGCCAGGACGGCCGCTGCCCCAAAGACCCACTCGAATCGGAAGGCAATATATAACAGCATGCCGCCTAAAGCATAGAGGGTAACGTAGACAGCCTGGCGGCGAAGCTCGGCGCCCACTTTCGCGCCAACGATTTCTCCTCCGCGGATGGCGAAAGGTCCGATAGAAAACCCGTCGCGAAGCGAAGCTACGACGCCAGGATTCACGCCGGACACCTTGGACAGGTCGTCGAAATTGTTGACCAGGCCGTTCATCGTTTTGTCGCGGTAGTCGAGAAGCTGTTTCGCCAACTGCGCATACCTGTCACCCGCGGCTGCGCCCACGTTGAGCGGATCTTTTTGCGTGAGGTAAGCGGCAAGCGAGGAAGGAGTGGCGGCGTTGAAGTCTGGTTTGCTTGAGCCTGTGTTGTAAGTCGCGTTGAGCGCGCTCAACACCTTCGCTTTGCTGGCATCCCGGGCTTCGTCGTCGTTGCCCGCCTGTTCCACGAAGATCAGCACTTCGTTGGACTTGCCGCCGATGTCGTTGATGCTTTGGATCTCGCTGTTGCCTAGCCCTTGCTTGCTCAGGGCACTGCGCAGCTCGTCGATATTGGGCGGCTGGGCAAATTTTACGTCTACGTTGGTCCCGCCCTTGAAATCAATCCCGTAGTACAGACCGCCTTTGGCGAAAATCGAAATCCAGCCGGCAAGCAGAAGAATAGCGCTCAAAGCATAGAAATACTTGGCTTTGCCCATCCAGTCGATCTTGGGCTCTTTGAAGAACTCGATCATTCCGATTTTGCTTCCCTTCCTTAGACTCCAGCGAGTTCCGGTTTGTGCCCGGTTCGCTGTCCGTTCTGGAGCCACTAGCCGCCCGCCATCGTCCTTCACAAGCGGTCTAGAACCAATACAGCGTTCTTCCCATAAAAAATGAGAAGACTGTCTTGTAAGTCCTAGTACAGCTAAATGCTGAGCTCCGCCTCGCGGTCCATCTTCGCCAGGTGATACTGGAAAATCGTCTTGGACACGTAAATCGCTGTAAACACGTTTGCGATCAAGCCGATGGTCAGCGAAATGGCGAATCCGCGAATTGGCCCGGTGCCAAACAAGAAAAGGAAGAACGCCGAAACCACCGTGGTTACGTGCGTGTCGATAATGGTCAGGAAGGCCTTGTCGAACCCGGCAGAAACGGCCGACGCCGCCGACTTCCCATTGCGCAATTCTTCGCGAATGCGCTCGAACACCAGAACGTTGGAGTCCACGCCCATGCCTATCGTCAAGATGACGCCGGCGATGCCGGGTAACGTGAGCACTGCGCCGAAATAGGCCAGCGCGGCCATCAGGATAACCAGGTTGAGCAGCAACGCCACCACTGCGTTGGCTCCTGACATCTTGTAGTAGAACAACATAAAGAGCATGACCACGATCAGGCTCAACACCGAAGCTTGTACGCCGTGGCGAATCGAATCAGCGCCAAGCGATGGTCCCACGGTCCGTTGCTCCAGGTATTTGATCGAAGCCGGCAAAGCTCCGGCGCGCAACACCAGCGCCAGTTCGTGCGCCGATTCTTGACCGAAGTTTCCTTCGATCATTCCGTTGTCATCGATTCGGCCGTTGATTACCGGCGCGGAATATACTTTGTGCTCCAGCACAATCGCCAGCTGCCGTCCCTTATTGGCGTCGGTGAACGGGCCAAACCGCCGCGCCGCTTCGCCGGACAATACGAAATTTACCTGCCACTGCGTCGGATTGTTGGTGCTGCGGTTCTCCGTCGCGTTGCGCAAATCGCGGCCAGTCACAATCGGCGCGCGGTCCACCAGATACCAGACTTCGCCGCTCGGCGTTTGTGTCGATGCTGCGCGGCCACGCGGATCTTCCTGCAATAGTTCCGTGCCCGGCGGCAAAATTCCGCCGTGCTGGCTGAGCGCTTCGATCTGCGAAGTGTATGTGCGCGGATCCTGCGCCAGCCGCAGTTCGAGTTGTCCGCCGGCTTGAATCACGCGCTTGGCGGCTTCGGGGTCGCCCTCGCCGGGCAACTGCACCAGGATTTCATTTTCGTTGCGGCCGCGGCGCTGAATTGTCGGCTCAGTCAGGCCCAGCGCGTTAATGCGGCGGTCGATGGTTTCCAGCGATTGCGTCATCGTGCTGTCTTGAATCGCCGCGATGGTGCTGTTTTTCAAGGTCAACGTATAGCCGGACTGTTCGCCTGCCGCCGGAGCGGTATCCCACAAATTCCCATACTGCTGCTGCACCAGATCGCGAAACGCCGCGGCCTGCTGGAAATCGACATTGCGCACCAGGATGTGCGTGTCATCCACGCGGCGAATCTCGTCGTAGCTGATATTTTTGTCGCGCAATTGCTTGGTCAGCCGGTCCACCATCTGGTCGGTTTCCTGCGCGATGGCTTCCTGCACTTGCACCTGCAACACCAGGTGCGTGCCGCCCTGCAGGTCCAGGCCCAGCTTGATCTGCTTGCTGAAATTGTCCTTGATCTGCGCCAGCGAGGTCGGGAAGGTCGGCAATCCGATCAGCCCATAAATGCAGACAAGAATGACCGCAACGATGAACAGCGCTTTCCACTTCAAATTAGGATTCATGATGAGAAAGGACGGCTACGTCTCCGCCGTAGATAGAGTCGGCTGCCAAATCCAGAACAACATTGTCGCAGTACAGCCGCTGAAAGAAAAATCGTTCCGCTGCACGCAGGCGGGCGCTACTTGGCATCCTCGGTCGCCTCCACCTGGGCAATCCCCGAACGCGCGATGCGGATTTTCACCTGGTCGGCGATTTTCAGAATGACGGTATCACCGTCGATTCCGTTGACCGTGCCATAGATGCCGCTGGTGGTCACCACTTTGTCGCCATTTTTCAACGCGGCCAGCATGGCTTGCGTCTTTTTGCGCTGCCGCTGCTGCGGCAGGATCAACATCACGTAAAAAATGCCCATGACAATTATCATGGGCAAGAACATTCCCAAACTGCTGCCCGCTCCGCCCGTCTGCCACAAAATCGCTGCGATCATCGCCTTTAAACGTCTTCCTTGTTCAAGTTACGCCTTGACTAAAGTCACGGCCGGGAATACTGACCATTCGCCAAGGGCGAGTTACTTCACCCTCGCGTTCCCTGCCGATTCAATTTCTCTGTGCGATTCTCCGAGGGGCCAGACGAGCAACTCGCGCGGCTCATTACGCGGGACCCGCTGCGTAACGTGCCTGCACCTCGGATGAGAATTTCGCTAGATTCCCAAACTCGATAGCCTCGCGGATTTGCCTGATGAAGTCAAGGTAAAAGTGGATGTTGTGGTGGGTGGCCAGAATCGCCGCAGTTAGCTCTCCCGCGGCGAACAGATGCCGAAGATACGCGCGCGTGTAGCGTTTGCAGACGCTGCAGGAGCACTCCGGATCGAGCGGACGCTGGTCCTGCGCGTAACGCGCGTTCTTGATGAGCACTTTCCCTTCGCAGGTGTAGATGCACGCGTGACGCGCCGCGCGCGTCGGCAGCACACAGTCCATCATATCGACGCCTAGCGCCACGTAATCGGCGAGTTGTTCCGGACGTCCCACACCCATCAGGTAACGCGGCTTGTTCTTCGGCAAAAGTTCGGTCGTCACCGCGGTCATTTCGCAGGTGACGTCATGGGGTTCGCCGACCGCCAGTCCGCCGACGGCATAACCCGGGAAATCAATTGCAAGGAGTTGCTGCGCGCTCTCGCGCCGCAAGTCGGCGAACGTCGCACCTTGCACGATTCCGAATTGCCATTGGTTCAAATCGCCGTTGCGACTCCCGCATTTCAAGAAAAAATCCCGGGCGCGCTTTGCCCACGCGGTGGTGCGCTTAACGGCGGATTCCGCAATTTCGCGTGGCGCCGGCGTCTCAATGCACTCGTCGAGCACCATCGCTATGTCCGAGCCCAACGCCAGCTGAATTTCCGATGCTTTTTCCGGAGTCAGTAAATGCTCGGAGCCGTCCAGGTGCGAACGGAAACGCACGCCTTCATCGGTGATTTTGCGCAACTCGGAAAGGCTGAAAACCTGGTAGCCGCCGGAGTCGGTCAGAATCGCGCGATCCCAGGACATGAATTTGTGCAAACCGCCGAGTTTGCGAATCAGTTCGTGCCCCGGCCGCAGATATAAATGATAGGTATTGCCGAGTATGATGCGCGCGCCGAGTTCTTCCAGCGCTTCATTGCGCAGGCTTTTGACGGCGGCCTGGGTCCCCACCGGCATGAACACCGGCGTTTCGATCGCGCCATGCGGCGTCGTCAGCCGTCCGCGACGCGCGCCGCCGCTGTCCGCCTTCAAAACCTCAAACGAAAAATTCACTCACTCAGTGTATCAGGAGAAAATCCACGCTCCTCCCATCTTGACCGCCGTATAGATGGCCCAGACCGAAAGGGCGATGCTAAGAGCCTTGCCCGATAGCTTCTTCGGATTCACCGCGGTAAATCCGATCGAAATCAGCAGCAAAGTCCAAATACTGAAAATATCGATCGATTTTCCGAGAGCCATCAGCGCTTTTGGCGTGCTCTCCGGCAGGAATGAACCGAGATTCGTGGCAATCGGGTTCTCCAGATCCACCGTACCTGGGGCCTTCAAAAAGAGAATCAATATGAAGAGCAAGGAATAGAAAATCCATGGGAAATAGGCGTGCGAAACGATCCCCATCGAAGTGCTAAACCGCGCCCCAGCTCCACCAATCAAGTTGTATGCAAGCAGGAATACGCCTCCCACGATCAGCGCCTGCAGAATCGGCCAGCAGATTCCGATTCCCCACGCAACGCCGGGAGAAATCTTGGCGCCCATGGCAATCTGCTGTTCTTTTTGTTCGGGGGTCAGGTTTGCAGCTCGCGGGCTTTCTTCAATCCGTTTCGACGCCACGTCGCGCCAATCCACTTTTTGATTCATTACAAACGCGACGCCTGCGCCGAGAACTGCCATCACTATGACTGGCAGCAGCCAACTGGGCCGCGCTGCAATGTCTTGAAACGTAGCTTTCGGCGAAAAAAATACGCCGATCAGTCGGCCAAAATGATTAATGGGGCCAGGTGCTTCCGGAGCTCCGGAAGCTACGACCGGAGTCGTTGCCATCGTAATTCCTCCACCACAAGTTTTCGGACACAGTCATCTGTTCCGTCTTACGCACCGGATGGCTGCAAAATATCACTAAGGGCGAAAAAGAGAAACACCGGGGAAGCCGCTCGCAAATTCGGATCTCAAATCGCTGGCACCGCCGCACATCCAGCAGCAGTACGGAAACGGATTTGCTCGCGCCGCATTCGAACCGACCGTTTTTATCTTTTTTCTACCGGCACTACAAACTTCAGCGCCGTATGCGTAGCCGAAAATCCCACCACCTTCACGTCCTTCAATCCCGCTTTCCTCCCCGCGCTCAGCACATCCGCTTCGGTAATCAATTTCTTCCCCTTTGGATACACCACCCACAATTCCGCCGCGCCCTTAATCTTCTTCGCCGCCTTCGCAATGTT
>Ga0157379_10005345_pt1 | contig 11036 bp, 8 predicted proteins | sample S25metaG_FD_121802 | JGI IMG/M metagenome (GOLD analysis project Ga0157379, IMG submission 121802) | Switchgrass rhizosphere microbial communities from Kellogg Biological Station, Michigan, USA - S2-5 metaG | ecosystem: Host-associated > Plants > Roots > Rhizosphere > Soil | place: USA: Michigan... | reverse complement strand
GGCGCAGGCCCCCACCGGGGCAGGAGCCTGCACCGGGGCGGGGGCCTGCGCCGGAGCCCGGCCGTTGGGGGCCGCCGGGGCCGGCTCGGCGCGCTGCGGCGCCCGGCCCTTGGCGGGCTGAGCCTGCTTGGCCCCGAACTCTTCCTTGAGCCTGCGGACAACGGGCGCCTCGATCGTCGAGGCCGCCGAGCGAACGAATTCGCCCATTTCCTGGAGCCGGGCCATAACGGCCTTGCTCTCTACGCCGAACTCTTTCGCGAGTTCGTATACCCGGACCTTCGCCACTGCGCTCCCTCTACTCGGTCCGGTTTAACCGGACCAGTCAGCCGGCCCGGGGCAGCGCGTGCTCCGTCCGGCGTCAGCCTGTTCTGTTCATCGCCGCATGCTCATCGGGCGCTCATTGCCATCTCAGCCTGCTTTCCGTGGCACTGTTCCCGTTCCTGCACGTGCCTGGTCTGGTGGTGGCCCACCGGACGTCAATGCCTCAAGATACCCGGCGATCCCGCCGGTCCCCAGCGGACCCGGCAGTCGCAGCGCGCGGATCAGCGCCCGGCGCCGCTGTGCTCGCTCCCAGCATCCTTGGCTGGGATGCAGGTACGCGCCCCGGCCAGGCATTACGGCCCGAGGGTCGGGGACGATCTCATCCCCGGAGGCCACCAGGCGAAGCAAGTCGGACTTGGCCGCGCGGCTCCCGCACCCGACGCATGTCCGGATTACCGGGGTCAGCGCACGGCGCAGCGGGGGCTGCCTGGCCATTGCGCTCTTAATCCTACATTGCCGCGGGGCGTGGGGCACCGCCCGGCGCGGCGCGGCCGGTCGCGGGCGGGCCGGCCTCGTCGCCGTCCGGGCCGCTGTCCGGCCGGATGTCGATCCGCCAGCCGGTCAGCCGCGCGGCCAGCCGGGCGTTCTGTCCTTCCTTGCCGATGGCCAGCGACAGCTGGTAGTCCGGCACGATCACCCGGGCCACCCGGGCCTGCGCGTCGACCACGTCCACCCGCGACACCCGGGCCGGGGACAGCGCGTGCGCCACGAACTGGGCCGGGTCCTCGGAGTAGTCGACGATGTCGATCTTCTCACCGTGCAGCTCGGCCATCACGTTGCGGACCCGGCTGCCCATCGGGCCGATGCACGCGCCCTTGGCGTTGACCCCGGGCTGGCGCGAGATGACCGCGATCTTGCTGCGGTGGCCGGCCTCGCGGGCGATCGCGGCGATCTCCACCGCGCCCCCGGCGATCTCCGGCACCTCCAGCGAGAACAGCTTCTTGACCAGGTTCGGGTGGGTCCGCGACAGCGTGACCGACGGCCCCCGGTAGCCCTTCCGCACGTGCAGCACGTAGCACTTCAGCCGCTCGCCGTGCACGTACCGCTCGCCCGGCACCTGCTCGGTGGGCGGCAGGATGGCCTCGAGCTTGCCCAGGTCGACCAGCACCGCGCGGGGGTCGCTGCCCTGCTGGATCACCCCGGCGACGATGTCCCCCTCGCGGCCGGCGTACTCCCCGAACGTGAGCTCGTCCTCGGCGTCGCGCAGCCGCTGCAGGATGACCTGCCGCGCGGTGGTTGCGGCGATCCGGCCGAACCCGGCCGGCGTGTCGTCGAACTCGCGCAGGACCGTGCCGTCCTCGCCGGTTTCCGCGGCCCATACGGTGACGTGGCCGCTGCCCCGGTCGATCTCCACGCGGGCGTGCGGCGGGGTGCCGTCGGTGCGGTGATAGGCCATCAGCAGGGCATCCTCGATCGCCTTGATGGCGAGCTCCATCGAGATGTCCTTCTCGGCCTCCAGGCTGCGCAGCGCGCCCAGGTCAATGTCCATCGCTGTCTCCCCCGTCCGCATCGGCCGTGACGTGGCCGAACTCCAGGAGTATCTTTCCCGGGCCAAGCTCGGCGTAGCCGAATTCACGCCTGCGACCGGCCACTTCAAGGACCACACCGGTTTCGCTCGCGGTCAGCACCCGGCCTTCCACCGCGGCTGGCCCCTTCGGCGTGTCGCCGGCCCGGGACCGGCCGGCCAGCGGCACCCGGACCCGCCGCCCGGCCGCGCGGCGCCAGTGCCGCGGCTCGGTCAGCGGCCGTTCCGCGCCCGGCGAGGACACCTCGAGCGTGTACGGGGCCTCGCCCATTGCGCCGTTGGCGTCGAGCTCGGCCGACAGGGCCCGGCTGATCTCGGTGATCGCGTCGAGCGTGACGCCGCCGTCGCCGTCCACGACGACCTTGAGCAGGCGGCGCCGGCCGACCGCGGTGATCCGGACGTTCTCCAGGTCAAGGCCGGCCGCGGTGACGACCGGCCGGAGCAAGCTGGCGAGCTGAGTGGCGTCCGCGGGGCCCGCAGCGGCTGGGGCGTTCCGCGTGCCAGCCCGCGGCGGGCTGTGACGGGAGCTAGCGTTCATGACGACCTCCTCGCCAGTGACCTGTGCTGTTGTCCGGTCCATCTAGCCTAGTGGCGGTCGGGGACCTGATCAGCCCATGACTGCCTGGCGGGCCAGGTACGCGCCGGGTCGCGGCGGGCACTACGGTGAACTCGCCAACCGGAGGGAGAGGCACAGTGGCGGACCGGACCCGGCGCGGCGTGCTCGCCGCGGCGGCCAGCCTGCCCCTGCTGGCCGTGTCCGGGTGCAAGGGCGTCGGCGCGCTGGCCCCGCCGCCCAGGCCGGGCCCTGACGTCAGGGTACTGCGCGCCGCGATCGCGGCCGAAGAGGCCATGATCGCCCGGTACGGCACCGCGATCACACGGTTCCCCGGGCTGGCGAAAACGCTGGCCGGGCTGCGCGCCGAGCACCGGCTGCACCTCGCCGAGCTGCGCACCCGGCTGGTCATCCCGCCAGGAAGCCCGTACCGCAGCGGCTTCACCAGCCCCTCGCCCCGCCCGGCGGGCTCGCCGGGCGCCGCCGCGGCGCTGCCGGCCGGCCAGGCCGCGGCCCTGGATTTCCTGCAGACCGCCGAGGACAGCGCGGCCGCCGCGCTGCTGCGCGGCCTGCCCGCGGTGCCGCCCTCGCTGGCCCAGCTGCTGGCCAGCGTGGCCGCCTCGGAGAGCACGCACGTCGCCGTGCTGCGGTCCGCAGCGGGTTAGGCGCGGGCGGATGTCATGAGCGGGACCGCCGTCGGCCCGGGGACGGTCAGCGCGCTGCAGGCGGCGCTGGCCGCCGAGCACGCCGCGGTGTACGGGTACGGGGTAGCCGGGGCCTACCTGGACGGCCCGGCCAGGACCGCCGCGACCGCGGACTGGTACGCGCACCAGGTCGCCAGGGACACGCTGGAGGCCATGCTGCGCCAGGCCGGGGCCAAGCCGGTGGCCGCGGCCCCGGCCTACCAGCTGCCGCACAAGGTGAACGGCCCGGTCTCGGCCACGGCGCTGGCCGTGCTGCTGGAGAACCGGGTGACCGCGGCCTACCTGGGCGTGGTGGCGGTCAGCGACCCGGCGGTCCGGCAGTTCGGGGCCCGGGCCATGGCCGCCGCGGCGGGCCGGGCCGCCTCCTGGCGCGGCCGCACGGTCGCCTTCCCCGGCTTCCCGCCCAGCGCCTTCAGCTGATCAGCCGGCGAACGGGGCTGGTTCCTGCCTCCCGCCGCGCTTGCGGAGTGCAACATGCATCAGGTAACTGGTGAGCTAATCTGGCCGTCGCTGGACGCCATGCAATCCCGTTGCCACACTGGGCCCACGGCTGCCGGCCACGGGGCACACGGGGTACTCCTGCTGACGTCCGCCGGCGGCCGTGCGCCACTCCAGCACGCTGGCACGGCACAGTGCTGCACGCATGATTCAGGGCTGGCACGACACCGTGCCGGCGGAACGTAACGGGCCGGCCCGGGGGGTGGTACATGGCAACCGAGCAGAGCCCGACGGTGCGCCGCCGCCGTCTCGCACTGGAGCTGCGCAGGCTCCGCGAGGCCGCCCGGCTGACCTGCGAGGAGGTCGCGGAGCACCTGGAATGCTCGGCGTCGAAGATCAGCCGCGTGGAGACCGGCCGGGTCTCGGTCTCGCCCCGGGACGTCAGGGACATGCTGGAGCTGTACGGGGTGACCGGCAAGGAGCGCGACAGCCTGGTCCAGCTCGCCCGGGACTCCCGGCAGAAGGGCTGGTGGCACGCGTACAGCGACCCGCTCAACCCGCAGATCAGCACCTACGTGGGGCTGGAGAGCGCGGCCTGCCAGATCCGGGTCTACGAGGTCAGCCTGATCCCCAGCCTGCTGCAGACCGAGGACTACGCCCGGGCCATCATCACCTCGGGGATGATGAACGGCACCGGCGACGGCACCGAGCGCAGCGTGGCCCTGCGGATGGCCCGCCAGCCCGCGCTGACCAGGGATGAGCCGCCCCTGCTGTGGACCGTTCTCGACGAGGCCGCGCTCCGCCGCCGGGTCGGCGGGGCCGAGCTGATGCGGGCCCAGCTCGAGCACGTGCTGGAGCTGGCCAGCCTGCAGAACGTGGCGCTGCAGGTGATCCCGTTCGGCGCGGGCGCGCACCCGGCCATGGGGCGGCCGTTCGTGATCCTGGTCTTTCCCGAGCGGGTCGACCCGGACGTGGTCTACCTGGAGGACCTGACCAGCGCGTTCTACCTGGAGGACACCGACGAGGTGGACCGGTACAACGTGTTCTTCAACCACCTGCGGGCCACCGCGCTGTCCTTCGACGACTCCGCCGCGCTCATCACCTCGGTGCTGAAGGACCTGTAGCGGGCCGGGCGCGGGCGCGGTCAGGCGGGTGCGGGTCAGGCGGCCGCGCGGCCGGCCAGCAGCGGCTCCGGCAGCGGCGCGCTGTGCAGCACGGTCAGCCGGGACACCGCCCGGGTCAGCGCGACGTACAGCCGGTGCAGCCCGCGGGCCTCCGCGGCCGCGATCCGGCCCGGCTCCACGACGATGACCTGGTCGAACTCCAGGCCCTTGGCGAGCGTGACGGGCACCAGCGTGAGCTGCGCGGTGATGCCCCCGTCCAGCACCTCGTGCGGCACCTCGGCGGCGGACAGCGCGGCGCGGAGCACGCCGATCTGGTCGTCGGCCGCGATCACCGCGACCGAGCCCGGCTGGCTCAGCGCGAGGGCGCCGGCCTGCACGACCGCGGCCGGCAGGCGAGCCGCCGGGACCGCGGTGACGGCCAGCGACCCCGGCTCCTGGCGGACCGAGCTGGCCGGCTCCAGCCCGGGGGCGATCAGCGGCAGCAGCTGGCTGGCGAAGTCCAGGATCTGCCGCGGCACCCGGTAGCCGGCGGTCAGCTCCCGCCGCCAGGCCGCGGGCTTGCCCAGGTGGAACAGCAGCTCCTGCCAGCTGGCGGTGGCCCACGCGGTGGTGCCCTGGGCGATGTCGCCGAGCACGGTGGCCGACCCGGTGGCGCACCGGCGGCCGATCGCCCGGCACTCCATCGCGGACAGGTCCTGCGCCTCGTCCACCACCACGTGCGACAGGCTCGGCGTCCGCTCGATCAGGTCCCTGGCCTCGTCGATCAGCACCGCGTCGGCCGGTGACCAGCGGGCCGAGCCGGGCCCGCGGGGCGGCACCGGCCAGCGGATCGCGTCCTGCTCGGCCGCGTCCAGCAGCCCGTCCCCCGCCCGGGCCAGCAGCTCAGGGTCGGACAGCAGGCTGAACACCAGCCGGACCGGGTCGGCTTTGGGCCACATCTGATCCACCACGGCGCGCACCGGCCGGGTCCGCCGGACCGCCTCGTGCGTCCGGTCGTCGCAGCTCTCCCCGGCCTCTTCCATCATCGACAGCACCACGTGCGCGATCCGGTGGGAGAGCATCTCCCGCCCGGTGCCGTACCTGACCCCGCGCTCGCGCAGTTCCGCGGCCAGCTCGGCGAGCTGCCAGGACCCGACCCGCCACCGGCGCGAGCCGCGGGCCAGCACGAGTGCCTCGGCGGGCCCGGCCAGCCGCTCCCACAGCGCCCGGCGGAGCACCTCGGCCATCCGCGCCTCGCCCTTGATCCGCGCCGCGGCCGGCTCGTCGGCGGCCCGCACCGGGACGCTGGCCAGCAGGTCGGTGACCGACGACTGGGCCACGTCGAGCTCGCCGAGGGCGGGCAGCACGTTGCCGATATAGGAGAGAAAGGCCCGGTTCGGGCCGACCACCAGCACGCCGCCGCGGCTCATCCTCTCGCGGTACGCGTACAGCAGGTAGGCGACCCGGTGCAGGCCCACCGCGGTCTTGCCGGTGCCGGGCGCACCCTGCACGCAGACCGTCTGGTCGGAGTCGGCGCGGACGATGTCGTCCTGGTCGGGCTGGATGGTGGAGACGATGTCGCGCATCGGGCCGGACCGGGGCCGCTCGATCTCGTTCAGCAGGATCTGGCTGACCGCGCCCGTGCTGGGGGCGCCCGTGCTGGAGACGACTGCGCCGGGGGCGGCCGGCCCGGTGAAGTCCTCGTCCTCGAACGCGGTCAGTTCCCCGCCGGAGAAGCCGAACCGGCGGCGGTGCGCCAGGCCCATCGGCTCGGCCGGGCTGGCCCGGTAGAACGGCCGGGACACCGGGGCCCGCCAGTCGATCACGACCGGGTGGCCGTCCGGGTCGTGCACGTGGCGGCGGCCGATGTGAAACTGCTCGCCGCCGAACTCGCCGCCCTGCGCGCGGTCGTAGTCGAGCCGCCCGAAGAACAGTGGCGTGTCCGGCAGGTCGGTCAGGGCCGCGGCCCGGTGGTAGAGGGCGGCCTTGAGGTACTCCTCGGAGACGGGGTCGCCGCCCAGGGCGCGCAGCGAGAGCACGTCCTCGCGCATCAGCCGGAGAAACTCCCGGGCGGCGGTCAGGTGGGCCCGCTCGGCGGCGAGCACGGAATCTGGGTCAGCAGCGGGATCTGGTCCGGGGCCGGTGCCGCTGGCCGAGGGCATGGGGCATCACCTCTATGGCGTGGGGAGTCGGCACAAGGGCCAAGAGCCTAGCTCACCGCCGGTGATGAGTCACCTGGTTATCGGGAGTGGGCCGCAAACACCGTAACCCTTAAGAATCGTGCGCAGGCGGGGCGGCGGCGGGCTTCCACTGCCAGTGGAACCCGGCGACGGCCCTTTCCAGCGAGCGCAGGAACCGGTGCGCCGAGTGCTCCCGGTCCAGGGTCACCTCGTCCTGCTCCACGACGTCGCCGTCGACCCCGTCCCACACGGCCCACCACAGCGTCTGCGGCAGCATGCCAGGGTGGAACTCGACCCGCAGGTCGAGGTTCTCCAGGCGGCGCATGACCGCCCGGCGGTACTGGCGCTCCTGCGGGTCATCCAGGTTCCCCGGGTACTGGTAGGAGGTCCAGTACTCGAGGGTGAGCGTCTCGCCCAGGGCCAGCGTTTTGGACAGCGGGATGTCCACCCCGTAGATGCCGTCGCTGATCTTGTACAGCGATCCGGAGACCTCGCCGCAGCCGTGGCCGGTCTCCAGCGTGACGATGCTCGTGTCGTAGAGGTACGGGATGTGGTCGACGTCGTCCGCGATGGCCTCGATGACCTGCGTGGTCCTGGTCGAGGCAAGCCGGCCGTCGGGGCCGACGTAGACGTGGTCGTGCATGGACAGGGTCTGGTGCCGGCGCGGGCCCATCACCCTGGCCACCGCGGAGAACGACTCGGGGGACAGCGGGTTGTCCCCGGCCAGCACGCTGATCGACCGCGACCCGGACCACAGCCGCCACAGCCGTTCCTGCTCCTGGCCGGTCAGACCGAAGGTGTCGATCAGCAGCTGGAGCGCGGACCGGCTGACCAGGCGGCCGGACAGGGCCCGCGCGACGGTGTCCTTCAGCTGGTGCGCGACGACGTCGGACGGCCCGGCCGCGCGGGGGTGGTTCCACAGGTGCTGGGCGACCGCCTCGGCCACGGCCAGCTGGTTGATCGCGCCCGGGCGGAGCCGCACCGCGTGCTGTTCCCACACGCGGCGGTAGCGGCCCGGCCGGAGCAGTAACTCCCGCAGGTAGCTTGCGGCAGCCCGGCGGCCGAATTCGGAAGGCGCGTCGGTCACGGTCTCGTGTCCGTCCTCTGCGAACTTACTGCGACATTTGAGGGCTACTTTACGGGCGCAGGCTCACTTTTGAGGGGCGCGCACGCGGACGGCGGGAACGTCGGCTGCGGGGGCGCTGCTCAGCTGGCGCCGGGGCCTGCGGTGGCCCAGGTCACGCTGGCTGGCAGGGCAGGGCCCGGTGCAAACCGGGGCCAGTCAGCAGGGCCGCCGTCACGCTGGCTATCCGGCTGCCAGGTGAGTAGGGGGGCGGGCCCGCTGCGCAAGCGGCGGGCCCCCGCCTCGTCCGGCCTCTGTCGCTCCGCACCGCGCAGGGCCGGGAGCCCGGGCTGCGCTGCCCGAATGCCGCCAGGCAGCGCAGGCCGGGCTCACGCTTCTGCGGGGCTGGTCTAAGGGGCTGGTCAGAACAGCACGGACATGAACGTGCCCTGCTCGGAGAACCCGGCGCGCAGGTACGCGCCGCGGGCGGGCGCGTTGTAGTCGTTCACGTAGAGCGTTACCACCGGCGCGATGCTGGCCAGCGCGATCTTCGCGACCGCGGCCATACCGCGCGACGCGATGCCCCGGCCGCGCAGGTCCGGCGGCACCCAGACGCCCTGCACCTGGCAGGCGTGCGGGGTGACCGAGCCGACCTCGGCCTTGAAGACGACCCGCCCGTTCTCGATCCGCGCGAACGACCGGCCGGCCCGGATCAGCTCCAGGACCCGGGCCCGGTAGGCCGCCCCGCCGTCCGGGCCGATCGGCGATACGCCGACCTCCTCGGTGAACATGTCGACCGAGGCCGGAAGCAGGATGTCGAGCTCGTCCGGGCGGACCTGGCGGACCAGCGGGTCGGGCGGGACGGCGGGGTCGCCGGAGATCGTCATCACCGGCTGCCGGGCCCGGATCTCCCGCGGCCGGCCCCAGTACGGCGCCAGCATCCCCCACAGCTCGGTGACCACCTCGGCCGGGCCGACCACCGAGGAGCAGCGGCGGCCCTGGAGCCGGGCCCGCCCGGCGAAGGCGAGGATCGCGGCCGGGGTGGCTTCCACCGGGACCAGGTTGGCGCCGGAGTAGCACAGCGAGGTCAGGCGGCCGCTGTCGGAGTATCCCCACAGCTGCGCGCCGAGCCGGCCCGGGTCCAGCCCGGAACTGCGCAGCCGGGCGCTGACGAACACGTTGGCGACCGGGTCGCGGTCGCAGATCGCCAGCGCCTCGTCACGGTCGCTCTCGTTCAGCAGGCGCAGCGACGACGACTTCCACGTCCTGGTGCGCAGCACCCCTCCAGGGTAACGTTACGGCCCGCGCGCCCGGCGCCGCGCCGCCCGTCTGCGGCCGGCCCGTGACCTGGGCGCGGCGGGCCCGGCCCCGGTGTCAGGCCGAGGGCGCCGGCGTCAGGTCGCGGACGGCGGGGGCAGCGCCGGGCAGGTGGCGGCGACCGGCCCGGTTCCGGCCGGCAGCGCGCCGGTGGCCAGGTAACGGGCCAGGTAGCCGTTCACGCACGTGTTCGCCGGGTTGGCCAGCGACTGGCCGTGGTTGCCGCCGCCGGTGACGACGACCATCCGGGCCGTCCCCAGGGCCCGGCGGGCCTGCTGGGCGCCGGCGTACGGGGTGGCCGCGTCCAGCGTGCCCTGCAGCATCAGGATGCCGGGCAGCCCGGCGGCGCCGATCTTCATCGGCTGGGCCGGGCCGCGCACCGGCCAGAACGCGCAGGCCGCGTTGAACCAGGCGTTGCCCCAGGTCTCGAACGGCGCGGCGCTGTTGACCTTCCGGGTGTCGGCGTCCCACCGGGCCCAGTTCCGCGGCCAGGCCGCGTCGCTGCACTCCGTCGCGTTGTACACGGCGAACTCGTTCTCGTGGGTGACGCCCAGCTGCTGGTACGCCTGGGTCAGCGCGGCATTCGACATGCCGCGCCGGTACTCGGCCAGCGCGGTGGCGAGCTCCGGCCAGTAGCTGTTGTTGTAGCCGCCCTGCAGCATGGTGTCGGTCAGCTCGGCCGGCCCGACCAGCGGCCCGTCCGGGCCGTTGACCGGGTGCGCGGCCAGCTCCCGCAGCGCCGCCTGGTACTGGGCGGCGACCTGCGCCTGCGTGCTGCCGAGCCCGTAGGCGTCATCGTGCTGGGCGACCCAGGCGAAGAACGCGTTGGCCCGGCCCTGGAACGCGTAATCCTGGTTGATGTTGTCCTGGTACCAGACGCCGCCGGGGCCGACGGTGCTGTCCAGCACCATCCGGCGGACGTGGCCGGGGAACAGGGTGGCGTACACCTGGCCCAGGTAGGTGCCGTAGGAGTAGGCGAAGTAGCTCATCTTGGGCGCGCCCAGCGCGGCCCGTATGGCGTCCATGTCGCGCGCGTTGTCCGCGGTGGTCATGTGCGGCAGAAGCCAGCCGAACCGGCGCTCGCAGCCGGCCGCGTACGCCTTCGCCCGGCTGACCAGCACCTGCTCGGCGGCCTTGCTGGCGGGGTCGTAGGCCGGCCGGACGCCGCTGAAGAAGGACGGGTCGCAGTGCAGCGCGGGCACCGAGTCGCCCACCCCGCGCGGGTCGAACCCGATGATGTCGTACCGCGACGAGACGTCCCTGGGCAGCGCGCCGGCCACGTACAGGGCCAGGCTCAGCCCGCTGCCGCCGGGGCCGCCCGGGTTGACCAGCAGCGGCCCGAGCCGCTGCCCGGCCGGCGCGGTGGCCGGGATCTCGTTCAGCGCCAGCGTGATGGTCCGGCCGCCGGGGTGCGCGTAGTCCAGCGGCACGGCCAGCCGGGCGCAGCGGGCCGGGGCGGGCACGGCCGGGCAGGTGTGCCAGCTGAGCTTTCCGGCCGGCTGGACCAGCCCGCCGGGGTTGGCCGGTGCGGACGGCTGCGCGGTCGCGCCGCCCCCTCCCCCGCCGGAGCCGCCGGACACCGCGCCGCTGCCGGAGCAGGCGGACAGCCCGAGGGCCATCGCGGCCAGGCCGGCCAGCACGGCGGGCACGCCGGGCCTTCGGCGCAGGGCGGCGGCGGCGGTCAGGGGTCGTTTCATGGACACATAGTGCCCGGTACCGGACACTGGCCGGCGCCAGCCCCGGCGGGCGCCTCGGCGGCCGGCGGAGCCGGCCCTGGCTCGCGGCGGGCCGCGGCGCTGTTTTCCCGGCGAGCGATCGGCGCTCCCCCGTTC
>Ga0157379_10005344_pt1 | contig 11037 bp, 10 predicted proteins | sample S25metaG_FD_121802 | JGI IMG/M metagenome (GOLD analysis project Ga0157379, IMG submission 121802) | Switchgrass rhizosphere microbial communities from Kellogg Biological Station, Michigan, USA - S2-5 metaG | ecosystem: Host-associated > Plants > Roots > Rhizosphere > Soil | place: USA... | reverse complement strand
CGCTGCTGGCGCTGAACGCGCTGCCCCCGCTGCACATCGCCTGCGGGGCGGGCGTCATGTCCACATCCCTTTTCGACAGCGATTTGCCGGTAACGAACTGCGCGATGGCCCGTCGTTCGGCGGCGGAGCTTCGGCTCGCCATCGAAATCATTGCGCCGCTCTCAAGTGCGGCCAGCACCCGTTCTGCCGTCATCCCCTGCAGCGCCTCGCGACTGGGCGCCCGGTCGACGCCGGCATCGTGACACGCCGCGCAGTTCTGCGCGTACGCGGCGGCGCCGTCTTGCGCCGATGCCGAGACGGCCGTGATGAGGATGGCGACCAGGCTGCCAGCCGTGCGAACGATCAGGCGTCTCATGGATGAACCCCCTCAAACCGTTTCGGCGGTCAGTCTACACCCGAGCCCATGCTGGCCTCCTGTCAGAACGTGACCCGCGTGCCGACCCAGTATGTCGTCGGCGCACCCGGTGCAAAGAAAGCCGATTGCTGCACCGGGAACTCACCGCTCACGGCCGGGAACTGGCGAGCGATGAATGTGCCGGTGCTGGTGAAGCCGTTTGCGCCGAGCTGCGACGCGGTGTAGTAGTGGTGGTCGAAGAGATTGTTGATCTGCGCGATCACCTGGATCTGCTTGGACAGTTGATAACGTGCCCCGAGATTGGCGATGCCGTAGGCGGGGGTGGTGCCTGCCCCGAGATAGATCAAGCCGTCGGGTTGGCTGAGATTGTTCTCGTTGCCGCGCGCGTACACGCCAGAGGCCGCCAGCACATCGACGTCGACGGAGAGCTTGGGTAGCACCTCGAAATCCCCGAAGACCTTCAGCTGCTGCCTGGGGATCAGCGGAATCCGATCGCCCGCTTGGACCTCGATGTTCCCTTCCGAGCCTTTCCGGCCGGCGAGCGCGGCGTCGTTGGTGCTGTTGCCGGTCCCCCTGAGCGTCTCCGGGCTCTGGAAGGTCGCGTCGAGCCAGGTGTATCCGACACCCGCGCCCACGCGGCCCATGCGCGCGCCGATGCCGAGCTCGACACCCTGGCGACGGGTGCGGCCGAAATTCTTGAAGAACCCGAATCCGGTTTGGCTGGAGGCGACAAACAGGATGTCATCCGAGTTGATGGCGTGGAAGAGGCCCGCATTCCAGGTGAAGACGCCCCGGCTGCCGCGAGCTCCCGCTTCCCAGGTGCGGGTGACCACCTGGTCGAGCGGTGGGTCGCCGGCGAGGGCGTTCGGCAGCTTGCAGGGCGCATTGGGATCGGCGCAGCCAAGCTCGATCGACGTCGGGGCGCGACTGCCTTCGCCGTAGCCGGCGTAGAGGTTCACGTCGCGAGACGGGCTGAAGGTGACACCCGCCGCGGGGTTGACGCGGCTGAACGCGTGGTCGCCGGTCAGCGAACCGACTGTGGCCACCGGCAACAGTTGGTCGGTATTGCTGATGCCGGTGCGGTTGAACCGGGCCGATAGCGTGACCGTCCATGCTGCCGGCAATGACCACACGTCGGAGGCGAAGAGGCTGCCCGTGTTCACGTGGCCGTCGAGGTCGACGCGGTTGTCAAACGGCACGCCGTCGAGGGTGCCGCCGGTCACGCCGCCATCGGCGAACCCGTTCACGCCGGTGATGCTGCGATCGGCATCCAGGTAACCGAGCTGCGTGGATTGGTGAAACCTCGAGCGGCTCCCGTCGTAACCAGCGCCAACCGTCAGCACGTTGCGCGCGATCAGCCAGTCGCGCCAGGTGATCTGCCCCGATGCGCCATAGTGGTCCTGCTTGCCATCGGTCCGGTTCAGCAAGCCGTTGCATTTTTCCGAAGGTTCGTCGTTGCGAAGCACGTTCGCGATGCATCGCCAGGACGGAAACGGCGTATTCGCCGCCGTGGCGCCGCTGGTCGGGAATCCCGTATAGCCCGCGGCCGTGAGCGATTGGATCTCGGCCGCATTGGGCTGATAGATGGCCTGATCCAACGAATCCTCGTTGATGTCGCCGTTGAGGGTGTTGGTGGCGATGTGGCGGTAATACACGTTCCCGCTCAAGGTCAGCGTGCGCGAGCGATCGTGCCGGGTCGTGAGGTTGATGAACGTCGCACGATTGTTCGTGCGATCGGGAAGCGTGTACACGCCGGCATAGTCCTGGGCCAGCAGCCGCTGCTCCTGAAGACCGTTGCCCGTCAACGAATTGTTGGCGTAACCGACCGAGAGCGCAGTATCGCTGTCCGAAAGATGACGACCCAGCTTCCCGAAGATCTGCCCGACCTTCGACGGCGACGCCACCCGCCACCCGTCTTCGGCAAACAGGTTTCCGCCCAGATACCAATGGAGACCGTTCGATCGACTGCCGCCGTGCTCGAGCTCCACGCTGCGCCTCACGTCGCTGCCATACACCGCGCGGACCGAGGTGCCCGGATTGCTCCGCCCGTCTTTGGTCTGGATCGACAGCGCTCCGCCGAGCGTGTTCAGGCCGAAAAGTGGATTCGACCCTGGAATGAGCGTCGTCGAGGCGATGGCGAAGCGCGGGATGAGATCCCAGCTGACAACGTCGCCGAACGGCTGATTGAGCCGCACGCCGTCCATGTAGATCGAGAGACCCTGCGGTGTGCCGAGGAGAGGAGATGCCGTATAACCCCGATAGTTCACGTCGGCCTGAAAAGGGTTCCCCTGAATCTGGTTGATGAAGACGCCGGTGAACCGGCGATTCAGCAGGTCGGACAGATCGAGACTGCCACTGGCTTCGAGGTCGGCGCTCACGGCCGTCTGGACTGGCGCAGGAATCTGTTCCAGCTTCAGATCCAGGGCCGGCAACGGCGTCGTGTCGATCACTTCCACGCGATAGGTGGGCGTGGCCGACTGACCGTTCGACGGCGAGATCTGCGCGGCCGCACGGGATGCGGACAGACTCACCCCGACAAGAATCGCTATCGCAGCCGCCCCTCTCTTCACGTACGCGTGAGCTCCCACTCAGGTCCGACCTTTCCGTGAACGACGTGATGCAGGTGCCATCGTCGAGTCGAAGACACCGCGATCTGTGCGCGGCGATCCGCCGCGGCGACTCCCTTTCTAGAAGTTCCCGAAGACCTGGTTTTGTTCACCCTATTTTTTGCGGTCGCCGGTCGCGGCACTGCAGGCAACCTTGGTTGCGCTCGAAGAAAGGAATGAGCCGGTGTTGGTTTTGCCCCGCCACGGCGTTATATCCATCAGGCGACTTCGCGGGATCACGAGCGATGGTGGGCCGCGATTCCCCGGGCCTCAAGAGAGCGGCCCGGGGATCACCAGTTCACCTTGATTGTCGCCTGCCTCGGCCATACCCTGGACGTTTCGAGATACCAACCTGGTGACCGGATTCGCGCTGCGTCGAGGAGGGAACGTGCCAACTAGATTGTTTGTGGTTGTCGGATGTGCCGCGATAGCGGTGATGGCGAGTCTGACCGAGCGAACGGCTCGTGCGCAGGGGCGCCCCATCATGCTGGCGGTGACGCGCGCCACTGCGGACGACATGCGGGCGTGGGACGGGCAAGTGGACCAGATGATCCGGAGTCGCGAGCTCCGCGTTCGCGAGACCCAGACCGATGGGTTTCTACCGGATCGCCAGCATCAGCGCCTCGAGCAGTATTACCACGGCGTGCGAATCGCCGGCGGCGATCTCACCCGTCAGCTGGCGAACGATGGGGCCGTGTCGATCTTCGGCACGATGCACGCGGCGATCGACTTGAGTGTGACGCCGCGGCTTTCTACAGAGGGCGCACGATCAGCCATCAACAGCGCCGTGGGCGGCCAAGCGTTTGGCGCCGACCCGGAGCTTGTCGTGCTGCCGCTTTCAGACGGCTACCACTTGGCGTACTTCGGCAAGGCGGCCACCAACCTGGAAATCGTCAACGTGTTCATTGATGCCGATTCGGGAGGGCTGTTGCGCCAGTACAGCGATTTCCTCTCGGAAGTGGGTGCAGGCACAGGTACGTATGGCGACAACAAGAAGGTCAGTACGACGGCAGTGGCCGGCAGCTTCATCGCGGATGACAAGCTGAGACCAACGGAAATCACGACGTTTGATGCGAAGGGGAATTTTGCCAGAGCGCAGGCGTTGATCACGGGACAGACGCCGTCGATCGCCGACATCGCCAGTAGCGCCAGCAATCGTTGGAACGACGGCGTCGTCGTGGATGCTCACGTCTATGCCGGGCTGTACTACGACTACTTGTTCAAGCGATTTGGCCGCCACGGTCTTGACAATCGCGATCTCCGGATCGATTTGTTGACCCACCCCGTCCGTCTCGCGGATATCGCAACGGCTCCTCCCAATGTGTTGGGCCTGTACTACATCAACGCCTTCTACTCGCCCGGTGCCGGTCCAAACGGACAAGGTCTGATGGTGTTCGGTGAAGGCGCGCCGAGAGGATTCCTGGCGCCAAACCTCGAAGTCAAACCGTTTTCCGCGGCGTTCGACGTGGTGGCGCACGAGCTCACGCACGGCGTGACCGGGAACTCGGCCCGTCTGAATGGCTTTCCACTGAGTGAGGCCGGGGCCCTGAACGAAGGCTTCTCCGATATTTTCGGCGTATCGACCGCGTTCTTCTACCAACCTGTCGGCTCCGCGCCGCTTCAGGCGAGCTACGTCCTGGGCAAAGACCTGACGGTTCCTAGCGGCGCCTTGTCGCGTTCGATAAGTAACCCCGCTTCCACCGGTGATCCCGATCACTACACACGCCGCATCATCGCTGGCGACCCGCACTACAATTCGACGATTCTCAGTCATGCCTTCTACCTGGCGATCGAAGGTGGGACCAACCGCACGTCAGGGCTTGCCGTCCAGGGCGTTGGACCTGGAAATCGCGAACAGATCGAAAAGGTGTTCTTTCGGGCGTTGACGGCGTTGCTGCCGTCCAACGCGACCTTTGCGCTGACTCGCGCCGCCACCATCCAGGCCGCACGCGACTTGTACGGAGTCGGTGGAGCGGTCGAGCGCGCCATCACCCAGGCGTGGGATGCGGTCGGCGTTCAACCGCGAACCGCACCAACGGCCGCGATCGTGCCAGTCCCGATCACGCCGGCGCAATGTCCGGTGGTATCCCAACCCAGCTGGGGTCTCTACTTGACGATGTCCGCCGGGGCGTCCGATCTCGTAGTCAATCAGTGGCAGTTGGATTCGTTCGACGCCGCCGGAGCAAAAGTGAACACCGACTCGTTTCCCCCCGTCGGGGCGTTCGCTTCGTCGTTCAACCTCTGCGGCCCGGGAAGCAGTCGCGTGCTCGCGCAGACTGATGCCTGCGGCGCTCCGTGCATCGGTCTGGGTGCGGGGCGGACGAGCGGCAGCGTCCAAGTCACCTTCACCGCAACCGACGATGCAAATCGGACGGTGACATTCAGCTCCCCTCGGGTCACGTTGTCACGGTAGCGAGGCGATATGCGCAACGTTGCACTTACTCTTTGGATCGTGGCGCTCGGCGTGGCGCAACGCCAGGGCGCCGTCACACTGAGCGCCCAATCCGTGGCGCAGCGCCTCCACGTCTCCGAGGCGGCTCTTCCCCCTGCGCCGGCTGCCGAGGCCGGAGCGACCCCGGGCGCGGCGGTACCGCAGACGACCCCGCGAAGGCCGCCCGCGCCGTCGGCTGCCGCCGGCAAGACTTCTTCTTGGTCCGACCGCGGCTACGTATCGTTGAACGGCACCTTCCAGGCCACGTCGAACGCGTTTACCGGCACCACGACGTTTACCCAGAACGTTGAAGCCGGCACCGTGACCACGAGCTACGATTCTGCGCGTCCTCCGGTGCTCGATGTCGGCGGCGCGGCGCGAGTATGGCGCAACCTGGCCGTTGGCGCGGCCGTGACCTGGTTGTCGCGAGATCGGAACGGCAGCCTGTCTGCGAGCATCCCGCATCCGTTTCTCTTCAACATGCCAAGGACGGTGAGCGGTGCCGTTGCCGACGTGCCGCGGCGCGAGGTCGCGCTTCATCTGCATGCATCCTGGGTCGTGCCAGCCGGCCGAAAGACGCAGATCGCGATCTTCGGCGGCCCCTCGGTGTTTCGGGTTACACAAGGATTCGTGACCGACGTCAGCACGTCGTCTGTATATCCCTATGACACGGCGACGTTCGTCAGTGCGACAACGGTCCAACTGTCCCAAACGCAGCTGGGGTTCAACGGCGGAGTGGACATCACGGAACGGGTCTCCAAGTCCGTTGGCGTGGGAGCCATCGTTCGCTATAGCCGCGCGTCAGTGCCATTCCCCGTGGCCTCGGGTCAGGAAGTGTCGATACGGGCGGGCGGATTGCAGGTCGGTGGGGGCGTTCGTTTCGCTTTTTAGCCAGAGGCCACTGACTTGGACTCGCCCAGGAAGTCCGACGACGAGATCACCTGTGCCTGGCGAGGCAGGATCTTCTCGATCAGGCACGCGTGGACATCCGCGTCGAGGTCGGCGCAACAGTCCTTGACGACCACGACGCGGTAATCCAGGTCCGCGGCCTGCAGCGCAGTGGACAGGACGACGCCGCTGGTGGTGATGCCGAACAGAATCACTGTCTCGACTCCCTGAGCGCGGAGGAGGAGATCGAGATCGGTGCCGGCAAAGGCGCTCACGTGCGTCTTCGTGACGGTGAGGTCGGTGTCTTCAGCGCCGACGCCAGGATGAATGGCGCCGCTGTCACCTTGGAAAAACCGCTGATGCGGCGGCGATGCCTTGACCGCGCTCAGAAACATGTTGCACCGGCTGGCTTCGGGCACGCCTGGGCGAAACGCCACTTTGACATGAATGACGGTCAGGCGCTGTTGGCGCGCGTGCCGCAACACCGCCGCGACACGGCCGACCAAGCCGTCGTCTTTGATGTAGACCGACACCACGCCGCGCTGGATGTCCATCGGCAGGACGGCGGCGCGACGGAAATCGAAGTCAAGCGCCATCGTCGAGGCCAGCCGCCCATTCCGAACGCGTGACGCCGACCGGACGCATCAGCCGACAGTCGGGCAGCATTCGAGCCCGGGCGGTCGGATCGGAGACCAGCTTGACGATCCACTCACGACAGGCGCCGACCGTCACCGCTACTCCTTCAGCCGCGACGAACGAGAGGTACCGGGCCCTGCCATGTCGAGACGCGTCATGGGCAGCGGCCTCGAAAGCCGCGCGCATTTCGGCGCCGAATCGGATCCGGTAGTCCGTCGGGTACAGCCACAGCGCCGCGCGATAGATTCGCTCGAACGGCATCAGGCCCGCCTCGATTTCAGTCGGGCAACCGCCAGCCGTGTGACATGCCGTAAGCGCGCTGTCTCGTCGCGGAGCCGAGCACGTCCAAGCGGAGTCAGCCGATACGCCTGCTTCTCGCGCCCGGTGTCTGGCGACTCGAAGCGCTCGATCCATCGCTGTTCCAGCAGCCGCGCGAGGGCGCCATACAACGTCCCTGTGGTCAGACGAACGCGGCCTTCGCTGAGCGAATCGACGCTCCGCATCATCGCGTAGCCGTGCTGTGGCTCGCCGGCGAGGCTCAGCAGCATCCAAAACACCGGCTCGCTGAGCGCCTTGGCCGACCTGCCCTCTCTCAACATGTCGTCTGACGACATGTTGCACCACAACCTATGGCTTGTAAAGTGGAATTCAATGGTCCGTCAACGAACATCGCAAACGAGGACGGCCGACGTCTTCTGTGTGACCGTGACGTTTCCTGCTTCCTCATGCGGCGTGAGACGAGGACCGCTCTCGGCATTCTCGAGAGATTCGTGAACCTTCGATTCGCCGGGGCAGGCTACTGGCGAGTGGCCGCCAATGCCTCGATCTCGCTCGATGCGGAGATCTTGTTCGATCTGGCGTATGCCTGGTGATTTCGTTCCAGCTCACCGCGGCGATAGACGTAGTTGACGCTCAGGCCGAACGACCGGCGGATGCCCTCCTCCGACGTGTCGCCCAGCCAGTTGAGCCGTTCGAGACGGGCTCCGTTCGCGAGATGGAATCTCGCGACCGGATCGAGCGGTGCTTGACCGCGCTTCGCATGCAGAAGGTAGTACGCGCACAAGCGGCTGAGCTCGGGTTGCAGCCGTGCGGACATGATCGTGTGGTCCGGCACGTCCCCGGCCGTCAGCCGTGCGAGCAGCGCCGCCAGCTCGGCGGAGATCGCGTCGCCGCCATCTGACGCCGTCGTGGTCGCGAGCCACTGCGTGAAACCCGGAACCGGCGAGAGCGTGGCAAAGGTTCGCAGGCGCGGAAACGCCCTCCGGAGCTCGTCGACCGCCTGGTTGATCAGCGAGTTGCCGAATGGCACGCCGCGCAGCCCGTCCTGGCAATTCGAGATCGAATAGAACGTGGCGCAGTCGGCCAGCCGGGGGTCGACCACAACGGAATCGGGATCCAGCAGCGACTGCACCTTCGCGCTCATGCCGCGAGTCAGGGCCACTTCGATGAAGATCAGCGGCTCGTCGGGCAACGAGGGGTGAAACAGCGCATAGCAGCGGCGGTCCGCCTCGAGTCGGCGGCGGAGATCGCGCCAGCCTTGCATCTGGTGCACGGCCTCGTATTGGATCAGCCGTTCGAGGACGAGCGGCGAGGTGCGCCAGTCGATCTGCCGGAGCACCAGAAAGCCGCCGTTGAACCACGAACGAAACAGCTGGACGAGGTCGGCGTCGATCGCGATCCGCTGCGGGTGATCGGCCAGCGTGGACAAGAGTCTTCGTCGCATCGCGATCAACTGGCCAAGCCCCGCCGGAGCCAAGTTCAACCGTTGGAATAGTTCCTTGCGTGGCGACTCGACCGCTTCCTGCAGTCGAATGAGGCTGGTCGGCGATGGCTGTGCGCGGTACGCGATCGTCGCTCGTTCGATTCGGGCTGGATTTGGCGAGAGCTCGTCGACCAGGAGATCGAAGAAGAGGTCGAGCGCTCGAGCGTCGAGCGATTGAATCGTGGCCAACACAGCGGAGGCGAGCCGGGGTCCAGCCACCTCTCCCCGCTCCGACAGCAGCGCATGACACCGTGATACGGCGCGTCTGGCGTCAAGTTCGGGGAGTGGCCGAGATGAATGGCCAGTGGTCTCCGCATGCCCGCCCGAAGGAAGGCTACGTTCCGGGAGACTTTTTGTCCACCGAACGATGTTGTCCGTGTACGGCGAAACTGTCCCTTGGTCGACCGCTGGTTCCATCCGCTCGGCTTTGCCCACAACTCGCTGCACGTTCCGGAGGCGCGCCTCAAACCGCTGCATTCGGATCGGGCCTGGTGCATAACACGTACCGGACCACAGTCAGCTGCGATCGCCCAAGTGAGCCGGGGTATCGGCGTTATGCGGGACCCGCCATCAGCGCCCTCGTTATGTTTAACTTGAACATCGAGCTTGGCGCTGGAGCCCTCTAGTGGATTGTTTCAAGGGAATTACGAGCGGCCGCTCCGTTGTCGTGGCCGGAAAAATCGCGTTCAACGACGGTCAAGTGATACTGCCTTGGTGAGTACCGGCCACTGGCCAGGCGCGGTGTCGTCGCGGAGAGATGCATGCAGACAAGTCGTTTTCTCGTCACGGGTGGGAGTCAGGGGATTGGCGCGGCGATCGTTGCACTGGCGCGGGCGGCCGGCCACCAGGTCGTCTTCACGGGACGGAACGAGGCGCTCATCGAATCGGTCGCGAAGCACACCGGGGCGATTGGGCTGCGCGCCGACGTCATCGCCGACGACAATGCGAGAGCGGTCGATCTCTGCCGGGAGCGGCTGGGCGGGGTCGATGTGCTCGTCAACAACGCCGGCTACGCCTATCGGGCCGAAATCGGGGCGATTGACATGGCCGCGATGCGGCAGATGTTCGATACCAACGTATTCGGCTTGGTCGACATCACCAACCGGGTCGTGCCGCTGATGAAGGCGCAGGGACTGGGTGACATCATCAACATCGCATCGACGTCGGGCATGAAGGGCGGGGCGACTGCCACGCCGTACGGCGCCAGCAAGTGGGCCGTGAGAGGCATCAGCCAGTGCTGGCAAGCCGAGTTGAGGCCGCACGGCATCAGGGTGACGTGTGTGTGCCCCTCCGAGGTACAGACGAATTTCGGCGGGCGCGGAGGCCGCAACAACCCCAACAAGCTTTACGCGGAGGACATCGGCGCGACGATCATGGCCGCACTGGAGCTGCCACGCCGCGCGCTCTGGCCCGAACTGGCGGTGTTCGCGAACAACCCCTGGAAAGACGAGTAGGGTGAGGTCGTTTCGAACCAACATGACCGTCGAAATCGGCGTCGGTGTGACTCGCCTTTTGGATCCGTCGGCCGGCATCGCTATTTTCGAGCCTCCGGACGAAAGGAAATCAGGAGGTCTGCCCCAATGGTGTGACGCTGTTTTCGACGCCTGTCCGGCGTGACCGCACCCGGGGCGGGTTGTCGACTCAAGGTTGAGGCTGAATCATGAAGCTCGCCAGGTATGTCTTCATCATCGCCGGTATCTGGGGCATCGCCGTTCTGATGCCGTTCTATTGGCTCGTCGACTTCACCGGACGCCGATATAGTGCGCCGACCGAGTATCCGCATTTCTTTTACGGTTTCTTCGCCGTTGCGCTGGCGTGGCAAATCACTTTTCTGGTCATCGGCTATCGGCCGGATCGCTACCGATCGCTGATGCTCCTCGGAATGCTCGAGAAGTTCGGGTTCGTGGCGACTCTCCTCGTGCTGTACGCGCGGACCCGAATTTCGTGGATCGATGCGCAGGCCGCCGTGCCCGACTTCCTGCTCGGTGTTCTGTTCATCGTGGCGTTCGTGAAGACGCGGTTGGTGGGGGAGCCCGTTGTCCGATGAGACGGGAGCGTTGGCGGCTTCCGCGACCGACCCGGTCCGGCCTGCCGCCGGGGCCGCGCTCTTTTACGTCTACGTCGCGGCCTTCCATCTCCTGTGGATCTTCTGGCCGTACCTGCTCTATCCAAGACTGACCCTTGCGCTCGGCGATCGCACGCTCAGCTACGCGGTCGTTCAACTCACCATTCGCGTGCTGTTCTGGGTCGCGCCCGTCTGGCTTTACTCGAGATACGTCGATGGCGTTGAGCCGCTCGAATACCTGAAGCTGACGCACAACGTTCGGCGGGGATTCGTGGTCGCTCTGGTGCTCACGAT